>Ga0209577_10007413_pt1 | contig 10093 bp, 10 predicted proteins | sample GraSoiAngelo_109_FD_185874 | JGI IMG/M metagenome (GOLD analysis project Ga0209577, IMG submission 185874) | Grasslands soil microbial communities from the Angelo Coastal Reserve, California, USA - 14_0903_12_20cm (SPAdes) (version 2) | ecosystem: Environmental > Terrestrial > Soil > Grasslands...
TCATGTCGAGGAGCAGGCCCATGCGGCTGGGGATGCCCTTGAAGTACCAGACGTGCGACACCGGCGAGGCGAGTTTGATGTGGCCCATGCGCTCGCGGCGCACCTTGCTCCGGGTCACCTCCACGCCGCACTTGTCGCAGATGATGCCCTTGTAGCGGTAGCGCTTGTACTTGCCGCAGTGGCACTCCCAGTCCTTGGTGGGACCGAAGATCTTCTCGCAGAACAGGCCGTCGCGCTCCGGCTTCAGGGTTCGGTAGTTGATCGTCTCGGGCTTGGTCACCTCGCCGTGCGACCACGAGAGGATCATCTCGGGGCTGGCGATGCTCAGTCGGAGAGCGTCGAAGTTCTCGAGCTTCAGCACAGTGTCATTGCACCTCTACGGCCCGGGGGCCGCCGACGACCCCCCGGGCATCCCGGGCAGCTGCGAAGTCCCGCACCTCGCGGGAGTGAGTGATGAGCGGATTCCTGGCCAGCGCGCTCGCCCTCAGCGGACCGTCTCATCCACCTCGTCGCGCTCGTCGCGCTCGAGGTTGATGCCGAGGTCGAGCGGGATGTCGGGGATGTCCTCCTCGCCGAGCACGATCTGCTGCTCGTCGTCGGACATGATCTCGACCCCCAGAGCCAGGCCCTCGAGCTCCTTGACGAGGACCCGGAACGACTCGGGGATACCGGCCTCCAGGGTGTTCTCACCCTTGACGATCGCCTCGTAGGCCTTGACCCGGCCCACGATGTCGTCGGACTTGACGGTGAGGATCTCCTGGAGGATGTGACTGGCGCCGTAGGCCTCGAGCGCCCAGACCTCCATCTCGCCGAAGCGCTGGCCGCCGAACTGCGCCTTGCCGCCCAGCGGCTGCTGGGTGACCAGGGAGTAGGGGCCGGTGCTGCGGGCGTGGATCTTGTCCTCGACGAGATGGGCGAGCTTGAGCATGTAGATGAAGCCGACGGTCACCTCGCGGTCGAAGGCCTCGCCGGTGCGGCCGTCGCGCAGCCGCTCCTTGCCGGATCGCGGCAGATGGGCCCGCTCGAGCTCGTCCTCGATGGTCTCCTCGGAGGCGCCGTCGAAGACCGGCGAGGCCACCCGGAGCCCCAGCGCGCTGGCGGCGTAGCCGAGATGGGTCTCGAGCACCTGGCCGAGGTTCATGCGGCTGGGCACGCCCAGCGGGTTGAGGACGATCTCCACCGGGGTGCCGTCGGGCAGGTAGGGCATGTCCTCGATGGGCAGGATGCGGGCGATCACGCCCTTGTTGCCGTGGCGGCCGGCCATCTTGTCGCCCTGGCTGATCTTCCGCTTCTGGGCGACGTAGACGCGCACCAGCTCGTTGACCCCCGGCGGCAGCTCGTGGCCGCTCTCGCGGCTGAACTCGCGGACGTCGACGACGATGCCGCGCTCGCCGTGGGGCACGCGCAGCGAGGAGTCGCGCACCTCGCGCGCCTTCTCACCGAAGATGGCGCGGAGCAGGCGCTCCTCGGCGCTCAGCTCGGACTCCCCCTTGGGGGTGATCTTCCCCACCAGGATGTCGCCCGGGTGCACCTCGGCGCCGACGTAGATGATGCCGCGGTCGTCGAGGTTCTTCAGCGTCTCCTCGGAGACGTTGGGGATGTCGCGGGTGATCTCCTCGGGGCCGAGCTTGGTGTCGCGGGCCTCGATCTCGAACTCCTCGATGTGGATCGAGGTGTACTTGTCCTCGCGGACCACCGACTCGCTGATGAGAATGGCGTCCTCGAAGTTGTAGCCCTCCCAGGGCATGAACGCCACCAGCACGTTGCGGCCGAGGGCGAGCTCACCGTCGTCGGTGGAGGGGCCGTCCGCGAGCACGTCGCCCGCCTCGACCCGCTGCCCCGGGGTGACGATGGTGCGCTGGCTCAGGCAGGTGCCCTGGTTGCTGCGCACGAACTTGTGGATGCCGTACCAGATGTCCGGCGAGCCGTCGTCCGGCCGCACCAGGATGCCGTACGGGGAGTCCTGGCCGCTGCGCACCCGGATCGTGGTGCGGTCGTCGGCCGGGGGCTCGGGATAGGCGACCGCGGCGACGGTGCCGGGGAGGCGATTGATGACGAGCTCACCGCTGTTGCGGGCGGCGTGCACCTCCATGCCGGTGCCGACGATCGGCGCCTCGGTGACCAGCAGCGGCACCGCCTGGCGCTGCATGTTCGAGCCCATCAGCGCCCGGTTGGCGTCGTCGTGCTCGAGGAAGGGGATCAGCGCCGTCGCCACGCTCACCGTCTGCTTCGGGGAGACGTCCATGTAGTCGACGTCGGTGATCGGCTGGTCCTTGTAGAGGTGGTGGCTGCGACAGGTGGTGTGGGGGGCGGTGAAATGGCCGTCGGTGCCCACCGGCGCGTTCGCCTGGGCGACGGTGTACTTGTCCTCCTCGTCGGCGGACAGGTAGACGATGTCGTCGCTCACCCAGGGCTGGATGACCGCCTCGACGAGCCCGGCGGTCTGCAGACGCTTCACCGCGGCGTCGTCGAGGAGGTCGCCGGCGGCCACCTTGGCCTGCGGGTAGTCCTTGGCGGCGGTGCGGCCGGTCAGGATGTGACTGTCCCGGGGCACGTCGACCTCGCGGTAGACCTTGCGGAAGGGGGTCTCGATGAAGCCGAACTCGTTGACCCGGGCGTAGGTCGCCAGGGAGCCGATCAGGCCGATGTTCGGACCCTCGGGGGTCTCGATCGGGCAGATCCGGCCGTAGTGGCTGTGATGGACGTCGCGGACGTCGAAGCCGGCGCGCTCGCGGCTGAGGCCGCCGGGGCCGAGCGCGGAGAGCCGCCGCTTGTGGGTCAGCTCGGCGAGCGGGTTGGTCTGGTCCATGAACTGCGACAGCTGGCTGGAGCCGAAGAACTCCTTGATCGCCGCCACCACCGGGCGCGCGTTGATCAGGCTCGCCGCGGTCACCGTGGCCGCGTCGCAGATCGTCATGCGCTCCTTGATGATCCGCTCCATGCGGATCAGGCCCATCCGGAACTGGTTCTGGAGAAGCTCGCCAACGGCGCGCACCCGGCGGTTGCCGAGGTGGTCGATGTCGTCGGCCTCGCCGATCCCGTTGTTCAGCTTGATGAGCTTGGAGATGATGGAGATGAAGTCCTCGTTCTCGAGGACCCGCTTCTCCTTGTTGAGCGCGCGCTGCCGCGCCTCCTCCTCGGGGATGCCGAGGTTCTTGTCGAGCTTGAACCGGCCCACCTTGCCGAGGTCGAAGCGCCGCGGGTTGAAGAACAGCGAGGTGAGCAGGTTGAGGGCGTTCTCCACCGTGGGCGGGTCGCCCGGGCGGATCTTCTTGTAGAGCTCGACCAGGGCCTCGTCGCGGGAGCTGCTGACGTCCTTGTCGAGGGTGCTGTCGACGTAGCGGTGCTCGTTGTCGTTGTCGACCTCGGCGAACAGCCGGCGGATGTCCTCGTTGCTGGTGTAGCCGAGGGCGCGCACCAGCGTGGTGACCGGCACCTTGCGCTTGCGGTCGATCTTGACCGTGAGGATGTCCTTGCTCGAGGTCTCGATCTCGAGCCAGGCGCCGCGGTTGGGGATGAGCTTGGCCGCATAGAGACGGCGGCCGGTGACCCGGTCGTCGCTCGCGGTGAAGTACACCCCGGGCGAGCGCACCAGCTGGGAGACGACCACCCGCTCGGTGCCGTTGACGATGAACGTCCCCTCCCGCGTCATCGTCGGGAAGTCGCCCATGAACACCTCGGCCTCCTTGATCTCGCCGGCGTTCTCGCCGGTCTTGATGTAGAGCCGGGTGTTGATGCGCAGCGGAACGCTGAAGGTCATGTCCCGCTGGCGGCACTCCTCCTCGTCGAACTTCGGATCACCGAACTCGTAGTCGAGGAAGCGGAGCTCGTAGTTCTTCCCCGTGTAGTCGGTGATCGGATTGATCTCGTCGAAGAGCTCTCGCAGACCCTCCTTCTTGAACCACTCGAAGGAGTCCAGCTGCGTCTGAATCAGGTTGCCGACCTCGAGCTTGTCGGCGATCTGTCCATAATTGGCGCGGCTGGATCGGGCAGCGGTGCTCAGAACCATATGCTAGAGTTCCCCGGAAGGCGAAGGAGCCGGCTGGGAGTTGCGCGGCGGGCACAATCGCGTATCATACTACGTTCCCCGCTATGTCCGCTTGGCCGGCCGCGCAGCAGCCGACCGCGCGGTCAGGACGACAGGCCCTGAGTGCGGGACCGGGATCATAGCCGGCGGGCGACCATTCCAAACATGGCCGCCCGCCCCGCTCAGCGGACCCCCGCTCAGCGGACCTCGACCGAGGCTCCGGCCTCCTTCAGCTTGGTCTCGACCTGGGCGGCCTCCTCCTTCGAGACCCCCTCGCGGACCGGCTTCGGAGCGCCGTCGACCAGGTCCTTGGCCTCCTTGAGGCCGAGGCCGGTGATCTCCCGGACCGCCTTGATCACGTTGATCTTGGCGTCGCCGGGGCCGGTGAGGACGACGGTGAACTCGGTCTGCTCCTCCGGCTCGGCTGCCTCCCCGCCGCCGCCACCGGCGGGTGCGGCGGCCACGGCGACGGGCGCCGCGGCCTTGATGCCGAGCTTCTCCTCCATGAGCTTCACGGCATTGACGACGTCGAGGACGCTCCACTCCTGGAGCGCGTCGACGAACTCCTCGGGCGAGATCTTGGTGGCCATCGGGTCTCCTTACGCGGCTTCCAGCTTCTCGCGGTAGGCGTCGAGCGTCGCCGCGAAGGTGCTGAGGATCGACTGCAGGGCCCCCGCGAGGTGGGTGAGCGGGGACTGGAGGGTGCCGGCGAGCTGGGCGAGGAGGGCCTCGCGCGGGGGCAGCTCGGACAGCTGACGGACGCCGTCGGCGTCGATGACCCGGCCCTCGACGAGCCCGGCCACGGCCGGCAGGCGGCGGTTGACGCGGAAGTACTCGGTGAGGACCTTCGCCGGGGTGGCGAGGTCGCCGTAGCCGAGGGCGAGCCCGACCGGCCCGACGAGAACCGACGAGAACTGCCCGATCCCCGCCGCCTGGGCGGCGCGCCGGGCGAGGGTGTTCTTCACGACCACGTACTCGATGGACTCGGCGCGGAGCCGGCCGCGGAGCTCGGAGAGCTGGGCGACGGTGAGCCCGCGGTAGTCGGTGACGATCGCCGAGGTCGCCCGGCTCAGCTGTCCGGTCAGCTTCTCGACCGACTCGACCTTGCGGGAGCCGGCGCGCATCGGCGCGTCCACGTCCCCGGCACTCACCGAGCTCATGTCTGCTGCCCTCCAGAGCCACGCCGTCCGGCCCGCAAGGGAGCCGGACACGCGACCCGAGGGCCACGGTCACGACCGACCTCGCCTGCGCTGGAGATTGAGCCCGGAGCCGGGAGGCCTCCGGAGCGCCAGCGGTCTTGGGCGGGATGGACGCCGAGGCGTCTCGTTCGCTACCGGGCGCGATCATAGCAGCATGCGGGCCGAGGGCCTGATGGGTCTGCGGGTGGTGAAGACCGGGCTGGCCGCCGGGCTCGCCTGGCTGGTCTCGGCACGACTGTTCGCCGACGGCCTGCCGGTGCTCGCGCCGCTCGCGGCGCTGCTCACCGTGCAGGTGACGGTCTACCGATCGGTGGCGGTGGGGCTGCAGCGCGCCGCGGCGGTGATCGCCGGGGTGCTGCTCGCGCTCCTCGTCGCCCACGGGCTGGGGCTCCACGCCTGGAGCATCGGGCTGGTCACCGCCGCCGCGATGCTGCTCGGCCAGGCGCTGCGACTGGGACAGCAGGCGGTGCAGGTGCCGGTGAGCGCGCTGCTCGTGCTCGCGCTCAGCGGTCAGTCCCAGCTCTACCCGCGCGACCGCGTGCTCGAGACCCTGATCGGCGGCGCGGTCGGGGTTGCGGTCAACCTCGTCGTGGTCCCACCGCTCTTCACCCGCACCGCCGACATGCGCCTCGGCGAGCTCGCCGCCACCATCGCGACGCTCCTCGAGGACGTCGCCGCCGGGCTGGGCGGGCGTTGGGATCACGCCCGCGCCCGCGAGTGGCTGATGCGCGCACGCCGTCTGCACCAGGACCTCGACGCCGCCCGCGAGGCCCTCGCCCAGGCGGAGGAGAGCGTGCGCTACAACCCGCGCCGGGTCGCGCACGCGTCGGCGACGGCGCACTTCCAGGCGGCGCTCACCGCGCTCGAACACACCGCCTTCCAGGTGCGCGGGATCACCCGCTCGTTCACCGATCTCGCCGCCGCCGACCCCGCAGCCGCGGCGGCGCTCAGCCCCGCATTCGGCGCGGCGATCGCCGCGGTGGCGGGCGCGATGCGCGCCTTCGGCGAGGCACTCGGCGGCGACTCCGGTGGCGTCGACCGGCTCCGTCGGGCGCTCGTCGGGGCACGGGAGCGCCAGGCGGAGGCCGCCGCCGCGGATGCCGGGCCTGCGGCCGGCCCCGGCTCACCCGCGGCGGCCATCCGCGGCTCGCTCCTCGCCGACTGCGCGCGGATGCTCCGCGAGCTCGACCCCGATTCCGGCCCCCACGCGGAGGCGGTGGGCCAGGCGGCGCCGCGGTGAGGACAGCCGGCGATGGCGCGCTCACAGCGATTTCCCAGAGAAGCACCAGGCGACTCTGAGGGTGGGCCCGCAGGCTGCTGGAAGGCCGGCGCCGCTGCCGGCACCACCACCAGGAGAACCTCGATGGACGACACCACTCAGAATTCGCCGGAGCATCGACCCGGCCGGCTCTTCGGGCTCCGCCACCGCAGCGCCGCGGCGTTCGCCGCCGCCGGCCTGCTGACCGGCGGCCTCCTCGGCGGGTACGTGATCTCTCGCGCCGCCACCGCCACGAGCACCGCGACCCCGGCGCCGAGCGGCAGCGCCCCGGCCGGCGGCTCGCAGAGCGGCACCTTCCACTCGAACGAGGACCCGACGCACGAGGCCGGCGAGAGCGCCGCGCGTGAGGCCCAGGAGAACGCCGGGCAGTTCCCGACCGTTCCCTGACCCGGGTCGCGTGGGACCGGCCGCCCGGCCGGTCCCACACCCACGGATTGTCGACGAGGCCTCCGCCAACGACTCTCCGCACAAGCGAACCGGAGTCGACGGCGTGTCGCTCGGCGCAGCGGATGGATGCGGGACGCCATGCCGGAGCGAGTTCCGCAGGCGACCGCAGGGCGAAGCCCGGAGGCCGCCGAGGACTGTTTGAAGCATCCGGCGTGGTGTCCCGCGTCCAGCCGCGTCCATGTCGAGCGACTCAAGGACGGAGCCGCTCCGAGCGAGCCTCCCTACGCCGCGGTCAGTCGCGCGGCCTGCACCGGGTCGACGTCGATACCCGGGCCCATCGTCGAGGTGAGCGTCACCGTCTTCACGTACGTGCCCTTGGCGGCGGCGGGCTTCGCCTTGACGATCGCCTCCATCAGGGTGGCGAGGTTGTCGCGCAGCTTGGCGTCGTCGAACGACACCTTGCCGACGGGCACGTGGACGATGCCGAAGCGGTCGACGCGGAACTCCACCCGGCCGCCCTGGACGTCGCGCACCGCCTTGGCGATGTCGAAGGTCACAGTCCCGGACTTGGGGTTCGGCATCATCCCGCGGGGGCCGAGGATCTTTCCGAGCCGGCCCACCTGCCCCATGATGTCGGGCGTCGCGAGGGCGACGTCGAAGTCGATCTCGCCCGCCTGCACCTTCTTCACCAGGTCCTCGCCGCCGACGATGTCGGCGCCGGCGTCGAGCGCCTCACGCATCTTCTCACCGGTGGCGAAGACCGCGATGCGCCGGGTGCGGCCGGTGCCGTGGGGCAGCAGCGCGCTGCTGCGCACCATCTGGTCGGCGTGCCGCGGGTCGACGCCGAGGCGGATGTGCACCTCGACGGTGGCGTCGAAGCGCGCCGGCGAGGTCTCACGGACGAGGGTCACCGCCTCCTGGGGTTCGTAGAGGCGCTGCTTGTCGACGTGCGTCGCCGCCTCGCGGTAGCGCTTTCCGTACTGGTGTGGCATGAGGTTCTCCTGTGGTGATGGCGGGCCGCTCTCTGGCGTCCCTCCCACATCTGTCAAAGCGTTCTCGTCACCTGCCGATCGAGTCGGAGCTACCGAGTCAGGCCACCACGTTGAGGCCCATGGACCGGGCGGTGCCCTCGATGACCCGCATCGCCGCCTCGACCTCGAAGGCGTTGAGGTCCTTCATCTTGAGCTCGGCGATCTCCTTCACCTGGGCCTTGGTGACGGTGCCGACCTTCTCGCGGTTCGGCTTCGCCGATCCCTTGTCCACCCCCGCGGCCTTCTTGAGCAGGTCGTACGCGGGCGGCGTCTTGGTGACGAAGGTGAAGGTGCGGTCCTCGTAGACGGTGATCTCTGCGGGGATCACCGTGCCCGCCTGCGCGGCGGTGCGCTCGTTGTAGGTGCGGCAGAACTCCATGATGTTCAGGCCGTGCGGACCCAGCGCGGTGCCCACCGGCGGCGCCGGCGTGGCCTTGCCCGCCTCGATCTGCAGGCGGATGACGGTCTTGACCTTCTTCTTGCCCATGGAACTCCTGCCGTTGCTTACCTGAGGCGCTCGACCTGGAGGAGGTCGAGCTCGACGGGCGTCTCGCGCCCGAACATGTTCACCAGCACCTTGAGCTTGCCCTTGGCGGCGTCGATCTCCACCACCTTGCCGTGGAAGTCGGTGAAGGGACCGTCGACGACGCGCACGTTCTCACCGACCTGGTACTCGACGGTGACCTTGTCGGGGGCCTTCTCCTTGGTCTTGATGATGCTCCGGATCTCGCTCTCCTGGAGCGGCACCGGCTTGTTCCCCGAGCCCACGAAGGAGGTCACTCCGGGGGTGTTGCGCACCACGTACCAGGACTCGTCGGACATCACCATGTTGACCAGGATGTAGCCGGGGAAGATGCGTCGCGCGACCTTCCGCCGCTGGCCATCCTTGATCTCGATGACCTCCTCGGTGGGGACGAGGACGTCGAAGATCTTGTCCGACATGTCCATCGACTCCACGCGCTTGAGGAGGTTGGCCCGCACCTTCTCCTCGTGACCGGAGTAGGCGTGGACCACGTACCACTTCGAGTCGGTCGGCGGGGTACGGGTCTCGGTTGCGATCTCGGCCATTTCGGTCACTTACTTCTGGAAGTTCTTGATGGTGGTGCTGCCGCTCTGCACGTACAGCTGCTTGACGAGGATGGACATGATCAGGTCGGCGAGCCCGATGATGGCCGCGAAGAGGATCACCGTGACGAGCACGACCTGGGTCATCCGGATGAGCTCGTCGCGTGTCGGCCACGAGACCTTGCGCAGCTCGAGGTAGACCTCACGGAAGTAGTTGCCGCCGCGCTCCGGCTTGGGCGGTGCGGCGGGACCCCGCGGACCCCCACCCGGTGGCTTGGGTGTGGCCGCCTTGGCCTTGGCCACGTCTGTCCTCCGACGTCGTGATGGCGCACCCGCCGTCTGGGGCGGTGCGGATGTTGGTGATGTGATGGGAGATGGCAGGGGCGACACGACTCGAACGTGCGACCTGCGGTTTTGGAGACCGCTGCTCTACCAGCTGAGCTACACCCCTGTGTGCGATGCGAAAGCCGGACACGAGCGCAGCGCGGCGACTACTTCGTCTCCCGGTGCGCGGTGTGGGTGCGGCACCGGCTGCAGAACTTGCGCAGCTCCAGTCGGTCCGGATCGTTCTTCTTGTTCTTCTGGGTCGTGTAGTTGCGCTCCTTGCAGGTGGGACACTGCAAGGTCACGATCATCACGCCACCCTTACCCGCAGCCATTGTTGTGCCTCGACAAAAATAAAACCTAGCGGCGGCTAGGTGCGCGACGGAGTGTACCAGAGGTCGGACGGGGGGTCAAACCGGCGGTCGCGCCCTCGGCCGTCCCCGTCAGCATGACCTCGCCTGCCCGCTCCGAAACCTCGCGCAGCCGCCCCGACTCCACCTCGTAGACGAAACCCCGGACGCTCCCCTTGCGGGGGATGAAGGGACTGGCGTGGATGCGGGCGAGCGACTGCCGGACGTCCTCCTCGAGGTCGGCGAACGCCTCGAGGGCGAAGGCCGGCCGCAGCCCGGTCTCCGCCTCGACCGCCGCCTTCACCGCGTCGTCGGTGAAGGTGAGCATGCCGCAGCCGGTGTGGTGGACGAGGACGATCTCCTCGGTGCCGAGCAGCCGCTGGGAGATCAGCAGCGAGCGGATGACGTCGTCGGTGACCGCCCCGCCGGCG
>Ga0209577_10007420_pt1 | contig 10088 bp, 8 predicted proteins | sample GraSoiAngelo_109_FD_185874 | JGI IMG/M metagenome (GOLD analysis project Ga0209577, IMG submission 185874) | Grasslands soil microbial communities from the Angelo Coastal Reserve, California, USA - 14_0903_12_20cm (SPAdes) (version 2) | ecosystem: Environmental > Terrestrial > Soil > Grasslands ...
CCCGCCCCAGTCGGGACTCAGCACGAGGCGGCCGATCTCGGGAAACGCCAGGTTCGCCGGCGTCGGCGCCAAGCGGTCGGCGGCGGCGGGATCCCCCTCGAGCAGCTTCTTCGTGTCGACGATCTGTAAGATTCCCTTGGCGCCGGTGCCGTAGGCGAAGTAGACGCGGTCGCGATACGCGATCGGGCCGTGGACGCCCTCGGGCGCCTCGCCGGTCGAGCCTGGCTCCTGGCCGGCCAGGCCGAAGTCGCGGATCAGCCGCGGCCGCGTCGGATCGCCGAGGTCGTAGACCTTCGTCATGCGGTTGGTCCGCCAGCCCTGGGGCCGGCCGTCCGAGACGAGGTAGCCGACGCCGCTCGCGCAGTCCCACCAGTTCTTGTGAGTCTCGCCGAGGCCCGAGACGACCGTCGTCACCGGTACCGGGCGCACGGGCTCGGTCACGTCCCACACCTCGTGGGCGAGGCGGCCCAGCGTGCGCAGCAGGTACGTCCGTCCGCGCGTCGCCCGCGGCAGCGCGTCGCCCGAGCAGATGCGCACCATCGCCGCGCCACCGGCCTCGGCCTCGCCGGCGGCGCCCGGGATGTGATGGAGGTACTTCGGCGCCCTCGGATCGGTGACGTCGAGGATGGACGTGCCGTTCAGCTCGCTCCGGCCGGTGAGCGGATTCGGCTTGTTGCCGCCGTGGTGGCCGATGTAGGCGATGAAGCGCTCGCCCTGCTTCACGACGAGTGGCTGGTAGGCCGAGCGCGTCTGCAGGTCGTGGGCGCCGACGAGCCGCATGTCGCGGCTCTCGGCGGTCGGCGACTGGGCGGCGGCGGGCGCGACGGCGAGGAGGAGCGCGAGTAGCAGCGGGCCGGCGATCATGGCCGGGATTGTAGCGTGGCGATCGCGGCGCGGGCGAGGGCGTCGACGCGGTCGTTCATGACGTGGCCGCTGTGGCCCTTCACCTTGTGCCAGACGACGTCGTGGCGCCGCGTCTCGCGGAGCAGGCGCTCCCACAGGTCACGGTTGGTCACCGGCTTCTTGCCGGCTCCCAGCCAGCCGTTCCGCTCCCACTTCTCCCACCAGCGGTCGCGGAAGCAGTTCATGACGTAGGCGCTGTCGGTGTGCAGGTCGACGCGCCGGCGACCGGGGATGGCGGCGAGACCCTCGATGGCCGCCAGCAGCTCCATGCGCTGATTGGTCGTGTGGGGCTCGGCGCCGAAGACGACGCGTTCGGTGCCGTCGTCCACGATGATGGCGGCCCAGCCGCCGGGACCGGGATTGCCGCTGCAGGCCCCGTCGGTGAAGAGCACGACCGGCGGGCTCGGGCTTACTCCTGCCAGTAGAGGTACCGGCCGCAGCTCTCGCAGCGCATCATCGGCGTCGTCCCCGAGCGCAGCTCCTGGATCGCCTGGGGCCGGATGGTCACGCGGCACCCGCCGCAGAAGGCCGTCGCGTTGACGGCCGCCACCGCCACCCCGCCGCGAGCCCGGAGCAGGCGCTCGTAGTCCGAGAGCAGGCCGCCCGGCAGCTCGCGGGCGCGGCCGTTGCGCTCGCCCCGCACGCCGGTCAGCTCCTGCTCGACGGCCTCCAGCTTCTTGCGCACGACCGCCTCGTCCTGGCGCGACTGTTCCTCGCGGGTCTTGAAGCGCTTCTCGGCCTCGCGGATCTCGACGCCCAGCCGCTCGGAGAGCTCCATCAGCGCGAGGATCTCCTCCTCGGTCTTGGCCTTCTCCTGCTTGGACTCCTCGATCTCCAGCAGCGCCGCCGAGTATTCCTTGTTGGTCTTCACCTCGTACAGGCGCGCTTCGAGCTTGGCCCGCTTGGCGCTGATGACCTCGAGGTCCTTCTCCTTGCCGCGCAGCTCCTTGCGGGTGGCGTCGACCCGGCCCTTGATCGTCTCGACCTGTCGTTTGGCGTCGGCGAGGGAGGCCTGGAGGCTCTCGATCTGCTTGGGAAGTCGCACCGCCTCCGCCTCCAGCGCGGCGATGCGCGCGTCGTACCCCTGAAGTTCTATGAGTGTTTGCAGTTGCGGATCCACGGATTCTCCGTAGTGGTGGGCCCACCTGGACTCGAACCAAGACCTGACCGGTTATGAGCCGGCTGCTCTGCCATTGAGCTATGGGCCCCGTTCACCATCATAGTTTACGACTCGAGGAAGCTGCGGAGCTTCTTGGAGCGCGACGGATGACGGAGCTTGCGCAGCGCCTTCGCCTCGATTTGCCGGATGCGCTCGCGGGTGACCGCGAAGTCCTGGCCGACTTCCTCCAGCGTGTGCTCGCAGCCGTCGGAGAGGCCGAAGCGCAGTCGCAGCACCTTCTCCTCGCGGGGCGTCAGCGTGTTCAGCACCTTGTTCGTCTGCTCGCGCAGGGACAGGCTGATGATCGACTCCACCGGCGAGACGACCTGCTTGTCCTCGATGAAATCGCCCAGGTGGCTGTCTTCCTCTTCGCCGATCGGGGTCTCCAGCGAGATCGGCTCCTGGGCGATCTTCAACACCTTGCGCACCTTGTCGACCGGCACCTCCATCTTGGTGGCGATCTCCTCGGGGGTGGGCTCGCGGCCGAGCTCCTGCACCAGTTGCCGGGAGGTGCGGATCAGCTTGTTGATCGTCTCGATCATGTGCACCGGGATGCGGATCGTCCGCGCCTGGTCGGCGATCGCCCTGGTAATGGCCTGGCGGATCCACCACGTCGCGTACGTCGAGAACTTGTAGCCGCGGCGGTACTCGAACTTGTCGACCGCCTTCATCAGGCCGATGTTGCCTTCCTGGATCAGGTCGAGGAACTGCAGGCCGCGATTCGTGTACTTCTTGGCGATCGAGATGACCAGGCGCAGGTTCGCCTCCACCATCTCCTTCTTGGCGATGGCCGCCTTGCGCTGCCCCTCCTTGATGATCGTCATCACGCGCTTGATCTCGTCGGCCTTCGCGTTGGCGCGCACCTCGGCCGCCCGGATCTCCTGCTGGGCGACCCAGATCTGCTGCGCCTTGGGGCTGGTGAACTTCTTGGCGGCCCGCAGGTGCAGGTCGCCGGTGGTGCCGTTGGTCTGGGCGGCCGGATCCCGGAACGACACGTAGATGAGGTTCTGGACCTCCTCGGCCGACGGCCGGCGACCGTTGGTCCACAGCTGGATCACCCGCTCGGCCCGCTCGATGTCGTCGAGCAGGTCGCGCAGGCGCTGCACCAGGCCGCGGCGGGCGGGATCGCCGTCCTCGCGGTCGATGATCTGGTTGCCGATGTTCAGCGCGCGCAGCTTCTCGAGCACCTTCTGCTGGCGCTGGTGGGCCTGGCCCTCGATGCGCTTCCAGGCCGGTTCCTTGACCTTGCCGCGGAGCTTGCGCCGCGGTTTGCCGGACGTCTTCGCGCGCAGCTTGCGCACCTTGTCGAGGAGCTCGTCGCGCTCGCGCAGCAGCTTGTCGACGTTGCCGAAGGCGTTGACGACCTGGCGGGTGAGCTCGGTTTCCTTCTCCTCGGTGAACTCCTCCTCGTTGACGTCCACCACGTCCTTCACCGACGTGTCGCCGCGCCGGAGGGTCTCGCGCAGCTCGCGGAAGCGCTCGAGGGCGAGGTTGGTGGAGAGGATCGCGTTGGTGACCTGGTTCTTGCCTTCCTCGATGCGCTTGGCCAGCGCGATCTCGCCCTCGCGGGTGAGCAGGGCGACCCGGCCCATCTCGCGAAGGTAGAGGCGCACCGGGTCCTCGGTGCGGCCGACCGGCCCGGGGGAGAGGTCGATCGGCTCCGGCCCGTCGCCGTCGTCGTCGTCGGCGGGCGGCTGGGCGGCCCGGACCTCGGACGGCAGGCGGCCGGTCTTGGCCGAGTCCACCACCTCGATGTCCATGGCGCCGAACATCATCATGATGTCGTCGAGCTGGTCGAGCGACACCATGTCCGACGGGAGGGCGTCGTTCACCTCGTCGTAGGTGAGGAAGCCCTTCTGCTTGCCCCGCGAAATCAGGCGGTCGAGCTCTTCCAGCTTCGGTTCTTCACTCATTCGTGTGGACTCCTTGCGGACCCCCCGGGTCCGGACTCGACTCGACAGCCGGCACGTTGAGCGATGGGGCCGGTCCTCCGACCAGCTCGTGCAACACCGCACCCTGCTGCTGCAACTCCGCGACGACGGTCGCGTCCATCGGGACAGCACTCGACGCCCGCTGCTGGACCTCGGCGACGCCCTGGCTGACCGTGCGCAAGCGGCCGGTGATCCGCGTGCGTTCGAGGCGCCGCCGGAACTGCTGGATGACGATCGGCTCGTCGCCGAGCGGGCGCTCGTCGACGATCAGCGCGGACAGCGCGTGGCGGGCGGCGTCGGAGGCGAGCTCGCTCATGAGCTGCTCGGCCGCGGCGTCCGGCGCGCGGCCCAGCGTCTCGACGATCGCGCGCATCCCGGCGTGGCTGATCTCCCCGAGATCGAGCAGCGGCAGCAGCGCCTGGCGCGCCTCGCGCGAGCCCAGCAGCAGGGCCACCAGATCTCGCTCGAAGACGGGCGGCGCCGGCGTGGCGGTGGCGGTGCCGGCCACCGCGGCCGGCCGTCGCAGCGCCGCCTGCAGCCGCTGGGCCTCGATCCACAGCTGGGTCGCATCGACGCCGAGCTTGAGGGCGGCCTCGCGCGAGAGCGCGGCCGCCTCCTGGGCGTCGGCGACCTTGGCCAGCATCAGCGCCACGCGTGCGAAGGCGTTGATGCGGCCGCGGGCGCCCCCGGTGGCCGCCTCGCCGATGGCACGATCGAGCGCGTAGGCGAGCAAGCTGCGCGCGCCGGCGATGCGCTCGCTGAAGGCCGCCGCGCCCTCGGCGCGCAGGAACGTGTCGGGATCGTGCCCGGCCGGCAGCAGCGCGACTTTCACGCGCAGCGCCCCGGTGGCATCGAAGGCGCCCGCGCGGTTCACGCCCCACGTCATGCCGCCGCCCGACGGCTCCAGGAGCTCCTCGGCGCGCTCGGCGGCCTTCTGCCCGGCGGCGTCGGCGTCGAAGAACGTGATGACCTCGTCGCAGTACCGGCGCAGCACGCCGAGCTGCGCCGCGGTGAAGGCCGTGCCGAGGGCGGCCACCGTCTCGGTGAAGCCGTGCTGGTGGGCCATCAGGCAGTCGACGTAGCCCTCCACGATGAGCGCCCGGTTCTTCTCGCGAATCGTGTCGCGGGCCAGGTCGGCCGCGTAGAGCAGGTTGCCCTTGCTGTAGAGCGGCGTCTCCGGCGAGTTCAGATACTTCGGCGGCTCGTCGCCGAAGGCGCGACCGCCGAAGGCCACCACGCGGCCCTGCAGATCGCGGATCGGGAACAGCAGCCGCCCGCGGAAGCGATCGTAGGCGCCGGGCTTGTTCTCGCGGTCGACCGCCAGCCCGGCGGCCACCAGCGTCTCCTCGGCGATGCCGGAGGTCTTCAGCGCGCCGAGCAGCGTCTCCCAGCCCTCGGGCGCCCAGCCCAGCCCGAAGCGGCGCGCCACCTCGGGCGCGATGCCGCGCTTGTCGAGATAGTCGCGGGCCCGGTCGCCGCCGTCGGTCCACAGCCGCTCGATGTAGAACGACGCGGCCAGCTCCATCGCCCGCAGCAGCTCCTCGCGTCCCGACTCGCCCGGCTGCGGGCCGCGGTCGTCGGGCAACGCGACGGCGGCCTGCTTGGCCAGCGCGCGCACGGCCTCGGGAAAGGACAGCCGGTCCTGGCGCATGAGGAAGCCGAAGACGTCGCCGCCCACGCCGCAGCCGAAGCAGTGGAAGATGCCCTTCTTCGGATTGACCATGAACGAGGGTGTCTTCTCGGCGTGGAACGGACACAGGCCCTTGTAGTTCTGCCCGGCCTTGCGGAGGTTGACGAAGCGGCCGACCAGGTCGACCACGTCCACGCCGGCCCGGATCTCGTCGAGGATGGCCGGCGAGTAGGCCGCCATCAGGACACCTTCAAGGCGGCGACGGTGGCCCCGTTGCCGCCCTCGGCTGGCTCGCCGTCGCGGAACGATTCGACGAGCGGATGATCGGACAGCACGCCGCGCACCGCCTTGCGCAGCGCGCCGGTGCCCTTGCCGTGCACGAGGCGCACGTTGGCCAGGCCCGCCATGAACGCGTCGTCGAGGTACTTCTCGACGAGGTCCTGCACCTCGTCGGTGGTGCGGCCGATCAGCATGAGCTCGGGAGCGACGGCCCGCACCGGGCCGTCGGCATTCGCCTGGCGCCGGCCGGCGCCCGCCCCGCGCGGGGGGACGGCCGCGGCGTCGCTCGGGCGCAGCGCCGAGACCGGGACGCGGACACTGATCGCGCCGCTGCGGACCGTGGCGGAGTCGCCCGAGATGGCGATGAGCTGCCCGCGCAGGCCCAGGTGCTCGGCGGCGACCGCCATGCCCGGCTGCAGGGGGGCCTCGGCGGAGCGCGGGGCCGGCGCCGGCACCACCCGCGCGCTCACGTCGCGCAGCCGGCGGCGGCTCTCGTCGAGCGCCGGCCGCGAGCGCTCGGCGCGCTTGAGGCGCTCCCACTCGGCGGCGACGGCGCGGCGGACGTCGGTGAGCAGCCCGGCCGCCTCCGCCTTCGCGCGCTCGACGATCTCGCGCGCGCGGGCGGTGGCGCCGGCCTCGCTCTCGCGGGCGGCCGCCAGCCGGGCGGCGGTCTCGCTCTCACGGCGCTCCATCGCGATCGTGCGCTCGGCCTCGCACCGGCTCGCCTCGTCGAGCCAGGCGATCAGCTGGCTGACGCGGGCGGCGTCGGTGGAGCGGTGGGCCTGGGCGCGCTCGATCAGCGCCGGCGGAAGCCCCAGGCGCCCGGCGATGGCGAGCGCGTAGCTCTGGCCGGGCACGTCGTAGCGCAGCCGGAACGTCGGCGCCAGCGTGCGAGTGTCGAACTCCACCGAGGCGTTGCGCGCCCGCGGCTCGCTCGACGCGAACGCGCGCAGCGGCTCGAGATGCGTGGTGGCCACGACCAGCGCGCCGCGCTCGGCGAGCGTCTCGAGGATCGCCCGGGCCAGCGCCGCGCCCTCGTCGGGATCGGTCCCGGCGCCGAGCTCGTCGACCAGCACCAGCGAACGGGTGTCGGCCTCGGCCAGCACCTCGCGGATCTGCTTCACGAACGCCGAGAACGTCGAGAGGTTCTCGGCCACGGACTGCTCGTCGCCGACGAGCGCGTACAGGTCCGTGAAGACCGGCAGGCGCGAGCCCTCGTCGGCGGGCACGTGGCAGCCGACCTGGGCCATGAGCGCAAAGAGCGCCAGCGTCTTGAGCGCGATCGTCTTGCCGCCGGCGTTGGGGCCGGTGATCAGCAGCAGCGGCCGGTCGGGCGAGAGCTCGAGGTCGACCGGCACCACGGCGCGCTCGGGATCCTGCCACGCCTGGGCGAGCAGCAAGGGATGCCGCGCCTCGCGCAGGGCGACGCGGCCCGTGCGGTCGACGGCGGGCGCCGTGGCGGTCATGCGCTCGGCCGCGTGCGCGCGCGCGAACACCCAGTCGAGCTCGCCGACCGCCGCCACGTAGGCGTCCAGCTCCGGCCGGCGGGCGCGCACGGCGGCGGTGAGCTCGGCCAGGATCCGGGCGGCCTCCTGCTCCTCCTCGCGCTGCGCCTGCACGAGGTCGTTGTTGGCCTCGACCAGGCTCTCCGGCTCGACGAAGATCGTCTGGCCACTCTGCGAGCGATCGTGCACGATGCCGCGCACGCGCTGCCGCGCCTCGGCCCGCACCGGCAGGACGTAGCGGCCGTGGCGGATGGTGACGAAGCGGTCGGCGAAGAGCCGATCGCCCTCCGTCTGGAGCAGGCGCTCGAGCTCGCCGACGATGCGGCGGCGCCGGTCGCGGATCTGCTGGCGGAGCTGGCGAAGGCGCGGACTGGCCCGGTCGGTGAGCGTCCCGTCGTCCTCGAGCGCGTGGCGGAGCCTGTCGCGGAGCTCGGTGAGTGGCGGCAGCTCGCGCGCGCGCCGGCCGATCTCGCCGGCGACCGGCTCCACCGCGCGTCCCCACGCGGCCAGGCGCGGTCCGGCGTCGAGGGCGGGGATCAGCAGGGCCAGCTCGGCGCCGTCCAGCACGCTGCCGTCGGCCTCGCTGCGCGCCAGCACGGGGCGGATGTCGGGGATGCCGTCGAGCGGCGGCGCGCCCTCGGCGCCGAGCGCCAGGCGCGCCTCACCAGTGAGGGAAATTGCGGATTCGACGGCGGCGACGTCGGCGGACGGCGTGGCGCTCAGCGCCCGCTCGCGGCCCATGGATGTGCACGTTTCTGTCGCCAGAAGGGATCGAACGGCGTCCCATTCGGTGCCGCGATCCCAGATTCGGCCTGCCCCCACCCTTTGCCTCGCCCGCTTCCGCTCCGGGGGAGCGGAAGTGCCGGAGTCAGGAGTGCTGCCGGGCTTAATCGGACGTCCGCTCCCGGCGCTTGGCCTTCTTGCGAGCCGCCAGGGCTTTGCGCTTGCGCCGCACACTGGGCTTCTCGTAGTGCTGCCGCTTCTTGAACTCGGACAAGAGCCCCGCCTTCTCACACTGCTTCTTGAAGCGCTTCAGTACGCTCTCGAAGGACTCGTCGGGCTCGACGATGACCTTGATCACGCGCTTTCCCCTTCCGCCCCGACTCCGGATCGGTGGATAAACGTAAACTATATACCATGGGGGCCACCCCCCAGCAATCGAACGCCCATCGGTAGAGGGGCGAGCGGCGCTCAGCGAGGCGACGGCGACTGCACGAGCGCCAGCACGCGGTCGGCCGCCTCGGCCACCGCACGCTCGACCGTGGGCAGCTCCTCGGCGTCGAACAGCGTCAGCACGTGGTCCGGCACCTCCGCCTTGTGGTCGGGCCGTCCGATGCCGACCTTGACGCGCCGGATGTCCGACGTGCCGAGTGTCTCGATCACCGATCGCACGCCGTTGTGGCCCCCGTGGCTGCCCTTCATGCGTATGCGTACGGCGCCGAGCGGCAGGTCGATGTCGTCGTAGACCAGGATGAGGTCGTGAGCCTCGGCGTGATGCCGCCGCAGCGCGCGCAGGACGGCCGGGCCGCTCTCGTTCATGAACGCCCACGGCTTGACGAGGCGCAGCGGCTCGCCGCGCCAGGCGGCCAGGCAGACGACGGTACGGTCGCGCTCCTCGTCCCAGCGGGTGCGGCCCAGGCGCTCGCGGGCCAGGTGATCCAGCACGCGCTGGCCCACGTTGTGGCGGGTGTCCCGGTACTGCGGGCCGGGGTTGCCGAGCCCCACCCCCACGTGGGCCACGCGAACGCGGCTCCGTTACTTTTCCTTCTCGGCCTTCTCGGGCCGCTTCGGCTTCTTGCCTTCTTCGGCCGCCGCCGCGGGCGCTTCCTCGCCTTCCTTCGGCTTGCGCTCCGTGAGCACTTCCGGCTCGGCCGTGACCGCCGCCGTCGCTGCCGGCGCCACCACTTCCTCGGCCATCGGCGGGGACACAGTGGCGACCGCCTGGCCGGGATCGTTGAGGATCCGCACGCCGGCCGGGGCCGTCAGGTTGGCGATCGTCAGGACGTCCCCGATGGCCAGGTTGGAGACGTCCGCGTCGATGCGCTCGGGAATCGCCGCCGGCAGGCAGGAGACCATCAGCTCGTGCAGCACGAGGTTGAGGATGCCTAGCGTGTCGCGGACACCGACGGCCTCGCCGACGGGATGCACGGCCACGCGGACGGTGATCGGCTTGTCGGGGGAGACTTCCTGCAGGTCGACGTGGAGCAGCCGCTCCGTGACCGGATCGAACTGCATGGCCCGGATGATCGCCATCCGGGTGCCGCCGCCGTCGCCGTCGAACTTGAGCGTGAGGAGCTGGGTCGTGCCCTCGTGGCCGGAGATCATCTTGAGCACGGCCCGCGGGTCCACGGTGACCGGCTCGGTCTTGGCGCCGCCGTAGAGGATGGCCGGCACCGCGCCCTCGCGGCGCAGCCGCTTGGCGAGCTGCTTGCCGGTGCCTTCCCGGCGCTTGATGGTCAACTCCTGCATCTGCATGTCCGAAGCCCCCTTGCTAGACGAACAGGGTCGAGACGGATTCCTCGTCGTGGATCCGCCGGATGGCCTCTCCGAGCAACGGCGCCACCGTGAGGACGGTGATGCGGGCGGCGGCCCGCTTGTCCTGCGCCAGCGGGATCGAGTTCGTGACGACGACCTCCTCGATCGCCGACGTCTTGATGCGCTCGATGGCCGGGCCCGAGAGC
>Ga0209577_10007421_pt1 | contig 10088 bp, 11 predicted proteins | sample GraSoiAngelo_109_FD_185874 | JGI IMG/M metagenome (GOLD analysis project Ga0209577, IMG submission 185874) | Grasslands soil microbial communities from the Angelo Coastal Reserve, California, USA - 14_0903_12_20cm (SPAdes) (version 2) | ecosystem: Environmental > Terrestrial > Soil > Grasslands...
TCGCGCCTGGCTTCAATGCCTGTGCGGCCTCGGCAAAGAAACCGCTCGCGGACGGCATTTCGTGAACGACCGCGAAGGCCAAAGTGAAATCTACGTGCTCCTTAAGGTCGGCGACATTGAGCGAGTCAGCCGACGCCAGCCGGGTCTCCACTCGACCTGCAATTCCTGCTTTGACCGCGCGTCGTTTGAGGCCATCCAGCATCTTCGGCTGGATGTCCACCGCCACCACGCGACCGGAGCGTCCGACCAGCCGCGCCAATTCAACCGTGAAAAAACCCATCCCGGGCCCGGGTTCGAGCACGGTCATTCCCTCGCGCACAAAAGGGCGCACTACTTTTTCCGGGTCCAACATCAGTCGGCGCAGTGGACTCGCCAGGAAGTACCCGAGCCACCAGGGACACACTCGATGCGACAAGACGAACCTCCATGGGCGTGATGCGTCCACGCCATTTGTAGAGCTGACGCTTAACCGCTCTACGGGGCGCTAGGCTTGGCCGAGGGCGGTTCAAATCCACGGAACTTGCTGCGCATCCCCTCCCGGAATTTTTCACGCTCCTCCGGCGTCATCTGTTCCCAACGCTCCATCATGCGGTGACGCCAATGCATTCCCCTGGGGCCGCCCCGGAACCCGCCGAACAGAATCTTGCTCAGGATTACCAGTCCGATGGCTTGCCAGAAGGTGACTACTTTCCATCCAAACAGCGCAGGCATCAGCCAGTTCCACAACGACATCACGATCAGCCCGAACAGGGCGACGAACAGCACAGCGATCGGCAAAAACTTTAACGCTCTGATGAACCTTTTCTTCCTCATTTTCTACTCCTTCTCAGCTCTTCTTGAATTCTTCATGAATGGCCCGCAATCGGCGGCGCAGGTGCAGTACCGCATAGCGCTTGCGCGAGAGCAGCGTGTTTACGCGGACGCCCGTCTCTTCCGCCATCTCCTGAAAGCTGTAGCCCAGCAACTCGTGCCCGATGAATACCTCTCGTTGTTCTTCGGGCAACTCGAGCAAGGCATCGTCGATTTCCTCCAGCAATACGCTCCTGACGTAGGCGGCCTCGGGCCCGGCATCAGGAGAAGGCAGAAGCTCTTCTAAATCCAGAGCGCCCTCTTCTGGTAGCGCGCCGGCCGCATTTCGCAACACGTCCCGCGTCTTCCCGCGAAAGCGGTCGATAATGCGATTCCGCGCCACGCGGAACAGCCACGCCGTCGCGTGCTCCACGGGCCTCAGCATGCGGAAGGCCGCCACGAACTCGTAGAAAACATCCTGCAGAATGTCTTCCACATCGCTCTGGTCCGACACGTACTTCCGGACGAAGTTCCGCAGCCGTCCCTGCTCGCGCACAACGGCTTCGGAGATGCGCCGGTCCTCGTCGCTCATCTCGCCAATGTATGACAACTCGGCCATCTATTCCTGAAGACGAACCCGAGGCCAAAATATTGTGAAAGTGAGAAAAGACTTGTGAGGCCCAGCCAGCCCGGTTCACGCCCAGGGTATTCTTCGCGTACTTAGCGGCTTTTCTTAGCGAACTTTGCGGTTAAAAGCTCTTCTCCGCGTCCTCCGTGGTGGTTCTCCGCGCGCTCAGCGGTTTAAGATTTTTTCACGATCGAAGTCCTCGCCCATTCCTCGACGCACGATCCGCTAAAATACCTGTGTGCCGATCCTCCACAACCTGCGCGTCACCCTCGAAATGATCAAGTGGGAGCACTCGATTTTCGCGCTGCCTTTTGCATTATGCGGAGCCATGCTGGCGGCCGGGGGCGTCCCCGCTTGGCATCAGCTCGCGTGGATTATCGTAGCCATGATCTCCGCGCGTTCGGCCGCCATGGCGTTCAATCGCGTGGCTGATGCGGCGATCGATGCCGCCAATCCGCGCACCCAGACCCGCGCACTTCCGGCAGGCATTCTGACGCCATCGTTTGTCACCACGTTCGTCGTTGTTTCTTGTGCCGTGTTCGTTCTCGCCGCGTCCCGGCTGAACCACCTGACCTTGATCCTGTCCCCGCTGGCGCTGGGGATCGTATTGCTGTACTCCTACACCAAGCGTTTCACACGCTGGTCGCATCTCGTTCTCGGGTTCGCGCTGGGCATCGCACCGGCGGCCGCCTGGATCGCCGTGCGCGCTTCACTCGATCCCCGCATCCTGCTGCTGACCGCCGCGGTGACCTTCTGGGTGGGTGGCTTCGACGTGCTCTATGCCTGCCAGGACTTTGATTTCGATCGCGAAGCGGGACTGCACTCCTTGCCGCGTTATTTCGGGATCCGAGCCGCCCTGGTGATTTCCCGCCTGTTCCACGTCATCATGCTGCTCCTGCTGATCACGCTGGTCATCACCTTTGGCCTGGGCAAGTTCGCGATCGCGGGCGTCGTCGCGGTAGCAGTCCTGCTCGCCTACGAGCACTCCCTGGTCTCCTCGCATGACCTCTCAAAACTGAACGCCGCCTTCTTCACCATGAACGGCGTGATTTCCGTGGTCTTCTTTGTCTTTATAGCCGCCGACCTGCTGGTGCGCTGAGACGCGCTCAGAGATCGAGCTGTTGCCTCTGCCCCGTATCGGGGACACTTTCAGGCGTGCCATAGAGCGGCCTATTAAACCGCTTTAGCGGCGGTCCTTGCGATCAGGCGCGCCATGCACCGCGCCTAAAGGCGGAGTAATAAGGCAACGGTTTCGGCACGCCTGAAGGCGTGCCCTGATACGGGCAAACTTTTTCGCGTTATAGGCATACGCATGCAAAGGAACACCTGAGAAGGGAGTACCTCAGTAACTGGCGCGTTCTCTTGCAGCCGTTGTACCTTTCATCCGGAATATCTGGAAATGTCAGAGAGCAAATTTCGCGTGTGGCTGGCGAGTCTGACGATGGGCCTCGCCACCTCCCTGGTCCTTACGGTCGCCATGCGCAAAACACAGTTCGGCGTCTGGCTGCCCGGAACGCAGCCCGGCTGGATGTTGGCATGGGCCACGCGCCTCCTGCACCCCAACTCTGTGGCGGACGGCATCGCTCTCGTCACCGCCGGCAACACTTTGTTCTACGCGTGGATTTTCTCCCGCATTCTCCGGGCGGAAATCCTGGCTCGCGGAAGTCTGAGCCGCTACTTTTTGCGCTAGCCTCGGCACCCCTCCGTCACCCAGTCCCTACCACGTCCCTTGCTTCTGCCCGCACCACCACACCAGACCGACGGTCGCTGTGTTCTGCTGGCGGCTGCGTCCGGTGAAGGTGTCGGTCTGAAAAAACGCCTGGTTCGAGAAATCACGGCGCCATTCATAGCGCATCAGAAATCCATCCGCGATCTTGTAGTCGAACGTCGCCGTAGTCTCCTTCAAAGCCTGGTTCACGCCGCTGAACAGTCCCCGCGAATCGGACAAATATTCCGTCCGACCGGCGAGTGCGACACGCGGCGTAACCTGATAACGAGCATACGCGGCACCACCCGAGACTTCACTCGGCGCCGATGAGCGTCCCGGCCCCTCGTGCCGCCACAATCGTTCGATTACGTAGTCGCCCTCCAAGGCGAGCGTTAATTTCGGCGTAGTCTGCCAGCTCACGTAGCTGTCCAGAATGTGCAAGCGCCCATCGGGCGCAGGGCGGATCGGCACAAAATTCAGTCCTTGCTGTATGGGAATCGACCCGCTGTTCGGAACCTGCAACACGTCGGGATGCTCCTGCCCGAGGTAATAGTTGATGTTCCAACTTATCGTCTTGCGCGGAGTGAGTGCCAGTCCGAAGAATTGATCTTTGAATCCATTGGTCGGCTCGGTCTGATCGGTGCCGTTGATCGCCCAGTAATTCACAGCGACCTTGTCGTTGAACGGATAGTTGGCCCGAAGCCCCATGTGATAGAAAGGCAGAAAATTGAACCAGTAGGAACGCGAGTAGTTCATCTGATCTTTGGTGTAGTTGTTTTCATAGCCGAGGGAGCTCGCCCACTTTCCGAAATCCACCGTGAGACCTCGGCCCACCGGCAACACATACGTTCCATACGCCTGGAAGACGTTGCGGTAAATCTGCGGCCGCGGCTCGTTGGCCGGATTCCCCTGCAAAGTCTCGGTAGCTTGCCCGAATTGCAGGTCGAGCCGCATCCCGAAACGCTTGCCGGCGGCCACATCGGGCGCATGCTCGAAAATGACGCTGGCCTGGTTCAGGCTGAACACGTTGCTCAATACGTCGTAAGCTCGCAGCAGATTCACGCGCCCATAGGGATGATTAAAGTTGTAGGCGTAGTATCCATCGAAGGCGAGGTTGAGCGTGTTTCCCTTGAGAAAGTCGAGCGCGCCCCGATCCGCGTCTGTTAACGTGCCCTGCGTCGCGGCCGCGGAATTGGATGGCACGGCAGCTTGCGGCGCCGACTCCATACTTGCATGCGGACCGCGTATGCCTTCACCGTCCTCCACAAAGTCCGCGTAGCCCTGTTGACGAAGATGGGCCTTCAGCGCCCGGAGCTCGCTTTCCATACGTGCATCCCGCGCTTGCAACTCCTCGACCAGCGCGCGCAGTTCGCGAACCTCCGCCGCAGAAGCAGGGGCGCCAGTATCGTTACCCTGCGCGAGCAGCGGCATCGACAGACTGCCTATCCATCCACTCAAGATGATGGCTGCCAAAAAATGGCGAACCCGCCTATGCCAGAGAGCGCGTTGCTGAGAATGAGCGTGACGAAAAGAAGTACGAATGCAGAACATGAGATTTATCTCCTGCGCAGAACCTGGGCGTCCCGTTCGAACGGGTCCGGGTCCAGCACGTTGTCCAACACCCAATTGAATCTCCGAAGAGGAATTGAAGCTTAGCGGATAAAGTGCATCAGAAGCCAAATGCCAACAGCGAAAAAAGTAGATCCTTGCAAAGCACAATCTCAAATCTGAAATCTGAAATCTGCAATCTGAAATGCGAAATGGAGGGGCCAGAGCCTAGAGCCCAGAGCCCAGAGCCCAGAGCCTGCCTTTCACTCCCGCTGAAATTTCCGAACATTCCCACGCACTGTGACTTCGCCCCAACCCTGCGCTATGATCGATGCAGTATGACGCATCCGTTCCAGACCGACGATGCGCGCCTGCCCGCAATCAAGGACAAAGTCCTTGTCGGCGAGCGCCTCAACGAAACCGACGCACTCACCCTCTACCGCACCGGCGACATCCTCGCCGTCGGCTGGCTTGCCAATTACGTGCGCGAGCGCCTGCATGGCAACAAGGCGTACTTCAACGTCAACCGCCACATCAATCCGACGAACGTCTGCGTCGCGGCCTGCCGCCTCTGTGCTTTCGGCCGCAAGAAAGACGCGCCCGGCGCCTACACCATGGCGCTCGAAGAAGCGTTCGAAACCGCCGCCTCCGGGTACACGGAGGCGGTTACCGAGTTCCACATTGTAGGCGGCCTCCATCCCGATCTTCCGTTTCAATATTTCCTCGACCTCTGCTCGGGCTTGAAACAGCGTTTTCCCCAGGTGCACCTGAAGGCTTTCACGATGGTCGAGGTCGCCTACCTGGCCAAACGCGCCAAGCTCTCGATCCGCGAGACCTTGGGACAACTGAAAGCCTCCGGCGTCGACTCGCTCCCCGGCGGCGGCGCCGAGATTTTCGCCGACCGCATCCGTCACATCATCTGCGATCACAAAATCGACGGTGACCAGTGGCTCGAGACCGCGAAACTCGCTCACCAGATCGGCCTGAAATCAAACGCCACCATGCTCTATGGCCACGTCGAAAACGACGAGGACCGCGTCGATCATCTCCTCAAGTTGCGGGAACTGCAGGACGAAACGCACGGCTTTCAGACCTTCATCCCGCTTGCGTTTCATCCCGATAACACGCCCCTCGAGCATCTCCCGAAAACCACCGGCATGCTCGACATCAAGCAGATCGCCGTCAGCCGCCTGGTACTCGACAACTTCCCGCACATCAAGGCCTACTGGCAGATGATGACGGCCAAAATCGCCCAGATCGCGCTGCGCTTCGGCGCGGACGACATCGACGGCACCGTAATCGAAGAAAAGATTTATCACGACGCCGGCGCCACCACACCCCAGGGCATGCGACGCAAAGATCTGATTCGCCTGATCACCGAAGCAGGAAGGGAACCGATCGAGCGCGATACGCTGTATCGCCCGGTGACGCGGACCGAGACCTCCGTCACGGTTGCGGTCTAGACGAGGTGTCAGGAATTCACTCTCGCGAGGCGCTAGACGATGTAGAGCGAAAACTGAAAGTGAGTAGCTATCAGCTATCAGCTATCGCCCATCAGCCATTAGCCATCAGCCAACCATGACCATTCTCGGCACAATCGCACTGATCGCGCTCGTGATTCTCAGCGTCATGGTCCTGAGAGTGAAGAGCGATCCCATGGAAAAGAAATCCATTCGGAAATATCTAGCTGACTCCAAACACTCCGACAAGCCAAGCAAGACCTAGAGCCCGAGAGCAGGCACCTGAGAACTGTGACCTGAGACCTGCCAGCCAGAGCCTAGAGCCCAGAGCCTCCTCCGCAAGTGCACACATCACAACCCTCCGCCCACGGGTAATACAAATTTCTACATTCTCCGGTTCCCACCCCGCCCGACAGGTGTAGAATCCGACTTGTAAGGGTACTGATAGCTTCACCGGATCTACTCCCGGTCTCCGAGGCTCTCATGAACGTTCATATCGGATACAAAGTCCGCAAAACTCCCGACCTAGAAAAAGAAATGCACACCCAGGTCGAGAAACTGCGCAAACGCCTTCAGGTGTTTCGCCCTGAACTCATCCACCTCAAAGGCATGGTCGAGCAGAACTCGCCTAGGGAAGGCACCGTAGTGTCCCTGAATCTCCGTTTGCCGTCGGGCCAGATGGCCGCGGCTCGGAAAGCGCCGATCGCAACCTCGGCCATCAAGGCTGCCTTCGACGACCTGTTGCAGCAGATTACCCGCCACAAAGACCTCCTTCGGTCGACTCACAAGTTCCCACGTTGGCGTCGGGGGGAACAGCTGCGTCCGGGACGGCAAGTCCCGTTCGAGGATACCCTCGCCTCCATGCAAGCTCCCCTGGTTTCGGGCGACGATATCCGCACCTACATCAACGTCAACCTGGCCCGGCTCGAGCGTTTCGTCGAACGCGAGCTTTATTTCCGTGAAACCGCCGAGCAGATTCTGAGCGACACCATCAGCAAGGACGACGTGGTGCACGAAGCCATCGTTACCGCACTCGGAGACGGCAGCAGTAAACCCGAACGCCTCGCACTCGAACCCTGGCTCTACCGGCTAGCCATGCGCGCGATCGACCAGATGTCCTCTGGCTCGGATGAACACAACGGCAACGTGCACCTGGAAGATTCGGCCCGCAAGCGCAACGTCAAGGCCAGCGACGAACCCGAACTCCAGTTTCACCAGCCCGACGAAGCGATCCTCGGCGAAACCGTCATCGCTGATCGCCGCGTCTCCACGCCCGAGCAGATCGCCTCTTCCGATGAAATGCTGCGTCTTGTGGAGGTTGCGCTTCGCGGGACCAGCCGCGCTGCCCGCGAAGTTTTCATCCTGTACGCCATTGAAGGCTTTACTCCCGACGAAATCGCCGCTATTACCGACCGCACACTGGACGACGTCCGCGCCTCCGTCACCGTCGCCCAGGAACATCTCCGCAAGTCGGCGATGTTCGCCACTCCGTCCCAACAAAAACCGCTCTCTCGTTCGAGCACTGCGTAACTCATCTCTGATTAGTAGGAGAATTACTGATGATGACCCGCGAGGACATCCGTGAACTAGCTGCTTTCCAGGCAGATTCGGACGGCTGTGCCCTGAGTTTTTACTTTCAACCCCGAACCCCGCAAAACAAGTCACACAAAGAAGAAAGCATTCTCGCCAAGGACCTGGTGCGCCAGGCCATGCGCGAAGCTGAGAAGCAAGGCAAAAACAGCTGCGCGCGCGCCGATCTCGACCGCATCCTCGAAATCGCCGGCAACCTGCACGGCAACCAGGCGAAAGCCAAAGCCGTGTTCGCCTCCAGCACGAAAAAATTGTGGCGCGAATTTGATCTGCCCCCGTATCTGCCTGCAACGCAGCTGTTCGTGAACCGGCGCTTCCACCTGAAGCCGCTGGCTGCGCTGCTCGGCGCCCAGCCCATGCTGTGTGTCACCCTGGTCGATCGCCAGCGTGGACGCTTCTTCGACCTGCGCGTCGATGAATTGAAAGAGCGCGGCAATCTGTTCCACACGCTACCCCGCGGCCGCAGCGACGGCTACGGCGGCTACGATGCCGGCCATGTGGAGCGCCGCGTCGCTAATGAATACAACCAGCACTACAAGCAGGTCGCGGATCGCCTGAAAGACGAATTGGAGCGCGGTCTGTGGGAGAAACTGGTCGTCGGCTGCCACGACACGAACTGGTCGGAATTCGAAGCGCACCTGCATCCATACGTGCGCCAGCGCCTGCTGGGACACTTTCCCGCCGATGTCGCCTCCGTGACCAACGACGAAATCCGTGAACACGCCGGCCGCATCCTGCGCGAATCGATCGACCGCCGCCGCGAAAAGCTGGTGCAGGAAGCGCTCAGCCAGGCCAAGGGCAACGCCCGAGGCGTGACCGGCCTGCGTCGCGTCCTGCGTTCGCTCGAACTCGGAGAAGTACAGACCCTGCTGCTGGGCGAGAACTACACTGCCCGGGCCGTCGAATGCGCAAGCTGCGGCCACGTGGATGCCCACATGGTCCCATTCTGCCCGGTCTGCGGGAAAGCTACGCGCGAGCTCGAGGACGTCTGCGACGCCATGATCCCGCTCGCGATCCGCCGCGACATCGAGTTGTTCTACGTCAAGGACAACCCGGAATTCGACAAGGTCGGCAACATCGCCGCCCTGCTGCGTTTCCGAGCCGATCAGGCGAGGGTGCCGGTGGCGGCTTCGGCGTAGAAAAAGAACATTGCGTTCGTGATGAACCGGAGAGCGACCCGCTCTCCGGTTTTCGCTTGCAACGGAATCCGCGGGCCCCCAGCCACGACACTTGCTTGCAGGCTGATCACCTTTGCTTAAGGAAGTAAGTCATTAATCCTAAGTGCATTATTTTGCGTTAGTTGATAAATCAAGATTATGCTTGATTTATCAGGATAGCGGGAGTAGGATGAATTATCAACAAGGAGGTAGGCTTCCATGCCAGGCACGACCAAGAAGTTTACTCCCGAGATCGACGCGGAGCTCTACGAGGAGTTCGTTGCTGTGGCAAAACAGAACCGCCAGTCCCAGCGACAGGTTCTCGAGCAGGCGCTCGAATTCTACCTACGCAACGTGGTTCCGTCGCAGCACTTGGTCCGCCCAGAAGTGATGGACGCGTTTCAGCAATCGGTCGCTCGCAATCGTGATCTGCTAGAGCGTCTCGCCAAATAAATGGCGGAGTATTTGACGATCGCAGAAGTCTACCAGATGCAGCACCTGCTAATTGAGATGTTCGGCGGCCTACACGGTGTTCGTGACAAAGGCGCAGTGGAGGCCGCCGTCTTCCGTCCGCAAACCGGTTATTACAACTCCCTCGAAGAAGAGGCAGCCGCGTTGATGGAGTCGCTCGGCAACAACCACGGCTTTCTCGATGGCAACAAGCGAATTGCCTTTACCGCAACCGACGTCTTTCTTCGCCGTAACCAGTTTTATGTCGATGTCGATGGCCCGCAAGGGCACGCTTTTATCGATGGCTCAATAAGTCAGGGGAAATTCCGCTTTCCCCAGATCCTCGACTGGCTCCGTCTCCATATCAAGCCTCTCACTTAAATAGTTCTCGACCGACCACTCGCTCGTCGAGAAAGCGCAGTCTTCAGTCGCACCGACGTAATCACAGGCCTCGCCAACATCGCGCTACAATCCCCTTTCATGGAACTCAAACACCTGGTGCAAAAGTTCGTCTACCGGATCGAGCCCAAGCCCGAGGGCGGATTCATCGCCCGCGCCGCTGATCCCACGGTCCCGCCTCTTGAGGCGCCCACGCGCGAAGAATTGCAGCAGAAGATTCAGGCAAAAATAGTCGAGGGCCTCAGTACCGCGTTTCCTGGCCTGAAGCTTCCGGCGTTGCAGAACCGGCAAGTCAAATGGGATGCCCACATCGACCGGAAACCGGGAGGGGGTTTCACCGTCCACTCGGAGCGCCCGGG
>Ga0209577_10007422_pt1 | contig 10087 bp, 5 predicted proteins | sample GraSoiAngelo_109_FD_185874 | JGI IMG/M metagenome (GOLD analysis project Ga0209577, IMG submission 185874) | Grasslands soil microbial communities from the Angelo Coastal Reserve, California, USA - 14_0903_12_20cm (SPAdes) (version 2) | ecosystem: Environmental > Terrestrial > Soil > Grasslands ...
CCCCATCCGCGCAGGTCGAGCCGCTCCCTCACCGCCGCCGACAGGAGGGGCCGCCCGAACGTGTCGCGGTGGATGTGATCCACGTAGCTCAGGTAGCAGCAGAGGCCGTCGAACCCCCCGTGCTGCCGCGCCGTGCGGATGACGTACTCCCAATCGAGCGTGCCCGGGCGGATGGCGGAGATGGTGAAGACCACGTCGCACAGGAGGATCTGGAGGCGGCCCCAGACTCGCTGCAGGCCTTGCAATATGAGCTGATCCTCGACCGGAGGCTCGATGACCTCGGTTCCATCGAGGAGGCGGCGTCCCCGGTGCTGCATCAGCACCTGCGGGAACGTGCGGTGCTCGCCCACGACCCCGAGACGGCCGTGCTGCACGTCGAGGGGGGACGGGCAGCCGGCGACGGCGTACGTGGTCGTCCCGGCGATGCGGCCGCCGACATCGCGCCGCAGCGCCGCGGCGTCGAGCTCGGCGATGATGCGGTGGTCCGCGTCGGCGGAGGGCTCGAGCAGCAGCAGATCGACGTCGTCGCCCATGTCGGGATAGTCCTGGAACGCTTTCGGAAACACGAACGCGATCCCCGCCGCTTCACAGGCCTGGCGCACGCGCTGAATCAGCTCGAGGCTCGCGGCGACGCGGTCCTGCTCACGCGCCACGGCCTCGGCGAAGGGTTCCGGAACCGTGACATCGCGCAACGTCAGGCGCTCGGCGGTGCGCGCCAGCACGCCGTTGCGCCGGGCGATGTCCAGGAGCAGGTCCCAGTCGACGTCGCGCAGGCCATCCGGCGCGGCGCGCCGGTCGAGCAGCAGCCGGAGCAGCCAGGCGGCGTGCCGAGACTCCGTGTCATGGGCGGGCTCTGCCAGCACGAGGCGTGTCAGGGCGAGCTTGCTCGCCGCTGGGTCGCTTGCTTGGAGGACGAGCGGCGCGTCGACCCAACGGAACACCGTGTGATAGGCCGTTTCGCGGGCGCGCAGATAGGGGAGCGAGTATTCGCCCTTGCGCGCGTACGCCGCTTCGGGACTGATCTCGAGCAGGACGGGCACGTCCGGCGTCGGCGTGATCCGGTGGAGCCAGCGGAGCCAGCCCCAGCCGCCGGGGCCGGCTACGTCCACCAGCGTGTCGTAGAAATACCGATCCATGATGAGGATGCGCTTCCGCACCGTCTCGACGTACAGTCGGTAGCACAGGAAGACGAGCAGGTCGATCGGGTAGATGAGCCGGCGCAGCCACAGGCTCCAGACGACCGCGTCGCGGAGCCGTTCCAGTTGGCCCAAGAGCCCCGGACGCCGGGCGACCTCGTCGAGCGCGACCGCCCGCGCGGGACCATCCGGTGGGGCGCCCGTGAGCGCATCCCGGACGGCGCGCAAGACTGCGTACAGGCCGACATCGCGATTCATGTGCAGCACGGTGACCGCGCGGTGGCGGCGCTCCAGCTCGCCCTTGAGCCAGGCGATCAGGCTCGATTTGCCCGCGCCGTCGAGTCCCGAGAACGAGATCAGCATGCCGGGTTCACCACGTGAGGCGCTGCTCGCGCAGCCAGAGCTCGAGGGAGAGCACGGTGAAGACGCGCTGGTAGAGGCCACCCCGGCTCACGGATCCGCCGGCGCGCCCCAGCCCGTGACGGAACCCGGCGAGCCAGCGGCGGACGAGCGCGCCGTTGAGCACGGGACGCGTGCGAGCGTCGCCGGCAAGCAGCAGGTCCTCGAGCGTGCGGTGGAAACCGCGCGGCACCATCACATCGAGCGGGATGCTGAAGCCCCGTTTCGGGCGCGCGGCGACGGCGCGCGGGAGCCAGCGTTGTGCCAGGGCCCGCAGCACGCGCTTGCCCGCGCGGGCCCCGGTCTTGAGTCGGTGCGGCAACGTGACGCCGAGCGCGACGACGTCCTCGTCGAGCATGGGCACCCGCACTTCGATGCTGGCCCGCATGCTCATCATGTCGACTTTGCGCAGCATGTCCGACGGCAGGCTGACGGCGAAGCAGCGCTCCGTGAGGCGCCGGGACAGCTCGTCGAGATCCGTGGGACGAGTGGGGGAGGGGCCGGCCGTGTCGAAGTGGCGGTACACGGGCGCGAGCCCCGCGCGGCCCTCCGGCCCGACGAGCTCTTCCTTCTGCGTCTCGCTCAAGTAGTTGCCGAGTCCCGCGAGGACGACGGCGGGGTTGGCCCGTCCCGCGCGGGCGAGCTGAATGGCCTTCGCCGCCCGCCGCCCCCAATCCCGCGTCCACGGCGTGGCCCAGCGGCCCGACTGCTCGGCGAGTCCCAGCAACCAATCAGGCGAGCGCATGAGCAGCGCAAACAGGCCCGCCCGCCGGAATTTCTCGTAGCCGCCGAACGCTTCGTCGCCGCCGTCGCCCGAGAGGGTGCAGATGATCCCGTGCTCCCGCACGGCGCGGGAAATCCAGTACATGGGTACGAGGCTCGTATCGGCGAACGGCTGGTCGAAGTGCCGGAACAGCTCGAGCACCGCCTCGGGCGTCATCGCCCAGTCGCCGAGATCGATGGTATGGTGGCTGGTCCCGTAGTGGCGGGAGACTTGGACGGCGGGCCCCGTCTCGTCGTAGCCCCGGTCCGGGAAACGCACGTTGAATGTGGTCGTGGCGCCGCCGGTCGCGCGCGCGTACGCCGCCACGACGAGCGACGAGTCGATGCCCCCGCTCAAGAGCGCCGCGACCGGCACGTCCGCGACCGATTGCCGCCGCACCGAGTCGAGCAGTCGAGTCTCGACGACCGACACGGCGCCGGCGAGCTCACGCGCGGGATCGGGTTCGACGCGAAGCTCGTGGTAGCGGCGCAGGCCATGCGCCTCCGGTGTGATCGTCAGCGTCGTGCCGGCGGGAAGGGCGGCGATGTTGGCGAACCCGGTCGCCGGCTCGGGGATGTAGCCCAGGCCCATGAAGTCGTAGCATGCCTGCCGATCGATCGCCGGGCGGAACTCCCGCAAGGCCGTGATCGCCTTGATCTCGCTGGCGAACACCCACTGCCCGTCGAGCCGCGCGTAGAACAGTGGCTTCACCCCGTAGCGGTCGCGCGCGAGCAGCAGGCGCCGGCGCCGCGAATCGTAGATCGCGAACGCGAAGATGCCGCGCAGCTCGTTGACCAGCTGCTCGCCCCGCTCTTCGTACAGATGGACGAGCACCTCCGTATCGGATGTGCCGCGGAAGCAATGCCCGCGGCCCTGGAGCTCCCGCCGCAGCGCCTGATGGTTGTAGATCTCGCCGTTGTACACGACGTAGACGGTCCCGTCCTCGTTGGGCATCGGCTGGCGCCCGGTGGGCGACAGATCGATGAGGGCGAGCCGGCGGTGGACGAACTCACAGTGCTCGTCCGAGTGACAGCCGCACCCATCGGGCCCCCGGTGAGCGAGCAGGGCCTCGGCAGTGGCGGCCCAATCCGGCTCGGGGCGCAGCGCGATGGGGTGGAAGCGTCCTGCAAAGCCACACATGTGCGCACGGTCCTGGGGTCGCAGTTGTCGACGTGTGGGCATGCAGAACGCGTGCGGGCGGCGGTTCTGGCCTAAACATTTGTCACGTCGTCGGTTAACGGTGGCACGGGAGTTCGTCCGTTGCGTGCCCGCAACGGCAGGTGCGCCTACACCGCCCGGCCTCGCGTGAGGTCAGGCGCGCACGCCAGGGCACACGCGAACACCAGCCACAGGATCTTCGAAGCGATCCAGGTGCCGCTCATCGTCCCCATGAACATCGTGGCGAGCAAGGCGACCGGCAGGATGGCGTAGCTGCCACGTCGCCCGCGCCACGCCGCCAGCGCGACGAGGGAGAGCCCCGTGAGGAACGGGATCAGACCGATGAACCCCGTGGTCGTCAGCACCTCGAGCACGAGATTGTGGGCGTCGCGGCGCAGCTTGACCTTTTCCTCGATGCGCTTCGCCAGCTCGAACTGATTGGTAATGGGCCCCCACCCCAGCACCGGCCGCTCGACCAACATGCCGAGCAGGGCCGGGTAGATACGCTCACGCCCCGCAAAGCCACCATGGGCGGCTTCCTCGAACCGGTTCCGCATCATCTCGACGCGCATGGCGGCCCACACGAGGAACGCCATGGCGATGAGCACGGTGGCGCCGCTGCGCACCCGTTGCCAGACGGTGTGTCCCCGGAACAGCAGCACGAGGAGCCCAGCGGTGAGAGCGAGGAGGCCGCCGCGTGAGCCGGTGTGCACGACCGCGCTGGCCATGAGTCCGGCGAGCGGCCAGAACACGACTGGAGAACGCAGCACACGCCACCCCCCCGCGTGCCGTACGCCGAAGGCGGCGAGCAGGCCGCACGCCAGGATCAAGGCGCTGATGTTGGCGTTCTGTCCGAACACGGTCTCGCGCTCGCCCCCGGTCCAGACGTGGCGGGCGGTGACGCCGACGCCCAGGAACTGCATGCCGGCACGCAGTGCACAGGCGATGACCAGCGTCACCAGCGCGGTGCGGAACACCCGGCGATCGCGCATCAGGTTGCTCCCCGTCCAGCACACCAGCAGCAGCTCGAGCAGATTGGCCAGGAATTGCAGCACCATCAGGGCGTGCTCACCCGACTGGAGGAGTCCCGACACGATGGCCACCCATAGCCAGACGCTGAACCACACCAAGGCCGAGGGCACGCGGCCGAAGCACGCGCGGTATTCGAGCGGCGTGGTCAGCAGGAATAGCGCGGCGGTGATGGTCGTAATCTCGAGCGGGATCGAGCGGTTGGGCATCTCGAACGGAATCGAGAGGATGAAGAAATAGAACGCCCAGCGCACGACCGGATTGAGCGACCCTGCCGCTGCGACCGCCCTGGGACGCAAGGGTGGGTTCGGCGCGTAGACGGCACGCGCGGCGAGGGCGGTCATGGCTTCCAGGCCCCTCTCGGCCAGAGCCCGCGCACTCTGGCGTAGATGGCCCGTCGCGTCGCGGCGGACGGACCGACCAGGAGCGCCACACCCACGGAGAGTGCCAGCGTCAGCACCAGACCTGCTCCCCACGCCGGCCAGCTCCCTGCGACGACCTGCCGGCCGAGCGCGCTGCTCGCGGCGAAGAGCAGCGCGGTGATGCCAAGCAGGCGCGCGGCCTCGAGGGAGGGCCGAAAGCGCTGCTGGAAGCACGACCGGACCAGCATGGGGTAGCCGAGCGACTGGACCGAGCGGCCCGCGAGGAGGCCGACACACAGACCGGCGATCCCCAGCGCCCGCGTGAGGGGGACGGCGAGGGCAATCGTGGTCAGCGTGGCGGCCGCGCCGACCAGCACGCGGGGTCGGGGTCGCAGCGCCGCGTCGATGATGTACGCGTCGGTGCGGATGAAGGCGGTCTGGACGGCGACCACGACGATCAGGAGGTCCACCCAGGGACCGGCGTAATGCTGCCGTCCGACCCACAGCGCAAGGAAGGACGGATTCCAAGCGAGAATCGTGGCGCCGATCCCCGTGACGAGCAGCCAGGTGAGGGTCTGGAGCTCTCTCCGCACCTGAGCGGCGCGGGCGTGATCCCCGCGCCCGATCAGGCCGCCCAACCCAGGCATCGCGGCGCTGGTGGTGAACTCGTGAATGCCGATGGCCGTGCGGGCGGCGTATCCCGTCAGCGCGTACGACGCGACCACGGCCGGTGACAGCACCATCCCCAGGATGAGGACGTCCGAGGCGAGCAGCAGCTTCACCACGACTTCCCCAGCCGTCAGCCAGGCGCTCATCGCGAGCAGCGCGCGAACGTCGTCGCGGGTGGGCCGCGCGACGCCGAACCACGGCACGTACCGCCGGGCGAGGGACCAGAATAGGAGGCCAGTGATGAACGTGAGCACGACCTGCGTCCCGCCCAGCCCGACGAGGCCCAGGCCCGCTCGGACCGCCGCGATCATCAGCAGGCCGCCCACCAGGTTGAGGCTCGCCTGCAGACCCATGCGGCGATACCCGAGGTTCATCCCGCGCAGCACGGATTCGGGCACCCCAGCCACGAGCGTCATGAAGAAGCTGGCGAGCAGTAGCGCCGTGGCGATCCGCACGGTGTCGTGCAGCGGGGGCGCGGCCTTGGTCACGCCGGGAGCGAGCCAGATCACGACGCCGCCCGCCGCCATGATGATCGGCAGGAACAGGAGCCACACCGCCAGCGCCGCTCCGACGTACCGGCGCTGCGTCGTCGCGTCGTCCACGGCCTGGCGGTTGGCCACCATGAGGCGGATCGCTTCGACATGTAGGTCACCAGCCGGTTCAGCATCTCCCAGGTCCCGAACAGCGAGCGGCCGAGTCCCGCCACCACGATCGGGGTCACCACGAAGCCCACGACCAACTTCGCGGCGTAATCGAGCAGCGACGCGATCGCGTTGAGGGACGCGCGCTGCGTCAGCGTGGGACCACGCCGTCCGGCCGCGGTCGGGATGCCGACGAGCTCAGTCGCCATCGCACGCCTCGCTGATCGCCGCGAGCACCCGCTCGGCGGTACGCTCACGCGGCTCGTTGCCGGTCACGAACGTGACGATCTCCGGGCCGCCGTGCGCCCGCAGGTCCTGCAGCACGCGGCCGAAGGCGGTGCGGAAGCGCGCCGTGAAGGCGCGCACCTCGTCATCGGGGGCGTTCTTGACCATGTGGCCTTTGGGGCGCGTCCGCATCCGGTGCAGCAACGTCGGGTCCGGGGCATCGATCGAGACGACGAAGTCGAGCGTCCGGGCCCACTGGGCGAGCGCCTGCGTGCGCCACGCGGCGAAGCGGGGGCCGTTGCGATCCGGGTAGAAGACCTCCATCCAGGTCAGGGCGAACACCGGGCCCTCGTCGATCAGGATGGCCCCGGGCGACCTCGGCCGTTCCCGTTCCACCGCTTCCTGCAGGGTCTCGAGCCGGACCAGGTGCGCCAGCTCGGCGAGCGCGGGCGGGCGAGGGTCCCGCGCGAGCCGGATGAAGGTCGGCATCAGGCGCACGCCATGCGCGATCAGCCGGGACCGCGGCAGTCCCCAGATAGCGAGCGGCCCGCGCATGCTGCGGGCCTTGGCCCGGAGCTCGTCGACGAGCGTGCTTTTGCCTGCGGCCGCCGGACCGATCAGCTCCAGCACCGGGGCGTGGGCGCGTCGCCGCGGGCCAACGGGTGCGCGGGCGATCACGCTAGAGACGGCCCCAGATGTGCGACTTCACGTCACGCAGCACTTCCGGAAGCACGCGCCCCGCGTCGATCACGTGCGCGCCAACGTGCGCCCAATCGGTTTGCCACACGACCTGCGCCCGTCCCCGGACGTACTCGGACGGCTCCTCGGGCTTGCGGCGAACCGCGGTCTCGGGGTCGAGCTGGAGCACGATCGCAGCGTCGGGCGGCGACATGCGCTCGTAGTACAGCTCCTCCCGCCGTCGCAGCAGGCGCGTCACGCGGTTGTCCACGGGCGTGCCGAGCCCCTGGGCGGCGCTCGGCCCGGCCAGAAAGTAGTTCGCCGGGATCGGATAGCGCTCCGCGATGACGATGCCGCCGGCTGCTGCGAAGCGGTGCGTCTTGCGGTACAGTCGATAGCGGTCGCGCGCCGTGCAGACGTGACGGAGCAGATCCACGTAGGCGGTGACCCCGGCCCAACCCACTCCGCGGCTCGCTTTGAGCGCGGCACCCACCGCGTAGGTCGCCGCCGAGCGAGGAGGTCGACCGAGGTGTGCGTGCATAGTCGCCAGATCGGGTGCCAGCCAGGCCGTGAGGGCGTGGGCGCAGGTAGACTTTCCCGCTCCGTCGCCGCCCAACAGCGCGACGACGCTGCCACGCGGCAGCCGAGCGCCGAGCCGGCGATGGTAGCCGACCAGGCTGCCAAGCCGATCGGCTAACGCCATCAGCACCGCGACCGTCTTGGGGCGACGGGCGAAGGGGGCCAGCCGGGCGCGCAACGCTCGGCCGGCGACGTAGCGCGCCCACGCGGGACGATCCGGCTCGAGGGCGCGGCGGCACCGGTCGAAAAGCGCGACGTCCACGGACGGCAGCTGAGCGGTCAGGAACTGGATCACCTCGGACCGGGACACTTCCCGCTCGAGCTGCTCCAGGGTCGTCTGAGCCGTTAAGAGCCAGGGGGGGTGGGGTCGGAGCAGCGTATCCCGTGCGGTGCACTGTAACGCCAGTCGCAGCACGAGCAACACGAGCTCGTGCTCGGGGGCCGGAGCCTGGAACACGAAGCGGCGGCTCGCGCTGGCGAGTATGGCCGCTTCCACGGGGGGCGCGTAGGTCGTGGTCCAGGGCCGGCCGAACACGACCCGGTAGTGCACGTGGACGTTGACGAGGCGCATCAAGTCGGGGTCATAGCCGAAATAGCTCTCGGTGCCGGGGAGTGTGCGCCCGGCGGAGGGCTCGACCCGCTTGAATCCCAGGGTGCCCAGCACCTGCGCGAGTAGCGGCTGGGCCGTGCGATCGACCAGCAGGTCGATATCGCCGGCGCCGGTGAGCCAGCGCTCGGGACGCCGGCCGCCCTTCCACTGGCAGTACGGGACGTTGCGCGCCGCGAGGGCGTCCCCGAGCCGGCGCACCAGGCCAGGTGCGGCCGGGGTGTTGGGTCGGGGCTGGTCGTGAGGCCGCTGAACGAGCGTCATGCGTCTCCTGAGATGACCGAGGCGGCCCCCGGGACGTTCGGTGCAGGCCGCAGCCGACCGCTCCGCATGCGGCGGGCCATGAGCGCCAGCGTGGCGCGGACGCAACAGGAGTCGTCCGGGCGCATCGCGAGTTGTACGCCCTCGCCATGCACGGGGACTCGGGCGAGTCGCTTCAGTGACAGGTGCCGCTGCCGGAGTCGGTGAACGTCATGCCCGGGATCGGAATGAATTGCCAGTCGTAGGCGCCGTCGCGCAACGTGAGCTTGAGGACCCCGTGGTTCCAGCTGCTCACTTCGCTGTTGGCGATGGGGGGTCCTAGAGGGTAGGCGCCCGAGCCTCCGGTCCCGACCACGAATTCCCGAATGCCGCGCGCCGGGTCCGCAGTGCCGTCGGGCGTCTGCGGCGCGAAACGCTCGTAGTTGTGCTCGTGGCCTGAGAGCACGACGTCGGCACCGTGATCGTACAACGCCTGCCACAGCGGTTGTGGCACCGTCGAGCTCAAATGCGTGGTGCCGGAGCTGAACCGCGGGACGTGCCAATAGGCGAGCGTGCACTGCGCGGGGTGGGCAGCGAGGTCGGCGCGGAGCCACTGCTCTTGGGTCGAGCCCGCGCTCACGTTGATCTCCGAGTTCAGTGCCACGATGTGCCAGCTGCCGAGGTCGTAGCTGTAATAGCCCTTGCCGGGCTCGCCGGCGGCGACCCCGAAATAGCGGAAGTAGCTCGCCGCCCCGGGCTGTTCGTAGTCGTGGTTGCCTGGCACCGGGTGCGTGCGCTTGCGGTGGCGGCCCCAGCCGGGCGCGAAGCAATTCTGGTAGCTCGCATCCGAGCCATCCGGGTACGCGTTGTCACCCAACAGGAACACCGTGCCCGGGATCCCGTCGAGCAGCTTGCCCGTGGCGAGCGGATACGGTTTGGCGCACGTGCCCATGTCGCCGGCGCCGACGAACACCTGCGGCGTGCCGGAGGGCTCGACGAAGGCCGTGAGCGTGTCCCACCCCGTACTCCCGTCTGCCGCCGTGACGCTCACGCGTACGGGATAGCTGCCGGTCGCGCCGTACGCGTGGCTGGCGGCGACGAGCTGGGGAAGGGACGACACACTTCCCTGCGCGGTGGACCCGTCCCCCCACTCGACCGCGTAGGTCCAGGGCGCGTCGTTCTCGACGTGCGCGAGCCGGAACGCGAGGCGGGTGGTGGTACCGGGCTGCGTGCGGAGGTCGGGGCCCGCATCGACCGTCGGCGGGACGTCCGGTGGTGGTGGCGGCGGCGGCGGGCTGGACGCGTTGTGGCAGGCCGCGGACCCCGCGTCGCTCGCGCTCTGTCCCGCGATGGGGACGAACTGCCAGCCGTAGTGATCAGGGGACAAGGTCAGTTTCAGCACGCCGTAGGTCGCCGCGCGGACCTCGCTGTTGGGCGCGACCACCGTGGGCGCCCAGACGGCCTCCCCTCCCGTGCCGACGTTAATCTCCCGAATCCCGTGCACCGGATCAGCGACACCATCGGGCGTCATCGGGGCGAAGCGCTCATAATCATGCTCCGACCCGTTCAGCACGAGGTCGACGCCGGCGGCGTAGAGGCGG
>Ga0209577_10007423_pt1 | contig 10087 bp, 9 predicted proteins | sample GraSoiAngelo_109_FD_185874 | JGI IMG/M metagenome (GOLD analysis project Ga0209577, IMG submission 185874) | Grasslands soil microbial communities from the Angelo Coastal Reserve, California, USA - 14_0903_12_20cm (SPAdes) (version 2) | ecosystem: Environmental > Terrestrial > Soil > Grasslands ...
TGCTGCGCCTGTTCCCGTGGGTCTCCGGCCTCGTGCTGGTGGCCGGCCTCGTCGCGTTCCTGATCGTCTTCTACGGCAACACGGCGAAGCAGCAGGACGTCAACCCTGCACCCGGCTTCAAGCCGACCGTCGTGAAGCCGACCGCCGGGAAGTCGGTCCCGGTGCCGAAGGAGTCGAGGGTCGTGGCCGGCCGGTTCATCCTCACTGCCGTCCAGCGGAAGCACCTCGAGCAGGCCTGGCCCCTCGTCGGGCCGGCGATCCGGCAAGGGCTCACGCACAAGCAGTGGCTGACCGGGAACATCGCGGTCGTGCCCTGGTTCGGTCAGCTCGGCCAGGTGCCGCTGAAGGTCGACTACTCGATCAAGAAGGAGGTCGAGTTCACGGTCATCCTCGCGCCGAAGGCCGGCACGAAGGGTCACCCCGACACGTTCATCATCACGCTGCACAAGTTCGGCAACAAGTGGCTGGTCACGAGCTGGGTTCCGTTCGAGCCGCCGCCGATCAAGGCCAACCCGGTCGGGTAGCGCGGGTGTTGCACGCGCCGCGCCCTGAACTGCTCTTGGGCGGGTGAGGAGGCTCCTCTCGTCGCCTCGTCGACGGCGCCGCCTGATGTGGGCCGGCCTCGTCGTCACGGCGGCGGCGAGCGCGACGATCGTCGGGGTCTTCTTCTCGAACACCGGGCGTCGCAACGAGGCGCCGTTCACGAAGGGCCCGGTGCAGGTCGTCGGGCCGGCGCCCAAGACCGTGAAGTACAGCGCGCGCGAGCAGCGCGACGTCGCCGGCGTGGCCGCCGCGTTCGTGGCGACCGCCGTGCTCCGCAACCACACGGAGCGTTCCTACGACCTCACCGACGTTGCCTTCCACCAGGGCCTGTCCCGTGGCGAATGGGGCACGGGGAACATCCCGGTCGTGCCGTATCCGCGGAACGCAGTCGCGGTCGTGAAGTGGAAGTCCGACTATTCGTTCAAGGACCGCGTCGGGCTCAAGGTGTACTTCCAGCCGAAACCGACTGCGACGGTGGGTGGCATGGCCTTCAACATCGAGCTCCATCGGGTCGGGCCGCCGCAGCACCGGCGCTGGCTCGTCGACGACTGGACGCCGGCGGGTCTGTCGTCGCCGGCGCCGAGGCAGGCGGCGGGGCAGCCCGTGGACGCCGCCTTGGCGCCCCGCGCCGGCCTCGGCGCGGCGTGGCTCTTGCTGCCCGTGGCGCTCGTCTTCGGCCTGATCCTGCTCGTGCCCCTCGTGCTCGCGCTGCGGGGCTGGTATCGCCGAACCCGCGCGAATCGCACGTACGGCACGCTGTCGGAGCGCCAGCACTAGGCTCATATACTCCGGGCCATGGCGCGCAAGATTCGCGTCGTGATCGCGAAGCCCGGCCTCGACGGCCACGATCGCGGCGCGAAGATCATCGCCCGCGCGCTTCGGGACGCGGGCATGGAGGTCATCTACACCGGCCTGCACCAGACGCCCGAGCAGATCGTCGAGACGGCGATCCAGGAGGACGCGGACGCGGTCGGGATCTCCATCCTCTCCGGCGCCCACATGACGCTCGTCCCGCGGATCATCGAGGGCCTGCGTGAGAACGAGGTCGAGGACGTCCTCGTCGTCGTGGGTGGGACGATTCCCGCCGACGACGCGCGCGAGCTGAAGGAGCTCGGGGTCTCGGAGGTGTTCACGCCGGGCGCGCCGACCGGCGAGATCGTCGACTTCCTCAAGCAGCGGGTGCCGGTCTGACCGTCGGCCTCGCCCGCGAGGACGGGGTCGCGATCGTCACGGTCGAGCGGCCGGAGGCGATGAACGCCCTCGACCTCGAGAGCCTGACGGCCCTGCACGAGCGGCTTGGCGAGCTCGCGGCGGACGGTGATGCGCGGGTCGTCGTCCTGACCGGCGCCGGCGACCGCGCGTTCGTCGCCGGGGCGGACATCAAGTACATGAGCGGCCTCTCGGTGCTCGAGGCGCGCGAGTGGGGCGGGCTCGGCCACGCCTGCGCGTCGCTCCTGGAGACGATGCGGAAGCCGACCATCGCGGCGATCAACGGGTTTGCGCTCGGAGGCGGCTGTGAGCTCGCGCTTGCCTGCGACCTGCGCTATGCGGCTCGCACGGCGAAGCTCGGCCAGCCGGAGATCAACCTCGGGGTCATCCCCGGTTGGGGCGGAACGCAGCGGCTCGCGCGGGTGTGCGGCGTCGGGTTCGCGAAGGAGCTGATCCTGACCGGCCGCCTCGTCGACGCGGAGGAGGCGGAGCGCCGCGGGCTCGTGAACGCCGTGTACGAGGGCGCGGAGCTGCTGGAGCGGGTGCTCGAGACGGCGCGCCTGTTGGCCGCGAAGAGCCCGCTCGCGCTCGCGTACGCGAAGGAGGCGGCGAACCTCGCGCTGCAGGGCTCGCACGACGCGGCGCTCACGCAGGAGGCGTCCTTCTTCGCCATGCTCTTCTCGTCCGAGGACCAGAAGGAGGGCATGGACGCCTTCATCGCCAAGCGCGAACCGCGTTTCGTCGGCCGTTAAAGCCCCGCGCAGACGTGTCAGGGGCCGACGGCGACGGTGGCCGCGGCCAGCGCGCCCGGCGAGCCGAGCTCCGCGGCGAGCGTGACCGCGGCGGAGGTCGTGGTGGCGAGGACGGTCTTGCCCTTCACGAGCCGCGGCACTGTGACGAGCGGGCTCGCCGCGATGATGGTCGCTTCGGCCGGGAGCGACAGGACGACGGTGCGGTCGACTGCGCTCACCTTGAGCCCGGTCGAAGCGGTCAGCGTCGAGACCTTGAGCGTGAGCTCGTCCGGCGGGGAGGCCACGACCGTCCCGCGGAGCTTGAGCGACACCATGGCGCCCGGGCTCGCGGCGAAGAGCAGGTGCCGCGCGCGGCGGAGGTACGGGTATGGAGAGACTGCCTTCCCGTCCTTCGGGTGCACCTCGAAGTGGAGGTGCGGATGGACGCCGTTCGCGTCGCCCGAGTCGCCGACGAGGCCGACCGGCTGACCCGCGACGACCGCCGCGCCCGACTTGAGGCCCGTCGCATACGCGGTCCCCGCCACGCACCGGCCGCGGTTGTCGTTCCCGTTCGCGAGGTCGTTGTTCAGGTGGATGTAGAGGTACGTCGTGCCGCTGCGGCCGTAGAGGTAGAGCATGCAGCCGGCGCTCGCGGACGTCGTCCAGAACTTCACCTTCCCGGCCTCGGCGGCGACGGCCAGCGCTCGCTTCGGCGCCATGATGTCGTTGCCCTGATGCGGGCCGCCGGGCCGCGGCTCGCCGAAGTCGTCGCGATAGTCGACCGGCCCGACGACGGGGAAGATGATCCCTGCCTTCTTCGGCGGCGGCGGGAGCGACGGCTGCGGCCCCTTCGCCGGCGGTCCACCCGGGGGCGGCGGGAGATTGTCGGTGGTCGCAGAGGCCGAGCCGGCCGTGGCGAAAAGTGCGGCGACGACGATGACTGCGCGGGCTGTCGTCCGGGGGCTCGGCATTGCTCCAGCGCGTCCGAAGCGGCGCACCCTACCAGCTGGGTCTGTCCGCGCCGAGCTCGCGCACCCCCTCGTTAGAGTCTCCGCCGTGAAGATCGCGGTCTGTGTGAAACAGGTGCCCGAGGGCGCGTCCAAGCGCATCGACCCCGGGACGAAGCGGCTGGACCGCTCCGGGGAAGGCGCGCTCAACCCCTTCGACGCGCACGCCGTCGAGGAGGCGCTCCGCCTGCGCGACGAGGCGGGCGAAGGCGAGGTCGTCGTCGTCTCGATGGGGCCCGAGAAGGCTCTCGACTCCCTGCGAAAGGCGCTCGCCATGGGCGCCGATCGCGCCGTCCTCGTCAGCGACGAGGCCCTGGCCGGCTCCGACCTCGTCGCGACGAGCGCCGTGCTCGCCAAGGCCCTCGAGCGCGAGCAGGCCGACCTGGTCCTCCTCGGCCAGCAGGCGAGCGACTCCGACGGCGCCGTCCTCGGGGCCGCGGTCGCCGATCGGCTGCGGACGCCGATGTTCTCGCAGGCCGCCGAGCTGAAAGTCTCCGACGGCTCGATCCGCGGCAAGCGGCAGACCGAGTTCGGCTACGACGTGATCGAGGCGCCGCTCCCAGCGGTCGTCGCGGTCTCCGACGCCATCAACGAGCCCCGCTACCCGTCGCTGAAAGGGATCATGGGCGCCAAGAAGAAGCCGCAGGAGACCCTCTCCCTCGCCGATCTCGGCATCGACTCCGGCGGCGTGGGCGAGGCCGGCTCGAAGACCGAGGTCTACGCGCTTAGCGACCCGCCGCCACGCGGCGACTCCCGGAAGATCGAGGACGACGGCTCGGCCGCGCAGCAGATCGCGGACTTCCTCGCCGAGAAGCGCCTCATCTGATGCCGACCCTCGTCTTCCTCGAGCACCACGACGGCGAGCTTCAGAAGGGCTCGCTCGGCGTCCTCTCGAAGGCCGCCTCACTCGGCGGCGACGAGGTCGTCGGCGTCCTGCTCGGCTCAGGCGTCGGCGCACTCGCCTCCGGGGCGGGCAGGTTCGGCGCGACCCGAGTGCTGGTCGCCGACGATCCCGCGCTCGAGGCGCCGCTGCCCCAACCACGCGTCGACGCGCTGGCGCAGATCGTCCGCGTCCGCGGATTCGACGCCGTCCTCTTCGCGAGCTCGGTGCTTGCCGCCGACGTCGCGGCCGGGCTCGCCGCGCGCCTCGAGGCCGGGCTGAACTGGGATCTGACCGACCTCGAGCGCGAGGACGGCAAGCTCGTGGGAAAGCGGCCGGCGCTCGAGGACTCGGTGCAGGTCGACGTCGGCTGGCGCACGGAACCGCGGCTCGCGCTCTTCCGCTCCGGCGTCTTCGACCCGGCGGAGACCGGCGGCGCGGCGGACGTCGAGGAGGTTAGCGTCGAGCTCGAGGACTTCTCGCAGGCGGCCAAGATGCTCGAGCAGGCGCACGAGGAGCGGAGCGGGCCCTCAATCGAGGACGCCGAGATCGTCGTCGCCGGCGGGCGCGGGCTCGGAGGCCCGGAGAGCTTCAAGCTCTGCGAGGAGCTCGCGGAGGCGCTCGGCGGCGCCGTCGCCGCCACTCGCGCCGTGGTCGACGCGGGCTGGTACCCGTACGCGGCGCAGGTCGGGCAGACCGGCCGCAGCGTCTCGCCCAAGCTCTACGTCGCCTGCGGCATCTCCGGCGCGATCCAGCACAAGGTCGGGATGCAGAGCTCGAACACGATCGTCGCGATCAACAAGGACCCGAACGCGCCGATCTTCGACTTCTCCGACCTCGGCGTCGTCGGCGACCTGCACCAGATCGTCCCGAAGCTGACCGAGCTCGTCCGGGCGCGGAAAGGCTCGTGACCCGCCCCGCCGACTACCCGCCGCCCTTCGGGCAGCGGGACGCGATCAGCCCGCCGACCGACCCGCCGGACGAGCGGATCGAGGTCGGCGTCCTGATCGTCGGCGCGGGGCCGGCCGGGCTCGCCTGCGCGATCCGCCTCGGGCAGCTGCTCGAGGACGCGCCCGAGCTCGCCGAGCGACTCGGCGACGTGCCGGTCGCGGTGCTCGAGAAGGGCAAGCAGCCCGGTTCGCACCTCCTCTCGGGCGCCGTCGTCAACCCACGCGCGCTGCGCCGGCTCTTCCGCGACCGGAAGCGGCTCGACGAGCTGCCGCTCTACGGCCGTGTCGAGTCGGAGAGCGTCTACCTGCTCCGCCGCCGGACCTCGATCCGGATCCCGACGCCGCCGACGATGCGAAACCACGGCAACTACATGGCGTCGCTGTCGCAGCTCGGTCGCTTCCTCGCCGAGGAGGCCGAGCAGGCCGGCGCCACGATCCTCCCGGAGACGCCGGCCGCGCGGCTCCTGGTCGCCGACGGCCGTGTGCGCGGCGTCCACACCGGCGACAAGGGCCGTGGCCGAGACGGCGAGCCGCTCCCCAACTTCGAGCCGGGATCGGACGTCGTCGCGCGGGTCACCGTGCTGGCGGAGGGCACGCAGGGTCACCTGACGGGCGTGGCGATCCAGCACTTCGGGCTCGAGGGTGAGAACCCGCAGGTGTGGGCGCTCGGGGTCAAGGAGGTCTGGAAGGTCGCGCGGCCGCTTCGCCGGGTGATCCACACGATGGGCTGGCCGCTGCGCCCGGCCGCGAAGTACCGCGAGTTCGGCGGCTCGTTCGTCTACCCGATGGGCGACGAAATGGTGACGCTCGGGATGGTGGTCGGGCTCGACTACCGCGACGCGGAGCTCTCGGTCCACGACCTCCTCCAGGAGCTCAAGACCCACCCCAAGATCAGGCGGATCCTCGAGGGCGGCGAACGGCTCGCCTGGGGTGCGAAGACGATTCCGGAAGGCGGTCTCCTCTCGCTCCCGGATCGCCTCCATGCGCCGGGCCTCCTGCTCTGCGGAGACGGCGCGGGACTCGTGAACGTGCCCGCGCTCAAGGGCATCCACTACGCCGTCGAGTCCGGGCGGCTCGCGGCGGAAGCCGCCTTCGCGGCGCTGCAGCCGGGGCAGACGCCCTGGACGCCGGGCGCGCTCGACCCCTACGACCAGGCGATTCGCGAGAGCTTCATCTGGCGCGACCTCGAGGCGGTCCGGAATATACGGCCGGCCTTCGGCCGCGGCTTCTGGCTCGGGAGCGCGCTCGCCGGGGCGATGACGGCGAGCCGCGGCAAGTTCCCGCCCGGCGACGCTCGCACGGAGCCCGACTCCGAGCACGAGCTCATTCGCACCGACCGGGCCAAGCGCTATCCGGCGCCCGACGGGACGCTCACCTTCGACAAGCTCTCGTCGGTCTACCTCTCCGGGAACAAGACCCGCGACGACCAGCCGAACCACATCCGGATCCAGCGGCACGTGCCGCGCGACCTGGGCCAGCTCTGGGTGCGGATGTGCCCCGCGCAGGTGTACGAGCTCGGCGGGGGCGGCGGCGAGGTCGAGGTCGTCGTCACGCCGTCGAACTGCGTGCAGTGCGGCGCGATCTCGGCAAAGGGCGGCCGCCTGACCCCGCCCGAGGGCGGCTCCGGGCCCGAGTACACCCTGACCTGAGCAAACCGGTGCGCCGTGTGGCGCGTAGTTCCGGCCATGAGATTCCGCGCATACTTCTGGATGTTCGCGCTCGTCGCCATCGACGTCCTCGTCCTCGTCGGCTGCGGCAAGGGCAAGTACTAGCGCCCGGTTCGAGCCTCCCACGCGTTCGCCAGGGCGATCCGCTGCATGATCGTCGGGTGGTTGTCGAGGAGCAGGTAGGACCAGCTCGGCGGGTCGGGCTGGACGAGGCTCGTCCGCGTGAACGACTGCATCAGCCGTCGGTCCGCCACCGGGTCGTGGGTCGTCCGGAGCGCCATCCAGTCGGCCTCGGTCTCGATCCGCCGTGAGATCACGTTCTGGAGCGGCAGCGCGGCGAGCTGGAGGACGACGAGCACGAGGAGCGAGAACGGGACTGCGGCGGGGTCGGCCATCCCGCCGCGCCTTCGGGTGAGACGCGCGATCAGGTAGGCGCCCGGGAACGCGAAGAGCGCGTACCAGACGATGAACTTCGGGATGTGCTTCCGCGCCTGGTGGCCGTACTCGTGCGCGATCACGAAGCGCACCTGGCGGTCGCCGAAGCGCCCGTCGAGCAGCGTGTCCCAGAGGACGATCCGGCGGCTCGGCCCTATCCCGACGGCCTCGGCGTTCGCCGCGCTCGTCTCTCCGCTCACGTCCTCGACGCGGACGGGGACGGAGTCGACGCCCTCGCGCGCCGCGATGCGGTGCGCCGCGTGCGCGAGCTCCGGCCTGCGGCTCGCGAGCGGGTGGAGCTTGCCGAGCAGGTACGGCTGGACGAAGGCGAACAGGAGCCCGAGCCCGACGAAGGCCGCGGCGCCGGGGACCCACCAGCGGTCTCCGAGCTTCCCTGCGAGCGCCATGACGATCAGGAGCGCCAGGCAGATGAAGGCGAACGAGCCGCCGAGCTGGCCCCAGTCGCCGAAGATCCACTCCACATAGCCGACGTGCGAGGCGCCGTGGCGGCGCTGCCACCACAGGTCGGCGAGGCCGAACGGGACCTGGGCGAGCCAGACGAAGCCGAGCCCGAGCATCCCGAGCAGCATTCCGGTGCCGATGCGTCCGGCGGCCGACTCCCGCGCGAACCGGCCGCCCCAGCGCGCGTAGCCGACGAGGACGAGCACGAGAGCGAGCTGCGCCGCGACGAAGTCCCAGCGCTCGAAGCGCTCGAAGCTCGCGGTCTGCGCGAGGCGGCTGTCGTTGAAGTAGCGATGCGGATCGACGCCGGAGAGGTGGAGCCCGCCCGGAACGACGCTGCTCCGCCAGAGGAGCACCGCGACCGTGACCCATACGCCCGCGACGATTGCGAGCAGGGCGAGCCGGAGCCCGGGCCTCACGCGGCGAGCTGCGCCGACGTCTCCTCGACCTCGTCCTCGTCCGCCGCGGCCTCGGGGCCGCTGTACGGGTAGCGGTCGGTGAGGAGATAGAGGTAGGCGTTCGTCTGCGCGCTATAGCGCAGCGCCCAGGCGCCGACGTTGCGGAAGCCCGTCGGCATCCGGCCCGTGACGAGGGCGGCGAACCAGCCGAGGAAGGCCGCGATCGCGAGCACCACCGAGAGGCTGTAGTCGACGAGCAGCGCCGGGATCACGAGGAAGATCCGGAACAGGGTCTTCAACCTGTGCTGGCGCTCCGGGCCGTCGATCTCGACGTCGATCGGGTACGACCCGGGCCGACCCAGGAATCCGGGGAACGGATTGCCGACCAGGCCCAGGAACGCGTAGGCGTGCGTCTGGTAGCGGACGTAGGCGGCGATGAAGGCGTGAACCGCCCGCGGGGACCGGCCGAGCGCGAGTGTCACGAACCAGTTGCCGATCACCGCGAGGAGAACGGCGATCCCCCACAGCAGGAGCCAGATGTAGTGGGGGACGAAGAGGAGGAGCCTGAAGAAGACGGTGACGCGCGAGCGCCGCAGGTCGTCGTCCACACGCAGCCGCACGGGGTGCGCGGGTTGAGCGCCGAGCACGCCGACGGCGCCCGGGTCGGTGTTCGGGTACCGGTCGGTGAGCACGAGGACGTACGCGTGAACCTGGGCGACGTAGCCGAGCCCCCAGGCGAGCATGTTGCGGAAGCCCTGCGGCGCCCGGCCGCGGGCGAGCGCGGCGAACCACGTGAGGACGGCCACGACGGCGAGCAATCCGAGGGAGCCGCTGAACCCGGTCGACCCTCCTCCGTGCCGGCCGTGTCCCTGACCGACGGCGAAGCCCCCGCTGCGGAGCACGCCTGCGAGGAGAAGCGCGGGAACCGCGAGCACGAGCCGGAAGAGGGTCTTCAGACGGTGCTGCGGTGCTCGGGGCGCGATCTCGACGTCGATCGGATAGCTCCCGGCTGCGCCGGTGAAGCCGGGAAAGGGATTCGCGGCGAGGAACAAGAACGCGCTTACGTGTGTCGAGTAGCGAACGTAGGCGGCGAGGAAGCGGTAGAGGAGCTCCGGCGAGCGCCCGGTCGCGAGCGTCGCGAACCAGTTTCCGATCGCGGCGAGAAATGCGGCGACGGTCCACAGAGCAAGCCAGACGAGGTGCGGGATCGCCAGCAGGAGCCTGAAGAAGACGGTGAGCCGCGACCGCCGAAGGTCGTCGGTGACGATGATGCGTGCCGGAACGCCTGCCATTTACGGTTGCCTTGGCCTGATCTTTCCAGAGTACGATCGCTCGCACCATGCCGCCGCTCGTCTCGCTCGACGACGTGCACGCGGCGCGCGAGCGAATCGCGGGGCGGCTGCACCGGACGCCGATGCTCGGCTCCCGCACCCTCTCGGAGCGCGTCGGCGCCGACGTCGCCTTCAAGGCCGAGCTCTTCCAGCGGACGGGCGCGTTCAAGCCGCGCGGCGTCCTGAACAAGCTCGCCACGCTCTCGGACGAGGAGAAGCGGCGCGGCGTGATCTCGATCTCGGCCGGGAACCACGCCCAGGCGCTCGCCTACGCGTCGGCGGTCGAGGGCATCGACGCTCTCGTCGTGATGTGGGAGACGGCGAGCCCGATGAAGATCGCCGCCGCACGGGCCTACGGCGCCACGATCGACACCGAGGCGCCAGACATCCCGAGCGCGTTCGAGCGGCTGGACGAGTTGATCGCCGAGACGGGCCGCACGCTCGTCCACCCCTACGACGATCCCGTCGTGATGG
>Ga0209577_10007424_pt1 | contig 10085 bp, 7 predicted proteins | sample GraSoiAngelo_109_FD_185874 | JGI IMG/M metagenome (GOLD analysis project Ga0209577, IMG submission 185874) | Grasslands soil microbial communities from the Angelo Coastal Reserve, California, USA - 14_0903_12_20cm (SPAdes) (version 2) | ecosystem: Environmental > Terrestrial > Soil > Grasslands ...
GACGATGAAGGCATTGCGGAAAGTGCGGGCCGCTAGAGGCTTGCAGATGGATACGGTCGCAGTGCCGTTGATCGGCCCGACCGACGTGCTGGTACGAGTGAAGACGGCTTCGATTTGCGGAACGGACCTGCACATTTATGGATGGGACCGCTGGTCGCAGGGACGCATCAAGCCACCGGTGACGCTGGGGCACGAATTTTGCGGCACGGTGGAGCGCACGGGCGACGAGGTGCGCGCGGTCATGGCGGGAGATTTCGTCAGCGCGGAAATGCACGTGAATTGCGGGCACTGCCATCAGTGCCGGCTGGGACAAGCGCACATTTGCCAGAACTTGCGCATCATCGGGATTGATCAGGATGGGGCGTTCGCGGAATTTGTTAAGATTCCGGCGTCGAATATCTGGAGACTGGACGCGGCGATTCCAGAGCATTACGGAGCGATTCTCGATCCGCTGGGGAATGCCGTACACACGGTGCTGGCGGGGCCGATTGCGGGGCAGACCGTTTTGGTGACGGGCTGCGGGCCGATCGGGTTGATGGCCATTGCGGTGGCGAAGGCGTGCGGAAGCTCGACGGTTTTTGCGACCGAGACGAATGAAACGCGCCGCGCGATGGCGAAAAAAATGGGCGCGGACGTCGTGCTGAATCCCGCGAAGGAAGTCGCGGTGGCTAAAATTCTTGCGGAGACGAACGGAACAGGCGTGGATGCGCTGCTGGAAATGTCCGGGAATCCCATGGCGATTCAGCAAGGGTTCAAAGCGCTGCGAGCGGGAGGTCGCGCTTCGTTGTTGGGAATTCCAACGGAAAACGTGCCGCTGGACCTGGTGAACGACGTGATTTTCAAGGGCGCGACGGTGCAGGGTATTTACGGGCGGCGGATGTATGAAACCTGGGTGCAGATGACTTCGTTGTTGAAGGCCGGACGGCTGAATCTGGAGCCCCTATTTGGAGAACGCGCTCCGCTGGACAAATTCGAGAATGCATTCACATTGCTGCAGGGCGGCATGGCTGGTAAGATTTTGCTGTATCCGAATGGAATGCCGCGCTAGGCGGATCGCCTTTCGCGCTTTCGAATTTGTTTTGCTGCGAACCGCCCGCTGACGCACAATAGCTATCCCCCCGGCCGAGTCCAAGTCAGGAGTGCCAATATGTCTGATACCGCAACGATTACATCGAGGCAGAATCCCCTGCAGTACGTCACCGACGAGTTGAAGGAATTGCGCGGGAAGGGCGTCGCGCCCAGGCTGCGGGTGCTGGAAGGGGAGCAGAAACCCGTATGTATCTTCGACGGGAAAGAAGTGATCAATCTCGCGTCGAATAATTACCTGGGGCTGACGACACATAAAGCGCTGCGCAAGGCCGCGCTGGACGCGGTGAAGAGGTATGGCGTGGGAGCAGGGGCGGTTCGAACCATCGCGGGCACCATGAAAATTCACATGGAGCTGGAAGAGCAAATCGCGGCGTTCAAGAACGTGGAAGCGTGCGTGGTGTTTCAGTCAGGATTCACGGCCAACGCGGGAACCGTTTCAGCGGTGCTTGGCAAGGATGACCTAATTGTTTCGGACGAGCTGAACCACGCGTCGATCGTTGATGGCGCGCGGCTTTCGAAAGCTACAATCAAGGTTTTCAAACATAAGGACGTGCAGGACTGCGAGCGCATCCTGCAGGAGAACGCGAATTTTCCGGGGAAGAAGCTCATCATTACGGACGGCGTTTTTTCGATGGACGGCGATATCGCGCCGGTGCCGCAGCTTTGCGACCTGGCGGAAAAGTATAACTGCATCATGATGGTGGACGACGCACATGCTTCTGGCGTGTTGGGACGAGGCGGGCGCGGGACGGTCGACCATCACCAGTGCCACGGGCGCGTGCACATCCAAGTGGGAACGCTGAGCAAGGCGATTGGCGCGATGGGCGGGTACGTTTGCGGCTCGCGCGACCTGATCAACTTTCTGTACTTGCGCGCGCGGCCGTTTCTTTTTTCGACTTCGCATCCGCCGGCTACTGCCGCGGCATGCCAGGCGGCTTTTGCGCTGCTCGATTCACCGGAGGGCGAAAAGCTGGTGAAGAAATTGTGGGCCAACACGAAAATGTTCAAGCGCGAATTGAAGAAGCGCGGTTTTCAGTTCAAGGTGAGCGAGACGCCGATTATTCCGATCCACGTTGGTGACGCGGCGAAGGCGTTTGAATTCTCGAAGAAACTGTTTGAAGCGGGCGTGTTTGCTCCGGCGGTGGGATACCCGACGGTGGCGGAAGGAAAGGCGCGGCTGCGTGCCATGGTGAGCGCGACGCACAAGCGCGATCAACTCCTGCGCGCAGCTGACATTTTGGCGGACGTGGCAAAGCCGCTGGGAATTGTTTCCTGAGAAGCGTTGCTGAATTAGGGTGGACTGGCACGCTTGGCCGCCTACCCTGTAAATCCTGCGTAGTACTCCTGCTTTTTCCGGGGGTCAAGATGCTCGACCACATGGCGTAACTAGCGGAAAACAAGCCCTTTACGCATTGGCATAAGGCTTGCGCCTATCAAAATCGTCCCATGAATACCCTTTTGACTGAAACTAGAAAATCCAGCTCATCGCGAAAGCTTGTTTAAGGAGGTCTTAAGACTATGAATCGGGCAGGGATGGCAATTGTTGTGGGGGCATTTTCCTGCATCGCCGCTGCGGCACAGGCCCAAACCGGGGCTCAAGCCAGTGCACAAGGCAGCAGCCAGACGTCGGTGCGAGCTGGCCAGGCACAGGCATCGGGCAACGCCTCGGCGTCCACTTCGGCGTCAGCGCAGAACGGCCAGGCGAATGGTTCACTGGCGGCCGGCACGGCGTTCAACGCCGCGCTGAGTTCGCCAGTCGATTCGAAAAAATGCAAGCCGGGTGACCCGGTAAACGCGCGCACCACGGAAGCGGTGAAGTCCGAGGGAAGAACCGTAATCCCGAAGGGCGCGAAAATGGTCGGGCACGTCACGCAAGCTTCGGCCCGCGCCAAGGGCGAGTCGGAATCGGCTCTGGGGATCGTGTTCGACAAAGCGATTCTGAAAAACGGTGAGGAGATTCCGCTGAGCGTCGGGATCCAAGCGATTGCCGCGGCGCAAAGCAGTGCTTCGGCGGCGGGATCGGACCTTGACGCCTTTGGCGGCGCGGGTGCTTCGGCGGCTGGATCAGGGCGCGGCGCACTTGGCGGAGTGACATCCGCTGCCGGCGGCGCGGCTGGCGCGGTGACGAACACTGCAGCTAATGTCGGTGGAGCTGCCGGCGGAGCGGTGAATTCCGCTGCAAATGCAGGCGGGAGCATCGCGGGTGCTTCGAGGGGAGCCGTCGGCGGCTTGAATGCCGCAGGTCAGCTCACTTCCAATAGCCAAGGCGTGTTTGGGCTGAACGGCCTGAACCTGAACGCGGCGGCTTCCACCTCCACACAAGGTTCGGTCATCACTTCTGCGGGGAAAAACGTGCACCTAGACAGCGGGACGCGGATGTTGCTGGTTTCGCAGACGCAGGCCGGCGGACAGAGCGCGTCCAAGCAGCCCTCGGCGAATAAGCCGGAACCAAAATCCGAGCCGAAGTCTGAACCCAACAAGCCGAACAAACAATAAGACTTGGTTCTTACGTGAGAGGCCGCATAGGAATTCTCTCCTATGCGGCCTTTTCTCATTTAGGTCACATCGCAGGCGTGACCACGAAGGTGTGAGGGCGCTCCGGCAATCCACATTCGGCGTTTGCTATACTCGCCCGCATGCCTGCTCCTCCGAAAAAACTGTTTCTCGTGGATGCGATGGCGCACGTTTACCGCGCTTTTTTTGCGCCCATGCCGCAGCGCCTCACTGGTCCCGGCGGCATCCCCACGAACATCCCCTTTCTGTTTGGAAACATCGTGAAGCGGCTGATCAAGGATTATCAGCCGGACTACATCGGAATTGTTTTTGATCCTCCGGGAGCGACTTTCCGCGACAAGCTGTTCGAAAAATACAAAGCGCAGCGGCAGCCCATGCCCGACGAAATGCGCGTGCAACTTCCCTTTGTTCGCCGTTTGTGCAAAGCGATGAGCCTGCCCATTCTGGAGCTTCAAGGATACGAGGCCGATGACGTTATTGGCGCGATAGCCACGCAGGCAGCCAAGCAAAATGTCGAAGTGCTGATTATTTCAAACGACAAGGACATGATGCAGCTCGTCAATGGCGGCGTGCGCATCTTGCGAACCGGTTCGGGCGGAGCGAAGTCGGACGTCATCGTGGACAAGGAGAAGGTGAAAGAGATTCTAGGGGTACCGCCGGAGAAGGTAATCGACGTAATGGCGTTGATGGGCGACACTGTGGACAACATTCCGGGCGCGAAAGATCCAAACGAGCGACTAGCGGAAGGGGAGCGTCGGAAGCCTGGTATTGGGGAAGTTGGTGCTCGAGAGTTAATCCAGCAATTCGGGTCCGTTGAAGAGACGTTGCGAAGGGCGGGGGAAGTTAAAAGAGCAAGCTATCGCGAGGCTCTTCAAAAATACGGGAAGTTTGTCCTTTTGAGCAAAGAACTCGCCAAAATAAGCACGCATGTCCCTTTTGAGATCAATCTTCCTGCGCTTGCGCTCCGCGAGCCAGATGTCAGTGCTCTTGCGACGCTCTATCGCGAGCTCGGCTTTAGTTCCTTGTTGAAAGAGCTGGGCACCGAAGCAGTAGCGGTACCGGCCCCGAGCACGGCGGATTCCGAACCGGCTGTGAAAGCGGACTATGCGCAGATTGCCAGCGCCGCCGAGTTCCACGAGTACTTGTCCAAACTCCCACCAAAAGAGCCGCTGGCGATCTGGCTGAACCTTGAAACAGGGGAGCGCGAAGCGGAAGGATTTGGAACGCGCATCGCGTCGATCGAAGTTTCCTCCAAAGCCGGCGAGGGACGCGCGGTTTGGATGGACGAGAAGGGTGAAGCTTTAAAAGCGCTCGTGCCGCCGCTGGCCGATTCGAAGCGGCAAAAGATCGTCCACGACCCAAAACTCTTTCAACTGCTTACTGGGCGGGCGGTGGGCATCCGGCACGCGACGCAGCTCTACTCGTATTTGTTGCGGCCCACGACCGCGAACCACAATTTCGTGGACGTGGTGATGCGGCAATTCAACGCGATGTTGGGCGGGGGGGCGGGCGAGCGCGCCGATTACCTACAGCGGCTTGCACCAGCTCTTGAGGCGCAAATACAGGAGCAAAAGCTGGAAGCCGTCTACGAAAAAATAGACTTGCCGCTCGCGCCGGTGATCGCGGAGATGGAGCGGACCGGCATCCGCGTGGACCCCAAAGAACTCGAGAAGATGTCGCGGTCGATGGAAAAGGAAGTCCGCCGCCTGGAAAAGGAGATCTGGAAACTGGCGGGCTCAGAATTCAACGTCAACTCCCCGACGCAGCTAGCTGAAATTCTTTTTGACAAGTTGAACCTCCAGCCCAATGCCCGACGCGGAAAAGCGAAAGCGCGGTCCACCGCCGCTGACGTTCTGGAAGAATTGTCCGCGCAGCATCCGCTTCCCGCGAAGATCATCGAGTACCGGGAAATTGCCAAGCTTAAGTCGACCTACTTGGACGCCCTTCCGAAACTGATCCATCCGGAAACGGGACGCTTGCACACCAGCTTTTCGCAGACCGGGACTGCGACTGGCCGGCTAAGCTCGAGTGACCCCAACCTGCAGAACATTCCGATCCGCACCGAGCTGGGCCGCGAGATTCGCGCCGCGTTCGTGGCCGAAACAGGAAAGATACTGCTGTCCGCGGATTACTCGCAGATCGAACTGCGCATCATGGCGCATTTTTCGAAGGATCCCGTGCTCGTAGAAGCTTTCCGTAACGGTGAAGACATTCACGCGCGGACCGCGCAGGAAGTTTTCGGCGTAGGGCCGATGGCCCAGAATGCAGAGCACCGCCGGGCCGCTAAGGCCATCAACTTCGGCATTATCTACGGTCTTTCGCCATTCGGGCTTGCACAGCAATTGGGCATCGAGCAGAAGGAAGCCGCGAAATTCATCAACGCCTATTTCACGCGCTATCGTGGAGTCAAGGATTACCTGGACAATATTATTACAGAGACGCGCAAGACCGGCGTCGCTAAGACTTTGTTCGGAAGAATCCGCCCGATTCCGGAAATCAATTCACCACAGATGCAGCTCCGCAACTTTGCCGAGCGCACGGCGCTCAATTCGCCGTTGCAGGGGACGGCAGCTGACTTAATCAAGATGGCAATGATCAACATCGACAAACGTCTGGCGAAAGAAAAATTCGCGGCCAAAATGATCCTGCAGGTGCACGACGAACTTCTGTTCGAAGCTCCCACAAAGGAGCGCGCCAAGCTGGAAAAACTAGTCCGGGAAGAGATGGAAGGCGTCCACAAGCTCGCGGTGCCCATCGTTGTGGAAATTGGCTCCGGGCCTAACTGGCGCGACCTCGATTGATTCGGGACGGGGCTGTCGTCTAGGGTTCGAGAAGAAACCTTCCAAGCATCCTTTGTAATGCTTGCAGCCGTCAAACATTTGAATTTAGAATTGGAATTCCCTGCCCGGTTCAGATTGATTCTGCAAGCGTAAGAGGCCCCGCCCTCAAACGAGGCTCCCTATGCGCCGTACTCTCTCGCTGATCGCCAGCCTGGCAATTTGTACGTACTTGATTTCCTGTAGCGGTACTAGTAACGGAAGTAGTGGGACTCCGCCTCCTACGACGAGCAGCGTGACCGTCGCGCCGGCCACCGTTTCGTTGAACAAGGGCGGGTCGCAGACGTTCACAGCGACGGTAAACGGGACAATGGATCAAAGCGTGTTTTGGGAGATTGTGGAAGCCACTCCCAAGAGCGGCGATTCTACGCATGGATTTATCTCGAACGGAGGCGTGTACGTTGCGCCGACCACGGTGCCGAGCCCGGCGAACGTGACGATTAAAGCTGTGTCAGGAGCGGACACAACGAAGTCAGGGACCGCTGCCGTGACGATTCAGGCCGGCCCGGCTACCAGCGTATCGATAACCGGGGGTTCAAGCTCGGTTCCCACATTCGGGTCGACGCAATTTATTGCTACGGTCACAGGCAATCTGAATGTGGCCGTAACCTGGCAAGTGAATGGCGTGACCGGAGGAGGTCCGCAAACAGGGGTAATTTCGACAACCGGACTGTTCAAAGCTCCGAATTCGGCCCCGGTGCTGACTAGTAGAAACAACAGCGGGCAAACGACCGAAGTGATGGTCACGGCAATTTCACAAGCGGACACAACGGCTGCGGATTCAGTCTTGGTAACCATCGTGCCGCCGCAACAAAATGCGCAGGGCGCAAGTTCGCCGCTGGGAGTCTCCGGTGGAAATGCGAAGGACTCCTCGACGGTGAGTGGTCAAACCTTGTGTTGTGGCGGAACGCTCGGCGCACTCGTATCCCGCGGGGGCAGTCTCTATATCCTCAGCAATAACCACGCCATCGCACGTAGCGACTCGGCTACCGCGGGCGATCCGATTGTGCAACCCGGCCTGATTGATAACAATTGCGCGACGCCGCCAACGGTTGCCACGCTCTCTCAATTCTTCAACATGGAGACTGGGCCGGCGCCGAAAATCGACGCGGCCTTGGCGCTAATTAACACAGGAGCAGTGGATACGGCAGGCACGATCCTGCAATTGGGCGGCACTGCCAGCAACCCACCGGCAAACGGACCGCCACATGCCGGCTCCGGCGTTGCGCCGACGGTCGGCAGAGCTGTTGCGAAGAGCGGCCGATCGACGGGCTTGACCTGTTCTTCCATCTTTGCGACACAGGCGAATATCAACGTGGAGTACCAGAAAGGATGCGGCACGGGAAGCACGTTCAATGTTTCCTTCACCAACCAGGTCGACATTACGAACAATGGTTTTAGCGCGGAGGGCGACTCCGGGTCGCTGATTGTCACGCAGGATACCGCGGATCCGGTGGCTTTGCTTTTTGCGGGTAGCGGGTCCGACACAGTAGGCAATCCAATTTCTGACGTTCTGAATGGTTTGGCGGATCCGGCAAACCCCCAGTCCAAGCCCGTAATCGTTGGTGACTCCAGTCCCACGGGACATACCGTGGCCGCATGTAGTCTGCCGGGACCTCAGTCGGCCACGGCGGCTCGCTTGGCCGTGCAGAGAGCAGCAGTTTCCGCGGAGCCGATGCAGAGTGCCCTCACCGTGCGGGATGCGCGTCTCGCGGAATTGATGTCGCATCCTGAAGTGCAGGCCGTCGGGGTTGGAGCTAGCTGCGACAATTCCAATGAGCCTGCCATCTTGCTTTTTGTGACGAAGGGGCAGCCCAAGAGCAATTTGCCTGCACAGATAGATGGCATCCGCACTCGCATCGTCGAAGGAACCCTCTTCTCGCGGCGCGGCGCGATTACCGCGGAAGAAAGCGCAATGCTCGAGGAGGGCGCTGTGCCACCGCAGCTTGTCTATCCAATTTCTGATGAGGAAGTGGCGCGCGCGAAAATCGTGCTTGCGGAGCATGCAGATGAATGGATGAAGAAGGCCGGCGTGCAGGGAGTGGGTATCGGTTCCAGCGCCGACGCTCCGGGCGAAGCGGCTCTTGTCATTTTTCTCATCCGCGGAGTTGCTCACGACGCGATTCCGCCGGTGATCGACGGACTGCGCACGCGCGTCAGGGAATCGAGCCGCTTCCGCGCAGGTTTCGGTGACGCGCCGGCGAAGAGCGGATGTTCGATGCCTGCGGCAAGAAAAACGCCGCCACGCGTCTCCAATTCGCGGCCCAAACCATAGTTTTCCAGAGGGGGCGGTGATTCGCATCGCCCCTTTTCCATTCTTCTCTCTTTTCTTCCCGCGGGCACGGGCGTAGAATGCGCACACAATCAAGCCGAACCCTACTCCTTCGGCCGGTCCATCCTGTCAGGAGGAAACTATGCGCGGGACGCTCGTTGTTCTGGGTGCGTTTCTGCTCGCGAGCCTCGGGATCTCATCCGCCAAGCCAGATCTTACCCAGGAAAAGGCGGGATCTGCAGACTCAAAAATGACGCCTGAAGACGCCGCAAAGAAAAATCCAGTTGCGTCGACTCCAGAGGGTTTGGCGGAAGTGCGCAAGCTCTATGGCTACAATTGCGCTATGTGTCATGGGAAAACAGGCGACGGTAAGGGCGATCTCGCCGCAGACATGAAGCTTGAGCTCCGCGATTGGCGCGACGCTAATACGCTTGAGAAAGTGACCGATGGCGAACTTTTTTGGATCATCAGCAACGGCAAAGGAAAAATGCCGGGCGAAGGTGACCGCACAAAAGAAAGAGTACGCTGGAATTTCGTGAACCTGGTGCGCTCATTTGCCAAGAAAGATGCCGCAGACAAACCGAAAACAGAGAGCCCTCAAAGTTGAATGGTCCTGGCTGTTGTCTGCGCCATGAGCCGAAAGGGTGAAACCGGAGCGTATGGAGCCGGGCACGCGGGTTGCCGCACTGCCTGTGTTATTCTCACTGCAAATTGAATTAGCAGGAGGGAGATTGAAATGGCGCATGCGCCGCAGTTCCTGAAGCTGGTCAACGAAGCAAAGAAAAAGATCAAGGAAACGAACGTCGCCGACGTGAAGCGCCGGGCCGACAAGGGCGAAAAATTCTTGCTTGTGGACGTACGCGAGGACAACGAGTGGGCCAAGGGACATCTTCCCGGCGCCATTCACATGGGCAAGGGCGTCATCGAGCGCGATATCGAGCAGCGCGTCCCGGACGCGAACGCGAAGCTCATTCTGTACTGTGGCGGGGGATTCCGCTCCGCGCTGGTGGCGGACAATCTACAGAAAATGGGCTACAACAACGTCGAATCGATGGACGGCGGTTGGAAGGGCTGGCTGGAAGCGGGATTGCCGATTGCCAAAGACTAGTGCGCCCAGCGTGCTCGGTCCGGGAGAATTGGCTGGGGCGGAAGGATTCGAACCTTCACCATCCTCATTAACAGTGAGGTGTCCTACCAGTTGGACCACGCCCCAGCGGCGTGCCACGGACCCCGGCCGGCGGGAACGCGCGGAATAGAGTAGGCTCCGCTGCAGAAAAGAGCGGCGGAGATACTTCTTAAGATACCACGATCTTGCCCTTGGCAAATACCCCGGTCAAAAATGCGGTGAAAAAATGTTTGAACTTCTCCATTCG
>Ga0209577_10007426_pt1 | contig 10083 bp, 9 predicted proteins | sample GraSoiAngelo_109_FD_185874 | JGI IMG/M metagenome (GOLD analysis project Ga0209577, IMG submission 185874) | Grasslands soil microbial communities from the Angelo Coastal Reserve, California, USA - 14_0903_12_20cm (SPAdes) (version 2) | ecosystem: Environmental > Terrestrial > Soil > Grasslands ...
TTGTCCTCCTGCAGCCAGCTGGCCTTGATCGCCGGATGGATCCGGCAGTAACCGTTGTTCAGCTCGCTCTCCTGGTAAAAGGCCTCGCAGGACGGACAGTACCAGCCGCTGTACGTCCCCTTGTAGATGTCGCCCCTGGCCTGGATGGCCGCGATCAGCTTCTGGACGCCCGCCACGTGGTCGGGATCCTCGGTCCGGATGAAGCGGTCGTAGGAGATGCGGAACTGGGCCTCCACGTCTTTGTAGATCTGGGCCATCTGGTCGCTGTATACCCTGGCCGCCATGCCCTGCTGCCGGGCAGCCCGCTCGACGTTGATCGAGTGCTCGTCGGTCCCGGTCAGGAAGAAGGTGTCGTCGCCGGCCAGCCGGTGGTAGCGCGCCAGCACGTCGGCGGCGACCAGCTCGTAGACGTAGTGCAGGGCGGGCCGATCGTTGACGTACACGATCGCGGTGGTGACGTAGAACTTAGCCATCGACGTGTTTTCTGGCCTCTCTCCACTCGCTCCCGGCCACCACGACCGTCAGCTCGCCGCGGGGCGGCACCCGCTGGAAGTGCTCGCTCAGCTCCGCGGGCGTTCCCCGTAAGAACTCTTCGTGCTTCTTGGTCAGCTCGCGTGCCACCACAACCGAGCGGGGGCCGATGGCGGCAGCCATTATAGCCAATGTCTTCAGCATTCGATGGGGCGACTCGAAGAAGAGGAAGGTCCGCCGGGACTCAGCCGCCTCGCGCAGCAGCCGCTCCAGCTCTCCCCGCCTGCGGGGCAGGAAGCCGAGAAAGGTGAACTGGTTGGTGGGCAGCCCCGAGGCGACCAGCGCGGCCAGGACCGCTGATGGGCCCGGCACGGGGATGACCTCCTGGCCCGACGCCACCGCGGCGCTGACCAGCCGGACCCCAGGGTCTGAGAGAGCCGGCGTGCCGGCGTCGGAGACCAGCGCAACGTCGTGATGCTGGAGCCGCTCCAGGATGGCTGCCAGCTGACGCTGCTCGTTGTGAGCGTGCAGGCTGACCAGCGGCCGGCGCAGGCCGAAGTGAGTCAGCAGCTTCAGGGTATGGCGGGTGTCCTCAGCGGCGATCAGGTCGACCGTCTCCAGGACGTGGAGCGCCCGCAGCGTGATGTCGTCCAGGTTGCCGATCGGCGTGGAGACGAGATAAAGCTTTCCCACTCGCTTCAGATCAGGTGAGGGACCAGCCGCTTGGTCCGCCGCATGTAATCGGCGTAGGGCTCGCCGAGCGCCTCCAGCAGCGCCCGCTCCTCGACCCGGATCCTGTAGACGAGACCCACGGCCCCCGGGACCACGGCCAGCAGTGCGGTCCAGTTGGTGAAGGCCAGGCAGTAGCCGGAGAGCGTCAGCAGGATGCCGGAGTAGGAGGGATGGCGCACGAAGTGGTAAGGACCGCGCTCGACCACCGGCTGGCCATCCCGGGTCGCGACGGTTGTGGTGAAGTAAGGGCCCAGCGTCTGCACCGCGTACCAGCGCAAGCTCATGCCGGCCAGCATCAAGGCCAGGCCGGCGGCGGCCAGGCCGTGCGGGTGCCAGCTGATGGAGGCTCCGGGCACAGCCGCCGCCAGGGCCGGAGCGATCGAGATGCTGGCCACCATCGAGACGATGATCCCCGCCTGCGAGCCCCGGTCCCGGGCCAGCGACCGGTCTCTAAGCCGTCCGCGCAGGCCGATGATGGTTTCCTCGGCCAGCCAGAGAACCCCGACGAGCTTGAGCGCGGTGCGCCAGCCCGGGTCGTTGAGGACCGGCGGGAGCGTGCTGGACACCTCAGTGGCCCCAGTCGCGCGGATAGCGGAACTCGCGATCGATGGTCCGGCTGGAGAGCTTGGCGATCACCGGCAGGCGCCGCTTGTACTGGTTGTCCCGGACCGTGCGCACCACCTGCTCGACGAAGCGCCGGTCGAAGCCTTCGGCCTCCAGCTCAGCGACCCGGTAGCGCCGGTCGATCAGGTAGTAGAGGAGGCGGTCCACGACCCGGTACTGGAACCCCAGCTCGGTCTCGTCCGACTGGCCCGCCCAGAGGTCGGCCGTGGGAGCCTTCTGCACGATCTGAGTCGGCACACCCAGGCCCTCGGCCAGCTCCCAGACCTGAGTCTTGTAGAGGTCGCCGAGCGGATTGATGGCGCTGGCCATGTCGCCATAGATGGTCCCGTAGCCGAGCAGCAGCTCGGTCTTGTTGCTGGTGCCGAGCACGAGCGCGCGCCAGGCCCAGGACTGGTCGTAGAGGATGGTCATACGCTCGCGCGCCATCTTGTTGCCGCGACGCCGCTGGTCGGCCTCAGGAAAGCGCGCGAAGTAGCTGTCGATCTGGGGACTGATGTCGATCTCCTGACAGGAGATGCCGAGCTGCTCCACCACCGCGATCGCGTCCGCCCGGCTCCGGGGATCGCTGCCCCGGTAGGGAAGGAGGAAGGCCTTGACCGCCGCCGGACCCAGCGCCTCCGCGGCGAGCCGCGCCGCCAGGCTCGAGTCCACGCCTCCGCTGAGTCCCAGCACCACCCGTTCGAAGCCGACCTTGCGCACCTCGTTCTGGATGAAGCGGACCAGAATCTTGCGCACCAGGGGCACGTTGATGGCCAGCGGGGCGAACGGAGGGTCAGTACGGGCGGCGGGTTCGCTCATGCCATACCCGGCGCAGCTCGGTGATGGTCACCTCGAGCCGCTCGTCCCTGAGCAGCGGGTTGGCCAGGCGCTCGCGCCGGATCTCGCCCAGGTCCAGGGTGGCGGTGGCCAGGGCCTCGTCCGCGTCCTCGGCCTGCGCCAGCACGTCGCCGTTGGGGCCGATGACCATCGACCCGCCCCAGAAGTTGGCGCCGTCCTCGTAGCCGACCCGATTGCAATAGAGGAAGAAGGTGGTCAGGAACTGACCGTAGGTGCGGCAGACCAGGCCGTAGGACTCCGCCGTGCCCAGCCGCTCGTCGGTGGTCACGCCCCGTCCAGGGCTGGCGGAGGGACAGATGATCAGGTCCACGCCCTCGAGGCTCAGCACGTAGGCCGTGGAAAGGTGCCAGATGTCCTCGCAGATCAGGATCCCGGCCCGGCCGTAGCGGGTGGGGAAGCTTCGAATCCGATCGCCCGCGGCCAGATAGCGGTGCTCATCGAACATGCCGTAGGTCGGCAGGTAGACCTTGCGATGGACATGGACCAGCTCTCCTCCGCTGAGATAGAGGCTGGCGTTGAAGTAGCGGCGATCCGATTCCTCCAGGACCGCCCCCACCACCAGGTCGCAGTCGCGGGAGAGCGCCTCGAGCTCGCGCAGCTCCGCTGCCTCCAGGGTGATCGCCATGTCGGGGACGAGGTCCTTGAGGAAGTATCCGGTGAGGCTCAGCTCGGGGAAGACGAGAAGCTCCAGGCCGGCCTGGGTGGCCCGATCCACCCACTCGCGATGCCGGGCCAGGTTGCGCTCGCGGTCGCCCAGGCTCACGTCCATCTGGGCCAGGCCGACGCGCAACCGTCCGCCGCCGGTCATCGCCAGGCCCCGGCCGGCAGGGGCACGTCCCTGGAGAGCCAGCGGGCGATGGCCGGCGCGGTCTCCGCCGCCTCACCCACGTGCACGGCGGCTTTGGGCAGAGCGTCCAGGAAAGCCTGGCCGTAGGTGCGGTTCGCGATCCTGTGGTCCAGGAGGACGGCGGCGCCCCGATCCGAGCGGCGGCGGATCAGCCTGCCGAACCCCTGCTTGAGACGGAGCACGGCTTCGGGCAGCATCAGCTCGGTGAAGGGATCGCGCAGGCGGGCGCTGCGCGCCACCTGGACGGGATCGGTCGGGACCCGGAAGGGAAGGCGGACGATGACCACGCAGGAAAGCGCATCTCCCGGGACGTCGATGCCTTCCCAGAAGCTGCTCGTGCCCAACAGGATCGCCCGGGGATCCTCCTCGAAGCGAGCCAGCAGCTGGCGGCGGGTGCCGTCGAAGTTCTGGGCCAGGACGGGGAGATCCGGGGCGGCCAGGATCTTGAGACGGTCGGCCACGTCGCGCAGCTGCAGGTGTGAGGTGAAGAGGACCAGCGTCCGGCCCTCGAGCACCCGGCCGATCGCGGCCACGGTCTCCGCCACCTGATCCGGAAAGCGCGGGTCGGCGAGCTCGTAGAGGTCGGTGGGCAGGCAGAGGAGTGCCTGGGCCAGGTAATCGAAGGGCGACGCCAGGATCATCTCGTGGGCGTCGTCGTCCTGGGCCACGCCGCGCCGGAAGTAGGTGAAGGAGCCGGCCACGGCGAGGGTGGCGGAGGTGAAGACCACCGTTTGCTTGCCGGCCAGGGCCCGCTCCTGGAGGATCAGTCCGGCCTGGGTGGGCGCCGCCTGCACCATCGGGCGCCCCGACCGGCGCTCGGCCAGCGTCCAGTAGAGGCGGGTGGGCCGGGGCCGGTGGAAGGCTTCGTCGACCAGGGCGACGCGCTCCCCGAGCTGGCCCAGGAAGAGCTCCAGCTCACGCTCGGCGTGGGCATTGGGCTCGACCGTGAGCTGGGAGGCCGCCCCCTCCAGCGCCGCGCGGAAGGCGGCGAAGGCGGGCGCCAGGCGACCGGCCGGCCCCACCACCCGGGCCAGCTCGCTGGAGCGCAGGCGCTCGGCGTCGAGCAGGATTCGCGGGTCGGTCCAGGGGCGCTGCAAGGGGACGGCGTCGCCGACGGCCAGGGTCCGCAGCGCCGATCGAAGCAGGGTGAAGGTCTCCACGACCTGGCCTCGCAGGCTCCCGGCCAGCGCCTGGACGGCGCCGTCGAGAGGTCCGCAGGCCGCGCGGAACCAGGTCAGGGTGCCCTCCAGGCTCTCGCGCAGCTCCTCCTCTCCCACCCTGGCGGTCAGGCTTTCGACCGCTGCCTCCTCCAGCTGGTGGGCCTCGTCGACGACCAGATGCTGATAGGGCGGGAGCACGCTCCCGCTGCCCAGCGCGTCGGCCAGGAGCAGGGCATGGTTGGTGACGATCAGGTCGGCGTCCTGGGCGGCGCGGCGGCTGTTCCAGTAGAAGCAGCGCTGGGCCCGGAAGTTGGGACAGTGACCGGCCAGGCAATCGTCCGCGGTCGACGCGGCGCGCAGCCAGAAGACATCCTCCATCCCGGTGAGGCGGATCTCCGACCGGTCACCATGGCTCGACTGCGCCAGCCAGACCAGCATCCGCAGCTTGAACCTGACCTCCTCGGGCGACCAGCTCCCGTCCGCCCGCCGGCTGGGCGCGTTCAGGTAGCGGTTCCAGCGGCGCAGGCTGACGTAATTGCTCCGTCCCTTGAGCATCAGCGCCTTGAAATCGAAGGGAAGCCAGCGCCGCAGGAACGGGATGTCCTTGCGATAGAGCTGCTCCTGAAGGGTGATGGTGTTGGTGGCGACAACCACCCGTTCCTTGCGGGCCACCGCGTGGTGCAGGGCCGGGACCAGGTAGGCGAGCGACTTGCCCGTGCCCGGGCCGGCCTCGACCAGCAGCCGGCCGCCGCGGGCGAACAGCTGGGCGACGGCCAGCGTCATCTGCAACTGCGCCTCGCGCAGCTCGTAGCCGTCGAGCTCCTGGGCCATCGGCCCCTGCGGACCGAGAAGCGACTGGATCGCCCGCGGGTCCATCAGGGGGGTGCCGCTCCTGGACGGGGGACCGGCCTCAGGCTCGGGCGGCGGCAGGCTCGAGATACCGCTCGCTCCCCGGCGGCTCACGTCCTCCAGGAAATCGCGCACCGGGTCGAGCCAGCCCGACGTCACCTCCAGCATCCGCTCCAGCAGCTCGGCCGGCAGCCCTCGGGTGAACTCGCCCAGGTAGCGGAACAGCTGGCGGGCCGCGTCGGCGTCCGAGAGGGCGCGGTGCGGATGAGGATGGCGCAGGCCCAGCTGCCGCGAGAGATGCGGCAGGCTGTGGCTGGGAGCCATGGGAAGGAGGATGCGCGCCAGCTCGAGGGTGTCGAAGAGCTCATAGACGGCTCCCTCCCGGCCGTCCAGGAGGAAGGACAGGTCGAAGCTGCCGCTGTGGGCAACCACCGGGGTGTCTCCCACGAAGTCGATCAGCTCGGCGAGCGCGTGCTCTGGGTCCGGGGCGTGGGCCACGTCCCTGTCCGAGATGCCTGTCAGCTGCTGGACCGCGGGCGGGATCGCGACCTCGGGACGGACGAGCGACTCGTAGCTGGCCAGGACCTCTTCCCCCCGAAAGCGCACCGCGCCGACCTCGATGATCCGGTCCACCCGCGGCGCCAGGCCCGTCGTCTCCAGATCCAGCGCGACGAACGTCCTGTCCACCAGACGACTATGGCAGACGGCCGCTCACAAGAGTTTGGCCGCTTGCTCCGCCAGCTCGCTGCGCTGGCCCTTGGTGAGGGTCACGTGGCCTGCCAGCGGGTTGTCCTTGAACTTTTCTACCGCGTAGCAGAGGCCGTTGCTGCGGAAATCCAGGTAGGGGTGGTCGATCTGGTTGGGATCCCCGGTGAGGACGATCTTGGTCCCCTCGCCGGCCCGGGAGACGATGGTCTTGACCTCGTGAGGGGTCAGGTTCTGGGCCTCGTCCACGATGATGAACTGCTGCGGGATGCTGCGACCCCGGATGTAGGTCAGCGCCTCGGCTTCGAAGATCCCCTTCTCCTGGATGTTCCGGATCATGTCCGCGGCCATCTGTTCCTTGTAGATCCCGGCCATCAGGTACTCGAGGTTGTCGTAGATCGGCTGCATCCAGGGGCGGAGCTTCTCGTCCTTGTCGCCCGGGAGGTAGCCGACGTCCTTGCCCATGGGGATGACCGGACGGGTGACCAGCAGGCGTCGATAGCGATGCTGGTCGAGGACCTTGTGCAGCCCCGCGGCCAGCGCCAGCAGCGTCTTCCCCGTCCCCGCCTGCCCGGTCATGGTGACCAGCGGAATCCTGTCGTCGAGGAGGATGTCGAAGGCGAAGCGCTGCCCCAGGTTCTTGGGCTGGATGCCCCAGATCTCCTTCTTGATCGGGACCAGGGCCATGACCTGCCTCGTCTCGGCGTCGAATCGGCCGAGGGCGCTCGACTTGGTCCCGTTGAGAGACTTGAAGTGCACGAACTGGTTGCAGTAGATCCGGCCGTTCTGGGGCGTGTAGACGCTGGTCCTGGTGAAGGTCTCGATCTCTTCGGGCGGAAGCTGCAGGGTCATCATGCCGTCGTACAGGTCCTCGTCCTTGAGCACCACCTTGTCCGTCTCGTAGTCCTCGGCCACCAGGTTCAGGGCGTCCGCCTTGACCCGGACGTTGATGTCCTTGCTGACCAGGATCACCGGAGTCTGCGGGTTCTCCGCGCGCAGCTGCAGGGTGAGGGCGATGACCTGGTTGTCAGGCTTGCTGGGGTCCAGGTCCTGGGGGAGATGAAGCGGGCTCTCGTGCTTCAGCTGCACCCGCAGCTTGCCGCCGTGACGGAGGCCGACTCCCTCCGAAAGCTTTCCTTGCTGGCGCAGCTGGTCGAGGTGGTGCGCCACCAGCCTTCCGTGCCGGCCGACCTCGTCCTGGCGTCGCTTCTGTCCGTCGACCTCCTCGATCACCACCAGCGGGATGACGACGTCGTTGTCCTGGAAGGAGAACATCGCATTGGGATCGTGCAGCAGGACGTTGGTATCCAGTACGTAGATCTTCTTCACACTGCCTCCGAGGCCGTAGGACCGGCCGGGCGATAGTGGCCCTGAGCTTCCAACGGCAGGAGCTCGGCGATCTTCGTCATCAGGTAATCGGCCGTCTGCTGATGATCCATCGCGCTGCCATCTCGATTGCGCTCCGGGATGGAAAAGGGCTCACCAAAGGCCATCGCCGCGCAGGCGCGCCGCGGGATCAGCCGGTGCCGGCCGAGCACGTGCTGGGTACCGCTGATCGCCAGGGGAACCAGTGGCGCCTGGGAGTGGCGGGCGAGGAATCCCGCACCCGGCTCGGCGCGATGCAGGCGCCCGTCGTCCGATCGGTGGCCCTCCGGGAAGAGGACCACCGCCTGGCCCTGGCGCAGCAGCCCGATGGCGCGGCGCAAGGCCTTCCGATCGGGGGAATGGCGGATGACTGGAAACGCGTGGTAGGCCGTGACCACGGTGCGCGTGAGCCAGCGCGTGAAGAGCTCGGACTTGGCCATGAACCAGACCGGACGCGGCGTCCAGGCCCCGATCAACACCGGGTCGGCGGTCCCCACGTGGTTGGAGACGACCAGGAGAGATCCGGTTCGAGGAACGTTGGCCACACCGCGCAGCTGGAAGTTCCGGTGACCGATGAAGATGAACGTGAGGAGCCGTGCAAGACGTCTAAGGAGAAAATAGCTCAAAGCGAAACTACCGCTCGGGCAAGCGGGCCATGACCTCCTGAAAGACCTGATGGACCGACTTACCCTCAGTCGCGACGATTATAGCATCGGCCGCTCGGCGCAACGGCGCGACTTCGCGCTCGCTGTCGGCCCGGTCGCGGGCATCGATCTCGGCCTCGAGAACGGCTTCCGAAGCGGGCCGGCCGGTGCTCTCCTCGAGGGCCAGCCGGCGGCGCCGCAAGCGTTCGCTCGCGGAGGCGGTGAAGAAGAACTTGATCTCCGCGCCGGGGAAGATGACGGTCCCGATGTCGCGGCCGAGCACCACCGAATCGTGGCTGCTGTATCGCCGCTGCGCCGCACACAGCGCCTCCCGGACCGGACCCACGCTGGCCACCAGCGAGAGTTCGGTGGCGATCGTCGGGTCGAGGGCCTGCCGGGTGACGTCGGTGCCGTCCACCCAGACCAGGGCCGCTCCGGGGGCCGGCGAAGGCGAGGTGTTGAGCTCGATGGCCACGCCCCTGGCCAGTTCCGTCAGGGCCCCGACGTCCGAGACCGGGACGGCACGGCGGCGCGCCTCCACCGTGACCGCCCGATAGAAGAGACCGGTGTCCACCAGGGCGAAGCCCAGGCGCTGCGCCACCAGGCGGCCCACGGTCGTCTTCCCCGAGCCGGCCGGGCCATCGATGGCGACGATCACGGCAGCCCCACCGCCTCGCGCAGCGCGCGAATCTCATCCCGCGCCAGCGCCCGGCCGGCGCCCAAGGGCAGCGCCCCCAGGCGCAGCGGTCCGATGCGAACCCGCTCCAGGTCGAGCACCCTGTGACCGAGGGCCCGCCACATCCGGCGTACCTCCCGCTTGCGCCCCTCGCGCAGCACCATGCCGATCCGGGTCTGGGTCGGCGACGCGGCCAGGACCTCGACCGCTGCCGCGCCGAACCGCTCCTCGCCCACCTGCATCCCCTGGCGCAGCCGCTGCAGCGCTCTCTCCGCCGGCGCGCCGGCGATGGTGACCCGGTATTCCTTCTCGACATGGTAACGCGGGTGCATCAGGCGGACCGCCAGCTCACCGTCGTTGGTCATCAGGACCAGGCCCCGGCTGTCGAGGTCGAGGCGCCCCACCGGGAAGAGCCTACCGCCCGCGTCCGGGATCTGCTGCAGGACGGTGGCGCGGCCACGGTCATCTCGAACCGTGGTCAGCACCCCGACCGGCTTGTTCAGCATCCAGTATTCGAGCGGCGCTCCGCCGACCTCGCGGCCGTCGATCGCGACCCGGTCCTGGCCCGGGCGGACCAGCTGTCCGACCACCGCCGGCAGGCCGTTGACCGTGACCCGTCCGGCGCCGATCAGCGTGTCGGCCTTGCGCCGGGCGGCAACCCCCGCGCCGGCGATGAATCGATTTAGCCGGACGCCGGGTCTGGCGTCGACGGCTGCGCCGACGCGGCAAGCGGCGGCAGTTCCTCGAGACTTGCCAGGCCGAGGATCTGGAGGAAGCGCATCGTGGTGCCGAAGAGCCGCGGGCTGCCCGGCGCCTCCAGGCGTCCCACCTCGGCGATCAGGCCCTTCTCCTCCAGGCTCTCGAGCACGGCTTCGCAGTTCACGCCCCGGATCTCCTCGATCCGGGCCCGGGTCAGCGGCTGGCGGTAGGCGACGATGGCTAGCGTCTCGTAGGCGGCCGGTGACAGGCGGGCCGGATACTCCGGCCGGAGCACGCGCCGCACCGTGTCCGCCTGGGCCGGGTCGGTGACCAGCTGGACCTGGTCCTGGTGCCGCTGGAGCATCAGCCCTCTACCCTCCAGCCGCTGCGCCAGCGAGGCGACGGCTGCCTCCAGCTCCGCCATGGGCGCCTGGAGTATGTCGCGCAGCTCGAGCAGGGTGACCGGACGGTTGA
>Ga0209577_10007430_pt1 | contig 10081 bp, 8 predicted proteins | sample GraSoiAngelo_109_FD_185874 | JGI IMG/M metagenome (GOLD analysis project Ga0209577, IMG submission 185874) | Grasslands soil microbial communities from the Angelo Coastal Reserve, California, USA - 14_0903_12_20cm (SPAdes) (version 2) | ecosystem: Environmental > Terrestrial > Soil > Grasslands ...
TGGTCGTACGGGGGAGCCCGTCGTTACCGCTTCCGGCGATGGCGCTGAACGGCTCTGGACGATTCGCAGCGCCCTTCTGGACGATTCCGGACGCAATCGCGCATGGAGAGCCGGCGCGTCGCGGCTTCTGCAAGAGCCGGTGACCGTTCGGGTCCTCGTCGCCGACGGCTATCCCGTCGTCCGCGCCGGCATCCGGCAGTTTCTCCGCGCGCCGGACGTCAAGGTTGTCGGCGAGACCGGGACCGGGGCCGAAGCCGTCTCCGCGGCGGCCCGCCTTCGTCCGGACGTCGTCGTCCTCGACGCGACGTTTGCGGACGTGTGCCGGCAGATCATGGAGCGCGCCCCGGCGACGGCCGTCGCGCTGCTCTCGTCCTCGATCGCGCCGGACCTCGTCGCAGCGGCCGCCGAGGCGGGCGCCGCCGCGTACCTCGTCAAGGATCTCGAGAGGGTCGATCTCCTCGACGCCGTACGGCGGGTCGCTGCGGGGGAGAGGCTGGTCGACCCGCGCGCCGGAGCGGCGGTGTTCCGGGCCCGCGCGTCGCTCTCGAGCCAGGAGCTGAGAGTCCTGACGCTCGCCGCGGAGGGGTTCACGAACCGGGAGATCGGCAGCCGCCTGTTCCTCAGCCGCCACACGGTCAAGGAGTACCTGAGCAACGCGATGCGCAAGCTCGGCGTCGACAGCCGGGTGTCGGCCGTCGTCGAGGCGAACCGGCGCGGCCTCCTCGATCCCTCACGCCTGACGAAGGCGTCGTGAGACGCGTCGGGAACCCCCGACTGGGGGGATCGAGACCCTCCGGACGGCGGGTATCGGTACCGCCCCGGCCCCGGCATCGTTGGCTCGTGCGCACCCGGAGGGGGCCGAGCGCGATTGCGCGTTGCGCCGTCGTCGCGGCGGCCGCGCTGCTCGGCGCTGCCGTCCCGGCCGGGGCAAGAGCGGGCAGCTTCGAGCAGCTCGCGGGCCTTGCCGACCAGGTGCAGGCGGCGACCTGGAGCCAGGCGGCCGGCGCGGCCGCCGCGCAGCCGTCCACGGCAGACGTGGCGCAGACGGTCGCGGACGTCACCCACGCCGCCCTCGCCGCCGCCGCCCCGGCGAGGGCGATCGCAGACGTGTCCCCTGCGGCCATCGTGGCAGAGGCAACGGGGAGGGGCGTTTCCCCCAAGGAGGCGCCGCGTGCGGCCGCGAAGCAGATCCCGCGCGCGCGCGTCCACGAGAAGGCGAGGCCGCGTCCTGCCGCAGCCGCGGCCTCGCCGACCCTTGTCTCCCAACCGCCGGCGCAGATCGAAGTGCGACGGCCGCCGGAGCCCCGCGTCTCGACACGCGACGGGAGTGGCGCGAAGCGAGCCGAAACGCCCGGCGCCGGGCGTGGGTCGCGCGCGCCGTCGATCCCGTTCGACCTTCCCTCCGTACCGCTTCCTCTCGCGCTGCCTTCCTCCGCGGGCGCTGCTTCGGGCGGCGGGTCACCCGTGCCCCCGCTCCTCGTCGCGCTCGCCGCTGCCCTCTCGTTGTTCGTCTCGGAGGTCGTGATCCGACGCGTCCCGTCGCGTCGACCGACGAGGCCGCGCCGGATCGTCCTCCCAACCTGGCGACCCGGCTGAGTGCCCTTGGTCGGTTGATCCGCCGCCCCGAGCGGGCGGCGTGTGGAACGACGACCAAGGAGGGGTGATGAAACGCAAGCTGATCGCGTTCGTCGCGACGGTTGCCGCCGCTGCAGCGGTGCCGGCCGTGGCGGCGGCCGAGAACGGCGGGCCCGGCGCTCTGCAGGCGTCCATCCAGGCCGCCGTCGCGTCCCAGCTGTCGGCGGCGACGGCTGCAACGCAGCAGACGCCGGTGAACGGCAACGCGCCGGTGACGATCGCCGCAGGCGACGTCAGCTCCGGCCCAAGCTCGGCCAACCAGAACGCCGAGGCGAAGTCGCACGCCGACTCGTCGAACTCGGCGCCGACCAGCCAGTGGACGAATCAGATCCAGTCGGCCGGCGGCGCCGGTGCCTGCTCAGCCGGTTGCGGAGGTGCAGGAGCCGCCCAGCTGAACGGGCAGGAGTCGAAGACCGAGCAGGTCTCGGCCGCGGAGGCTGCGACCGAGCAGACGCCGGTGAACGGGAACGCGCCGGTGACGATCGCCGCAGGCGACGTCAGCTCCGGCCCGAGCTCGGCGAACCAGAACGCGGCTGCGAAGTCGCACGCCGGCTCGTGGAACTCGGCCCCGACGAACCAGTCGTCCTCGCAGACGCAGAGCGTCGGCGGGACGGACGGTTGCAAGGGCGGTTGCGGTGGCGCGGGCGGCGCACAGCTGAACGCGCAGAAGTCCGAGACCGCGCAGTCGTCGGCTGCGAAGTCCGAGACGAAGCAGACGCCGGTGAACGGGAACGCGCCGGTGACGATCTCGGCCGGCGGCGTCAGCTCCGGTCCGAGCTCGGCGAACCAGAACGTCGAGGCCAAGTCGCACGCGGACTCGTCGAACTCCGCGCCGACCAACCAGGCGTCGACGCAGACGCAGTCGATCGGCGGTACGGGTTCGTGTGTGGCCGGTTGCGGAGGTGCGGGCGGTGCGCAGCTGAACGCGCAGAAGTCCGAGACCGCGCAGCTGTCCGCCGCCTCGTCGGCGACCGAGCAGACGCCGGTGAACGGGAACGCGCCGGTGACGATCTCGGCCGGCGGCGTGAGCTCCGGCCCGAGCTCGGCGAACCAGAACGCGGCTGCGAAGTCGCACGCGGGCTCGTCGAACTCGGCGCCCACGAACCAGTGGGGGACGCAGAGCCAGTCCGCCGGGTAAGCAGCAAGGGGGCGGCTGCGGCAATCGCCGCAGCCACCCCCTTCCCACGGTGCCGCGATCCGTTTCTCCGGTTCGTCTACATCGAGTTGCCGCTCGACGTGCGGCCGGCGCTCCACGCCTGGGAGACGAGCACGTTCCTCGCGGCGACGTTCGAGCGCCCCGAGCCCCGGCTCGTCCCGGCTCAGCTCCCCTTCCAGGCGACCGCGCCGTGGCTCGCGCTCCAGTTCCCGGCGTCCTACTCGATCGACGGCGACCGGCTGCTCTACACGGCGCACTACGCGGCGCCGTTCGACCCCTCGGCGCGCCAGTGCGGGCTGTTGCTCGACGACTGGACCGAGGTCGTCCCCGGCACGAGCAAGGACACCGGGATCACGTTCAACTTCGACCGGCCCGACAACGAGCCGCCGCAGGCGATCCTGCTCGTCACTCCGGCCACGGCCGACGGCGCCTGGCACTGGCAGGACGTCGTGGGCGCGCTGAACGAGACGCTCGACCTCGCGAAGAAGCGTACGCTCGAGCCGGCGATGGTCGACCCGACGGCGTACGCCGGGTTCCTGCCGGCGACGATCATGGCCGTGACGCTGCACGGGATCTCGATCACGACCGCCCTGGCCGTGGCCGGCGGCGTCATGGAGCGCATGGAGGTGCGGGCGCGTGCCTAGCGCGCTCCGGGTCACGGACATCCGCACCGCGATCGAGCGGCGCCAGTTCCCGTCGGTGACGGTGTGGAACCGGGTCGAGGGCCGGCCGCGCACGCAGAGCTTCGAGCGCGCGCTCCGCGCGGAGGTGCGCGACGCGCTCTGGATGCTCACGAAGCAGTGGCAGATGGGGGAGTTCCGCGGCAGCGACGCCGGCTCGCCGGTGTTCGCGAAGCTGCGTGTCGACACGACGCGCCTGACGAAGTACCGGCCCGGCGCGGGTGCGGTGCAGGCGTTCGACGAGCAGCTGCCGCTCGAGGCGACCGTCGAGCGGCGGCACGTGCCGCTTCGGATCCACCGCCGCGTCGCGTCGCTCGACCTCCGCCTGGCCATGGGGCGCGAGTGGCTCGCCCTGGTCGAGGGGATCGGCAACCACCGGCAGGCGTTCGTCGCCGCGTACCCGATCCAGGCGCCGGACCCGACCTCGACCGCCGACGCCGAGATCGTCGCGCATCCGCAGGCCTGGGAGCTCTTCGCCGCCGTCGCGGGGCGGGCGATGGACGGCGGCTCGCTCTACGAGCACCTCGTCGAGAGCCCAGGAAACCGTGCATGGGACGGCGTCGGCGGGATCACGACGCCCGAGCACCCCGACTTCGAGAAGGCGACGGCGAAGTTCCTCGCGTGGTTCGAGCGCCTGATCCTCCAGCCCCGTCGAAGGGGGACGACGCCTGGACGCCGCCGCAGCTCGAGTACCGCTTCGCCGCGTCCGCGCCGGAGCGAGACGGAGCCGAGAAGGTCTACGTCGCCGACGGCTATTACCAAGGCCGGCTCGACTGGTACAGCCTGGACGCGGCCGCGAAGTCGCTCGATCCCGTGCCGGGCGCGGACGTTCCGCCCGTCCCGGTCGCGCGCGCGACGATCCCGGTACCGGTGTCCTTCACGGGCATGCCGAACACGCGCTGGTGGTCGTTCGAGGAGCGCAAGACGAACTACGGGGACGTCGACGCGAGCACCACCGACCTGGCCAAGCTCCTCTTCCTCGAGTTCGCGCTCGTCTTCGGCAACGACTGGTTCGTGATCCCGTACACGCTTCCGGCGGGCACGCTCGCCGACGTGCGCGGCGTCGTCGTCACGAACGTCTTCGGCGAGCGCTTCTGGATCGAGCCCGCCGGCGCCGGAGCGGACGACGACTGGCAGCGGTGGAGCATGTTCACGATCGACGTCCAGGGTCGAGGCGGCGTCGCCGACACGTCCTTGCTGCTCCTGCCGACCGTGCCGAAGGTCGAGCAGGGACCGCCGACGGAGGACGTCACGCTGATCCGCGACGAGGTCGCGAACATGGTCTGGGGGATCGAGACGACCGTGCCGCTCGCGAGCGGCGCCACGGCACCCGGCATCGAGGCCGCGCGCCAGCTCCGCGCGTTCTACGAGGCGAGGCTCCCGCCGGGCGGAGGCGTGTCCCACGAGCCGACTGCGCCGATCCGCTACCAGATCATGAGCACGGTGCCGGAGAGCTGGATTCCGTTCATCCCCGTGCACGTGGAGGGCAGCAACCGCGAGATCCAGCTCCAGCGCGCCGCGATGCCGCGCGTCCTCGAAGGCGGTCCGAAGCCGCCGGCGAAGGTCGAGCCCCGGACGGTGCTGCTCCGCGAGGGCCTCGACCGCACGCCCGCCGAGCCGTACTACGTCCACGAGGAGGAAGTGACTCGCGCGGGCACTCGCGTCTTCCAGGCGTACCAGCGGACGCGCTGGACCGACGGGCGAGTCGTCGTCTGGCTCGGCGTCCGCCGGCAGACGGGCCGAGGCGAGGGCTCGAGCGGCCTCCGCTTCGACGAGCTGGTCGACCAGCCGGAGGGCTGATCCCCCAGGCCGCCGAGGCGCGTGGCGACCCCGCGCAGGATCCCCGGTCAGGGTGCGACAATGGGCCCGGGAAGGAGGAGACGGAGTGACGCTCCGTTCGGGCGGCCCCAGGGTGGGTGCGATTGCGGTCGTTGCGGTTGCGCTGAGCGCTTCCGCTTCCGGTGCGCCGGCACCGACGGGCGCGTTGGTCCAGCTCTCGGCGGCTTCGGGGTGCTTGCGGGCGGCGGCAAACCGGGAGCGCTGCGGGCGTGCGGTCGCGATCGGCGGCGGGCCGGTGGTCGCGAGCGCGGACGGTCGGAGCGTCTACGTGGCCGGCATGACGTCGGTGGCTGTTTTCGCGCGGGCGCCGGGTGGGGCGCTTCGGCAGCTCGGCGGACGGCGCGGCTGCGTCGACTATCGGGTGGTCGTCCCCGAGCCTCGTGCCGACGCGACCTGTGCGAGGGGGAAGCTCCTGTGGCCGACCTCCGCGGCGCTGAGCCGGGACGGTCGCAATCTGTACGTCGCGTCGTGGGCGTTCGACCCCCACGGTGACCGCAGCGACAACTACTCCGACCTGGCCGTGTTCGCGCGCGACCGGACGACCGGCGCGCTGCGGCAGCTGCCGGGAAGGCAGGGCTGCCTCGGCCCGTCGGCGAGGGGAGGCTGCGCGGTCGGCCGTGCGCTCTCGGGGCCGGAGTCGGTTGTGGTGAGCCCGGACGGCCGCAACGTCTACGTGGGCTCGTCCGGCGGTCTTGCCGTCTTCGCGCGCAACGCGCGAAGCGGTGCGCTTCGCCAGCTGGGAGGCACGGCGGGATGCCTGCTGGCGCCGGGACGGGCGGCTCGCTGCTCGCACCGGGGTGCACTCGGTCAGCTCGGGCCTGCCGCGCTCGCCGTCAGCGCGGACGGTCGGAACGTCTACGCCCTGACCGCCTCGGACGAGCGCGAGGCGCTCCTGGTCTTCCGCCGCAACCGGAGAAGCGGCGCTCTCTCGCGGCTTGCGAGCCGGGAGGGCTGCATCGCCAGCCCGACGATCGCCGGTGCCGGGTGTACCGCTGCCGCGAGCCTCGCGGGTCCGTGGTTCTGCTTCTCGGTCGCGCTCAGCCCGGACGGAAGGAACCTCTACCTCGGGTCGTGCGGAGACCTCACCGTCTTCTCCAGGAACGCCGCCGGCGGCCTGACGCAGGTGGGATGCATCGACGCGAACGGGCCGCCCGGTCACCCGTGCGCGGGCGACACCGGAACCGAGCCGCAGACGAGCATCGCGCTCAGCCCGGACGGGAAGAATCTCTACTTCGCCTTCAACGTCGGCCGATCCAACTCGGCGACGCACACGACGCAGCCGGGCGGGATCACGGTCTTCGCCCGCGCGACGAATGGGTCTCCGGCTCGTCTCGGCGCCCCGAACGGCTGCCTCACCGAGACCGGCTCGCACGGTGCGTGCACGAAGGCGCGGGGGCTGGAAAGCCCACACGAGCTCGCGATCAGCCCTGACGGCCGCAACCTCTACAGCAGCGGCTTCGCAGGCCGCAACTGCTGCCAAGACGGGAACGTCGCCGTCTTCCGCCGCGCGACCTGACACGCAGCGGCTCGGGACAGCGCTTGCGGAGCCCTCGCCGACGCCTCAGCCGTCGTGCCGGTGCTTCCAGAAGTACCAGCACAGAGCGGTCAGGATCGCGAGCGGGATCACGATCGACGCGACGATGACGAGCGCTATCGCCCGGTCGCCGGCGGCGGCGAGGAGGTCGAGCGCGGCCTGTCTCACGAGGTCGAGGGAGGCTGAGCCGGCGATCAGGTGTCGCGACGGACGAGCAGGACGGCGGCGATCGCGAGAGCGAGCGCGCAATAGCCGACGAAGAGCGCGGTACCCGGCCACGGCGACAGCGAATGGTCGCCGTGCGTGAGGGAGAAGACCTGCCGCCCCGCCTCGCTCGGCAGGTACTGGCTGATCGCGTTGTTCCAGCTCGTCGGCAAGACGTTCATGAGCGGCGGGATGACGAAGAAGATCCCGGCGAACGCCGCGATTCCTCCGGCCGTGTTCCGGACGATCGCGCCGATCCCGAGCGCGAAGATCCCGACCAACATCAGGTAGACGGCGCCGCCGATCACCGAGCGAGCAACGCCCGGGTGCGAGAACGAGATCTGCAGGATGTGATGCCGGGAGAGGATGGCCTGGCTCGCGAAGAACGCGATCAGCACGGGCGGGACCATCAGCAGGAACGCCACCGACCCGAAGACCGCCGTCTTCGCCCACAGCACCGGCAGCCGTCTCGGCACCGCGGTGAAGCTCGCCCGGATCATCCCGGTCGAGTACTCGCCGGTGATGACCAGCACACCGAGGACGGCGATCGCGAGCTGGGAGAGGTTGACGCCGGCGAGCGCGATGTCGAGCGGGTGGCGATCGGCGCGCTCGTGGGGGCTCATCGACCCCCAGTGCGACGAGGTGACCGCCGCGAACAGGACCGGGAGGGCGATCGTCAAGAGGAAGCCGACGAGCAGCGACCAACGCGTCGAGCGCAGCGAGTGCAGCTTCGTCCATTCCGACAGCGCGACCCGCGCCTGTGTGACCCGGCCGGTGTGCGCGGTCCTCGGAAGCTGCGAGACGTGCGCGTGCGCGCTCATGCGGCCGCCTCCTCGTCCTCGAGCTCGACTGCCTTGAACTCGACGTCCTCCCGCGTGAGGTCCATGAACGCTTCCTCGAGCGACGCCTCCTTCGGCGTCAGCTCGTGCAGCGCGACCCCGCCCGCGGCGGCGGCGTCCCCGATCTGCGCCGAGGTCAGTCCGTGCACCTCGAGCAGGCCCGGCTCGAGCACCGCCACGGTCACGTTCGGGCCGGCGATGAGCCTCTCCAGCTCGGCCGCCTGCGGTGAACGGACTCGGACGACGTTCCCGGAGGCCTGGCTCAAGAACTCCTTCGTGCTCGTGTCTGCGATCTTCCGTCCCCGTCCGATCACGACCAGATGGTCGGCCGTGAGCGCCATCTCGCTCATCAGGTGCGAGGAGACGAAGACCGTCCGACCCTCGGCCGCGAGGCCCTTCAGGAGGTTCCGCATCCACCGGATGCCCTCCGGATCGAGCCCGTTCACGGGCTCGTCGAGCATCACGGTCGAAGGGTCGCCGAGCAGCGCCGACGCGATCCCGAGCCGCTGCCCCATCCCGAGCGAGAACTGGCCGGCCCGTTTCCTCGCCACGTCGTGCAGGCCGACCAGGTCGATCAGCTCCTCGACGCGCCTACGCGGAATCCCGTGCGTCTGCGCCAGTGCGAGCAGGTGGTTGTACGCCGAGCGCCCAGTGTGCACCGAGCGCGCCTCGAGCAGGGCACCCACTTCGTGCAGCGGCGCGGCGTGCTCGCGATAGTGCTTGCCGTTCACGGTGACTTCGCCGCGCGTCGGCGCGTCCAGCTCGAGGATCAACCGCATGGTCGTCGACTTGCCCGAGCCGTTCGGCCCCAGGAAGCCGGTGACGATCCCCGGACGAACCGAGAACGACAGCCCGTCGACCGCTCGCTTGTCGCCGTAGTCCTTCGTCAGATCGTGGGCCTCGATCACGGTCTCATCAAACCACCCTTCTCTGAGAGCTTGCTGAGAGGCGTCCAGCAGGCGCGGGGTCCGAACCGGAGCGACGGCTGCGGCGAATCAGATCCGTAAGCAACGAGCGTCATCGACCACAGAGGGAGCCTTCTCATGCGCTTCATCCCGACCCGGCTGCACGCGCCGCTCGACTACGTCGTCGGCGCCGCGCTGATCGCCGCCCCGTGGATCTTCCGGTTCTCCGAGCACACCGCGGCGACGGTGATTCCGGTCGTGCTCGGCATCGGTCTGATCGCCTACAGCCTGTTCACCGACTACGAGCTCGGCGTCTGGCGCCTCTTCCCGATGAGCGTGCACAACCTGTACGACATCGGCGCGGGCGCCTTTCTCGCAGCCTCGCCGTGGATCTTCGGCTTCGCCGACGAGACCGCGAACGTGTGGGTTCCGCACCTGGTCGTCGGCATCGCCGCCGTCGGCCTCGGCCTGACGACGAAGCAGAAGGGCGGGTACGGCTACCGCAGAAGCGGAGCGGACACGCCGACCACGGCCACCGGCTAGGTACGAGCGGACGCGGCGGGCCCTCGCCCGCCGCGTCTAGCCCGCCGGTTGCTCCGAGTCGCGGCTCTACGCGACGATGTGGAGAAACGACCAGCTGTGCGTGGCGGGGACGAGAGATGTCCCGCGCCCGAGAGGCCAGTCGTTGTCCCACGTGCACTCCGGCTGATCCGACCGGCAGTACGTGTGGCATGCGATCTTGTTGCCGGGGAGCAGGAGCGTCAGGTGGGAATACACCTTCCGCGCCTTGTTGAAGTACGCGACGAGGTCGCCCGGCTGGAGCTTGTCGATCATGGTCTCGTCCTCCGACTTCTCGGCGGCGAACTCCGCGAGACGGTTGCGGATGAGAAAATCGACCATGCTGCTCACGCGGACGATCCCGAACGGGGCCGTCGGCGGCGACCCGAGCTGACGAAGGGTGATGTCGAGGCCGCCGCCCGGCTGGCCGGGGCGCTTCCCGATGCAGCAGGAGATGAAGTGCGTGCAGTCGTCGAGGTCGCGCCACGCGATCGTCGTCCCGTCCGGCAGCAGGGCGTGCTCGGGCTCGTCCGGGTTCGACGTGTGCACGAAGGTCGTCCCCGCCGGCACCTTGACGAAGTCCTTGCCCGCGCTCGCGCCGAGCGCGATGAACCCGTCGTCGCACGGCTGGAGCCAGAACTTCCGCGCGTACGCGATCGCGCCGGCGCGGTCGTAGCTCGGTTTGGCCGCCGCGGTCGTGGCAGCGGCCGCCGCCTTTGCCGCGGTCAGCG
>Ga0209577_10007431_pt1 | contig 10079 bp, 5 predicted proteins | sample GraSoiAngelo_109_FD_185874 | JGI IMG/M metagenome (GOLD analysis project Ga0209577, IMG submission 185874) | Grasslands soil microbial communities from the Angelo Coastal Reserve, California, USA - 14_0903_12_20cm (SPAdes) (version 2) | ecosystem: Environmental > Terrestrial > Soil > Grasslands ...
TGACTCTATATGACATTTCCCGCGAGTGGATCATCCTTACGCGTTGCCACTGCGTCAAACGTCTCCGGCTAATAAGCGGTCTCCGGGAGCCGGCAGCTATCCCCGTTCCTTGTGATAAGGAAGACCAGACTGGTAGAGAGCGATTTCCTTACGAAGCGCATTGATTAAAATGCTATCGTCTTTGGCATCAGCTAGCTGCAACGCGTGTTCAGCGATTCGTATTGCGTCGGTAAAACGGCCGGTCTCGGCGTAAGCCGCAGCAAGGACCCGTAGAATAACTGGCCGATTTCCACCAGACAGACGGCTAGCCTTTTCAGCCCACAAAACCGCTTCCGATCCGTTTCTAAGTGATGGATCTGAACAAGTCGCCAGCAGCCAAGCAAGATTGCTTTGCGCGGCCACATTTTCCGGAGCACTCCTGAGAGCCTCTCTGTATTGAGCGATCGCATCTTGCGGACGGCCTTTCTTAAGAAATGCGCTTCCCAGGTTTGCATGGGCATCTGCGTTGCCAGGCTGCAATTCGAGTGTTTTCTGGTAACGAACGATTGCCTCATCCGTTCGGCCTTTTCGAAGTAGAGCACTTGCAAGGTTGTACTGGGCCTCGGCGTGATTCGGCGATAAGGCCAGCCCAGCCAAGTAATAGACGATCGCGCCGTCCATATCGCCATTGGAAAGAAGGGCGTTCGCCAGATTGTAGGATGCATCGGCGTAATCAGGCTGAATCGCCAAGGCCTTTTGAAAGTGAACGATCGCCTCGTCCACTCGCCCGATTTGAAAAAGCGTACTGCCGAGGTTGTTGTGCGCTTCCGCGTCGGCAGGATTTACAGCCAGCGCTTTTTCGTAATGGACGATCGCCTCCTCAAATTCGCCCTTCTCCACGAGAATGCGTGCGAGATTATAATGCGCTTCCGCGTAATCCGGCCGCAGGGCCACAGCCTGACGATAATGGGCAACTGCCTGGTCAGTTTCGCCTTTGGCGCGAAGAGCGATGGCAAGATTGTAATGAGCCATCCAACAACCAGGATTTTTTGCCAACGTTCCTGTGTACAACGCTACGACGTCGTGATAGATGGCGCTTTGGCTCCACGTTAAAACACCGAGCAAGAGCAAGAGTAGTCCACATACCGCGGGCCGGAGAAACGATTTCCATCCAGTGGCAGCGATGCCCTCTATGATGCCGGCTCCTGCTAGGGCAAGCGGCCCCATGCTCGCCAGATACTGGAAATGATCGCTCACAAACGAATAGCGGAAGAAATAGACACTGAAAAATCCGAGCACGGGAAATAGCGAAACCAGAAAGTATGCGCCGGCAAAAAATACGGGACGCGTCCATTTCCCGCGGGCCAACCACAAAACAACCATACCGGCCAACCCTGCGAGAAGCGGCAGATAAGCGATCAATTGTGACGAATTGATCTCCCATCGAGGGTAGATGAAAATGAGGGGATGAGGCCACGCCAGTTTGCCGAGATAAAACCATATCGCGCGACTGGCGATGATGAGCCGCTCCGGCCAGGTCTGCGCCCACTCCGGCCCGCTCGCCCCCGCGTGGAACTTCTGTTCCAAAATTGTCCACGCGCTTGCCAGTGCCGAAACCAGCATGAACGGAACAAGGACCACGACATCACGCCACTGGATTCGACCGTGTCGCCACCAGACACAAAGCGCCAGCACGACCGGCAACATCACCGTGGAAGCTTTGCTCGCAATCGCCACGATAAAAAACAGAAGCGCCCCAGCAAGTCGCCACCAGCGCACGCGACTGCCCTGTCCCTCCGCGTCCATCTTCAAAAAACAAAAGATCGACAAAAGGTAAAACAAGCACGACTGCGTATTTTTTAATTCCGTTACCCACGCAACCGATTGCACCAGTACCGGATGCAATGCCCAGAGTGCTGCTCCCAGCCATGCCCCGCGAATACCGAGTTCTCGTAAGACGCGCCACAGCAACACCGCGGAGCCTGCGTGCATAAGTATGTCGAGAATGTGGTACGGCGATGGACTTAAGCCGGCAACCTTGTGTAAAATCCAAAAGGTTGTTAGCACCAGCGGGTAATAGACTGCCCGGGTGCTCGTCCAGATATCCTTCAATCCAAGCGGTCCGACGATACATGGATTCTGCGTCAAATGCGCTTCGTCGTCCCAAATGAACCCAGCATTAAAGACTCGGGCGTATACTACAAAAATGAGAGCAATCAGAAACAGCCCCTGAAGCCAGTTCTGCTGCCAGATTGATCGTTGCGGGTCGCGCGGCTCGCTGAAAAGAACACCGTTGGCAAACATGAGAACATTATGAGTTAACCACAGAGATCGCGAAGGTCGCAGCGAAAAACGGAAGCTAATCCGCAGGCACGCCGAGAAAAGCCACCGATCTTGTCATTTCGAGCGAAGCCGAAGGCGAAGTCGAGAAATCTCTTACTGTCATCTCTCTTGTAAAACGTCGGCGCCAAGATTGAGCCAACTTGGGTTCAATCGATTAATCAGTTCGATCTTCTTGGCTCGCGACCATTTCTTTAACTGCGATTCACGAGCGATCGCATCACGAACATCACGATAATGTTCGTAATAGATTAGCTTCTTGCAGCGATAGGCAGAGGCGAATCCGGTTCCGGTTCCCTCGCGGTGCTCCCAAGTCCGCCGGGAGAGGCGATTTGTTACACCAATATAAAGAACCGAGTGATTGCGATTCGTAACGATATAGACCCAGAAGTTGTAATCACGTGGCATCGTTCGCAATTAACATTGAGAGATGTCTCGACTTCGCTCGACATGACAGCAAGAAAGCAAACGGCCGGGCCTGTTTCCAAGCCCGGCCGCTGTGAATCTGTGCCGACCTGCGCTTTAGAATCTCTTCTTTATCCCGGCGTACCAGAATCGGCCTTTGATAGTGGTAAGCGACTCGTCGTAACCGTTTTCGAAGGAACCCGCCACAAACGGGGGATCTTCGTCCGTCACGTTCTGCATCCCAATCTGGATCGTCGTGTTATTTAACCAAGCCCGCCATCCACAAGGATTGTACTCGGCCGTCGAGACCGGCATGACGTTTTTGTCCTTGCCGTCCTTCATCCGCACATTCTTACCGCCATCTTTGGCAAAGCCAGGCACTTCGGCCGGAGCTGGCGGCGGCAAGTTGAACGTATAGGATGCGATCAGGTCGAGCGTAATCCACTCGCGTACCTTGCGCGCCTTCTTACCCTCCAGGCCAGTGGCAGGGTCAGTTCTCGGGGTTTGTGGCTTGCCACCCACCAGCGAGATATTGTCATCTTCATACTGGGCGATCCAGTGGACTACCGCGCCAATATCGAAACCCTGCAACCATGAGTCAGCCGGGCCGTCATAGAAAAGACTGAAATTGGCCCGATGCCGCGGCAGCGAACTGGTGAGGTTGAAACTCGACGGCAGAAACTCACCCGCGATACCGAACCGTTTTGAGTCGGGGGTAACCTGGAGCTCGGCCCGGGATAACCAGGTGCCATTGACCGTGGCCGTCAGTCTGCCAAAATCTCCGGCCCCAAACATCGAAGATTCCAGAATATAGATCGCTTCGTAGTCGAGACCTTCGAAAATCGCGCCAGCAAGGTTTTGCGTGGGATCGAGGACCAGCGTAACTGGGCCGAATGCAAACCCAGGAGGCGGAGGCGCCCGTTGCACCAAACCGGGAAGATTATGACTGATAATGAAGTCTGCGCCGAGGTTCACGATGAGCGATCGCATGTCGATATGCCACCAGTCCGCGCTCAGCGTCAGGCCCTTGATCCATTTGGGACTGTAAATCACGCCATAGCTATATTCATAGGCGACTTCCGGTTTTAAGAAGGGATTTCCGGTAATGCGTTCCTCGACCTGCGGCTCGGTCACGAATCCCGGGGGATTGTTGACGGTAAATGGATCGCGACCGATCAGCGGGAAGCTCTGCCGGGGTGCAGGCGAAAGCTCCTGCACCGTCGGCGCATGAAACGCTTCGGTGTAGCTGCCACGCAACGTCAGCGCCCCAATCCATTTTGGATCAAGCGGCTCCCAGCGAACGGAGACCTTCGGCCTTTGTGTGTTGTATGTGGTGTGTGCCGACGGCACGGGCGGGGGGGCTAAAGTTGCAGTGGTATTCTGGCTGTACCATTCCTCGCGCTCGGCGAAGTCAATCTCGAAACTGTAGAAGCCGGGGAAGTTCCACGTGGGACTGGTGACCGGGACCCGCACTTCCTCGTAAACGGACTTAACATCACGGTTTACCCTTGAGCCTTCTAAATCCGTCGAGCCAATCGTTTGAAACGTCGTATTGAGCGAGTCAGGGGTGCGCGTCCACCTTTCCCCATGGTAATCGGCGCCGATCGCAAAGCCGATCGGTCCGGCGGGAAGATTGAACAGCTCACCGTCAATCTTGGCATACCAGAGAGGCAACTCAAAGCTGCCGGTGTTATGCAGGTTGACATAAACGGCGTGTCTAGCCGCCGGTGTGTTCTGACTCACCAAGCCCCCAAACGGATTAAACGCCGTGGCCGGGTTCGTATCCAGTAGCGCCTCTCGCAGGCCAGGCTGACTGACCTCGCCTATGGATATGTCCTGCGCATCGTTCCGAGAGTAACGGAAACCCAGTTCCCAGTTCCAGTTCTTGAAATAATCGCCAAATTCTCCCATCTGACCTTTGAGCCCGACGTCGAAAATTGAATCAGTGTACGTGGCCTGTTCGTGTCTGGGACCGGTGTCGCTAATGCCGCGGAAACGAACGCCCGTAGTCACAGGGATAAGGACTCCGTTAAGGTTTACAGTCGCATCTGCGACCGTGAACGGATTAAACGGATTCGAGATTGGCACACTGATGCCGGCAGCACCAAAGCCCACACTACTGCCCGTCTTCTTAAATGGATCCGGCGTAAACGGAACAGCCGCCAGGGATGCATCGAAAAACGAGCGTGTATATTTAAAGTCTGCAAACACCACCAGGTATTTGTCGCACAGATCGCGCGTAAACGACCCGTAGAAGGTTTGCCGATCCGCCGGCGGAAGTGCTGGCGTGAAAGCCGCGAAGTTGAAAGCCCTGTAGTTCCCATCAAAACCGGGGACCCCCAGCCTTCCAGGGGTAGTATAGAATGGAGAATGCGCCGCGTTGGAGGCCGAGTGTGGCAGCGGCGAGTTTCCGCTGAAAAACAATCTCGGGAGCAAGCGGAAACCTTGCACGCGGCCAGGGAAGTTTCCGCTCCGGACGTCATTTCCTCCAAACGGCCGAAAATTCCCGTTGGAAGAAATGTCACGGTCGCGGCTGAAGACGCCGCCGGTACGCTGGTAGAAATCAGCAATGACCACAATGTCGGTCTTGTCATCTCCGGTGCCGGCTTTGAGCCATGCGTTCCACTCACCCATATCATTGGACGCTCCCAAGTCCGTGTTCCCGTAATTGCCCCCGATCTCAAGGCCACGGAACTTGTGGACCAGAAAGTAGTTGACCACACCGGCCACCGCGTCGGCGCCATAGATAGCCGAGGCGCCATCCTTCAGGATTTCGAGGTGATCGACCAACGAGAACGGAATGAGCTGGACGTCGTAGCCGCCGTTCAGCGCACTCGTCGCGAAGCGCTTGCCATCTATGAGGACCAAAGTCTCTTTCGCGAGCAGACCGCGCAAGTTGATTTGCACAGTGCCGTCACCGCCATTGGCGATGTTCTGGTTGACCGTTCCGCCCGCCTCCTGCGGCAGAAAGGTTGTCAGGTCCGTTGCGTTGCGGATGCCCAATTTCTCGATGTCTTGTGGCCGATACGTGTCCACCGGATTTGGCCCGGTCTCTTCCGCGGTCGGAATGTTTGACCCGGTCACAATCACGCGTTCAGCGACGGCTTCGCCGGCTGGTGCTGGGGCACCACCCGGAGGTGGCGGAGCCGGCAACTGAGCGAATGCGTTCGATGCGAAAATTAAAGGAAATCCAACGCTCGCCACAAAAGCAACGCGAAGGATTCCAAGTTTATTTAGCACGTTTTTTATCATTGGTTTCTCCATGGGTTTGGTTAGGTTTGTGTAGGGATTAGGCAAGATTTTGGGGTCTGACAAGGTTTTTTTTCATTTTTTTTAAGATTTTTTTGAACGGGCGCCCGTGGTCGTTTGTCACGCTGCGCCCTGTTTTTTGTCGTTTTATCGGGTTTCGCAACGGCTGCCTAGAAAAAAATTAAAAAATTTTGGCGGGCGCTCAGCGCCCCTCGGCTGCCCCAATTTCATTACCGATGCAATGCAAAGTCGATCGTGCGCTTTTCATGAAATACGCAAAGAGGTGCACATTGCGTGCCATCCATGCGACGCTTGGCGGATTATTTTTTAGCACCGACTGCTGACATTTTCGACTTCATTGCGAGGACCGGATAGTTTCCAAGCGGTCATCGCATCAACGGCTGCGATATCTATTGTAAACGGACGCGTGCACCGAATACGGGAAAAAGCGCGCATTCGATTTGGAACTGCACGCTCGCCTGGTCAGGTTAATAGCGCGCTCCTCTTTCGAAAAAGATTCGTTCGCGCTCGATATCCGCACCCCGCCGCAGAAAGAAATCGCGCAGTTCGGGCGTGTAGTAATCGCCGCCGAACGTAGGGTTGAGCCCGAAAAAGAGCTTGCCGCTGGGCGCGAGGTGTCGCTGCAAATCGCGCAGGAAAAAATCCCATTCCGCTGGGCCCCAGAGACGTTCCGTCGGATAGTCCAAATTAAAATTGATCGAGAACGCGGTGATCCAATCGAATTTTTGGCCAAGATCAGGCAGCGCTTCGAATGCTTTGATCCTCCACACGACGCGTGGCACGTCGAAAATATTGAGCAACTCAGCGTAAAGCGACACTTGGTCTATGTCGAGACCCAGGACGGAGTGACCAAGCTTTTTCAGGATGAACAAAAAGAATCCGCCGCCGCAGCCAAGATCGAGCACGCGCTTGGGCGCGGAGCGATGAAGTTTTAGATCTTGCACGCGTTCGCGATTCAGTCTCAACCAAGGATCGATATTCGCATACTTGGCGTACCCGGCGGGCGAGCCAGCGTAGCGCTGCTGGATTTCACGCAGCCGTTCCTCATCGATGCCGGTGTACAACGGCCCGAGTGGAACCCGGAAAATAGAGCGTTGTGCTCTGCGCCAGGCGCGCCGGTAAGTCAACGGATGCGCAAGTTTCCGGATCTTACGATAAAGCTTCATTTCAAGAAATCGGAAATCGCTACGGGGCCTAGTTTAAGTGAAAGAAATTATGGCTACTAGCGAATGCCGGCCAGTTAACAACGGCTTGTGAGACCACTATGAAAAGCACGATTCCTGCAAACAAAATTATCCGCAGCCACATCCGAGGAATTCGGCAAAACAGGCAATCCAGCGCCCGGGAGTAAAACAGAAAAAACGGAACCGCGGCAGCAGAGAGCAATCTTCCGGAAGTGAAGTACGGATGCTCGTTTGAGGGGTAAACGCACAGACCAAAATCGAACCCGATTGAGAGCAGTATGATGAACAGGACGAGAACGGTAAAACTCAGTAGCGCCAACCAAAGGTCCTCCCGCTGGTGCCGACTGAGTTTTCCGTGACGGGAAAAGAGACTAATCGCTGTCAAGCCAATCGCGAGCGTGGAAGAGACCCAGTAGAATGCGTCGGTGGCTGCCGAAGCGAGTCGTTGGCCGTGCCATATAAATTCGCCCCGCCAGAAACTGGCCAGCAATTCCGGCCAGAACTCGTTTAGTCCATGAAGCGTGAAAATCGGATGCGGCCACCAATTACCAAGGGGCTTGCGTGTCCACCCTAGGAACTCAATTTTGGAGCCAGTAGCAGTGAGATCGCCAAATATGTGATAATTCCACGCAAACCAAAAAGCCATCGGCACGGATGTGGAAATTGTCAGCGTAATCAGTGGTATCAAAGCTGCGCCTAACATTCGACTCTGCGCAAGCTGTCGCACCTTTAAAACCACAACTGCGCCGCCAACAGCGAGCAAAGGAAGATTATTCGTCTTGACCAGACACGCGGCCGCGAGCGCAAGCCCGGTCCAAATTGCAAGAGGCACACTCGGTAGTTCGGCCTGCAATAATTTCACAAGACCGACAAACGCGATTCCAAAGCAAAGCGGGGAGAGGAGGTCGCTTTGTACGGAATAGAAAACGCTCTGTGGCCAAACCGCCAGTAAGAACGGAACGCATAGCCGTACAAAGTGTTGAGCCGGAAATATGAGTCGCGCCGCGACAAATCCTGCCCACACTAGACCCGCAGCGACGAACACGTTAAGAAAACGGATCCAATAGAGCAACCAGCCGCCTTTAATGCCACAGGCGCGCCCAAAATTCAGCCATGCACCGGCAATGGCGTAATAAAGTGGAGGTTCCCCCGATTCGTGATTCTCGTGGGATTCCCACCAAGTCTTGGTCACCTCCACTACTTTGTAGCGCTTATCGGCGGGCAACATCCAGTTTGGCGGCGGGAACTGCTGCCGAGGTGTGAAGTACTCCGGCGTGCCGTACAAAGAAAAGTAATATGCAGACTCGGAAGAAAAACGACCTAAATCGCGCGGCACATTGCCATGCGCATATTTCATCACCAAATCGACGTGCGCCTGCTCATCGACATTATTGAAAAACGGAAACGCCGCAGCAAACGTGAAGACGCGGACTGCGGCTATCGCGCAGAGCAGGAAGATCAACTTTCGCTCATGTCGCATTGCAAATCGTACCGTGGCCTTCATCGAGATTTCCCATCGATTACTGCGAGCTTCCCATATTCGCTGATCAAGGGCGCGACGCCTGCCGCTTGCACAAATCGCGCCTCCAACGGCGCGCGAAACGGCGAATCGCTTTCAATTACAAACGCAGCATGTTCATCACGGCCAGGTTCCCGCCAGGGGATTGCCTCCGGATAAACCCGATGTTGATAACCAAAAATCGCATCGGAGACGGCGAATGTTTCACTGCATTCAAACAGCAATGGGTAAACAAAAGAAACAGTGGTCCAGACGCCGGTCACCTGGCGTTGGCGCAAATGCTGTTCAACGCCTTCGAGATCGGCACCGGGAATCCGTGTCATGCAATAGTTCTCTCCGTGACCGCAGAGCGTTAACGTTTCGATTTGATTATGTCGCGCCGTGTCGATCATCAGCGTGGTTCCCGTAATCAAAGCGGCGGCCAAAATCCCGGCTCCGCCGAAACGAACCAGCGCTTTGGAACAAACAAAGCAACGCTCCAGGAGCCGGCCGGTGAGCGCCGCAAAAAAGAAACAACCGGCCAAAAAATAGCCAGGCACACGGAAGGGCGCAGTGACGTACGGAATAAAGCACGTAGATGCTAGCACGAGCAGGAGCAGATCCCGTTCTTCATTACCGCTCGCGAAACCGCCACGAACCGCTGCCGCAATTTTCGATGGTGATCGAATGAATGGCCAAACCGCAACGCCTGCCGCCAGCAAGGCGATCATGTAAAATACAAACCCCGAAGCGGGCTTCTCTGGATAATACCAAAGGACGGTGTCGGCTCCGAAGAACTTCGGCATCTCAGTCAAGAAAATTTGAGACAGCGTGTCGGGGTGAAAGAGGTGCGCAGATCCACCGCCACCGGTTTTTTTGAGCACGGCGTTCCAGTTGGCGAAATGATGGGTGAGGTTGAACGCAATGGCCGGCCCGTAGCCGATAATGAATCCGGCGAGCGCGACCAGCGCGTTCTTAAACGATAAGGTTCGACGAACCAAGAAGAGAATCCACAGCGCGACGTTAAATGCGATTCCCAGCTCCAAACTCCAGATGCTTAGGCCCGAAACAGTGCCGAACAGAAGAAATAACGGCCACCTTGGATTCGGGGCTGATTGGATCGACAAGAACAGAATCGTCAGCAGCGGAATGGAAAGGAAATACGAGGAATAACCTCTCACTTGGAAGTGCCACTTGAGAAGCGATGGAGCGAGCGCAAACGCAATCGTGGCCAAAAGGGCCGCGCGCTCGTCGTAAAGCGCCTGGCACATCCGATAAAACAGAAAAAGGCAGATCAGCGACAGAACGACGATGCAACTCTTCAACGAAATGACGCTGACGCCGAAAAATGCGAACGCAATCGCGGCCAGATAAGCTTCCCAGGCCGCGCCTGCATTATAGAG
>Ga0209577_10007432_pt1 | contig 10078 bp, 13 predicted proteins | sample GraSoiAngelo_109_FD_185874 | JGI IMG/M metagenome (GOLD analysis project Ga0209577, IMG submission 185874) | Grasslands soil microbial communities from the Angelo Coastal Reserve, California, USA - 14_0903_12_20cm (SPAdes) (version 2) | ecosystem: Environmental > Terrestrial > Soil > Grasslands...
ATTCACTCGCGATCCGCTCAATCGGCTGCAGTCATCGACGCTGAACGCGAACCCGCCCGTCTCGGTGAGCTACGTGAACACCTCCGGGGTGGACCAAGCGGGCAACATCATGAGTCGCTCGGATGTGGGGTCATACATCTACGGGGACGCCTTGCATCCGCACGCTGTGACTGCGGCCGGGACTGGGACCGGGAGTTACGCCTTCACGTACGACAAGAACGGGAACGCCATAACTCGGAACGGCCAAACGATTAATTGGTCGTCGTTCAACTTGCCGACCTCTCTCTCCGCGTCAGTGGGCGGGTCTACGTATAACAGCACGTTTTCCTATGGTCCCGACCATCAGCGCTATCACCAGTCCGCGACTTACTCCAACGGCACGGAGAATACCTCCTACGCGGGCGGGCTGTTGGAAATGGTGTGGGGTAGCGACAGCGGAGGAGTTCATTTCTACCGTCACTACATACCGACCCCGTCCGGTCTGACCATCGTTGTCTCGCGCAACGATAACGGGACCACGACGACGACTTATGCGCTGAGTGATCACTTGGGCAGCAGTGATGCGATCGTCGACGGTACTACCGGTAATACTCCGAGCACTTTTGGCAATGTGCTGGTTCAGGAGAGCTTTGGGGCCTTTGGGCTACGGCGCGCAAGCAACTGGACCGGCGTGCCGAGTTCAGGCGACTATGCAGTGATCAGACAGACCACACGTCGTGGATTTACGTTCCACGAAGAGCTCGACAATATCGCCCTCGTGCACATGAACGGGCGAGTCTACGACCCCAATGTCGGGCGGTTCTTATCCGCTGATCCGATGGATGGAAACCAGCGATTGAGCCAGTCCTGGAACCGCTACAGCTACGTGAATAACAATCCGCTGACGTACATTGACCCGAGTGGGTTTGACTGCGCTCCGGTTGAGACCAGCGGTGCGCCGACCAACGATAGCCCCGGGATTATCATTTGCGGAAGCCCCGTTTTCCCCCCAGAGCTTCAGGCCTGTTATTACTTCGGCACGTGCTTCGAAGGCGAGTACTGCGCATTAGCTCCGGCCAATTGCCCCCCGTCACCGCTGCAGCTCGCTTACGGGGGTGGTAGCCCGACTCTGCCCACGGTCAACGTGGTGGCGACGAAGACACCGTGCGCAATCGGTATAGACTGCTATTTACCGTATGCGCCCGGCGCGCCGTCGCAAGAAGAACAATTCACTCAGTGTGTCCGGGACGCGCTCGCTTCCGCGTCTACGAATTCGGAAAGCCGCGGAGCCAGTGGGGCGCAGAACGCCGCCCAAACGCTGGGAGTTGCCCATGCTTCGGCAGATTTCGCGCAGGCCGGCAGTGACACGACATTGGGGAAGGCATTTGTAGGAACCCCTCTGCCATTTTCGCCAGCGTACACAAACGCCGGCTACGCGAACGCCGGAGCTACCTTTAGGTCAATACTCACAAGCTCGGGAGTGGTGTTGAGGTACACGGGTCTGCTTGCGTCCGGGGTTGCGGTTGGATTCAACGCATACCAAGGCGGCCAGCAAAGTGGCGCTCCAGGCGCCTTCGAAGCTCTCGGCTTCGGGGCCGTCGATCTGACAGTGGAGGCGTTGCTATCGAGCACAGGAGTCGGCGCTGTGGCTGCTATTGGCTATGCTCGAGCAGGAGGATCAAGATCGGTTGCCGCGGGATTTGTTGTTCAAGGGCGCCTCGACGCGTGCATCGCGCTGTACGGAGGCGGAAGCTTAGCGATAGAGTGACCCCTCATGGATGTCGGAATACTTACCCGCTACTTTCTTCGGCGCTACGCGCTAGCTAGGCGCGACCCAAGCAACCACGCTCCATATTTTACAGCCTTAGTTGAAGTGATTGTCGTGGCCCTGGCGCTTCCATCTGCCGCACTCTACTCAGTCTTCCTGATAACGAGTCTAAGATGGCCGCTGTTGAGTCGTGGTCAGCTCGACCAAATGGCTACACTAGATGTTTGGATTCCCTTGAGTCTTGTAGTGCTGGCGATAGGAATCCTTCTGTTCTGGCGCAAGTTCTCTAAGTATCGCTTAGATCCAACGATATCCGCGGAATTCGACAGCGAGCGCGACCGCAAGATTATCTTCTGGCAAAGAACAGCGTGCATAGCGATTTGCGGTTTCGTTATCCCGGCGCTCGCGGTCGTCGTGACCTACTTAATCTTTTGAGTGTAAACCGGCGTCGAGGAGTTGCGGTCCGCAAAAACTGAGTCACGCACAGGAAGGCGCGAGGAAGTATTCGTGATGCAATCCGCCGAGGATCGGGTTGGCACGGACTGCGTAGGAGTCCCCGTGGCGATCGCGCGAACTGGCCTTTTGGTAGTCGCACCACTCGGGCGGCGGATCGGGAACACCGGGACCCAGCGCCATGTGCGGGCGCCCGGCATTGTAGGGGGGAACCCATGACTTCAGGATGGACCGTAGATGCGATTCTGACAGTGGAATCAGCCAATCCAGGCACTCTCGGCGAATAGTGCCGATGACTCGTTCACAGGTCGCATTGGCCTTCGGAGAACACGGCGGGGATTTCAACACCCTGATCCCCAGCAGGGGCACGCTTTTTGAGGTTTTTGAGGGCGGTTCCCGGTTCCGGTTCCCGTACGCTGTAGAGGGAAAGGGAACGGGAACCGACCAGAAGCAGCGAGAACCGCGCTACAAGGCAAGTTTCATGCCACGTCTGGAGCTGACCCGGCTATGCTGATCTATGCATAGGCGGGTCAACTCCAGTCCGCGCCATCCAGGAGCGACTTCGCCAGCTGGAGCTCGAGCTTGCGGCGATCGCCGAACGATCGGCGGTCTGCCAGCGCTTGCGCAAGATCCCCGGGTCGGATTGATTGGCGCCACCGCGTTTGCCGGCTCTATCGGCGACATTCGCTCGTTCCGCAGTCCGCGGCGGTTCGCCGCCTGGCTCGGTCTGACGCCCCGGGAGTTCTCATCCGGCAACATTCGGCGCTTGGGCTCCATCAGCAAGCGCGGCGATGGGTATCTGAGGATGCTACTGGTACACGGCGCGCGAGCCGTTCTCTACTCGGCCAACGCCGCTCAACGTGCGGGTCGGCCGCTGGATGCCTTAAGGGAGTGGGGCCTGCGGGTGAGCTCGCGCAGCGGTCACAATAAGGCTGCCGTTGCGGTGGCCAACAAGCTCGCCCGGATCATCTGGGCGAGCTGGTACCGGCAGCGGGACTTCGAGTCCCGTCCGCCGTCACCCGCGACACACTGAGAAGCGAGCCTGCCACAAGGTGCGTGAAGGTTGATCGTGTTCATGGGAAAGCTGGTCAGACCGGCGCAGTGTCAAGCCGATATCCCGCACGGCTCATAAGAAGCCCCGCCGTTTGAATGGCTCACTCCGCGCGGATTCCATGATGGCTCGGAAGGTCAAGCCTTCCATTTGCGAAGCCGGATGTATGACTGCAACTGACCCGCTGACCCATTAGACCCGGTCTGCTTCGGAGCAAACGGAGCCGAGCAAAAAAAAGAGAAGGAGAAAAAGAACCTGCAACGTATGGAAATGGGCCAATTGACCATGTATGCAGGATAGCCTGACGGCGGCTGTTGGGACACAGTGGGTCCCATGGTTGCTACCGAAGTCTTGAAGGTACGCGTGCCGCATGAGACCAAGCAGATCGTCCGGACCCTGGCTCAGCAGCAGCAACTCTCGGAGTCGGCGCTGCTCATGCGGTTGCTGGAGACGATGCTTCAGACCTCGGGCGTCAGCCGTGCGACGACATTCGATCCATTACACCCCGTGGCACGCGGAGCGCGGCTGTACGTTCGGCTGCGGCCCGAGGATCACGTGCTGCTACGTGAGCGCGCGGCGAGCCGGGGGATGGCCGCGGCGACGTACGCCTCCATCATGCTGCGCACCCACCTCCGGGGGGTCGCGGTATTGCCGGAGCGCGAGCTGGTGGAGCTGAAGCGATCGGTCGCGGAGCTCGGGGCGATCGGGCGCAATCTGAATCAGATTGCGAGGGCGACCAATCAGGCCGGCCGGCTGACCGGTCCAAGCGTCCAGGATCTACATGCGTTGCTGCGGGTGTGCACCGCGCTCAGGGATCACATCAAGGGGTTGATCAATTCCAATACGGCCAGCTGGGACACCGGGCATGCCGAAGCGCGTCGTTGATCTCCGGGGGGATCAGAAGGCCCTGCTGGACGTGGCCAGCTACGGCCGGCGGGGGCCTGGGCACCGACCGTTGACGAAGGCGGAGATCGAGCACGTTTCCAGAACGGTTCGGCGTGTGCCGGAGGTGATGATCAAAGTCTCGGGCGGGGCGCGAACGGTTCGGGGCGTCCAAGCTCATCTGGACTACATCGGACGCGAGGGCCGGGGTGACGTCGAGACGGACGAGGGGGCGCGGCTGCAGGAGAGGGGATTCGAGAAGGACCTGGTGAAGGACTGGGATCTGGATCTTGACGTGCCCCGCTATAACGCGCAGGCGATCGCCGCTGGACGCAGGCCGCCGAAGCTCGTGCACAACCTGGTGTTCTCGATGCCCAAGGGCACGCCGCCCGAGACACTCCTCCAGGCGGTGCAGACCTTCGCGCGCGAGAAGTTCGCACTCCAGCACCGTTACGCCATGGCACTGCACACGGATCAAGGCCACCCGCATGTGCATGTCGTCGTCAAGGCGGTCAGCGAGCAAGATGAGCGGCTGAACATTCGTAAGGCCACGCTGCGAGAGTGGCGCCGGGACTTTGCTCAGTACCTGCGCGAGCTGGGGATCGAAGCCAACGCCACCGAGCGGGCGGTGCGCGGCAAACGCGAATCATCCAAACTTGACGGTATCTATCGCGCCAAGCGGCGCGGCGTGTCTCGCCACACCCGGGAGCGAGTTGACAGCGTCGCCGGTGAGTTAGTCAAGGGCAATCTGCGAATCGAAACCGGTAAGGCCAAGCTCCTCGAAACCCGGAAAGAAGTCGAACGAGGTTGGAGGACACTCAGCGAGATACTGGTTGCCCAAGGACAACCTGAGCTCGCCGCGCAGGTGAGGGGGTTCGCGGCGAGAATGCTCCCGCCCAGGACGGACCGCGGGGCGATCGCGGAGCAGCTGCTTAAGCATGTCCGCCACGCGCGAACTCGAGAAGGTCCTACCCGATGACTTCGCGCAGCGCCGTGGAACGGGTCGCATGTGTATCCTTCGGCAAAGGATCGTTTCGGTGAACCGGCGCGTCGATTCGACGGCGACTGGCGCTGCAGGGTCTTTTATCGATGTATCGATGAGCACGGAGTCCCGATTTTCTGGTCAATGTTCGACACCGGTTGACAACTCATGTAGTGGCTCTGCGACGGATTTGAGCAGCTGTGTCGCCGCTTATCGCAAGGTCGCACGCGCCACACTCCGCCTACGAGCTAAGCGGTCTGACCGAACAGCGGTTGTCTGTGCAGTGGCAACGCATCGAGCCTTCGCTAGGCACCGCCGACTTGGAGCTCAAGTCCGAGGGTCAGACACTGGTAGGAGTTGCTGAAGGATTCAAGCATGAACGTGCGCCGACCACCGTTCGTGTCCGCAAGCTCCACTGTGCCTCGTCCGAGGGGCCCGCTTTTTTTGTAGCTGCAATAGGACTTGACGGCAGCGACCAAGAATTCATCGGAGATTTCTTGAAACTCCTTCGAGAATCGATCGGACTCAACGAAATGCGCCACGACAGGCTCGCCGTCGCGCGGATGATGCGGATGTTCGCCGACGATACCGAACATAGCACGATCGGATTGCTCGACAAATCGCCACAACGTCGTGGTGATTGTATTTCCAAAGTGTTTCGCTAGCCGCGAAACCAATTGAATAGAGGGCGGTGAGTCGCGTGACATCGCGGCAAAAGTTGCGTTCGGAAACAACAGCCGCCCCGCGCCCCAGTTTGCTTCGGCCTCGATAGTTTCCTGACATTGAGGCGACAGGGTGCGGCGGTCATCGCCGAGCGCGTAGGCCGGGTGCCATGGGATGAATCCGTGGGCCACCTCATGGGCTTCGTGCCAGCGCAACTTCAACGCGGGTTGGTCTTTGTCGAGCAGGATCTGCTTTCGGTCCGGCAAGATCAGTGCGCGGAGATTAAATGTACGAACTGCGTCAAGCAAAAGCATCGGACGGTGCACGACTTGCTTGGCTCCCATCGTCAGCTTGTGGAGTACCTCGCGCACGAGCCCGCTGTCGGAGGACTGGTAGTAGCGTAGGTCAAGTCGCAGGATCGTGCGCACCGCCGCGAGGTCGACCGGTCCGGTCTGATTCCCGATGTCTCGGTGTAGCTTGGTTACGATGCGGTCTATGTCTGCGGCCGACCGATCGTCGATCTTTACTCGTTTCAATCAGTCCGCGGCCTCTTTCTCCGCCAGCACCGCAACGAGCGCTCGTACTGCCTCATATTGATCGTCTGACACTGAGTGTGTGCCGCTTGAAATGGCGGCAAATCGCAACGGTGTCGATTCTGGCGCAGCTTCGCGCGGCGGCTGGACGAGCCGGGCCAGCTCCTGGAGACGCGTGCGTGAAAAGCCGAGAGCGTCCGCGAGATATACCGCTGCGCGCGGCGATAGCTCCGGAGTGTCAGAGGTCTCTATCAAGATGATGTCGCGTACGTCAACGTCCGCGATGCGTGCCAGATCCTCAGGACTCCACCCGCGCTGCTCTCGCACGAAACGCACAGCCTGCCCGAGTTGGCTCGGAATATCCGCCAACACGGGTGGAGTCACGGTACGCCGCTCAACGTCTTGCTTCAGGCTCTGGAGATCGGAGCCGCCGGCGCCGATCGTCGTATCGTCTGCACGCGCGAGCCAGCGGGCAAGCCATTCCCGCGTGATGTTTAGCTTCATGTTTGCCTCCTTATCCGATGAACGCCTGGGCGCCGTCGGACGTGAATTCGTAGTATTTCAAATTGTGCTTCTTGGCGTCTGGACCTAGGCCGACCATACCAATGGCCTCATAGTATCCTTCAGCTTGCGGCAGAGCATGCAAGGCGAGACGGCCTTTAAACTCCAGGTCCATGCTTGTCGCGATCGCGGCCCGCATCAACACCGATCCCACACCCGCATATTTGGGGCGATCAACCACCGTACGCAAGTTCCAAGGCGCCGCGGCGAGGAACTCCACGTACACGAGCGGAATAGCTGTCTTCGAACTAAGCCGCGAGAAGTGCCCGTCGGTGACGAGCATCATCATGCCCTGCGGTTTCCCGTCGTATTCGACACCCATGGTCAGGTACGCGAGGAGCGACTTGGTTTCGGCGAGCTTTTCGCGCCAGCGCCAATGCTCATGTTCCATCGCCGGAGTGTCGAGGCCGCGCGCCAGCCGTTCGGCGCGCAACGCCGCCAGAAAGGTTGATATGGCCTGACTTGTCAAGTGGCACAACGCCTCTTCCTCGCATTTTCTTCACGATGATGATCCGACGCAACAAACACGCGGACGAGCAACGCGACGCGCAGGCAGTCATGGCGACGATGGATCACGCTGATATCCGCGGATTGGTTACCGACACTTCATCTGTCCGTCGCGGGGCTGCCTACACTCTAGGGTCGGGGATAATCGCGATGGATGCCCACATAACCTTGTCGAGGATTCCCCTCATCGGGCCTGCGCATCGCGTTGCTCCTCCGCTGTTTGGTAGGGAGCTTAGATTGTTGGGTTGTGCAGTGTTACCTCCGATGTATTGGCCTGCAGGGTGTTCACTGTGAGTTCAGGCTGCCACTTTCACCTGGCGCGCGATATCCCAGAGAAAACCAGCGAGCTCGCGCGCGATGGCGACACACACCTTGTTCGGGTGCAGCTTGCGCGAGCTCAAGCGTCGATAGCGGTGCACCAGGCGCAGCTGCGCCCGCCAGGCGATCTCGCGCACCGCTTTGGGTTGTCCCTCTTGGCGGATCTGCAGAATGCGACTGATGCGTGCCGGGAAGCGGTAGTTCCACGCCGCCTCGACCAGCACCCGCCGCGCGTGGCTGTTGCCGGTCTTGGTGATATCCCCCTGGCGTCGGGTGTTGCCGGTGGAGTACTCCGAAGGCACCAGGCCCAAAAATCCCATCAGTTCGCTGGGGTGGGCAAAGCGGCTGAAGTCGCCGATCTCCGCGGCCAGGGTCACGGCGGCCACAAAGTCGATGCCGCGCAGACTCGAGAGCCCGCCACGAGTGGCTTCATACGCCAGTGCTCGGTCTGGGTACGCAGTGCTTCGGTCAGCCGCTCGCTCCGCTCATGCCCCTCCCGCACGGCCTGACGATATTCGGCAAAGGCGATGTCCTGTCGTTGCCCCATTTCCCTGACGGTTCGACGCTAGAGATTCGCTGTTTCTGAAGTCCGTTGCTCCTGACGCTTTCGTGCGAACTCGCTCGGTGTCAGGTTGCCGAGCGAGCTGTGAGGCCGATGCGCATTGTAGTCGATCCGCCAGGCTTCGATCTTGACACACGCATCCTCGATTGACATGAACTGCGTGACGTTCAAACACTCATCGCGCAGACGTCCGTTGAACGATTCTATGTGGCTGTTCTCCGTCGGCTTTCCCGGGTGGATGAAGTCGAGCTTCACGCCTCGCTGATACGCCCAGTCTTCGAGCGCTCGGGAGGTGAACTCCGTGCCGTGGTCCACCGTGATCGACACTGGTGTGCCGCTGCGTTCAATCGCTCGGTCCAGGGCCGCGACAACGTCGCGGCCGGAGAACGATCCTCTCGGCTCAAGCAACGGAGTTTGGCGACTAAACTGATCGACTACGGTGAGCACCCGAAATGTCCTTCCATCGAATAACTGATCGTGGACAAAATCCATGCTCCAGCGCTCGTGCGTGCGCTGCGCCTGAGGGACGGGGCCTCGGTGCAGACACATGTGCTTGCGCCGGCGCACGCGCATGCGTAATTGCAGGCCTTCCAGGCGATACCAGCGATAGACCCGCTTCTTGTTCACCGGCCAGCCCTCGCGACGCAGCATCACGTGGATCCTCGGGTAGCCAAAGCGCGGCCGCGCGTGCGCAATCTCGCGGATGCGCAGCCGCAGCGCCGACTGATCCCGAGCGGCGCTCTTCGCATACCACCCGGAGTGCGAGAAGTCGGCGAGCCGCAGCGCTCTGCGCACCTTCACCTCGAAACGCTCCAGAATCCACTGGGCCAGCGCACGACGGCGCGCTGGCCTCAGAGCTTTTTTCGGACCACCTCGCCCAGGATGTGTTTATCGAGCGTGAGATCGGCTACGAGACGCTTCAGGCGCGCGTTCTCATCACGCAGCTGGCGGAGCTCGCGGATCTCGGTGAGCCCGAGCTTGGCGTACTTCTTCTTCCAGAGGTAAAAGCTCGCCTCGCTCACCCCGATCTGACGGCACACATCCGCCACCGGTGTGCCGCCTTCCGCCTGGCGCAGCGCCATGGCAATCTGCTCATCCGTAAAACGCTTCCGCTTCATGGTCCTCTTCTCCCGATCTGGAGGACTTCAGAAGTCAGCTTAGTCCAGTTCTAAACCGTCCGGAAATCGGGAACGAGGTCAGTCCTGCGCGGGATGCGCAAAGCTCACCCCCGCCAGATAGCGCTCATGGGCGGGCGTCCAGGAACTCTTCCCGCCGTAGCGATGACCGTGCCGCAGCAGCAGCGCCTTCAGTTGCTGCCGGGCTTTAAGCCGTGCTTTCACGGCATCCTCGCGCGTGCGCGACAGATCCCGCATCGCCTCATCGCGCTCATCGGGCACGATCACCTTCACCAGATCGCCCGAGCGCGCCAAGCGCGCAAGGGTGAGTGCATCGCGTCGATCGGTCTTGATACGCTCCCCGGGACGACGGGCGATCTTCCCGGCAGCGACCACCTCGCAGCTATAGCCGCGCGAGCGCAGCTGTCGGGCCAGTCCATACCCACACGGTCCGGCCTCATACACCACGAGCATCGTCTCGGGTTTCCCCAGACTCTTCAGCGCCTTCAGCAGCTGTCCCAGATCCGCTCCCACGGTCCCAAGGAAGCGGGGCAGCTCCCGTTCAGCTTCAGCCACCGCAATCGCGGTGGAGTCTTTGTGAACGTCCAATCCGACGAACGAAGTGATAGTCTTACTCACGGGTCTGCCTCCTCTGAATGGTTGCGGCAACACGCCCTCGGGCGTTTCCGCATGTGGCTCGGCGC
>Ga0209577_10007434_pt1 | contig 10077 bp, 9 predicted proteins | sample GraSoiAngelo_109_FD_185874 | JGI IMG/M metagenome (GOLD analysis project Ga0209577, IMG submission 185874) | Grasslands soil microbial communities from the Angelo Coastal Reserve, California, USA - 14_0903_12_20cm (SPAdes) (version 2) | ecosystem: Environmental > Terrestrial > Soil > Grasslands ...
GGGCATTCATGCTATCGACGTCGTCGACTTTACGTACCCCTACTGGCACACGACCGAGGATACGATCGACAAGGTGAGCGCGGCGTCGCTGCAGATCGTCGGGGATGTGGCGGTGGCGTTGGTGCGGTAGGCTCGATACGGCGTTGCCGGGTGACGCGTTGCCCGTTACCGGTCATTCCCGACGAACCACCGGCAACGCCTCGTCGGGAACGCCTCATCCGGCAACGCATTATTCCGGCGCCCCGCGCATAGAACGGGTACCGTCCTTCGGGGGGCGAGGCGTTAGCGTGCAGCATGGACGACCGCCACGCTGCACTCCTGCTCGCCGGTCTCGCGTTGGCCGGCGCCGGGGTGCGTTATGCGCTCGCCCCTGCCGCGGCGCCGGGCGACGTGCGGCTCGCCGCGACCGACACGCCGCCGCCCCGTCATTTGCGGGAAACCGCGCGCACGGCCGCGCGCCTCGCCCGCCCGCTGCTCCCGGGCGAGCGCATCGACCTCGATCACGCCGACGTGACGGAGATCACGCGACTGCCCCGCGTCGGCCCCGCGCTGGCGCAGCGGATCGTCGCATGGCGTGACCAACACGGCCCGTTTGGCAGCCTGGCGCGGTTTGACAGCGTGCCCGGCGTCGGCCCGCGGCTTGTGGAATCCCTGCGTCCTTACGTGAAGTTTTCGGGTCAAATACCGCCGCCGCCTTGACCACCCCAGCGCCGATTCCTATGTTAGCTGGTTCATTTCCAACGAGTTGCATACGGCGACCGCAGCAGCCACCAGCGACAAGCTCGGCGAACTCCTCCTCCGCGACGGGCTGATCACCCTGGATCAGCTGAAAAAGGCATTGCTGGAGCAGAAGAATACCGGGATGCGTCTGGGGTACACCCTGGTCAAGCTGGGCTTCATCGAGGAGACCGAGATCTCCAAGATGCTGGCCCGGCAGTACCGTATGCCGGCCGTCGACCTGTCGCGATTCGAGGTCGATCCCAAGATCATCAAGCTGATTCCGCCGGACATCGCCGTGAAGCACACGGTGCTGCCGCTCAAACGGGAAGGGCGGACGCTCACCGTCGCCATCGCGGACCCCAACAACGTCACGGCGATCGAGGACATCAAGTTCGTCACGCGGTGCGACGTGTTCCCGGTGATCGCGGGCGAGTACACGCTCCGCAACGCGATCGAGCGCTACTACCAGCAGTCGGACGCGCAGCTCCAGACGCTCCTCAAGGACATCGAGGCCGCCGAAGACCTCGAAGTGGTCGAAGACTCGGTCGATGAGGACGTCAAGGCGCAGGACCTGGCGGACGACGCGCCGGTCGTGAAGCTGATCAACGGACTGCTCACGGATGCCGTGAAGCGGGGCGCGTCGGACATCCATATCGAGCCGTTCGAGCACGAGCTGCGGGTGCGCTACCGCGTGGACGGCGCTCTGCACGAGGTGATGAAGCCGCCGATCAAGATGCGGGCGGCGCTCACCTCGCGCGTGAAGATCATGGCGCAGTTGAACATCGCCGAACGGCGCGTGCCGCAGGACGGGCGCATCAAGCTCAAGATGGGGAGCAAGGTCATCGACTTCCGTGTGTCGACCCTCCCGGTGCTGTTCGGCGAAAAGATCGTGCTGCGTATTCTCGACAAGGGCAACCTGACGCTCGACCTCACCAAGTTCGGGTTCGAGCCGAAGGCCGAGCAGGACCTGATGCGGGCGATCCTGAACCCGTACGGGATGGTCCTGGTGACGGGGCCCACGGGGTCGGGCAAGACGACCACGCTCTACTCGGCGCTGTCACGCATCAACCAGATCGACGTGAACATTCTGACCGCCGAGGACCCGGTCGAGTACAACCTGATGGGCATCAACCAGGTACTCGTCCGCAACGAAGTGGGGATGACGTTCGCGGCCGCCCTCAAGGCGTTCCTGCGCCAGGACCCGAACATCATCATGGTGGGGGAGATCCGCGACCTGGAGACGGGGTCGATCGCCATCAAGGCGGCGCTCACCGGCCACCTGGTGCTCTCCACGCTGCACACCAACGATGCCCCGTCGACCGTGACGCGTATGGTCGACATGGGGATCGAGCCGTTCAACGTGGCGAGCGCGGTGAACCTGATCGTGGCGCAACGGCTGGTGCGGCGCATCTGCAAGGACTGCAAGCAGGAGCACAAGTACAACGAGGCAGAGCTGAAGGCCCTGGGTATCCCGTCGGCGGAAGCGGCGAAGCTCACGTTCTACAAAGGCGCGGGCTGCGACAACTGCGGCGGTACCGGGTACAAGGGGCGGCAGGGACTGTACGAGGTGATGGCTCTGTCGAGCGCGCTCAGGCGCATGGTGCTGAAGGGTGGCTCGACCGAGGAGCTGCGGGAGGAGGCGGTGAAGGAGGGGATGCTCACGCTGCGCTCCGACGGCATGGTGAAGGTGAAGCGCGGGATCACTACCCTGGAGGAAGTTGTGAAAGAGACGGCGGCATGACGGCGGGCGCGCCCCAGGGCGTGAACCTCCGCTCGTTGCTCGAGGAGATGATCGAGCGAGACGCGTCGGACCTCCACATCGTGGCGGGCGAGCGCCCCAAGCTGCGGGTGGACGGGGACATCGTCGACTCGTCCGTGGAGCACGTGCTGACCCCCAAGGACACGCTGTCGATCGCGTACTCGGTGCTCACGGAGAACCAGAAGAAGCGGTTCGAGACCGAAAGCGAGCTCGGCAGATTCCCTTCAACGTGCGCACGTTCGAGGATCTGGGGCTGCCCGGGGTCGTGGCGAAGCTCGCCGAGAAGCCTCGCGGGTTGGTACTGGTGACCGGACCGACCGGCTCGGGGAAGAGCACCACGCTCGCGGCGATGATCGACAAGATCAACAAGGAGCTGAAGGGGCACATCATCACGGTGGAAGACCCGATCGAGTTCATCCACCGGCACCAGGCCTGCATCGTGAACCAGCGTGAAATCGGGACGGATACCAACAGCTTCGCGGCCGCGCTCAAGTACGCGCTGCGGCAGGATCCCGACGTGGTGCTGATCGGCGAAATGCGCGACCTCGAAACCATCGCGGCCGCGCTGACGATCGCCGAGACGGGCCACCTCGCCTTCGCCACGCTGCACACCAACTCGGCGATGGAGAGCATCAACCGCATCATCGACGTGTTCCCGTCGCACCAGCAGGCGCAGGTCCGTGCCCAGCTGTCGTTCGTGCTGGAGGGCGTGATCACGCAGACGCTGCTGCAGAAGGTCAAGGGCCGCGGCCGCGTGATGGCCGCCGAGATTCTGATCATGACCCCCGCGGTCCGGGCGCTGATCCGCGACGCGAAGATCGAACAGATCCCGTCGATGATGCAGGCGGGCAAGAAGTACGGGATGCAGACGCTGAACGACGCCCTCTACCAGCTCTACCTGGGTCGCGAGGTTGCCAAGGACGAGTGCCTCCGCGTCTCGGCGAACCCGAACGAGTTCCTGCGGATGATTGGCGAGCCGCCGCAGGACGAGCGCGAGCCCGCCGCCGGCCAGCCCCAGGCCGCCCAGGCCAAGGTCGCGGCCCGCCGCTAGGGGCCACCCCGGAGGGAGTGAGCCATGACGGTCTTCCAGTACACCGCGCGCACGCTCAAGGGCGATCTCGTCAACGACAAGATCGACCTGCCGAGCCGTGACGACGTCATCGCCCACCTGCGGAAGAACCGCATGGTGGTGGTGCAGGTGCGGGCCGCGCCGCGCGAGTTCAAGCTCAACTTCAAGTTCGGCGGCGGCGTCAAGACGCGCGACATCGTCGTGATGACGCGGCAGTTCGCCACGATGATCAACGCCGGGTTGCCGCTCGTGCAGGCACTCGACATCCTGGCGCAACAGACCGAGAACAAGATCCTCGCCGACGTCACCCGTCAGGTCGTGTACGACGTCGAGAGCGGGCACACCCTGGCCGACGCGCTGCGCAAGCACCCCCGCGCGTTCAGCGACCTCTACGTCAACATGGTGGCCGCGGGCGAGGCGGGCGGTATCCTCGATACCATCCTCGTGCGCCTCGCCCAGTTCCTCGAGAAGAACGACGCCATCGTCCGCAAGGTGAAGGGTGCGATGGTCTACCCGGCGGTGATCATATCGGTCGCGGTCATCGCGATCTCGGTGCTGCTCATCTTTGTGATCCCCACCTTCCAGAACATGTTCGCGTCGGTGAACATGGAGCTGCCGCTCCCGACCCGCATCGTGATCGGCATGAGCAACCTGCTCAAGAACTACTGGTGGGCGATCATTGGTGCCATCGGCGCGGGCGTGTTCGGCCTCACGCGCTACTACAAGACGGCACCCGGCCGGCTGCAGATCGACCGCGTGCTGCTGCGCCTGCCGGTGCTGGGCGACGTGCTGCGCAAGTCGGCAGTGTCGCGGTTCACCCGCACCCTCGGGACGTTGATCTCATCGGGCGTGTCGATCCTGGACGGCCTCGAGATCACGGCCCGCACGGCGGGCAACATGGTGATCCACAACGCGGTGATGGAATCGCGCGCCTCGATCGCCGGCGGCGAGACGATCGCCCAGCCGCTCGCCAAGTCCAAGGTGTTCCCCCCGATGGTGATCTCCATGATCGCGGTCGGCGAGCAGACCGGTGGTATGGACGAGATGCTCTCGAAAATCGCAGACTTCTACGACGACGAGGTGGACGCCGCCGTCAGCACGCTGCTCTCCCTCATGGAGCCCATCATGATCGTCGTGCTCGGCGTCGTCGTCGGCGGCATGGTCGTGGCCATGTACCTGCCGATCTTCGACATGGTGAACGCGGTGCAATAGGACCGGAACAAGCCGGGAAAAGGCCGGGGAGGGGCGAAGGGCGCCCTCAGGGTGCGGGAGCCGGCGGCACCGTTGGATCCGTGAGGTTCGCGAACGACGGCAGCTCCATCCACTGGCGGGGGAAGCGCGGCAGGAATCTCACGTGGCGGTTGACCACCGCCTGCACTCGCCGCCACCAGCACACGATCGGCCGCGACGTCCGACCCACGCTCACCACGGCGAAGGGGATCGAATCCGCCACCACCGTCCGCAGGTCGGGCTGGCTGAGCGAGCACAGGTCTTCCGGCGTTTTCACGCCGAAACTCGAATCGGGGCCGGTCCACGGATGGTTGTGCCACACCGCGAGCGTCGCCGGCGCGCACGGCTGGGGCTCCACGGCGTCCACGGTGGACCGTAACAAGTCCGGCATCACGAACTCCCGCACCACGGCCGTATCCCCCGACACGCTCCCCTGCAGGCACAACACCACTTCCCGGTCGAGCCCCGCGGCGAGCACGCTGAGCCGGCGGAACAGTGACGGCGCGAGGACGAGCCGCTTCAAGGGCTGCGAATTGAGAACCGCCGAGTCGATGGGGGTGAGCGGCGCCTGGGCGGCAGCCGGCTGCGCGCCCAGCGCGAGTCCGAGAACGGCTGCCGCGAAGCGATGCCGCATGAGCCAACAATAGTCGCCAGCCGATGCCGGCGCCCCCCGCCGCGCTCCGCTCTTGCACTTTGCGACACTGCTTCCAATACTTAGCGTCCATGCCGCCACCCGACCACCCCGTCGCCCGTCTCCATAACACAATGTCGGTATTGTGCTTACACGGCTTCCGGCTTGCGGCTGACGGCGCCGCCTCCGGGAGTGCCACGTGAAGTGGCTGGGCCGCAGATCCTCGGGGTCGGCGATCCCCACCCCTCAGAGCCTGTTGCGGTCGGTGTACGTGGGCCGGCTGTGCGTCGCCATCGCCATCTACCTGAGCGCCGCACTCAAGTTCAACGTCGCCGCCCCGCTCGACCTGCTCGTCACCTCGTTCCTCCTGGTGGCGACGGTGGTGGTCACCATTGCCTCGTACTGGCACACCCACATCCGGGGACGCTTGCCGGGACGCACTTTCCTGTACGCCCAGGCGCTGTACGACGTCGCGCTGATCACCGCGGTCGTGCACGTCACGGGCGGTCCCCAGAGCGACCTGACGCCGCTATACGTGCCGCTGATCGCGGTGACGGCGGTGCTGATGCCTCCGGCGAGCACCGCGCTGATCACCGCCCTCGTCGGTATCGTGTACTTCGCCGACGTGTTCTTCGGTCATCGCACGCCGATGACGGCACAGGTAGGCTTGCAGCTCGCGGTCTTCGTGGCGGTTGCGGCCGTGACGGCGTATTTCGCGAGCCGGGTCTCCGTGATGGGGGCCGAGCGGGAGGCGCTCGCGGGCGAGCTGCGTCAGGCCCGGCTCGAGGCGGCCGACGTACTGCGCAACATCCCCACCGGCATCGTCACCGTGGATGCGGACGGCCAGCTGCTGTACTGCAACCCGGCGGCGGAGCAGATCCTGGGGTTCAAGGAGCGGCAGTGGCGCGGCCGCTCGGTCATGCCCGAGTTTGCGCGCATCGCGCCCGAGTTCTGGGCGGCGATCACCGCGACGGCGCGCCGCGGCGTCCGGGCCATGCGGGTGGAAGCCACGGTGCGGCGGCCGGACCGCACCTTTCCCATCGGCGTGACGACGACGACGCTCGAGGTCGAGACCGGCGGCACGCCGCGGGTGACCGCGATCTTCACCGACATCTCCGACTCCAAGCGGCTCGAGGAGCTGCACCTGCGCGCCGAGCGCCTCGAGGCGGTGGCGGAGCTGTCGGCGAGCCTGGCGCACGAGATCAAGAATCCGCTCGCGTCGATCCGGTCTTCGGTGGAGCAGCTCGGCCGCGCGAAGCGGGCCAATCCCGACGAGAAATTCCTGACCGGGCTGGTGGTGCGCGAGAGCGACCGTCTCTCGCGTCTCCTGTCCGAGTTTCTCGACTTCTCCCGCGTGCGCGCCACCGAGTGCCGGCCGCTCGACCTGCACGCGGTGGCTGCGGCGGCGATCCGGCTGGTGCGCGAGCACTCCGACTGTCCCGACGACGCCGTGATCGATCTCGCGGGCGGGAGCACGGCGATGGAAGGAGATGAAGACTTGCTCCATCGCGTGGTCTCGAACCTGGTGCTGAATGCCGTGCAGGCCGCCGGCAAGGGGGCCCGCGTGACGGTCCGCACCGGGCGGCCGGCCCCGCACGAGCTGCCCCGCGGCGCGGGGATCGAGAACCCCGTGGCCCTCGCCGTGAGCGACAATGGGCCGGGCATCCCCGAGAATCTGCGGGCGCGCCTGTTCGACCCGTTTGTGACGGGTCGCGTCGGGGGCACCGGCCTGGGGCTCGCGATCGTGCAGCGCGCCGTGGAGGCGCATCGCGGGCTCGTGCTGGTGGATTCGACCGAAGGGAAGGGAACGACGTTCACCGTGTATTTCCCCGCCGACCGGCGGAAAGAGGAAGCCGCATGACGCAGCAGCCATCCATTCTCGTAGTCGACGACGAGCTGGGCATCCTGGACGTGCTCCGTATCCTCCTGAAGGGTGAGGGGTTCGACGTGGCCACCGCCCAGGGAGGCAAGGCGGGCCTCGAGGCGCTCAAGGCCTCGGCCCCCGACATCGTGCTCACCGACATCAAGATGCCGGGCGTGAGCGGCACCGACATCCTCGCCGCCGTGCGCGAGCAGGACCCCGAAACGCCGGTCATCCTGATGACCGCGCAGGCGTCGCTCCAGAGCGCGATCCAGGCGGTGAACCAGGGCGCCTTCTACTACATCCAAAAGCCGTTCTCCAACGACGACCTGGTCGCGATCTGCCGGCGGGCGGCGGAGCAACGCCTCCTCAAGGCCGAGAACAAGCAGCTCAAGCAGGAGATCCGTCGCCGCGAGCGCTCGGGGCTCGTGAAGCCGCTCGGCAAGTCGCGCCCGTTCCTGGACGTGCTGAAGCTCGCCGAGCAGGTGGCGCCCACCGAGAGCACCGTGCTCATTCGGGGGGAGTCGGGGACCGGGAAGGAAATCATCGCCCGCTACATCCACGAGCTGTCGGGGCGGACCGAAGGGGCGTTCCTGTCGCTGAACTGCGGGGCGTTGCCGGAGAGCCTGCTCGAGTCAGAGCTGTTCGGTCATGTGAAAGGCTCGTTCACCGGGGCGGTGCGCGACAAGCAGGGCCTGTTCGCCGCGGCGCGGGGCGGGACGTTCTTCCTGGACGAGATCGGCGAAATGTCGCCGGCGACGCAGGTCAAGCTGCTGCGCGTGCTCCAGGAGCGTGAGGCGATTCCCGTAGGTGGCACCGAGGCCATCCCGGTGGACGTGCGGGTCGTGGCCGCCACCAACCGCGACCTGGAGGACGACATCAAGCGCGGCCGGTTCCGCAGCGATCTGTACTACCGCCTCAACGTCATCGCGATCGAGCTGCCGCCGCTGCGAGACCGGCGGGAGGACATCCCGATCTTCGTGAAGGCGTTCCTCGAGCGCATCGCGCAGGAGCACGGCCTCGAACCCAAGCAGCTTGCGCCCCCGGCCCAGGAAGTCATCATGGCGTACGACTGGCCGGGCAACGTGCGCGAGCTGGAGAACGCCCTCGAGCGGGCGGCAGTGCTCACCAAGGGGGAGACGATCGAGCTCGCGACCCTGCCCGAGAAGCTCTCCGAGCGTCGCGCCGAGCCGCTCGTGTCCGAGCGGGTCCATCCCAACCCCACGCTCGACGTGATCGAGCGCGCGTACATCACCTGGGTGCTCGAGAGCGAAGGGGGCAACAAAACCCGCGCGGCCGAAGTGCTCGGCATCGATCCCTCCACGCTATACCGCAAGCTGAGCCGGTACGACGGAGAGCTGGTCGAGGAGTGAGACTCAGCGTCCTGATCCCCGTCTACAACGAAGCGGCCACCGTCGGGCAGGTGGTGGACCGGCTGCGCGGTGTCCCGCTCGAGCTGGAGCTCATCGCCGTCGACGACGCCTCCACCGACGGCTCGGGCACGGTGCTCGACGACCTGGAGCGGGCCGGACACGTCCGACACGTCGTGCGCCATCCCAACAACCGTGGCAAGGGTGCCGCCATCCGCTCCGGCATCGCGCGCGCGACGGGCGACGTGGTGGTGGTGCAGGACGCCGACCTGGAATACGACCCCGCCGAGCTGCCGCTCTTGCTCCGGCCGATCGTCGACGGCCGGGCCGACGCGGTGTTCGGCTCGCGCTTCCTCGGTGGCCCGCACCGCGTGCTGTACTACTGGCACTCGGTCGGCAACCGGCTCCTTACGCTGTTGTCCAACATGCTCACCGACTTGAACCTCACCGACATGGAGACGTGCTACAAGCTGGTGCGCGCGGACCTGCTGCGACGGCTGCCGCTCACGGCGGAGCGCTTCGGCATCGAAGTGGAGCTCACGGCCCGGCTGGCGCAGGCGGGCGCGCGCATCTGGGAGATCCCGATTTCCTACAGCGGGCGCACCTACGCAGAGGGCAAGAAGATCACGTGGCGGGACGGCATGGCGGCCCTGGGCCACATCCTGCGCTACAACCTCCTTCCACCGGGGGGCGGTTGGCGCAGCCGCTAGCCGCCTTCACTCCCCGCCGCGCCGGCCTGGTCGTGGCCGCGCTCGCGGCCGCGGCGGGAGCGCTCACGCTGAACCACGACCTGGTCGGGGTCTTCTACGACGACGGTCTGTACGCCGGCATCGCTGTCGCGCTGGCGCACGGCCTCGGCTACGTCCATCCCCATCTGCCGGGCGCCCCGGCCGTGGTGCATTATCCGCCCCTCTACCCGCTGTTCCTGACGCCCCTGTTCGGGGCCTTCTCGCTGCCCGTGGCCGCGTACCTCGCGAAGCTCGCGAATCTGGCGCTCGCCGCCCTGGGGGCCGGGCTCATCGCGTGGCACGCGACGCGGGCCCGCCTGCTGGGGGACCAGGTGCCCGCGTGGCTCGCCCCTGTGGTCGTCGCCGCTGCCGCGATCGCGATCCCCGTGCTCGCGGTGCAAGCCGTGCTGTTCTCCGAGCCCCTGTTCGGCGTGTTGCTCGCGACGGCGGTGATCTTCGGGGACGCCGCGCCGCCCCGGTTGTCGCCCGCCGCCGGGGCGGCGCTCGCGGGAGCCGCCGCGGCGCTCGCGCTCCTGACCCGATCCATCGGCATCGCGGCGGGGGCGGGGATCGTGGTCTTCCTGCTCGCCACTCGCCGCGCGCCCCGACAGGTCGCGCTCGCCGCCGCCACGCCCGTCGCCCTCGCTGCCCTGGGGTGGGGGCTGTGGCTGCTGCGTCACCGCGGCGGGATCGACCCCGCGCTGGCGCT
>Ga0209577_10007435_pt1 | contig 10076 bp, 10 predicted proteins | sample GraSoiAngelo_109_FD_185874 | JGI IMG/M metagenome (GOLD analysis project Ga0209577, IMG submission 185874) | Grasslands soil microbial communities from the Angelo Coastal Reserve, California, USA - 14_0903_12_20cm (SPAdes) (version 2) | ecosystem: Environmental > Terrestrial > Soil > Grasslands...
TCGCGTTTGGAATTGCGTTTGCAACCGCAAAAGGCGTGCCTGGCCTGAAAGAGCAAGGGTGACATGAGTGAAGTTATGAGTGCGTTGCTCCAATCCTCTAACGTACGATATGCCGTCATACGGCTATCCAGTGCGAAGGGTTCGCCTGAACGACTAGTCCTTGCGTATCCAAACGACGAAAGCCTTCGCGGCCTCATCGCGGACACAAGCATGGTTGGTCTCAGCTTCAGTTCGCGAGACGAGGCAGCGTGTGCTGCGCGGGCGGCTGTGACCAAAGGGGCTACTCCGTGCCAAGTAGATGGGGTAGCAGTCTCTGACGCCGAAGAGAGGCTGGTGCACCGCCTTCGAGAGCAACTGGCACATCGAATGAAGTTTTCGCCAATTCGCAGATTGGCTACCACTATTGTTCAGCTGGGTATAGCTGCCGCAATTTCCATCTTTTATTCGAAAAACATCGTGTCTGCCACACTCCGGGCGGTCCTTGCAGGTTGCGTGTAATCACATTGTGCGTGAGCAGAGCTAAATCGGTCGGCGGAGATGAATATGAATGCGTCAAAACGCTACGTGTTAGGCGTAGGAGTCGTCGCCGTCATCGTGATTGGCTCGATTGTTGGAGCGATTCTCCCAAGCAAGCATGCACAGGCCGCACCCACAATCGTTCCGGACATCGAGGTGGTGCAAGTCCAGCAGCAGGATGTTCCGATCATCCACGAGTGGATCGGCACGTTCGATGGATTAGTCAATGCCGATGTCAGGGCGCAGGTGACAGGGTATCTACTCAAGCAAGGTTATGAGGAAGGTGCGTTCGTCAAGAAGGGACAACTGCTCTTTCAGATCGATCCCAGGCCGTTTCAGGCGGTGCTAGAACAGGCGGTAGGTCAACTGGCCCAGGCCAAAGCCCAGCTTGCCAACGCCGAAGCCGTGCAAGGTCGCACAGAGCTTGACGTCAAGCGGTACACTCCTCTGGCCAAAGAACAGGCTGCCACCCAACAGGATCTCGACAACGCAGTTCAAAACAATCTGGCCGCCATCGCCAGCGTCGAAACTGCCAAAGCCCAGATCAAGACTTCGGAGGCCGCCGTCGAAACGGCGAGAATCAACCTCAACTTCACCCAACTCGTAGCGCCGATCGATGGCATTGCAGGCCAGGCGCAACTCCAGGTGGGTGCTCTCGTCAGTCCGGCCACTGGGCCCGTGACTTCAGTATCTACTCTCGACCCAATCAAAGTTTATTTCACGGTGGGAGAGCCTCAGTATCTCGCTTTCAGAAAACGATTCCCTACGGAAGCAAGTACGCGAGCGGATCAAAAGACTTTGCGGGTCGAGCTTGTGCTGGCGGACGGCTCTACGTATCCGCATCTGGGATCATTTGATTTTGCCGATCGCCAGGTGAATGAGAGCACTGGAACAATCCGCATCGCCGCACTGTTCCCGAATCCCAACAACATCTTGCGGCCTGGCGGTTATGCCAAAGTGCGGGTATTCGTCGACGTCCAACATGACGCATTGCTCGTCCCACAACGAGCAGTCTCAGAGTTACAAGGCGGCTACCAGGTTGCCCTAGTGGATCACGACAACAAAGTAGCAATTCGACCAGTTGTAGTGGGGACACAGGTGGACAGCCGCTGGGTAATTTCGAATGGGCTCAATCCCGGGGACCGGGTCGTCGTGGAAGGGACGCAGAAGGTTCGTCCTGGCATGCACGTTAATCCAAAGCCATTCACCGCGAACGCAACGGGTAGGTGAGTCATGTCAAAGTTCTTCATCAATCGTCCCATCGTCGCGATGGTGATCTCGATCGTGCTCGTGCTGGTCGGCGCTCTGACCATCCTTAGACTGCCGGTTGCCCAGTTCCCCAAAATCGCTCCACCCGAAATCCAGATCCTCGCCACCTACGTCGGCGCCGACGCGCAAACTCTGGAACAAGCAGTGGCCACGCCTCTCGAACAGCAGATGAACGGTGTGGACAACATGAATTACATGTACTCCCTGAACGCCACGGGAAACTCGACTACGAGCTTGATCGTGGATTTCGATACAAAAACCGATCCAAATAACGACTTCATCCTGGCCCAGTCGCGTGAGACGCAGGCCGCTTCGCAGCTTCCGTCGGATGTGACCAACTTCGGGATCACGGTGCGAAAATCGGTGACGGCTCCCCTCATGTTGATCGCCGTTGATTCGCCGCACGAAACCTATGACGCGACTTTTCTGGGGAATTACGCCTACATCAATCTCGTTGATCCGATCCTTCGGTCGCCCGGCGTCGGCAATGTCCAGGTGTTCGGCCCTGGCCAATACGCGATGCGAATGTGGGTAAACCCCGATAAACTGGCAAAGCTGGGGATCACAGTTCCTCAAATTATTAGCGCCGTTCAAGCGCAGAACACCGTGAATCCCGCGGGGAAGGCCGGAGGCCCGCCTATCCCCAAAGGTCAGGAGCTGACTTATACCGTTTTGGCCCAGGGCCGTTTGGTGTCGCCGGAACAATTCGGTCAGATCGTGCTGCGGGAAACACCGGATGGAGGTACCGTCCGTGTTCGTGATGTCGCCCGCATTGAACTAGGGTCGCAGGATTACAGCGCTGCCAGCCGCTTCAACGGCAAACCTGCAGCAGTTATCGCGATTTATCAACTGCCCGGATCGAACGCGGTGGATGTAGGCAACGCTGTCAAGAAGCTCATGGCTCAGATGAAGCAACGCTTCCCGGAGGATCTCGAATTCGACATCTCCCTGGACACGACCCTGTCCGTAACGCAAGGAATTAAAGAAATTGTCAAGACGGTGGTGATTGCTCTCATCCTGGTGATCCTGGTCGTCTATCTTTTTCTCCAGGGGTGGCGAGCCACCTTGATTCCGCTGCTTGCGGTGCCGGTATCTCTGGTAGGCACATTTGTTCTGTTTCCGTTATTCGGTTTTTCGATCAATACGCTTTCTCTGTTCGGGCTGGTCCTGGCTATCGGTCTGGTGATCGATGACGCGATCGTTGTAGTTGAGGGCGTCCAGCGCCACATAGAGGAAGGACTCTCGCCCAAAGCCGCGGCGTTGAAGGCGATGGAGGAACTCTCTGGTCCGGTCGTCGGAATTGCGCTGGTTCTGTCCGCCGTATTCGTGCCCACGGCGTTCATTCCCGGCATCACTGGACGCCTTTACCAGCAGTTTGCGGTGACGATCGCGATTTCGGTTCTCTTCTCCGCGTTCAATGCGCTTACCCTGAGCCCGGCCCTGGCTGCGCTCCTGCTTCGTCCACGGGAGGAAAGCCATGGGTTGCTACGCAGATTTTTTGACTGGTTTAACCGTGTATTCGAGCGCGCAAACGCCGGTTACGTACGTTGGAGTGGGGTACTCCTTCAGAAAACCCTTGTTATGGCAGTGTTGCTAGTCGCCTTCGGCGTGGCTGCCGGGTTCTTCGCCCATCGCGTGCCGACGAGCTTTCTTCCCGATGAAGACCAGGGCTATTCCTACGTTTCCGTTCAACTCCCCAATGCAGCTTCACTGGAACGAACGACAGCGGTCGTGGATAGCGTAGAAAAGATCATCCGGAATGCGCCAGGAGTTCAAAACTCGACATGCTTCATCGGCTTCAGTCTATTGAGCTTCGTGCGTACTACGTATAACGCGACCTTCTTCGTAACCTTCAAGCCTTGGGACGATCGCACGGCGCGCACAGAACAATTTCAAACCCTGAAAGCGAATTTGAATCGTGAATTCAGCAGAGTGCCGCAGGCGGTTATATTCGGGTTTTCTCCGCCGGCCATTCCGGGGGTCGGCACAGCCGGCGGATTCACGTTTCTGCTCGAAGATCGTTCGGGCGGCGATGTTCAGTTCCTTGCGAAGAACGTCAACACGTTTCTTGAGGCTGCACGCAAACGTCCCGAAATCGGCAGCATCAATACGACTTTCCTGCCGAGTGTTCCGCAGAAATTCGTTGATGTAGATCGTGACAAGGTTCTGAAGCAAGGCGTCAACCTGAGTGACGTATATCGGACGATCCAGGCGTTTATGGGCGGTTATTTCATCAACTATTTCAATCGATTCGGCCGCCAATGGCAGGTATATGTCGAGGCCGAAGGTGAAGACCGTGCCAACATCGAGAACGTCGGACGATTTTATGTTCTCAACAACAAAGGAGAAAGAGTCCCGCTGTCTACCCTAGTCAACATCAAGTCGCGCCTCGGCCCGGAATTCACTCAACGTTTCAACGAATATCGTTCGGCGCAAATCAACGGCAGTGCGGCACCAGGATACAGCGCGGATCAAGCGACCGCCGCTCTTGAAGACGTTTTCAAGCAAACCATGCCGCGTGAGATGGGCTTTGATTACTCGGGCATCTCTTTCCAGGAACAACAGGCAAGGCAAGGCGTGCCGCCTTCGGTCGTCTTCGGCCTGTCGCTATTGTTTGTGTTCCTGATTCTCGCGGCACTTTACGAAAGCTGGTCGCTGCCCTTCAGCGTCTTGCTTAGCACACCTGTAGCGGTGTTTGGAGCCTTTGCGGTCCTATGGTTACGTCGTGTGGTACTTGGTTGGTTCTTGCCGCCTTATTTGGTCCAGATTGAAAACGACGTTTATTCGCAGATCGGGTTGGTCATGCTCATTGGATTGGCAGCCAAGAATGCAATTCTCATCGTGGAGTTTGCGAAAAGTGAATTTTATAACGGCAAGCTGCTTGTAGACGCGGCACTGGGGGGCGCGAGGCTTCGCCTGAGACCGATCCTGATGACCTCCTTTGCTTTTGTATTCGGCTGTATTCCTCTCTGGACTGCGACTGGCGCTGGAGCAGTGGCGCGTCGGATTCTGGGAACTACGGTAATCGGCGGCATGGTGGCCGCCAGCGTTATCGGCATCTTCTTCGTACCGGCGATCTTTTACGCCGTGGAAAAATGGTCCAGCTCGGGTACGGAACCTGCGTCCGGCACACTACCGGCTTCTTCACCCGCCACAGGAGATTGAACATGCACTCTCGCGCCAGAGTCAGAAACTTGATCGTCGCCGTGTTGTGTTCAGCCTTTCTGAGCGCTTGCATGGTGGGCCCCAAGTATCATCGACCAGTTGTACAGACGCCAAACACATTTCGTGATCTGGCGAAAAGTCCGCAAATCAAGGCTCAGTCGGCGTCTTATGCCGACATGCCTTGGTGGTGGGTATTCAAGGATCCCAAACTGCAGGAGTTGATCCGGACGGCACTTAAGCAAAATTATGATCTGGAAATTGCTACCGAACGAATTAACGCTGCGCGCGCTCAGCTTGCGGTTACGCGTTCCAGCCTCTTTCCCCAAGTAGGGGCCGGCGCCAATCTCAATGGCGGCAAGGAAAATACCTTCCAGTCGAAATATAACTTTCTTACTCTTGCCGGAGATGCTGCGTTTCAACTGGATTTCTTCGGCCGCTTACGGCGCGCCACCGAGGCGGCTCGCGCTGAGTTGTTGGCTACTGACGATGCGAGACAAACGGTTGTCTTGACACTGGCCAGCGATGTGGCGAACGACTATTTCACCCTTCTACAGTTGGACCGGCAACTGCAGGTCACTCACGAAACAGTCACCACACAAACGGATTCGGTCAAGCTGACGAAGCTCCGCCTTGAGCACGGCGTCGCCACGAAGCTTGATGTCTTGCAGGCGCAGCAGGTGCTGGACACTGCGAACGCTGACATCCCAAATTTGGAGCGAGAAATCGGCCAGGAGGAAGATGCCATCAATACTCTACTTGGGAATTATCCGAACGGTGTGCCGCGTGGGCTCAGCTTGGTCGATCAAGAGCTTCCGCCGGAAGTGCCTCCTGGTTTGACATCGTCACTCCTGGAGCGTCGTCCGGACATTCGTGAAGCCGAGCAGATCCTGATTGCGGCCAACGCTGAAATCGGGGTCGCCAAAGCCCAGTTCTTTCCGCAGATTGCACTGACCGGATCTGGAGGAGGCTCTTTCGGACGAAGCTCTGCCTTTACGAGCCTGTTTCCCACTCAAATCGGAATTTGGTCCTATGGTGCACAGGTCGCGCAGCCCGTTTTCACTGGAGGTGGTCTGCGCGGAAATCTGCATCTTGCCGAGTCTCAGCACCGGCAAGCTTTAATGGCTTACCGTCAGACCATCCAACGAGCCTTTGGCGATGTTTCCGATGCGCTAATTGGCTATGACAAGCTGCATCAAGTCCGCGTTCGCCAGGAGGATACGGTTGCTGACCTGCAGGAGTCGGTTCGCATCTCGACGCTTCGTTATGAAGGAGGAACTACGACATATCTGGAAGTTCTGGATAGCCAGAGATCGCTTTACGGCGCCGAACTTTCACTCGCAAGTGCACGAGGTGACGAATTCCGCAGCTTGGTCCAATTGTATCGGGCACTGGGAGGAGGGTGGCAGTGAAGAGACGGGCATTACGACGATGTCCATGCAAGACCTGCATATACATAAGTGAGATGCTGCTGCATTGATGAAGCATTTGGCATTGCGTCCAATTCAGAGCGGATCACAAGTGAATCCGGAAAGGAGGTAAGCGTACTAGCGCGAGGGTTCGACAAGGGTTCGATAAGACTTCCAAAACGTTCTTTTCAGCTCTAACGATTGCGATCCGTGCCTTTGGTTTCTGTTACTTACAACTACTCGTATCCCTTTCACGGCGGTAACACGGGCTCAAATCCCGTCGGGGACGCCAAATTTATCAACTACTTGCAAATCCCCTCCAGAATTTTGTACGTCCATTAACAGTCTAGTATACGTCTTGACGAATATCGTTATAACATATATAGTCAAAAGGAAGTTATGAAAGAGATAAAGAAGGCGCGAGGCACCCCGGAGGAAGCGGCATTTCTGGATCTGCTCCGTACCTGCGATCTGCTCTCTCGCGGTCCTGCTCAGTTCCTGAAATCCGAGGATCTCTCGCCAACCCAATACAATGTGCTCCGAATCCTACGAGGCGCGCCGCCTGCAGGCCTGCCGTGCGGAGAGATTGCGAGCCGCATGATTACCAGAGACCCAGACATCACACGGCTACTCGATCGTCTTGAAAAACGAGAACTGATCTCCCGCTGTCGGGAAACGAAGGACCGTCGGATGGTTGTGGCTCGAATCACCCCGCGAGGATTGAAGCTTCTGGCCCGTCTCGACGAAGCTGTTCAGGAGATGTACCGTAAACAGCTTGGTCACCTGGGCGCGGTAAGACTGAAGGAACTACAGGACTTGCTGGTAGCGGCTCAAGCCAAAGTGGCCTAATTTTTTTCCATTATATGTGTTGCGACGAATGTCGTCATAACGCATATAAGAGATGAAAGGAGAAGCACCCATGAGCACAACAGCCATACCGCAAACCACCACGAGCACCACCACCTGGAGCATCGACCCGGCTCACTCCGTCGCTGAGTTTAAGGTCAAACACATGATGATCGCAAACGTAAAGGGTCATTTCTCCAAGGTCGCAGGAGTGCTGGTCCATGATGAATCCGACCGGACAAAGTCTCGCGTAGAGGCCACAATAGAAGCCTCGTCAATTGAAACACGCGAATCGCAGCGCGACACGCACCTCAAGAGCGCGGACTTCCTGCATGTGGAGAAGTTCCCAACTTTGTCGTTCAAGTCCACCGACATCAAAGTTGCCGACGACGGGGAACTAAAGGTCCATGGAGATCTGACCATTCGCGGCGTCACCCGTAAGGTAACGTTTGGAGTTGAAGGGCCAACGCCACCGACGAAGGACCCCTGGGGAAATACGCGAATTGCAGTCTCGGCAACTACGAAGATCAACCGCAAAGACTACGGCTTGACCTGGAATGCGGCCCTTGAAACTGGCGGCATTTTGGTTGGCGAGGAGGTCGCTATCACACTCGAGGCGGAGTTTGTGAAGGCTTGAGATATCGGAGGAACGGCGGATTGGGCACAAACTGTCGTACCACACACCAAGGAGTCCTATGTCATTGAGGGCAGTGAAGCAGATTATCGAAACGAAGCCGACTATCGAAGGCGCGGGCGTCAAGTTGCAGCGCGCCTTCGGCTTCGGCAAGACGAGGGAATTTGATCCATTTCTCTTACTGGACGATTTCCGCAACGATAATCCGAACGATTACGCCGCGGGATTTCCCTGGCACCCACACCGCGGCATCGAAACCATCACCTACGTTCTGGCCGGGTCGGTCGAGCACGGTGACAGCCTGGGCAATAAAGGGGAAATGACTGCTGGCGACGTGCAATGGATGACCGCTGGAAGCGGCATTCTCCACCAGGAGATGCCGAAAGGCGATAGCCAAGGCCGGATGCACGGTTTCCAGTTGTGGGCGAATCTGCCCGCAAATCTGAAGATGACCGATCCGCGTTATCAGGACATTCCGGCAAGTGCTATCCCCGAAATCACCGACGACGACGAAACTCGAGTCAGGGTGATTTGTGGAGAATTCTGGGCAAGAGAGGACCGGTAGAAGGTGTAACTGCCGATCCTAGCTACGTCGATGTATCGGTTGCTCCTAATCGACGCAAGTGCCTGAAGATCGAGACTACGCGCAACGCTTTCGCCTACGTCTTCGCCGGTTCAGGCACGTTCCGGGATGCATCGCATCCGCGCGCGGTTCTGACCGAATCTGCTGTCGACCCAAACGCGAACCCGAAGTACGATGCCAGGAATCACTCACTCGTGCTCTTCGATCGCGACGAGATTACTGTTCAAGCCGGCGAAGAAGGTATCCGTTTTCTGTTGGTATCCGGCAAGCCCATTGAGGAGCCGGTGGCGTGGTACGGTCCGATCGTCATGAACACCCAGGAGGAGCTACGACAGGCCGTGACAGAACTGCAAAACGGCACGTTCATCAAGCGCCGGTAACCCATCTCTCCCGGGGCCGAACAGGTAAACGTATTGTGGGAAATGGGTGTGGCGGTTGATTAGCAAACGCGGATATTGATCGTCCAACTCTTCCGGTGGTGAGTGGTAGCTCCCCAGTCTTCGCCGGCGGCTTATTTGCTCCAGAGCGGATCCCAAGCAGCCGGCGGGTCGATGGGCTTGCTCGAAACTGCAATCTTACGTTCGCAGATTGAAAATCCTGCGCACTGTCTCGACGATAAAGGCAGGGTGATTGGCTGCTGCAGCGTTCAACAACATTGCCACCGGCGCCTGAAGGACCTTTTCTATGATGCCACGACTAAGCGATTCCACAACATCCTCTTGGTCAGAACTCAGATTGCCCAGGCGTCCGCGCACGCGGTGAATTTCACGGCGGCGCACGGCCTCAAAACGTTCTCGTAACGAAACAATTGTCCCCGAGACTTCGGAATCAAGAACTGGTGAACTGTCCACCTCTGCGCTGGTCACAACTTCGACTCCCTTCCCAGAGCGAGAAAGCAACCGAAGGGCCATAACCAACCGCGCCACCTATGTAGGCGAACCCGGAGGCTTGGGTAGGACCTGGACAGGGCAATCGCGCGACGGACAATGCATCGAGTAGAACCAAGCTTGGAGTCTTATCGCGTGCTGGTGTAACTCATTTGCGCGGATGTCATGTCACCCGACTTGACACGTCAACGCTCAGCAGTTCCGGGCTGTCATAAGACCGCACAAATCTGTTTGATTCAACGCCACTTAGGGTACTCCCGCTCTGGCACAGCGTTTGCATTGATTAGACTTGCCGAGCTGTACTTCAACTCAAAGAAGCAAATGGGAGATCCTAGATGAAAGTAAAGAAGTACTCAGTCAAACCAGCAATCCTGGCAATTGTAGGTTGCATAGCGCTGCTTTCCTCGAGAGCGGTGGCGCAAGAGGTTCGCTCGGAAGTCAGCGTTCAGGGAACCGGATTCTTCACCAGGGACAGCTCGGCAAACAATCCGAAGACCCCTCTTCTTTATTGATTGAAGCCGCAAAAAGGAGGGAAAGCATGTGGATGAGAGCGTGTGCCATTTGCAAGACAGTTCTTTTCAAGTGTCACTTGGCCGAGAAGGTGCGGTGCCAGTGTGGGTGGGAATGGGGTCGCTAGTGTAGTGCGTCGTAAGTAACAACCTTTATTGTTGAGCTCGCGTCTAATGTTCAGGAGACGTGAGCAAATGCGAATTGCCCCAGCCATCGAACTGAGTCCGGATCAACGAGCAGCACTCGAACTGTGGGCCCGT
>Ga0209577_10007436_pt1 | contig 10075 bp, 10 predicted proteins | sample GraSoiAngelo_109_FD_185874 | JGI IMG/M metagenome (GOLD analysis project Ga0209577, IMG submission 185874) | Grasslands soil microbial communities from the Angelo Coastal Reserve, California, USA - 14_0903_12_20cm (SPAdes) (version 2) | ecosystem: Environmental > Terrestrial > Soil > Grasslands...
GAGGTAGCGCGCGCGATCGGCATAGGCCAGCCTGCCCGCCTCGCTGAAGTAATGCAGCGCTTGCGCGGACTGCGGCGGCGCTAGAGCGAAGCGCGTGCGCTCGAGGATGCCGAGGATCTGCAGCACGCCAACGCCGCCCGAGCTCGGCGGTCCCATCGAGCAAATGCGCCACACCCGGTACGCGCCGCACAGCGGCTCGCGCTCGCGCGCCTGGTACGCTGCGACATCAGCAGTGGTCAGATCACCGGCTTTGCGATGCATGTGCACGGCACGCACAATGTCGGCCGCGATAGCGCCCTGGTAGAACACGCTCGCGCCGTTTGCGGCGATGGCGCGCAGCGTCGCGGCGTATTGCGGGTTGACGATGCGCTCGCCGACCGTCTTTCCGTAGTAAACGGCGCGCGCCGCCGGATCGTCGCGCAGGTCACGCTCCGCGTCGAGCAGCGCATGCAGGCGTGGCGAGAGCGCAAAGCCGTGCTCTGCGAGATCGATCGCGGAGCGAAAGAGTTCCGCCCACGGCAAGCGGCCGTGGCGGCGGTGGGCAAGCTCGAGCATGCGCAGCACGCCCGGCACGCCGACCGAGCGCCCGCCGAGCACCGCCTCGTGGAACGCGACGGCCTTCCCTTGGGCATCCAAGAACCGCTCGCGCCGCGCCGCGGCCGGCGCGGTCTCGCGCCCGTCGTAGCTGCGCAGCCGCTGCTCGCGCTGCGACCAGTGCAGGAGGAAGGCACCACCGCCGATGCCGGACGATTCGGGCTCCACCAGCCCGAGCACCAGCTGCACGGCGATCGCGGCATCGACAGCCGAGCCGCCGCGCGCGAGGACATCGTAGCCCGCTTGCGCGGCGAGCGGGTGTGCCGCCGCCACCATGAACTCGCGCGCGACGAGCGCATCGCGCGCCTGCGCGATGCCGGCGGCGAAAATGAAAAAGGCGGCCGCGGCCGCCTTTTTCATGGCGCCGGCGAGCATCGTCAGACGATCAGCGGCACGATGAGCAGCGCCACGATGTTGATGATCTTGATGAGCGGGTTGACCGCCGGGCCAGCGGTGTCCTTGTAGGGATCGCCCACCGTGTCGCCCGTCACCGCCGCCTTGTGCGCCTCCGACCCCTTGCCGCCATGATGGCCGTCCTCGATGTACTTCTTCGCGTTGTCCCAGGCGCCGCCGCCGGTGCACATCGAGATCGCGACGAAGAGACCCGTGACGATCGTGCCCATCAGGACGCCGCCCAGCGCCTGCGGCCCGAGGAGCAGGCCGACCAGAATCGGCACGAGCACCGGCAGCAGCGACGGGATCATCATCTCCTTGATCGCCGCTCGGGTCAGCATGTCCACTGCGCGGCCGTATTCCGGCTTGGCGCGGCCTTCCATGATGCCCGGGATGTCGCGGAACTGCCGGCGCACTTCGAGCACCACCGCGCCCGCGGCGCGGCCGACCGCTTCCATCGCCATCGCGCCGAAGAGGTAGGGCACCATGCCGCCGATAAAAAGCCCGATGATCACCTTGTAGTTCGAGAGGTCGAAGGTGAAGCTCTTGCCGGCCGCCTCCAGCGCGTGCGTGTAGTCGGCGAAGAGCACCAGCGCCGCAAGGCCGGCCGACCCGATCGCATACCCTTTGGTCACCGCCTTGGTGGTGTTGCCGACGGCGTCCAGCGGATCGGTGATGTCGCGCACCGAGTCCGGCAGGTCGGCCATCTCGGCGATGCCGCCGGCGTTGTCGGTGATCGGCCCGTAGGCATCCAGCGCGACGATGATGCCCGCCATCGACAGCATCGACGTCGCGGCGATCGCGATGCCGTAGAGGCCGGCGAGGAGATACGAGAGCCCGATCGCCACGCAGACCGCGAGCACCGGCCAAGCGGTCGATTTCATCGACACACCGAGGCCGGCAATGATGTTGGTCGCGTGCCCGGTGGTGCTCGCGTCCGCGATGTGCCGTACCGGCTTGAAGTCGGTGCCGGTGTAGTACTCGGTGATCCGGACGAGGAAGCCGGTGAGCGCCATGCCGACCGCCGCCGCCAGCCACAGGTGCCAGATGCTGATGAGCTGCGAGCGGCCCGCGATCTCGAACGGCACCGTCTTCACCACATCGTCCATGACGATGAGCGTTATCGGATAGAAGGCGATGAGGGCGATGACGCCGGCAGCGATGAGGCCCTTGTAGAGCGCGGGCATCACGTTCTTGTCGCCGGGGCGGGCCCTTACGAACCAAGTGCCGATGATCGAGGCGATGATGGCGAAGCCGCCGATCACGAGCGGGTAGATGAGCGCCGCGGGGGTGGTGGTCTTCACCAACAGCGCGCCGAGCAGCATCGTGGCGATGATCGTCACGGCATAGGTCTCGAACAGGTCCGCGGCCATGCCGGCGCAGTCGCCGACGTTGTCGCCGACGTTGTCGGCGATCACCGCCGGATTGCGCGGATCATCCTCGGGGATGCCCGCCTCCACCTTGCCGACGAGGTCCGCGCCGACGTCCGCGCCCTTGGTGAAGATGCCGCCGCCAAGGCGCGCGAAGATCGAGATGAGCGAGCCGCCGAAGCCGAGGCCCACCAGCGGATGGATGATGTGCGAGAGGTTCGACTTGTCGTGCGCGTTCGCATAGAGCAGCGCGAAGTACCCGGCGACGCCGAGCAGTCCGAGCGCGACGACCAGCAGCCCGGTGATCGCGCCGCCGTTGAATGCCACCTGCAGCGCCTCGTTCAGGCCGATGCGCGCCGCTTCCGCGGTGCGCACGTTCGCCCGCACCGAGATGTTCATGCCGATGATGCCGCAGGCGCCCGACAGGATCGCGCCGACGACGAAGCCCGCGGCCGTGTAGCCGTCGAGGAATATGCCGATGAGCACCGCGAGCACGACGCCGACGATGGCGATGGTCGTGTATTGCCGCCTGAGATACGCGACCGCCCCTTCGCGCACCGCCGCGGCGATCTCGCGCATGCGCTCGTTGCCGGCGGGCAGGCCGAGGATCCGCGTCGCCTGCCAGGTGCCGTAGAGGATCGCGAGGATCGCGCAGCCGAGCGCGAACAGTATCCCGCCAGTCATAGTGTGGATCTCCCCGAAAAGGGCTCGGATTTTATCAGGAGAGCGCGGCGAACACGCGCCGCTTGATCTCCTCGACCGGGCCGAGCCCGGAGATCTTGCGATAGCGCGGCGCGCGCGGCTCGCCGCTCGCGGCCCAGCGCCCGTAGTAGTCGACGAGCGGCCGCGTCTGCGCCCGATAGACTTCGAGGCGCTTTCTCACCGTCTCCTCGCGGTCGTCGTCGCGCTGCACGAGCGGCTCGCTCGTCACGTCGTCCTTGCCCGCGACCTTGGGCGGATTGAATGTCACGTGGTAGGTGCGCCCCGACGCCGGATGCACGCGGCGCCCGCTCATGCGCGCAATGATCTCCTCGTCGGGCACGTCGATCTCGAGCACGTAGTCGATCGGCACGCCAGCACGCTTGAGCGCTTCGGCCTGCGGGATGGTGCGCGGGAAGCCATCGAACAGATAGCCGCGCTTGCAGTCGGGCTGCTGCAGGCGCTCGGTGACGAGGCCGACGATGATGTCGTCCGAGACAAGCTGGCCTGCGTCCATCACCTTCTTCGCCGCGAGGCCGAGCGGCGTGCCGGCTTTTACCGCAGCGCGCAGCATGTCGCCGGTCGAAATCGGCGCGATGCCGTACTTCTCGCGGATGAAGTGCGCCTGCGTGCCTTTGCCGGCGCCGGGTGGGCCGAGAAGTATCAGCCTCATCGGAGCATTTTACGCACGGCCTCGAGATCCTCGGCCGTATCCACGCCGGGCGCAATTTCGGCGTCGCTCGGCACCACCGCGATGCGATGTCCGTGCCAGAGCGCGCGCAGCTGCTCGAGCGCTTCGGTGCGCTCCAGCGGTGCCGGCGCAAGCGCCGCGAACTGCTTGAGAAAACGCGCGCGATAGGCATAGATGCCCGCGTGGCGATAGCACGCCGCCTCGCCCTCGCGCGGGTAAGGGATGCGCGAGCGCGAAAAGTACAGTGCATAGCCCTGCGCGTCGACCACGACCTTCACGACATGCGGGCTTGCCGCCTGCGCCGCGTCGCGGAGCGCGTGGCACGCCGTCGCCATGGCCGCGCTCGGCTCGCGCTCGAGGCGCTCGGCGACCGCGCGGATCAGCGGCGGCGCCATCAGCGGCTCGTCGCCTTGCACGTTGACCACGATCTCGTCGTCGGCGAGCCGCAGCACGCCCGCCGCTTCGGCGAGCCGGTCCGTGCCCGATGCGTGATCAGCACGTGTCATCACCACCGAGAAACCGTGCGAGCGCACCGCGGTGGCGATACGCTCGTCGTCAGTCGCCACGTGCACGGCGAGCGCGCCGCTCGCCACTGCGCGCTCGCAGACGCGCACGATCATCGGTGTGCCGCCGAGATCGGCGAGCGGCTTGCCGGGAAAGCGCGACGACGCGTAGCGCGCGGGAATGAGAACGACGAAGCTCACGCCACTTCTTCTTCGGGCGGGAGCTTGCGCGCCTCCTCCTCGAGCATCACCGGGATGCCGTCCTTGACTGGGTAGGCAAGGCGGTCGGGCCGGCAGATGAGCTCGGCTGCCTCCTTGCGATAGAAGAGCTTTCCCTTGCAGAGCGGGCACACCAGGATTTCAAGCAGCCTTGGATCGACGCCGGAACTCATCCAGTCTCCCCGTGAGCCAATCGCCGAACGCGGGCTCGAGCTCCGCGGTGACCGGCAGCACCCACCAGTTGCGCATCACCTCCGAGCTCGCGGCGTGGCGCAATTTTACCGCGTCCTTTTCGGTCATCAGCACCGGGGCCTCGTCGCCGAAGTCGAGCTCCTCGGGCGCGAAGCGATGGTGATCGGGAAACGCATGCGGCGTCAGCTTGACGCCGAGCCGCACGAGATGCAGGAAGAAGCGATTCGGGTCGCCGATGCCGGCAACCGCGTGTACCTTCTGCCCGGCGAACGCGCTCGCCGGACGACGCTCGGCGGCGTTCGCCATGCGATGGAGCTCGGCCCCCGCGAGGCGCATGGCGAAGCCCTTCACCGGCGCGCCATGCGAGACAACGGCATCGACCGAGCGCAGCCGCGAGCGCGGCTCGCGCAGCGGGCCGGCGGGCAGCATGAAGCCGTTGCCGAAGCCGCGCGCGTCCACCACCGCAATTTCGACATCGCGCCGCAGCCGATAGTGCTGCAGCCCATCGTCGAGCACCAGCACGTCGACATCGTCGTGCACCGCGCGCAGCGCCTCGATCACCGCGAGGCGGTCGGCGCCGATCCACACCGGGCAGCCGCTGCGGCGCGCGAGCAGGATCGGCTCGTCGCCGACGTCCTGCGCGTCGGATGCGATGGTCGCGGCGCGTGGCGCGCCGGCTTTGGCTCCGTAGCCGCGCGAGACGATGGCCGGCGTCCAGCCCTTGCGCTTGAGGTGCTCGGCGATCCAGATGGCGAGCGGGGTCTTGCCGCTGCCGCCGGCGACGAGGTTGCCGACGACGATCACTGCAATGCCCGGATGCGCGCTCGGCAAAAGACGCAGCCAATAAAGCAGCCGGCGCAGCGCGACCGCGAGCCGGAAGAGCACGCTCGCCGGCCACAGTGCCCAGGCGAGCAGGCCGCGGGCGTACCAGTGGCGCACTACGGAGCCCGCATTACTTCGCGGCTTGCGTCATGAACGTGATCTGCGAGAGTCCCGCGAGCCGCGCCGCCTCCATCACGCGGATCACCGCCTGGTGGGTGGCGTTGGCGTCGGCGCTGATCACCACCATCGGCTGCTTCGCGCCGCTGGCGGCGCGCCGCAGCTCCTCGGCGAGCTCGTCCACGCTGCGGAAGGGGACCGCACGCCGGTTCACCACATATTGCCCCTGCGCATTCACCAGCACCGAGATTTCGTTCGCCCGCTCCGGCTGCTTCTCGGCTTCGGCGGCGCTCGGCAGGTTGATCTGCAGCTCGGTATACCTCGAGTAGGTGGTGGTGATCATGAGGAAGATGATGATCACCATCATCACGTCGATGAGCGGCACGAGGTTGATCTCGAGCGGCTCGCGCCCGCGCCCGCGCTGAAAATTCATTTAGGCAAGGCGCTCGCCATGCAGGATATCGATGAGCTTGGAAGCGAGCAGCTCCATTTCGACGACGAAGGTGTCCACCTTGTTTTTATAGTGGCGATAGAACACCAGCGACGGGATGGCGATGGCGATGCCGAAGGCGGTGTTATAGAGCGCGATCGAGATGCCGTGCGCGAGCTGCTGCGGATTGGAGCCGGTCGGCGATTGCGAGCCGAAGATCTCGATCATGCCGATCACCGTGCCGAAGAGGCCGAGCAGCGGCGCGGCGGTGGCGATCGTGCCGAGCGTGGTGAGGAAGCGCTCCATGTCGTGCGCGACGGCGCGTCCGGCCTCCTCGATCGCCTCTTTCATCACGTAACGCGAGCTCTTATGGTTGCGAAGTCCGGCCGCGAGCACGGTGCCGAGCGGCGAATCCTCGGCGAGGCGCTCGAGCACCTCTCCGGACACGCCCTGGCGCCGGTAGACCTCGACCACCTGGTCGAACAGCGTCGGCGGAATGATTTTTTTTGTGCGCAGCGATATCGCGCGCTCGATGATGAGCGCGACGGCGATGATGGATGCGGCGAGGAGAAACCAGATCGGCCAGCCGGCGGCCTGCAGTATTGCGAACAACCGTCTTCCTTATAGTTTTTCGGACAGCGCGCGCGGACTGTACGGCAAACGCGCGCCGCCCGGCAAATTAACGCGCTGCAGCAAAAGCGCGCCAGCGGTCGCTGCACAACTTCAGGCTGTAGTGGATTTAGCGATATCCACAAAAAGCTGTGGACAAGTTTGTGGATTATTTATGAGTAGCGCTCCTTCGCCCCCGCACGAGGCGAGTCGAGTTGGTCGCGATCAAAAATTGAGCAGCGTTTTGGTTCACCGAAACATGCGCTTAGCGCAAAGAATCGGGCTCCGCGACACGCGCGGGGAGCGCGCGTCGCTACAAGGTGGCGTATGTGGATAGTGTAGGCTCGCTTGGCGCAAGCGCCCCATCATGCAGAACGACTTACCGCGCGCCGTCCTTACCGTCTCCGAATTGCTGCGTAGCGTTCGCGACACGCTCGAGCGACGTTTTCCGCTACTGTGGGTGCGCGGCGAGCTCTCGAACTTGAGCCGCGCGCCTTCCGGCCATTGCTACTTCACGCTGAAGGATCGCGGCGCGCAGGTCGATTGCGTCATGTATCGCAGCCGGGCGGCGGCTTTCGATCGGGAACTGCGCGAAGGCATGCAACTCGAGGCGCAGGTGCTGGTGAGCCTCTATGAGCCGCGCGGCCGGTTCCAGCTCACGGTGGAAGCGCTGCGCCCGGCGGGCCTCGGGCCACTATACGAGCGCTTCCTTCGCCTCAAAGAGCGACTCGAGCGCGAGGGACTGTTCGATCCCGCTACCAAGCGCGCGTTGCCGCCTTATCCGCGCACGATAGGGGTCATCACCTCGCGTGCCGCCGCGGCGCTACGCGATGTGCTCACCACGCTCGCCCGGCGCAACCCCGCCGCCGGCGTGATCGTCTATCCCGCGCCGGTGCAGGGCGAAGGCGCTGCCGGCCGCATCGCCGCGATGCTCGCGCAGGCCAATGCGCGCGCCGAATGCGATGTGCTGCTCCTCGTGCGCGGCGGCGGCTCGATCGAGGACCTGTGGTGCTTCAACGAGGAGAGCGTGGCGCGCGCGATCCGCGCTTCGCGCATCCCGGTCGTGGTCGGCGTCGGGCACGAGACCGACTTCACTATCGCCGACTTCGCTGCCGACCGGCGCGCGCCCACGCCGACGGCCGCGGCCGAGCTCGCCACGCCGGCGCGCGCCGAGCTCGCCTCGCGCGTCGTCGACTGCGTGCGCTGCCTCGCGCGCGAGATGCGCCGGCGCCTGCAGTACGCCGCGCAAGCGCTGGATGGCGGCACCAAGCGGCTGGTGCATCCCGCGGAGCGGCTGCGGCGCTCCGAGCAGGCGCTCGCGCAGCTGCGCACGCGCCTCGCGTTCGCGCTCGGCCATCGCGTGCACCGCTCGAGCGCGCAGCTCGAGCGGCTGCAGGCGTCGCTCACGAGCCTCGACCCCTACGCGGTGCTCGCGCGCGGCTACAGCATCACGCGCAACGGCGCGGGCGAAGTGCTGCGCGACGCGGCGCAGGCGCGCGAGGGCCAGGACATCCTCACCACGCTCGCGCGGGGCGCGCTGCAGAGCAAGGTGAAGAAGCGCGAGCTTCTATAATCCGGCGCGCATGGCGCATCGCCTGTCGAAGATCACCACGCGCACGGGCGACGCCGGTGACACCGGCCTCGGCGACGGCTCGCGCGTGTCGAAGGACCACCCGCGCGTGCGGGCGCTGGGCGAGCTCGACGAGCTGAATAGCGCCATCGGCGTGCTCCTCGCCGAGGAGCTGCCGGCCGAGGTGACCGGGCTGCTCGGCGAAGTGCAGCACGACCTCTTCGATCTTGGCGGCGAGCTCAGCATTCCCGGCCACGCCATGCTCGGCGACGCGCAGATCAGTCGGCTCGATGCGGCGATCGAGCAATGGAACGCCGAGCTGCCGCCGCTGAAGGAATTCATTCTCCCGGGCGGCACGCGCGCCGCGGCGCTCGCGCACCTTACGCGCACCGTCTGCCGGCGCGCGGAGCGAAGCGTGGTTGCGCTCGGCGAGCGCGAGAAGGTGAGCGAGGCGGCGCGCCGGTATCTCAACCGCCTGTCGGACGTGCTGTTCATCGCCGGCCGGCGGCTCAACCGGCATGCCGGCCGCGGCGACGTGCAGTGGCGCCACGAGCGCAAGAAGCGCTGATGGCCGACATCAAAATCTACAACGTGGATGCGCTGGGCAAGCCGCTCGGCCAGTACTCGCACGTCACACGCGTGAAGGCGGCGGAATACCTCTTCATCGCCGGCATGCTCGCGCCCGGCGCGGACTTCGACGCGCAATGCACCGGCGTATTCGCCCAGATCGGCGAAGCGCTCAAATCCGCGGGCGCCGGATGGGCGAACGTCGTGCAGTTCACCACCTATCTGGTGCACTCGCAGGACATCCCGAAGTTCATGGCCTGGCGCGTGCGCGAATTCCCGAAGCTCTTCTCGAACGGCGTCTACCCGCCCAATACTCTGCTCGTCATCGATCGCCTCGTGCAGGAGCAGTTCCTGCTCGAGGTGCAGACCGTCGCGGCAATCTAGTCGACCGTCGCGCCGGAGCGCTTCACCAGCTCGGCGTAGAGCTTTCGCTCACGTTCCACAAACGTGGTGAATTCGGCTGGGGAGCATACTGTCGGCGGCTTGGAGCCCATGGTGCGCCAGCGCTCCTCGAGCTCGGGCGCCCGCAGCGCCTTTGCCGCTGCCGCGGCAAGATGGTCGATGACCGGCTGCGGCGTCCTCGCACGGAACGATGAGATGGATCGGCCGCGAGGGCCAGTCCTGCGCCGCGCTGGCGCCCGCGACCGCGAGCGCCGTGGCGGCGAAGAGCGTCTTAGCCTTCTTCGACGAACACCTCTTCGCGCTTCTTGCGGATCGCCGGCAGCGCCACGATCACGAGCAGGACGGCCGAGGCGAGGAGAAAGCCGAGGCTGATCGGCTTGCTCGGGCTCACGAACACGAACGGGTCGCCGCGCGAGAGCAGCATCGCGCGCCGCAGGTTCTCCTCCATCAGCGGCCCGAGGATGAAGCCGAGGATCATCGGCGCCGGCTCGCATTCGAGCTTCGCGCAGATGTAGCCCACCACGCCGAACACGCCCATGATCAGCACGTCGAACGCGTTGTTCGAGAGGCTGTAGACGCCGATCGCCATGAACACCAGGATCGACGGGTAGAGGTAGCGGTAAGGCACGGTGAGCAGCTTCACCCACATGCCGATGAGCGGCAGGTTGAGGATCACGAGCATGAGGTTGCCGACCCACATCGAGGCGATAAGGCCCCAGAAGAGCTCCGGCTTCTCGTTCATCACCTGGGGGCCGGGCGCGATGCCCTGGATCATGAGCGCGCCGATCATGAGCGCCATCACGGCGTTGGACGGGATGCCGAGAGTGAGCATCGGGATGAACGAGGTCTGCGCGCCAGCGTTGTTCGCGGACTCGGGCGCCGCCACGCCTTCGATCG
>Ga0209577_10007437_pt1 | contig 10075 bp, 6 predicted proteins | sample GraSoiAngelo_109_FD_185874 | JGI IMG/M metagenome (GOLD analysis project Ga0209577, IMG submission 185874) | Grasslands soil microbial communities from the Angelo Coastal Reserve, California, USA - 14_0903_12_20cm (SPAdes) (version 2) | ecosystem: Environmental > Terrestrial > Soil > Grasslands ...
GCTCCGCGAGCCGCTCCCGGTACGCGGGCTCGGCGATGTCGTAAATCGCCCGGTTCAAGAGGAACGTCTCTTCCGGAGGCAGGTCCCACACGAGCTGCTGCCGGTTGCCGAGCACCAGGGCGATGCGACGCTTGAAGTCGCGCCCCCCGGTCCATGGGACGAAGCCCGCCACCTCGACCCGACCGGTCGTCGGGTAGAGCAGCCCGGTGAGCATCTTGAGCGTGGTGGTCTTGCCCGCCCCGTTGGGGCCGAGAAAGGCGACGATCTCCCCCGGCTCGATCTGGAACGTGACGTCGCGCACCGCATGCACGTCGCGATAGCGGGGCCGCACCAGCGCCGCGAGCGCGCCCTTCAATCCCGGGTCGCGCACCTTGACGCGGAACGTCTTGCTGAGCCGCTCGGCCGTGACGATCGCTGCCATGGGTGGTGGGGGAATTTAGCCGGGTCTCTGGCGCGGTTGCGCCGCACACGTACCTTGGGGCCGGAGGCACCCATGGTCGACGGATTCGGGCGCGGTCTTTCCATCTCGGTCAAGCTACCGCTCCTCATCGGGGGGCTGGTGGTCGCGGTGACCGGCAGCTACGGCTGGGCGGCGTACCAGACGGTGCGCCGCTCCACGGCGACGGCGGTCACGGCGCGACTGGGTACCGTCGTGGATCAGCTCGCCCTCACCCTCAAGGCCTCTCGCGACCAGCTCATCGCCGCGGCCCGCGCCGTGGCCGACAGCCCGGCCGTGCGCGCGTACGCCCTCGAGCCCGGTGAGTCCCGCCGCGCCGCCACCCAGGCGGCCTTGCGCCCCGCCGGCCCGCAGGCCCAGCAGATCGCGGCCGTCGAGCTGTGGAGCGCGGACCGGCATCCGCTGGTCGGGGTCGGGGAGGGGAACCGGTGGAGCAGCGCCGCCGCCGCCCGCGCCCTGCTGGACGATGTCGGCGCCGATTCGGGAGCCGTCGGACGCTTCTTTACGGTCGGCGACTCCGTCGGGTACGCCGTCGCGGCGCCCGTCGTCACGCGGTCGCGTGTGCGCGGATACGTGGTCCAATGGCGTCGCATCGGCCAGGCAGGGGACACCCGCGAGCAGAACGCCCGTTTGAACCGGCTGATCGGATCGGACGCCCATCTGTTCATCGGCAATGTGGCGGACGACGTCTGGACGGATCTGGCACGCCGTGTCCCGCCACCCCCGGTGGACGTCACCCATGCCGCCGGCGTGCTCCGCTACGAGCGCGACGGCGTCGGGCCCGTGCTTGGTGGGGCGCGCCCCGTGCCGCGCACCCCCTGGGTCGTGCTGGTCGAATTTCCGCGCGACGTCGCGATCGCGCCGGCGCGTCAGTTCCTCGCCCGGCTCATCGTCGTCGGGGCCGGCATCCTCGGGCTCGGCCTGCTCGCCGCCTGGGGGACGAGCCGCACCATCACGCGACCGCTGGTACGGCTGACGCACGCCGCGGAGGCGATGGCGGCCGGGGACTACAGCCAGCCGGTGACCGCGCCGATGGGGAACGACGAGCTGGGCCGGTTGGCGGCCGCCTTCGACGTCATGGTGACGCATGTGCGCGAGTCGCGGCAGGGTCTCGAGGATCGGGTCCAGGCGCGCACGGCCGAGCTCGAAGATCGGAACGCCGAGCTCGAGGCGTTCGCCTATTCGATCTCGCATGATCTGCGGGCGCCGTTGCGCGCGATGCAGGGCTTCAGCCTGGCGCTGCTCGAGGACTACGGCGACCGTCTCGACGAGGCCGGCCGGCGCTTCGCCGAGCGTGTCATCACGGCCGCCCGGACGATGGACCGGCTGATCGACGACCTGCTGGCGTACAGTCGGCTCGCCCGGGCCGAGCTGCGTCTCGTCCCGCTCGATCTCGGGCGGCTGGTGCGCACGTCGCTCGACCAGCTGGACGGCGAGGTCAAGGGCCGCGCGGCACACATCACCGTCGAGGAGCCCCTCCCCGCGGCGGTGGGGCACGGGACTACGCTGGCCCAGGTGTTCGCGAACCTGCTCGGGAACGCGATCAAGTTCGTGCCCGCGGGCCGCGTGCCGGAGGTACTCGTCCGGGGCGAGCGGCACGGCGATTTCGTGCGCGTGTGGGTCGAAGACAACGGAATCGGCATCGCCGCGGAGCACCACGAGCGCATATTTCGCGTGTTCGAGCGGCTGCACCGCGCCGAGGATTATCCCGGCACCGGCATCGGCCTCGCCATCGTGCGCAAGGGTGTCGAGCGCATGGGTGGACACGTGGGCCTGGAGTCGGCGCTCGGGAGCGGGAGCAAGTTCTGGATCGAGCTTCCGGGCGCGTCCTGAGCCTGGCCGTCGCGGCGCGCGGGAGGCACATTAGCAGCTCCGTGACGCCCACCCGCCTCTTCGCCGATCGCCGCCATGGCGTGGACCGACGCTCGTCGCCCCGGCGACGGGCGGTGGCGGGGGCGCCGCTCGAGCGCCGCCGCGTGGTGGACCGCCGGCGCGGCGCCGAGCGGCGCAGTACGCTGGAGCGGCGCGGCCGCGCCGTGCGTATTCCCGCGGCCGAATCCCCAGCCGAGCATCTCCGCAACGCCCTTCAAGTACTGGCGCCGCTGCACCGCGCGGGTGACACTGACTTCGGGGCCGCGTTGGCGCGGGTGCGGCAAGCGCTGGAGCTGTTGGAGGCGCATCGCGAGCGGTGAAGGGGCTCTCGATCCGCCGGGCGACGGCCGAGGACGCGGGCGTGCTCGCGCGCCATCGCGCCGACATGTTCCGGGACATGGGGCAGCTGAGCGACACCCTGCGCGACACGTTGATCGAAGCGGCGCGCGCGTACTTCGCCGCCGCGATCCCGGACGGCCGCTATGTCGCCTGGCTGGCCGAGGCCGGGGGCGAGATCGTGGGTGGGGCGGGGCTGCAGCTGCGCGAGCTGTTGCCGCGCCCCGCGCCCGGGGACTCGCGCCTGGTGCGCGGACCGCAGGGGCTGATCATGAACGTATTCACCGAGCGGGCGTGGCGGCGCCGGGGCGTGGCCGCGGCGCTCTTGCGGGAGCTGCTGCGGTGGTGCCGGGCGAGCGGCATCGAGAGCGTGGTGCTGCACGCCTCGGCGGACGGGCGTCCGCTGTACGAGAAGCTCGGCTTCACGCCGACGAATGAGATGCGGTACGCGAGGGACGAGTGAGGCCCGTGCCCCGGGCGTAGGAGCCGTCGGAGGCGAGACTCCAGGCATCGGGGTCGGCGAGCTCGCGCTCGAGAATGCCGTCCAACCGCTCCCGTGCGGCGGCGTCGTCCACGGGCGTGACGACTTCGATGCGGCGGCGCAGATTGCGGGGCCGCCAATCGGCCGACCCGATGTAGTACTCCGGGGCTCCGCCGTTCCCGAAGTGATAGATGCGCGCATGCTCGAGGAAGCGGCCCAGCAGGCTCACCACCTTGATCCGCGCGGATAGCCCCGGCACGCCCGGGCGCAGCATGCACACTCCCCGCACCACCAGACGCACGTCCACGCCGGCTTGCGAGGCGCGGTACAGCGCGCCGATCACGCTGCAGTCGGCGAGGCCGTTGAGCTTGGCGCGGATGTGCCCGCCGCGGCCGGCGCGCGCGTGCTCCGCCTCGCGCGCAATGAGGGCGAGGAACCGGTCGAGCATGTTGGTGGGTGCGACGAGCAGCCGCCGGAACGCCGCGCGCGGAGCGCGCGAGGAGCCGGTGAGCTCGTTGAAGAGCGCGTGTAGATCGGCGGTGATCTCCTCATCCGCGGTGAACAGCCCGAGATCGGTGTACAGCCTGGCGGTGTCGGGGTTGTAGTTGCCGCTCCCTACGTGGGCATAGCGCCGCGTGCGATCGCCCGTCCGCCGGATGACGAGGGCGATCTTGGCGTGAGTCTTGAGGGTCGCGACGCCGGTGATCACGTGGATGCCCGCCGCCTCGAGGCTCTGCGCCCAGCCGATGTTCAGCTCCTCGTCGAATCGCGCTTTCAGCTCGACGAACACGGATACGTCCTTGCCGCGAGCGGCCGCGCGCCGCAGTGCGTCCCCCAGCGCCGACGGCCCGCCGGGCCGATACAGCGTGAGCTTGATCGCGGCGACGGCGGGATCGTCCGCCGCCTCGGCGATGAAGCGCTCGAAGCTTTCGGCGAAACCGTCGTAGGGATGGTGCACCAGGACGTCGCCCGAGTCGAGCGCGTCGAACACGCTGCGCCTGGCCGGAAAGGGATCGCGCGCGGCGAGCGGAGGGTAATCGAGCTCCGGGCGGGGGTGGGCGCCGGCCAGCTCGGTGACGGCGCCGAGATGCACCGGCCCGTCGGCCGCGTAGACGTCCGAGGGCCCGAGCGCGCTCGCGAGCTCGCTCTCCTCGAAGCGCAGCTCGCGCTGCAGCAGCTCGCGCAGCGGCGGCGGCATCGCTCGCTCGACCTCGAGGCGCACGACCGGACCCCACGGCCGCCGCCGCACTTCCTCGGCGACCGCCTGCACGAAGCTCGCCGCCCCGAGCTCGTCCAGTTGAATGTCGCCGCTGCGCGTCACGCGAAACGCGTGCGCCTCCAGGATCTCCCGCCTCGCGAACAGCGTGTCGAGGTGAACGCGTACCAGGGTCTCGAGCGCGACCACGCCGCCCCTCTCCCCGCTCACGGCCAGGAACCGGGGGAGGGAGGGGGGCAGCTCGACGGTCGCGAAGTGGGGCGGGCCGTCTGGCCCGTCCCGCAGCATGACCGCCAGGTTCACCCGCCGGTCCGCCAGGTGCGGGAAGGCATGGCCGGGGGCGCGGGTGAGCGCCTTGGGCGTGAGCAGCGGCGCCACGTCGTCCGCGAAGCGGCGCGCGAGATCGGTGCGCTGGCTCAGGTCGAGCTCCGCCCAATCGCGGACACCGATTCCCTGCGCGGCGAGCGGGCCCCGCAACAGCTCGCGAAACGAGCGATACTGCCGCGCGATGAGCGGATGCAGCCGGATCGCGATCGCGTCGAGCTGTTCGGCCGGTGTCAGGCCGTCGGGTGAGCGCTCCACGACGCCCGCCGCCACCTGGTGCTGCAGCGTGCCGAGGTCGACCATAAAAAACTGATCCAGGTTCGTGCTGAAAATCGCCAGGAAGCGCAGCCGTGCGAGCAGCGGAACGCGGGGATCTTCGGCCAGCTCGAGCACCCGGACGTTGAACTCGAGCGTGGAGAGCAGCGCATTGACGAACTGGTCGGGCGCTTGGCGCGCGGCGTCGAGGGCCCGGCGCGGCAGCGCCGGCACCCGCAGCTCGCTCAGGGTGAGCCGGCTGGACTCGTCGGTCGTGCCGCCGGTTGGTGCCGTCGGCTGCACCGGCGCGAGTGGCGCGGCGGACCACTCCGGCACGAGCTCCGAGCGCGCCGCGACCGCCAGCGCCGAGAGCGTCGTCGGATCCCGTAACACAGGCGAGCCTACGCGCGCGATCACGTCCGCCGGCGTGAACCATTGCAGCCCGCCGGGCGGGGCCGCGGTGAGGTTACGGCGCAGACGCCGCACCAGCCAGACTTCGACCGCGGGGCGCCGGTCCGCCGCGCGCACCACGCCGATCAGACGGGTCTCGCCTTCGACGCTGCCGAACAGGCGACGCATCGCCCGGCGGCACGTTTCCTCGCCGCCACCCGGCTCGAGCGGCAGCTCGAGGGCGGCCCCGCTGCGCCACAGCGCCAGCCGCCCGTGCGCGACCGCCAGTACGGCGATCTGCCGCGCGTCCTGCGTGGGGCCGTGCGCCGTCTCGAGCGCGAGGCGCAGCGTTCGGGCGCGCTCCACCCGGTCGAGCGCGGCGCGGGCGAGGCCGTAGCGGCGCTCGATGGAGCGGGCCAGGCGCCCCGCCGGGATCATGCACCAGGGGCGCCGGGTGATCACCAGCTCGCAAAACACCGGCGACGGGTCGGTCCCGCGCACCGTCACCGTGTCGTACGCGAACTCGCATTGGGGCAGCGGCACGACCGGGAGGCGGGCGCCGCGCAGCTCACGCTCGACCTCGAGCTCGCAGACGAGCACCAGCCGGTCCGGATCGACGAGCCCCCGCAGCCGGCGCGCCGGCTCCGCGTCGCCGCGGAACGCCTCCCGCGGCTCGAGCTCGACGACCGGGGTGACGTAGCGGATCGCGCCCATGTCCATCCCCAGGGCGAGCGCGCGCCGATCGTCCGCGTCGAAGCTCATGCTGCAGGTGATGCCGCGCCGGCGCAGGTCGCCGGCCGGCGTGTCGAAATACAGGTCGCGGTGAAACGTGCGCCGCGGCCGTGTCGCTACGGCGAGGCCGAGCGGCAGAGGCGCGGCGAGCAGTTCGGCCAGGCGCGCGGCGCTCGGCACGTCCCAGCGCAGCTCGGTCACGAGGGCACGGCGCTCAGCTCCGCGGGCACGCCAGGATGAACTCGCGACGCGTGCGACCCGGGTCGTTGATGGTCTTGAAGAACTCGTCGTAATAATCGAGCGCCTGCGAGATCCGTTTGGCCTCGAGCCCCTCCGCGGCCATCCCGCGATACAGCGCGTAGATCGTGTCCTTCCGGGCATTGAACCGCGCGAACAGCGTGGCGAGATCCTGTGGCGACCGGCACATGCCGCGGAACGCGCGCTGGCGCACGTTGGGGAGGTTGAGCCGCGGATCGGGCTGGGCGTACGGCGTCGAGATGACGCCGGACCAGTCGAAATCGTACGGTACCGGGTAGACTACGCCGGTCGAGTCCTCGGTGAGCACGATGTTGTGCAGCGCCGACACCGCCCAGTCGGTATTGCCGATCATGTACTGGAACACGACGGCCACGCCCATCTGCTCGACGTCAACGTCGCCCTGAGACAGTCCCTTCTGGTCGATTACGTGGGTCGCGTTGCGCCGTGCCATGCGGTCGTCGTCCTCGACGAAGAACGCACGCCGCATCTCGGGTGCGTGCTTGCCGTTCACGTCCACGTAGCTCACCCGTGCCAAACGCACCCGAAAGCTGCGATCGGTGAGCAGGTTGTAGGCGCGATAGATGAGGTACTCTTCCAGCAGGTAGTTCGCGTACCCCTGACCGCCGCGACACTGCACGGTGAGCTTGAGGCTCCCCTGGTGCGCGAAGGTCGTGTGCGGGGTCTGGTCGCGGTTGAACACGACCTTGAGAGGCGGATACTGGCACCGGGCCAGCCGGAAATGCCCGCGGGTGTGCAGCTGTACATCGAGCCCTACGGTGTCGCCGGCCGCGGTGACATAGGAGAGCACACCGGGTTGGTCCCGCTTTTCGTTGCCGCGAGTCTTGTTGATGGCGCCGAAGTCGGCCTTGAGGGTGAGGTCGAGTGGCTCGGTCGCTTCGAACAGGCGGTCCGGAGCCCGTGGCGGCGTCGAGTCGGCCGGTGTCTGGCTCGCCGACGCACCCGTGGCCACGCACACGCCCACCAAGGCGGTGAGCGCGGCACCGCACCTGCGCCTCACCCGGTCGAAGCCCACCGAGCAAGTTTACGGGCGGCGCGGAGGGCTCGCCAGCGGTTCCCCCGGGCTTGCGCCCGGGGTCAGTCAGACTGTTTCGTCAAGCGTCTCTGGGCCCTGGAGCGGCGGACATGCGCTGGATCGGCGGTGGGGGGGGCGTGGTGCTGCTGGCCGTAGTCCTGTGGGACGCGTTCGAGACCATCATCCTGCCGCGGCGGGTGAGCGGGCGGATCCGCCTCACCAAGATGTTCTACCGGTACACCTGGGCGCCGTGGCGCGCCGCGGCCGGGCTGCTCACGGGCCGGCGCCGGGACGCGTTTCTTTCCTTTTATGGGCCGCTCTCGCTCATCGCCCTGCTCGCCCTGTGGGCGGCGGGCAGCGTCTGCTCCTTCGGGCTGCTGCAATGGGCGGCGGGCTCGGCGATGACGGTGGCGGGCGGTGGCGGCAGCGGGTTCTGGTCGGACGTGTACATGAGCGGCACGACGTTCTTCACCCTCGGCCTCGGCGATGTGGTGCCCCGCAGCGCGTTCGCCAAGACGATTACCGTCGTCGAAGCGGGAACCGGCTTCGCCTTTCTCGCGGCCGTGATCGGGTACTTTCCGGTGATCTATCAGGCCTTCTCGCGGCGGGAGGTCGCGATCTCGCTGCTCGACGCGCGCGCCGGCTCGCCGCCCAGCGCGGCCGAGCTCCTGTGGCGGCATCGGGCGGATCCGCACGCTGCGGCCCTGGTCGAGCTGCTCAAGGAGTGGGAGCGCTGGGCCGCCGACGTGCTCGAGAGTCACCTGTCGTATCCGCCGCTCGGCTATTTCCGGTCGCAGCACTACAACGAGTCATGGGTGGCGGCTCTCACGACCATCCTGGACGCGAGCGCGCTCATGATCGTGGGGCTCGAGGGGTGGTGCGTGCGGCAGGCCGAGCTCACGTTCGCTATGGCGCGCCACGCGGTGGTCGACCTGGCGCAGGTGTACAGCACGCCGCCACAGCGACCGGGTGAGCGGTTGACGACAGCGCAGCTGGCTCGGGTGCGCGACCGGCTCGGGGGCGGCGGCTTGGCGTTCAAGGCCAGGCCCGACTTCGAGGACCGGCTCACCGAGCTGCGCCGCATGTACGAGCCCTACGTCGAGGCTCTCTCCGCGTACCTCGCGCTTCCGCTGCCGCCCTGGGTGCGCGAGCGTGACCGCCCCGACAATTGGCAGACGAGCGCATGGGACCGGGTGGTGCAACTGCCCGGCGCCGCGCAGCCGAAGCAGGATCATTTCTGACCCCGGGCGCCAGCCCGGGGATCACCCAATGGGGGACTCCGCGTTTTGTGTTACGGTGGCGTGCTCCCCAGGCGCACACCCACCTCGTCGAGGTGATTGAGCAGGTCGGCGGGGTCCTGATACACACGATAGGCGCCGGCCCGCTCGAGCTCTTCTTCTCCGTATCCGCCGGACAAGAGCCCCACGCCCATGGCCCGCGCGCGCCGCGCCGCCAACAGGTCCCACACGCTGTCCCCCACCACGATCGACTCGTCGATCGGCACGCTCAGCCGCTCGGCCCCGGCGAGGAATAGATCGGGGTCGGGCTTCGCGTGCTCCACCTGATCGCGCGTCACGATGGGGACGCCGCGGGGGATGGCGAGCATGTCGAGGTTGGGCTTGGCGCTCTCCATCCGGCCGCTCGTCCCGATCGCCCAGGGGACGCCCGCCTTCGTGAGATACGCGAGCAGCTCGCGGGCGCCCGGGAGGGGCCGCACCTGCGGTATTTGGCGCGCGTAGGCCTCGGCATGGACGCGCCGGATCTGCGCCGCCTGCTCCGGCTTCAATTCCCGTCCTGTTTCGCGGAACAGGGCGTTGACGAACAGGCCGCCGCTCATGCCGATGCGGCGGTGGATGCGCCACACGGAGAGCTCGATCCCCACGCTCTCGAGCGCTTCGCGCCAGGCGAGCACGTGCTGGTACACGCTGTCGACCAGCGTGCCGTCCAAGTCGAACAGGAAGGCGGGGCCGGATGGCATTGACCGGTAATGTGAAACGGGTAGACCAACCCCGGGGCCATGCCCCGGGGTTGATCGGAGCCCCTACTTCAACAACATGTCATGCGGCCGCGCCTGCCCCGTCGGCAGGTGCTCGAAATCCACATCGAACTTCGGGTCGAGCGTCATTCCAGCGGGCCCGACGTTCACCAGGCGCACCCGGTAGGGCACCTTGCCGTCGAGGTTCGAGAGCAGCGAGTTGCTCACGTACAAGCGCTTGTTGTCGGGCGTGAGCTTCATCATCTGCGCCTGAGGGAAGGGCACCGTGCTCACGAGCTTGGGGTGCGACGGGTCTGCGATATCGTACTGCTGCACCGCACCGCCACCGAACAGCGACACGAACAGGAACCGGTTGTCGTAGGAGATCCGCATGTCTGCCGGGATCGCGTTGTCGGCCAGCTTGAGCACGCGCGTGAACGCGAGCTTGCCGTCCCTCCCCACCTCCCAATGCCACACGCTGTTGCCGAAGGCGCAGTTGATGAAGCCGCCGCGCGCCGTGGCGCCGTGCAGCCAGCGTACCTCGAGTGGCGCCTTGTCGAGATGCTCCTCCTGGAGCACCTTGCCGGTCTTGTAGTCCCAGGCGACCACGACGTCCCCCACCTGGTCCATCGGCGTATTGCCCGCCTTCACGGCGTGCGGGTGGGCCCAGCTCGACGTCACGATCAGGTTCAGCTCGGGCTTGATGCCGACGTCGTACATGTAATCCGGTGCCGGAAGCGCCTTCA
>Ga0209577_10007439_pt1 | contig 10074 bp, 10 predicted proteins | sample GraSoiAngelo_109_FD_185874 | JGI IMG/M metagenome (GOLD analysis project Ga0209577, IMG submission 185874) | Grasslands soil microbial communities from the Angelo Coastal Reserve, California, USA - 14_0903_12_20cm (SPAdes) (version 2) | ecosystem: Environmental > Terrestrial > Soil > Grasslands...
CTCGCGGCCTTCGCCGCCGCGCTCGATCGCGCGGTGGCGGTGGACGTCGCCGAGCGCGCCGCGTTCCTGGGCGGCTCGGCGGGCGAGCGGGCCCAGGCGCTGGCCTCGCAGCAGGCGCCGGACTTCACGCTGCCCGATCTCGCCGGCCGCCCGCACTCGCTCGCCGAGCATCGCGGCAAGAAGATCCTGCTCGTCGCCTGGGCGTCCTGGTGAGGGTGCCGCCTCGACCTGCCGGTCTGGCAGGAGCTATACGAGGAGCTGGCGGGCCAGGGGTTCACGGTCATCACGGTGGCGCTCGACAAGACGGCCGAGGACGCGCGGCCGTGGATCGAGAAGGCGCAGCCGACGCACCCGGCGCTGATCGACACCCGTCACGCGCTGGCCGATCTCTACAACGTGGTCAACGTGCCGACGATCTTCTGGATCGACGAGCGCGGGCGCATCGTGCGCCCCAACGACGTGGCGTTCGGCACCGACACCTTCAAGCACATCACCGGCCTCGAGTCGGCCCGTCACCTGGCGGCGCTGCGGGCCTGGGTGAGCGGCCGCACACCGGCGCCGGGCGCGGACGAGGTCCGGCGGCAGCAGCCGCTGCCGAGCGCCGAGGATCAGCAGGCGCGGGCCGAGTTCGGCCTCGGCCAGTGGCTGTGGGCGCAGGGGCGCCCGGCGGCCGCCGAGCGACACTTCGTGCGTGGCGGTGAGCTGGCGCCGCACGACTTCACGATCCGTCGCGGCACGATGCCGATGCGCGGGATCGATCCGATGGGGCCGCAGTTCCGCGAGATGCTCCAGTCCTGGGTCGGCGCCGGCCGGCCCTACTACCGGCCACTGCCCGACACCGCCGGCACCAAGGAGAACTGAACGCCTATGGGGATGCTCGACGGCAAGACGGCGCTCGTGACGGGCGCCGGGCGCGGAATCGGACGCGGCATCGCGCTGGCGCTGGCGGCCGCCGGGGCCAAGGTGGTGGTCAACGACATCGGCGCCTCGCTGGCCGGCGAGGGCGGCGATCGCAGTCCGGCCGACGCGGTGGTGCGCGAGATCGAGTCGGCGGGCGGGGTCGCCGAGGCGAACTACGGCAACGTGGCCGACTTCGTCCAGGGCGCCGAGATGGTCGAGCAGGTCGCGACGGCGTGGGGCCGCATCGATGTCCTCGTGCACGTCGCCGGCATCCTGCGCGATCGCATGGTGTTCAACATGGCCGAGGGCGAGTGGGACGCCGTCATCGCCGTCCACCTCAAGGGCGCGTTCAACACGGTGCGGGCCGCCTCCGCGCGCATGCGCGAGCAGCGCAGCGGCCGCATCATCGCGATGTCGTCGGTGTCGGCGCTGGGGGCGCCCGGCCAGCCGAACTACGCGGCGGCCAAGAACGGCATCATCGGCCTCGTGTGGTCCACCGCCAACGCGCTGGCCAGGTACGGCGTCACCGCGAACTCGATCATGCCGAGCGGCGCCACCCGCATGATCGACTCCACGCCGCGCGGGCGCGAGGTCTTCGCGACCACCGGCAAGTGGCCGAGCGAGCAGGCGGTCGGCACCGAGCGTGATCCCGACAACGTCGCCCCGCTGGTCGTCTATCTGGCCAGCGACGCCGCCGCCCAGGTGAACGGGCAGGTCTTCCACTCCTTTGGCTACGGCTACACGGTGCTCGCCCAGCCGCAGGCGGTGCGGCGGCTGGAGGGCCATCGCCGCCTGAAGCCCGAGGAGATCGCGCGGCTGTGGGCCGATACGTTCGGCGGCGACCTCAAGCCGGCGATCGGCACGGCGTTCGGCCGCACGCTCAACGAGCGACCGGCCGCCGAGTGGAAGGAGATCGAGCCGGGGATTCGCGCCTGGAAGTGGGCGTACGGGGAGCCGTGAGGGGCGTCCTCTTCGTCTGTCACGCCAACACCTCGCGCAGCGTGATGGCCCACGCGCTGCTGGAGCGAATGCTCGCCGAGCGTGGCCTCGACGGCCGCGTCCGGGTCAGCTCGGCCGGCGTGTCGCCCTATGCGCGCGACGGCATGTACGCCTCGCTCGACGCGCGGCTGGCCCTCAAGGAGATCGGCATCGTGCTGGCCGAGGACACCATCACGTCGACCGACCTCAAGAGCCACCGCGAGCTGCTGGCCGCGGCCGCCGTCGTGGTGACGATGACCGCCGAGCAGAAGCGGCTGGTGGCCGCGCTGGCCGATGGCGACGGGCGGCTCGTCGTCACGCTCCGCGAGCTGGCCGGCGAGAGCGGTGACATCGCGGATCCGATGGGGCAGGGCGAGGAGACGTACCGCGCCTGCCGCGACGAGATCGCGCGCTGCCTGGCCAAGGGGTTCGACCGGCTCCTGGCGTAGAATCGTCGGACCATGAGGCGCGGCCGCCTCGCCCGCAAGTACATGGCCGTGCTGGTGGCGCTCGTCGCCGGGATTCTGGTAGCCAGCGGCGCCATCGAGCTGCGCTCGTCCTACGTCGAGAACGAGGCGGCGCTGGTCGCGCTGCACCGCGAGAAGGCGCGCGGCGCCGCCGCCCGCATCGAAGCCTTCATCCACGAGATCGAGCTGCAGCTGGTGTGGACGACGCAGCCGCCGCTGGGCGGCCCGGCCGCCGCGCTCGCGCAGCGCCGCCTGGACGGCGTGCGCCTGCAGCGCCAGCTGCCTCCCGTCACCGAGCTGAGTTACCTCGACGCCGCCGGCCGCGAGCAGCTGCGCGTCTCGCGCCTGACCATGGACCTCATCGGCGGCCAGACCGACTACTCCGCCGAGCCGAAGTTCCGTGAGGCCCGCAAGGGACGCACGTGGTTCGGCCCGGTGTACTTCCGCAAGGAGTCCGAGCCGTACATGACGATCGCCCTGCCGCAGGTGGGCGGCGGCGTCACCGCGGCCGAGGTCAATCTGAAGTTCATCTGGGACGTCGTCTCGCAGATGAAGGTCGGCACCTCCGGTCTCGCCTACGCCGTCGACGGCGGCGGCGCGCTCATCGCCCATCCCGACATCAGCCTGGTGCTGCAGAAGACGAGCCTGGCCGGACTCCCCCAGGTGAAGGCGGCGCTGGCGCCGACCCCGGGCACCGGGGAGATCACGATCGCCCGCGACGTGGCCGGCCGCGAGGTGCTCACGGCGCACTCCCCCATCCCGTCGCTCGGCTGGGTGGTCTTCGTCGAGCAGCCGCTCGGCGAGGCGTTCGCGCCGGTGCGCGCCTCGGCCTGGCGCATCGTCCTGCTGGTGGCGTTCGGCGTCGCCTTCTCGATCGCGGCCAGCGTGGTGCTCGGCCGTCGGCTCGCCCGGCCGATCCAGGCGCTGCAGCAGGGCGCGGCGAAGATCGGCGCCGGTGAGCTCGATCACCGGATCGACCTCCGCACCGGCGACGAGCTGGAGGCGCTGGCCGACGAGTTCAACCGGATGACCGGCCGCCTGCGCGAGTCGCACGCGACGCTCGAGCAGAAGGTGGAGGACCGCACGCGCGAGCTCAGCGAATCGCTGGAGCAGCAGACGGCGACCAGCGAGATCCTCGGCATCATCTCCTCCTCACCGACGGACGTGCAGCCCGTGCTCGACGCCGTGGCCCGGAACGCGGTTCGGGTGTGCGGCGGCGAGGACGCGCTCATTCTCCTGGTCGAGGGCGACGTCTTGCGCCGTGTGGCGCACACCGGTGAGCTTCCGCTCATCGCGGACGGCGAGAACCGCCGGGCGCGCCGTCCTGGAGCGGCGGACGCTCCACGTCGCCGACATCCAGGCGGAGTCCGCCAGCGGCGAGTATCCGGACCGCCCCCGGGGCCCGGGCGCCGAGGGCTTTCGCACCGTCCTCGCGACACCGCTCGCGCGCGAGGACACCGCCATCGGCGTGATCGTCATCCGGCGGCCGGAAGTGCGGCCGTTCAGCGACAAGCAGGTCGCGCTGCTGCAGACCTTCGCCGATCAGGCAGTGATCGCCATCGAGAACGTGCGGCTCTTCAAGGAGCTGGAGGCGCGCAACGCGGAGTTGACGGAGGCGCTCAGTCAACAGACAGCGACCAGCGAGATCCTTCAGGTCATCTCCAGCTCGCCCACCGACGTGCAGCCGGTGTTCGACGCGATCGCCAGCAGCGCCGTCCGCCTGTGCGACGGACAGCACTGCTCCCTCTTCCAGTTCGACGGCGAGCTGCAGCATTTCGTGGCGCACCATGGCGTCGAGCCGGCCACGCTGGCGGCGCTGCAGGCCCGGTATCCCCGGCCGCCGCAGCGGACCACCGTCACCGGCCGCGCCATCCTGGACGGGGCCGTCGTCCACGTGCCCAACATCGTCGACGATCCCCGCTTTCCGGAGTCCCAGACGGTGACGGCCGTGGCCGGCTATCGCGCCGTCGTCGGCGTTCCCATGTTCCGAGACAGGACGACGGTGGGCGCCATCTTCGTCGTTCGTCAGGAAGCGCGCCCGTTCACCGATGCCCAGATCGCTCTGTTGCGGACCTTCGCCGACCAGGCGGTCATTGCCGTCCAGAACGTGCGGCTGTTCAAGGAGCTGGAAGCCCGCAACGCGGCGCTGACCGAATCGCTCGACCAGCAGACGGCGACCAGCGAAATCCTCCGAGTGATCTCGTCGTCGCCCACCGGCGTCCAGCCGGTGCTGGACGCGGTCGCCGAGAACGCGGCCCGGGTGTGCGGCGCGACCGACGCGCTGATCGTTCGCGCAGAGGGCGATGTCATGCGCCGCGTGGCCCATTTCGGCGCGCTGCCGCTCGTGTTGCCGGAGGTGCGCCCGCTCACCCGCAACACCATCTCCGGTCGCGCGATGCTGGAGGGGCGGACGATTCACATCGCCGATGTGCTCGATCCGGCGGCCGTCCACGAGTATCCGGAGCACGCGGCCATCAATGCCCGGGGTCTCTGGCGCACCCATTTGACGGCGCCACTCATGCGCGAAGGCGCTGCGATCGGCGCGATCACCATTCGGCGGGCCGAGGTGCGCCCGTTCACCGACAAGCAGATCGCGCTGCTCCAGACCTTCGCCGACCAGGCCGTCATCGCGATCGAGAACGTGCGGCTCTTCACCGAGCTGCAGGCCCGTACCACCGAGCTGACGCGCTCGGTCGGCGAGCTGCAGGCGCTCGGCGAGGTCGGCCGCGCGATCTCCTCGACGTTGGACTTCGAGCGGGTGCTGGACACGATCGTCTCGCGCGCCAGCGAGCTGGCCGGTACCGATGGCGGCGCCATCTACGAGTACGAGGATGCGATGCGCCAGTTCCACCTTCGCGCGACCCACAACTTCGCCGACGACTTCGTGGCCGAGCTGCGGGCGACGCCCCTGGTGTACGGGGAGGGTGCCGTCGGGCGGGCCGCCGAGTCGCGGGAGCCGGTCGGGATCGCAGACATTCTCGACGCGAGCGTTTACACGAGCCGGCTGCGCGACACACTGCTCGCCGCCGGCTATCGGGCGCTGCTGGCGGTGCCGCTGCTGAGCGAGGACGAGGTCGTCGGCGCGCTCGTCGTCAACCGGCGCGCCCCCGGCGAGTTCGACGCCCGGACGGTGGAGCTGCTGCGGACGTTCGCCACCCAGTCGGCGCTGGCCATCCAGAACGCGCGGCTGTTCCGCGAGATCGAGGACAAGGGCCGGCAGCTGGAGGCGGCCAACCGGCACAAGGACGAGTTCCTGGCCAGCATGTCCCACGAGCTGCGCACGCCGCTCAACGCGGTCATCGGCTTTTCCGAGGTGCTGCTCGAGCGGATGTTCGGCGAGGTCAACCCCAAGCAGGAGGAGTACCTCAACGACATCCTGGCCTCTGGCCGCCACCTGCTCTCGCTCATCAACGACATCCTCGACCTCGCCAAGATCGAGGCCGGGCGCATGGAGCTGGACCTCGAGGAGTTCGACCTGCCCCAGGCCATCGACAACGCCCTCGTGCTCATCCGCGAGCGGGCGACGCGCAAGGGCCTCTCGCTCGACGTGCGCCTGGCCGGCGATCTCGGTGCCGCGCGCGGCGACCAGCGCAAGATCAAGCAGGTGCTGCTCAACCTGCTCTCGAACGCCGTGAAGTTCACGCCGGAGGGCGGCCGCATCGAGGTCCGCGGCCAGCGTGTGGACAGCCAGGCCGAGATCTCGGTGGCCGACACCGGCATCGGCATCGCCGCCGACGACCTCGAGGCGGTGTTCGAGGAGTTCCGCCAGGTGGGCACCGACTACACCAAGAAGCACGAGGGCACCGGGCTCGGCCTCACGCTCTCACGCAAGTTCGTCGAGCTGCACGGCGGCCGCATCTGGGTCAAGAGCCAGCCCGGCCAGGGCTCGACCTTCACCTTCACGATCCCGGGGACGGCATGGCCAACGAGCTGATCCTCGTCGTCGAGGACAACGACAAGAACCGCAAGCTGGCCCGCGACGTGCTCGCCCACCAGGGCTACCAGGTCCTGGAGGCCGAGTCGGGCGAGCAGGGCCTGCAGCTGGCCGGCGAGCGCCGCCCCGCGCTCATCCTGATGGACATCCATCTGCCCGGCATCGACGGCATCGAGACGCTCCGCCGGCTGCGCGGCGACGCCGCCACGCGCGCGATTCCCGTGCTCGCGGTGACGGCCTCCGCGATGACGCACGACCGGCAGAAGATCCTGGCCGCCGGCTTCGACGGCTACCAGTCCAAGCCCATCAGCGTGCGGCCCTTCCTGGCCGCCGTGCGCGAGGCGCTCGATCGGCGGGCGAGCGGCGCGTGAACGACCCGGCGCGCGTCCTCGTCGTCGACGACACGCCCAGCAACGTCAAGCTGCTGGCCGACATCCTCGCCGCGCGCGGCTACACCGCGCTCACCGCCGCCACCGGCGCCCAGGCGCTCAGCGTGATCGAGCGCGACGCGCCGGACCTCGTCCTGCTCGACGTCATGATGCCGGGCATGAGCGGCTACGACGTGTGTCGCACGATCCGCCAGAACCCGGCCACCGCCATGCTGCCGGTCGTGATGGTGACCGCGCTCGATCCCGGCGAGGAGCGCGTGAAAGGCCTCGACGCCGGGGCCGACGACTTCTTGACCAAGCCCATCCATCAGGCCGAGCTGCTCGCCCGTGTCCGCTCGCTGTTGCGGGTCAAGAGCCTGTGGGATCAGCTGGCCGAGCTGAGCCGTACATTGGAGCAGCGCGTGACCGAGCAGGTGACCCAGCTCGAGCGCCTGGCCCGGCTCAAGCGGTTCTTCTCGCCGCAGCTCGCCGAGGCGATCGTCAGCGGGGGCGCCGACGACCCGCTCGAGAGCCACCGGCGCGAGATCGCCGTGGTCTTCCTCGACCTGCGGGGATTCACCGCCTTCGCCGAGACGGCGGAGCCCGAGGAGGTCATGGGGGTGCTGCGCGAATACCACGCCGCGATGGGCCGGCTGATCCTCGAGCACGAGGGCACGCTCGAGCGCTTCACCGGCGACGGGATGATGATCTTCTTCAACGATCCGACGCCGGTGCCGGACCCGGCGGCGCGGGCGGCGCGGATGGCGGTGGCCATGCGCGCGCGCGTCGAGACGCTGCTGCGCGAGTGGCGTAAGCGTGGGTACGAGCTGGATTTCGGCGTCGGCATCGCCCAGGGCTACGCGACGATCGGCGCCATCGGCTTCGAGGGGCGCTGGGACTACGGCGCGATCGGCACCGTCACGAACCTGGCGGCCCGCCTGTGCGGCGAGGCGAAACCCGGCCAGATCCTCATCGCGCATCGGCTGTACGGCGCCCTCGACGACGCCGTCGAGGCTGACCCCGTCGGTGAGCTGACCCTCAAGGGTTTCTCGCGTCCCGTCACGGTCTACAACGTCACCGGGCTCCGGTAGCCTCCACCGGGACGAGGCGGATCTCCGCCAGGACGCCGTAGTGATCGGACGGCCAGAGCGTGCTGCCGTCCGCCCGCTCTTCCGGCTGGTTCAGCACGACACGGCTCGACACCACGCTGGCGGTGACGCCGCGGCCCGGCAGGAGCAGCACGTAGTCGACACGCCGACGGGCGGTCGACGCCGGTCCGACGACGTCCTGCCACACCGTGAGGCCCCCCGCGGTCGGGTTGGCGGCACGAAACAGGTCGACGAAGCCCTCGGCGAGCAGCTCTCGAAATGCGGGCGCGCTCTCGATCGTGTTGAGGTCACCCATGACGACCGCCGGCAGCGCCCCCCGGTGCGCGCGGGCCAGCGCGGCCACCTCACGCGTCTGGCAGTCATCGCGCGACGTGTGGGTGGAGAAGACCGGCAAGACGCCGGCCGGGGTCGCCACGTCGGCGCGCACGGCGACGCGGGGATCGATCCGCTTGGCGCAGTGGGGGAGGTCGTAGACCTCGCTGGCGACGATGGGGAACCGGCTCAGGATCGCCGGGCCCTCGACGAAGCCGAGCGCGCCGACGATGAGGCGACCGACCCAGCGCCAGGCGAACACGCGCTCGGTGGCGCGCGCGTGGACGCCGCTGAATCCGAGGGCGGCGGCCAGCCGGGCGGCGATGTCGCCGCGCCACCGCGTCACCGGCGACTCCTGCAGGGCGACGATGTCCGGGTCGAGCGCCCGCAGCTGCGCGACCATCAGCGACAGCCGCGCCTCGAGCCGATCGTCGCGCCCCGTCAGGCCCGACCACGGCCCGCCGTGCAGCAGGTTGAAGGTGACGAGCCGCAGCGGGCGGTCCTCGGCCGCCGTCGCGGCGACAGGCGTCGCGACCAGGAGGACCGTCAGGACCAGGCACAGCGGCCGCAGCATCGGGCCCGCCGGCCCCGGGCGCCGCGCTACTGCATTGGGTAGCGGAACGGCGGCCAGCCGTCGCTCTTCAGGGGCGACGGCGTGTAGGCGACCGGTCCAGCCGACCTCGCGACCTTCGGGGCCGGTCGTGCCGTGCTCTTGGCCGCGGTGCCGGCTTTCGCCGGACCGGGCTTGGTCCTCGCGATGCTCTTCGACTTGGCTACAGGCTTTTTCATGGCGGCGAATCGTACCGCAGCGCTCGCCGCGTGGTCAACCGTCTGGCTTCCGTTCCTTGACTCGGCTCGGCCCGGCGACCTACAGTGATCGAAGGTCGCGACTCGTTTGCCCTGGGAGGTGCTGGATGGGTTTTCTTGACTTCGTCAAGAAGCAGTTCATCGACATCATCCAGTGGACCGAGGAGGGCGACGAGGTCCTCGCCTGGCGCTTCCCCATGCGCGACATGGAGATCCAGCAGGGCGCCCAGCTCACCGTGCGCGAGACCCAGGCGGCGCTGTTCGTGCACCAGGGCAAGCCGGCCGATCTGTTCGGGCCCGGCCAGCACACGATCAAGACGCAGAACATCCCGATCCTGACCGACCTCGCCAACTGGGACAAGATGTTCGAGTCGCCGTTCAAGAGCGACGTCTACTTCTTCTCGACGCGGCTGCGCCTGAACCAGAAGTGGGGGACGTCCAACCCGATCACGATCCGCGACCGCGAGTTCGGTGCCGTCCGCCTCCGGGCGTTCGGCATCTACACGTTCAAGATCGCCGCGCCCAGGGTCTTCTACCAGAAGGTCTCCGGCAGCCGCGACACCTACGGGGTCGGCGACGTCGAGGGCCAGCTGCGCAACACCGTCGTCGCCGTGCTCACCGATCACTTCGCCGAGAGCAACGTGCCGTTCCTCGACATGGCGGCCAACCAGGCCGAGCTGGGCGCGGCGATCGCGGACAAGCTGCGACCGATGTTCGCCGACCTCGGGCTCTCGCTGGAGAACTTCCAGGTGGAGAACGTCTCCCTCCCCGACGAGCTGCAGAAGCGGCTCGACGAGCGGATCGGCATGAACGTCGTCGGCGATCTCGGCCGCTACACGCAGTTCCAGACCGCGCAGTCGATCCCGGTGGCCGCCGCCAACGAGGGCGGCGCCGCCGGGGCCGGCGCCGGCATCGGCGCCGGCATCGCGATGGGGCAGGCCATGACCCAGGCCGTGTCGCAAGCCGGGGCGGCCGCACCGGCCGCGCGGCCGGCCCCCGGCACGTGCGCGCGCTGCGCGAAGCCCATGCCGGCGGGCGCGCGCTTCTGTCCCGAGTGCGGCGCCGCCCAGGCGCTCACGTGCCCCCGCTGCAATGCGCGGCTCGACAAGGCCAGCAAGTTCTGCCCCGAGTGCGGAGCCCCCCAAGCCAATTGATATGGGGGCCCCGACATGGCCCCCATACCCCCCAACGTTCGCCGC
>Ga0209577_10007440_pt1 | contig 10074 bp, 10 predicted proteins | sample GraSoiAngelo_109_FD_185874 | JGI IMG/M metagenome (GOLD analysis project Ga0209577, IMG submission 185874) | Grasslands soil microbial communities from the Angelo Coastal Reserve, California, USA - 14_0903_12_20cm (SPAdes) (version 2) | ecosystem: Environmental > Terrestrial > Soil > Grasslands...
AGAGAAATTACAGTCACTTTAGTCACTATTCTGCCTAATTTATGCAATGCGTTGTGAAAACAAACCACTTCTCCAAGACGATCCCCGCTTTTTTCAGGACATCACCTCGACTGCCGTGGAAGTTGGGCTAGCAACCTGGAACTCGCGTGCTGCTTACTTTTCCCCAAAATGACACTCGGGCTGAAGGAAGGGTCGCTTACTGCCAGCGCGTGGAAAGTGGCAACTTCGCCCTTGGGCTAGAGCTACCATGGCAGGTACAGCGCTGGCAGATGCTGTGGTAAACGCTGGCGGATGTTAGGTTTGGCGCACGTTGAGAAATACCGATCCGAGTACGAAGCACTCTGCTAAGGTCGACCCACCTCTCCTGCTCATTGTGCATCGATATGGCGAGGAAGTGCAGATGGCTCAACACCTTCGCATTCGGTACTCGTCGTGAAGACCGAACGAGTGCACATGAGCAAATTCACTCGGTGGGCAGCCAGACGGAAGTCATTGGAAACTGACGCAAGACAAGGGTATTTCGTACATCGAGGAGAGACCAGCGAGTCACCGGATGGACGTAATCGTCGCAGTGAGCGCTGACGGCAGCAAGCCCCTCAACAAGTACCTCAAAACGATAGCGGATAGAGAGCAACTGGATAAACTTCTGTCTCTGCCGACCTGCTAGTGCGCCTTGGTCCATTCTCCCAGCGGGACCACGAGTTCCAAACCGACGGCAAACCTGTTGTTTTCCACGCGCTGACAATAAACTACGCGTGCCTGGGTACGGAAGCCAAACTCAGGAGAGCTTAGCAGCACGCGGTCCCCTGGACGCCAGACGTGTTCCGTCGCTACCCGCATCCCGCGAGCGCTCACGTTCTGGGCTATGGCTGTCTCTTTGATCTGCAAAGCGTCTGGACGAACAAGCTCCACCGCCAGTTCTTTCCTGATTCGCTTGTCGCATCGGCCAGTCGGCACGGCCATATGACGCAGACTCCCGTGGCGCCGCCTCTATTCGAGGCTGACTGGAGTGATAAGGGCCTTCGCTGGGTAGACCTTCGGAAACAAGAGCCCTCTTCTGTAGGCGGCTTTTGTCGCTTCCCATCGGATGACAGCGACAGTTTCAGAAATCCAAAGGGCGCTCTGGACAAATGGCCGACACCCATACTGATGGTGCCCGCCACGCCAACAGAAGACACGCTACGTTCTTGGCCAGTCGAAGTGTGTGAGCGCTGCCAACAACAAGCAATCCCACAAATACCCTAATCGAAGGTCGGAAATATTCCTTAGATTAGATTGCCAACAACAAATCTCCGTCAGGAATGAGTAAACACGCGCCCATCCGGCCCGGAACCATTGCTGGATCATCGATCTAGCGGCTGTCCTCAATGCGGTGCGCGTGGCGTTCCCCTGCACACTCTCTGACGCACTTCTGAGGAACAAATTTCCGAGCAAGAGGGCGTCAGACCAAGAGGTAGCCTCTAACCCATTCACAGGAGTGCACTTGCAAGTCGTCCGTTCCTTCCTTGCTTGAGCCGCGCATCGCGGCTCGGTTACTTCTAACCTGAATCCGTGGCAGTGGGCTTCTGGCGTCGGAGGGCAGAGTCCATTTTTTGGTCCATGCATGGTCCAACAATTGTTCCTCGGGGTGCCGAAACGCGACTTTGGTTGCCATCCGTGCCGCATAGATTCCTCAGACCTCCCGACCCGGTCGGGATAAATTCCAGCCTCAGCTACAGCGAGAAGCGCTCTTTCATCAGGCTGCTAATGGTTAGAGCTACCGGTGACTTTCCCGTACCCAGGGTTGTGTGGGTTAGCGTCCCATATTTCGGAGGCGATTCCGCGTGCTTGCGCCCCAGAAAGACGCACTGTTCGCCGCCTTCCCCCAGGAGGTCTCCATGAATACACTCGCTCGCAATTTGGCTCGCTTGTCTTCTATTCCTCTGGCTGTCTCAAAACGGCGATCGCTTTGGCCGATCTTAGGGGTCTTTCTGCTGGCCACAGCAAGCATGGCGCAGGAAAGGCCAAGAGCGACGACCGGAGCGGAGTCTCAGCCCAGAGTGCAGTCGCCTTCTCAGGCTCCAGCAGAAAAAGCGGCGCCTGACGAAGGGCGCGTCACGCTTCCTGCCGGGACGCGTGTTGCGCTGGTGCTCACGCATCCCATCGACAGCAAGTCCGCACACCGCGGTGACGAGATCTATGCCGCGACCACGGCTCCGGTGACGCTCGCCAATCGCGTCGTCATGCCCCCAGGAGCGTACGTGCAAGGGAAGGTTGAAAAGCTGACGCGACACAGGACCCGGGTGGAGATCGTGATGCAGTCTGTTGCGATCATCTTCCCCGACGGGTACGTGGCCAACATCGGCGGCCCGATGACCATCGAAAGCGAAGAAGGCACGGCGTGGATCAATCCGGGCGCAGGCACGAAAGCCGGCGTGGTCGCGGCGCCCCTGCTTGGCTTAGGTCTCGGCACCGCGATCGGCGTCGCCGCACACACCACGCAAACGACCACCTTCGCTGGGACCACAATGACTACGAGCACGCCGAAAGGCATAGCTATCGGGAGTACGGTAGGCCTTGTCGCCGGGGGCGTCGTCTCGCTTGTGCTGCTTGCGCGGAGCCACCATTTCTACATGGCAACGGGTTCAGAACTGGAGATGATCTTGCCGCAAGCGGTGACCCTAGCCCAGGGACAGACGGCTGATGCGGAGCGAGGTCAGGGGAGGTAGGAGCGGGGGACGCCTGAGGAGATGGCGCAGAGGAGGTCGGAGGTGACAGTGCCGATGCAGCCAGCGACGAGATCGGCGGGATGGGAGTGTAAACCGTCGGTGCCGTAGATCGTGGCGACATCGCCTCGACCGGCTCTCCAACCGCCTCACCAAAATTCTTATCGAAGCACGCAAGCTCGCGACGCCATGAGAGTGGGCAGAGATGGCCGGTAATGTCGGTTATTACCGGCCAACTGGTTTTTTGACGATTTCTACGGTAAGCGCATTCTACCAGGAGTTGGACGACTTGAAACAGCCAACCGCTGGTTCCGTCGGGTCAGTCATCAGCAGAAGGGCTACGTCGGCGCCAGAGCAAGGCCGAAGCAATCAACAGTCCTGCAGGAATCCAAATCCAGAGGAGTTCACTCTGGAGAACGGCAGAACCGCGACTCGTGAAAGATCGTCCGATACCTATTGGCGATACTCGAATAGGAGTCCAGGGAAGAAAGTAAGGATGGTTACGGCGTTCGGGAACATCAGAACCCGAGCCGAATTCAGCAGCATCACATTTCTCCCATCGGGACTTCCGGGGCGTCAGGGACTTTTCCGGGTAGCGCTCCAGGATGAAACGGGGGGAGACCTCGAACAATGTTTGCTCCTGCGATCCCGCTAGACCTCACTCCATGCGCCAGGGCGAGCCTTCTGGCCAATGTTGCAAAGTCTCCGTGGCCCAAGCGGTAGACTTGTCCGTATGGCAAGTGGTGCAAGGATTCGGGATTTTATATTTTTCGGTCATCGCTGGCGTGATGAACGCGAACGTGTGCGAACGCACCTTTACATCTGCAATTGTCGTGGCGATTTTCGGCATATGACAGGCGATGCAATTGCTACCCGGAGACCCTTTTTTGTGATGGGTATGTTCTTCGATGGTCGCTGCGCGTGGTCCATTTAGTGAGAGCGGGCCATGGCAGTCTAGGCAAAGCTGGTCGGGCGGGTTTCGCAATTGTGCGTAGTTATCCGTACCATGCACATCGTGGCAGCTAAAGCATGTCACACCGCGTCGGTACATGATGCTTTGCACGAAATCATTTCCTTGCATGCGATTCTTATGAGCGCTGCCCTCGGGATAATGCGTGAAGGTGGTTTCACCCAGCGTATGCTCCTCAAGTTGCCAGAAATCCCGCAAGTGTAAACCCACCTGGTATCCGACGGGCCAGTCGTAATATTTGCCGTCAATGGGATTTGTCTGTGGCCGCCCCTGAGAATGACACTGAATGCAGCTATCGTTTGCTTGAACATAGTCCATTCGCGCCGGATTCAGGATGTTCCCGCGCGTGGGGTGCTCCACATGGTCACTTCCAGGGCCGTGGCACTTTTCGCATCCAACGTTCCACTCCGCCACTTGCTTCGTATGGATGTTGTAGTCCACCGAATGGCACCCATCGCATGTCGGGCCCGTGGGCCGTTGCATATTGTCGGGAGGATACAGAAGGGCCCACCAGTCGGTTCCATTTGCCACAAAATACGGACGCCAAACGTGATTGGTGATGTCCCACTGTGCTGGTTCCGGAAAGTAATCGTCCCCTATTTTCGTGAAGTAACGCTGCTTCCAAAGGCTGCCATACACCAGAGCGACCTGGTCCTTCGTGAATTTCGCAACGGTATTCGTTGAAAGATCGGGAATGATGGCGTCCGGAAATTGGCGAGGATCACGAACAACATTCGCCATGGGCGTTTTTCGCCAGTGTTCATAAATTTTCTCGTGACACTTTTGGCAGGCTTGCGAGCCAGCGTAATGAGCCGTCACTCTCGTCGCAGCCTCCTGCTCCTGCTCTTTTTTGCTTAACTGAGCGAGGCTACGAACGAACAAGACTAGTTTCCAGCTATCATCACTCTGCTCATCGTGCGGTTTGGCCCAGCCCGGCATTCCGGTTAATCGCACGCCATTCCGAATGATGTAGCGGATTTCCCCATCCGTGAGGCTTTGCGTTTGCGGCAAACGCAAAGCCGGAACTTTGGGATAGAGGTTACGACCGACTCCGGTCTGTCCGGAGCCGTCCGGACCATGGCATACGGCGCAACGATCTATGAAAATCTCCCGCGCTGCTTTCAAAACGTCCGGCGTGGGCTTCCAAGGGTTTACTTCAAGCCGAGCTTTTCGCGGGATGGCGAAATTGCGCGCCGCGCGAGCCGCAACTCTTTCTAGATAGGACGGCTCATCCGCGGTGCTAAAGCCACGCCAAATCAACCTCATTCCATAAAGGCCAATCGCGACAACCACCGCGCAACACAGCAAAAGAAAAAGTTTCCAAACTTTCATTGGGACACGTATTACAGCGCAGCTTTGGCTGTAACGCAAACCAGGATACAGGTCGGCTTATAGTAACTCCCGATAGCGGGATAATACCCGTCACTGGCAAGACAGCCCACTGGAAGCAAGATACTTCCGGTATGCGGCCTTAGGCTGCCCAAAAACCTTCCCTCCCTGTTGGCCGCAAACAGCTGATTCTATGGGGATTTGCGGATGTCGCTGCCCACAACGGAAGATTTCAGTCTGCCAAAAAGAACTGAAATTGGCGGGACTTGAAGGGCACCATCTACAGTCGGGCCGTCGCGTTTCAGGCCGCTCTCGGTGCCCGCGCAAAAGGGCAAGCACCCGAGTGCTCGGCGCTGAACGCCTCAGATTGGGAACGGCCGCTTCTAAGCCGTCCGTTCGTCCAGATTCGTCAGGTACCTGAACGCCCTCGCGCACCAAGCGCTCGAATTCCCGGAGCACCAACTTCCAAACTTTAGAGTCGCCTCGACCCAGTGGTGTCCTGCGCGTGAATCCCGGCGAAGGCGTGAGGCGGTGTTGGAATTGACACGGCGTACCGCGCCTATCAGGAGCTCTCCAAAAAGGCCGAGACCGAGACCCTTTCGAGAACGCCTATTTGCGGCGCCGCAGCCGCGGATTGATTCTCTGGAGCGATAGCAACTCTGCGAGACGTGGGGCCGACGCTCAACGTGGTTCGGCGTGCTGCCTGCGACAGAGGTCCTGCCAGGGCATGTAATGGAAAGCTTCCACGGAATACCCCGCGGAGCGCAACCGGAACGAGATGCTGAGCAAGTGGAGCTCGCCGCACACAAAGAGCGCATCTTCGAACACTTGCTCCTGAATCCTTCGCAGCCAAAGCTCTTCTCTTGTCGCATGCACATCCACAAATTGTGGATTAAGAAAGTCGGTGTTCTCATTGCAGGGATCAAGTGGCCAGGAGTCACATGTCTTTTCCGCGATGCCGTGTTCCTTGCGTCTCTCCTTCGGGGGTCTACATCGAGATAATGCCCGGCACCAAGCTGTTCCTCCGCTAGCCGCTCAGCGGTGGTTGGCCCGAAGCCTGTCGCTTCCTCCATAGAAAATCCTTCTGCTGAAAGCGTCCCGCCAGGAAGATCCTGAACCAGCGATCGTTGATTCTGCGCCCCGGCCACGTGTCCCCACCTTGAACCTCGTGACATGTTCCCAGAACAGCTATGCGTGGCTGGCCCCTTTTCTGGCGAGCGATTTCCCGTTTCCGTCTCTTGCTCAGCCAGACTCTTTCCAAAAACTTTTCTCCGACAGAAAAATCCACGCAAGTTTACTCAGTCCGGGTGAACATGTCACCGTTGATTGGAACGATTCAGAATGCGTGATCTTGATGGTTCGCGGCAAGCGACTCCTTTTCGCGGAGACGGAATCAGCAGAATGAAAAACGCTGCCTCCAGGCTCTTGTAAACGCCCCGTCTTGTGGCGTAGCCTGTTGCCCTATTTCAGGCGAAGCCGGAAATTGCGTCGCCTTGGCTGCGCAGCAGCAAGACGGATTCAGGTTTTGACAGTGTAGCACTCGATGGAGCGAACCGACCGTATGGATCGACGCGGCTTCGTAAAGCGCACTTGTTTGGGCAGCGCGGGACTTTTCCTCGGCGGATTTGGCCCTAACATCCAAGAAGGAATTCTGTTGCCAGTGCCGCCGCCAATCCAGGTGTGCGGCCTGAAACACTTCAAACCTTCTCCCCTAGGAATGCCGGGCTTGTTCCCTGGCCGCGTCGTGCAAGTTTCAGATCCTCAATCCATCGCGGGAAATCGCGTCTCGCAAGAGATCATTCGCCGCATGCTCGAACTGGGTATGAAGGAACTCACTGACGAAAGCACAGTGAGGGCGGCTTGGTTAAAATTCATCGAGCCGACCGACGTCGTGGGAATCAAGATCAACCCTTCCGGCGCTCCGGCTTGCTGCTCTTCTCCCGAGCTTGTGCGGGAGATCATTAGCGCATTGCAGGATGTGAGAGTTCCCGCACACAACATTGTTGTCTACGACCGCTATGAATACGAGATGGACATCGGCAGCTACCAAACTCTGCTTCCACCCGGAGTGCGCATTGAAGGTATCCAGGAGGGCTTTCACGATGACTCCGGATACGATCCCAAAGTTTATTGCGAGGCACGCTTCTTTGTGGAATGGGAGACGCGCTCCTACATGGCAAGCCTGGTTGCTCACGGGCTCACGAAAATCATTAATGTTCCAACCATGAAGGACCACTCAGCTTCGGGCGTAACGGGCTGCCTGAAAAACTTGGGGTATGGGACGTTCAGCAACGTTGCGCGTTCGCACCGTGCGCCGTACTCCTTCACCGACCCGTTGATCGGTGTAATGTGCTCTGTCGAGCCTCTCCGCTCAAAGGCGGTGTTGCATATTATGGATGGCACGCGGCAAGTGTGGCACGGAGGCCCGCTTACGCAAGTTAAGGATTTCATTTATCCGGCAGGAACACTCTATCTGGGCACGGATCCAGTGGCGATTGATACGATCGAACTGGAAGCCATCGAAAGGAAGAGGCGCGAAAGAGGCGCGCCTTCCGTATGGGACGTCGATCCGAAGAACATCACCGCGAAGGCTGAGGAGTTTTATCACGATCCCGCAAAGAACCTTTTTTATCGCAGACCGGGTCATATTGCGTCCGCGGGGAAATTGGGACTTGGTATCTCAGACCTCAAACATATCGATCATCGAGTCCTCGCCGGCTAATGGATGGCATGGAAGAAGAAGCGCTTATTTTCTCGCAGAGCCTTAGGACCGAAAAGGATTGGGTCACGCTCCTTTGTGATTCTTCGCGAACAGGCGGACTTGGAATCCGAGCACTGAAAGCTCCTAAACGCGCGCGTTGGCAACTCCGCGTTGGAAACTCCGTTCGTTCAGCCCCGATTTTTCGCGGCGAAACCCTATATGTGGCGTCCCTATCCGGAGCCCTGCACGCCATCGATGTCCAAAGCGGCAGGACAAGATGGAAGTTTCTGGCCGGCGATCAAATTCATTCCACTCCGTCTTTTTGCGGAAACATGGTGCTTTTTGGTTGTGACGACGGCAAGGTGTACGCCGTGGACGACAACACGGGAACGAAAGTCTGGGAAGCTGCGGCCAGTGCTGAGATTTGGGCTTCGCCAACCGTTCGGAGTGCGGTTGTCTACTTTGGAAGCGCAGACGGCTGGATGAAGGCTGTTCGGGTGGAAAACGGGACAAGCCTCTGGACCCGGCAACTTGGTGGGCGCATCTGTTCGACGGCGTACGCGGCGGAAGGACACATCTATGTCGGCTCCGGTGATGGCAAGGTTTATTCTCTTGATTCCTCTTCCGGAGACATCCTTTGGGAAGCTACCACTCTAAACGGAATAGACTCTTCACCGGTTATCGCAGCTAATACGGTTCTGATTGGTTCCGAAGATTTTTTCTTTTACGCATTTGACGCGAATACGGGGACGCTGCGCTGGAAGTATGAGACCGGGCTGGGAATCTCCTCTTCCCCTGCAGTTTTCGATGATTTTGCCGCAGTTGGGAGCAAGGACGGCTTCGTTTATGTCTTGGAGGTTCAAACGGGACGACTGCGCTGGAAGACGCGTGTGGGACAAGCGGTTACTGCGCCACCGGTCCTAAGTGAGAACGCAGTTTGCATTCAGGCGGGTGGAACTGCTGCCTTGGACAAAGCTACGGGCAAGATCCTCTGGAGAGCAGGGCTGGGTGCGTCGGCGCAGTCCGTTCCTGTGCTTACAGGCAATGTGATCTACGTCGCCAGCGTGGATGGAGAAGTTTACGCGATCGAGTAAACATTTGCACGCGTTTTTCCTTTTGGTGTGCTTGGCTCTCTTCTCCGCGAAGAGCACCGCACCCACGCTCCACCTCGTACATAAAAAGAAATACGTGATGGGCACGGTTTTTGAAGTTGCTGTGTATTCTCCTTCTGTGGAACGCGCTACTGAAGCGATCGAGAAGGCCTTAGAGGAAGTAGTTCGTCTGGATGGAGTATTGAGCAACTTCAAATCTAGCAGCGAGCTAAGCCAGCTAAACCACTTTGCTCACTTTCATGCGCAAACCGTTTCTCTTGATTTATACCGGGCCATCGAAGAGTCCTTGCATTATTCGCGGCTCTCAGGCGGGGAGTTTGACATCAGTGTAGCTCCCTTGGTGGATGCGTGGAAAGCGGCGATGAATGGCGGTCCAATTCCTTCCTCAGAAGAAGAAAAAGAGTTGCGCAGTTGTGTAGGTTTCGAAAAGATTGAAATGATTCCTCCTGACCGGATCGAATTCCATTCCGGTTGCCTCCGGATTGACTTAGGGGCTATCGGAAAAGGCTATGCTGTTGACCGCATGGCGGAAATCCTACGGGCGCGTGGCGTCCAGCGGGCTCTCATTAACGCGGGGGGCAGTACGTGGTACGCCCTCGGGGCTCCGCCGGGAAAGACGTCTTGGCTTGTCCACCTCCGGGATCCTTCTGGCAGGATCGATCCAAGCACCGCTTTGTCAGAGAATAGTGTATCCACCTCCGAGCAAACGCCTCCAAGTCTGCTCGCAGCTGTCATTCCAGGTCATATCATCGATCCCGCGACTGGCGAGCCATTGAAAGCGGCTTACGCTGTCAGCGTTGTTGCAAGAACGGCGACCGCATCCGACGCGCTTTCCACTACCTTGCTGCTGCTCGGACCGGAAAGAGGCAAGGCTTTGGTCAAAGGCATCCCCACTGTGTCAGCGATGTGGGTTTCCCCTGATGGCCAAATTGAACAAGTATCCAACGGGCCGAGGATATTACTGAACAATGGGTCGTAAATGATCGATTGCGAGCGCATGCGCAATCGCGCATGCACGTTGATGGATATTGATGGACCGTGGCGCCGAACTTGATGCGTGTTGCCATAACACTCTTTCGTCTCTTGATGCTGGGCGCGCTTCAGATCGCTCCCGTTTGGGGCAAGGTGCTTGTGCGCTGGACACAACCTGTCGTCCCACCCGCCGCCGCTCTGGGCGTGAATGAACTTGTCTTGGAAGGGAACTCCGGCTTTGATCAACTGCTGCAAACTGCTCGTCAGCAGGGCTATAAAGTCTAC
>Ga0209577_10007442_pt1 | contig 10073 bp, 9 predicted proteins | sample GraSoiAngelo_109_FD_185874 | JGI IMG/M metagenome (GOLD analysis project Ga0209577, IMG submission 185874) | Grasslands soil microbial communities from the Angelo Coastal Reserve, California, USA - 14_0903_12_20cm (SPAdes) (version 2) | ecosystem: Environmental > Terrestrial > Soil > Grasslands ...
TTGGTGGAAAGCCTCATGAACGGACGCGAAGGAAAAAGCGAAGATGAGCCGGTGCCGCTCGTCGGAAGCCTGACGGAAACGGAAGGATAGAAGGAAATTTGAGATGCCTACGCTCAGAATCAAACTTGGGAACCGTCTCGTCGGCACGATCACGAATGTCGTAACCGACAAGAATATCTTTGTGTTTGATCCGGGATATGTCGGAGACGAGCGCCGCCCGGTACTCAGCCTGAGCTATTACGATATCGAGCGAAAGCTCGTCACGAGGCCGAGAGAGGTTCAACGGCGCCTGCCTCCTTTTTTCTCGAATCTCCTGCCCGAGCGCGACGGCGTGTTGCGCGACTATCTCGCGCAGCGCGCCGGAATCAGTCCGGAGAGAGAATTTCCGTTGTTGTGGCTCGTCGGGGCCGATTTGCCGGGCGCCGTCATCGCCGAAGACAGTGAAGGACAACCGCTGCCGCCGGAAGAGAAATCGGAAACGCGCGAAGCGAACAAGGAAGAAGTGCTGCGATTCTCTCTCGCCGGCGTTCAACTAAAATTCTCCGCGATAGGCCGGGGCGGAAGGCAACTTCGCATTCCAGCCCAGGGGCGGGACGGCCAGTGGATCGTAAAACTGCCGTCGCCAAGATTCCCCAAGGTGCCGGAAAACGAATTCGCGATGATGACGCTGGCCAAGGAAGTGGGAATCGATGTGCCGGAATTCGGGCTCATACCGGTCGGCTCGATCGAGAACCTTCCGCCTGAATTCGCGGAAAACAAAACGAACGCGTACTTCATCCGGCGTTTCGATCGCGGACCGGACGGAGAGCGGATTCACGCGGAGGATTTCAATCAGATCTACGGACAGTATCCGGAAAAGAAATACGAGGAGCACGGATACACCGGAATGGCCAAAGACATCTGGGCGCTTCTCGGGGAGAAAGGGCTGAGGGAATTCATTCGGCGTATTGTTTTCAATGCGGCGATCGGGAACGCCGATATGCATCTAAAAAACTGGTCTCTGCTTTACCGCGACGGCCGAACGCCGACACTTGCGCCCGGTTACGATTACGTTTCCACAATGCGGTATTTGCCGGACCGAGGCTTGGGCCTGCCGCTCGCCCGAACGAAGGATGTATCCCGCCTGGACGATGAACTCTTGGAAAAAGCATCTGTGCAAGCGGGTGTTCCTCGAGGCTTGGTGAAAGACGTAGCGCACGAAACTGCGCGCGTGTTCACTCATACGTGGTCGCAGCACAACGCAGGATTGCCAATCGACGATCTCGGACGCCGCAAGATCGACGAGCAACTCCGGCTCGTGCCACTTTTCAAGGAGCATGTCGTCAGCGGAAAACCAAAGCGAAAGAAAAGCTAGACTGTGAGTACGAGCCTAAGCGGCTTGCGGGTTCACTTTCAGCAGGAATGAGCGGCGACAAGATCACTCGGGTGTCACACAGGGAACCACTTGCCGGCTATGGCGACGGTAAACTCGGAAATCTTGGTCGGTCGTGAGGATGATGGGATCGGCAAGCGTTTCGGTCAAGCGAACGAGGCAAGCATCGGCGAAGCCCATGGGAACGTTAGAATACTTCTCGATCAGCTTCACGACTGGCTCCACGTTCTCGGTAAGTGTGAAGGCGACCAGCAGAGCGCCGCGGCGAAGTAGTGCGCCGAGATTGGGAGTACCAAGCTTTCCGAGAAGGTGGAAAGCCTCGGACAGAACGGCTTCGCACGTGGACCAAGGCGGAGGCAGTTCGGAGGCTTGCGTCACGGCCCATTGGTGGTGAGCGTCGCGACTGCTAAGCAACGCTACAACAAATCCAGCGTCAACGAGGACGTTTCTGGCCATAACCAGTGGCTTGCAAATATTCCTTCTTCCGCGCAGTTAGGTCGGTCGGTAGGCCATCCACCGATCCGATAAGGTCGGCGATGGCAGTGAGGGAGGCAGTGCGGCGCCGCTGGCGAGGCGCACGCTCGAGCCTTTCGCGAACTACATCCGACTTCGAGATCTTCCGTCCGCGCGATTCCGCCTCAATGTCCGCCACCAGTGGCTCGGGCAATCGTACGGTGAGACTTTTCATGAACTAATTGTATTACATCTCCGGCGGGTGTGCAAGACAAGCTAGGTAAAGGCAAAGCCTGGCGACAGGTCAGAACGAATAGGCTTCTCGCATAGGCCGATAAAGTCATACTTTTAGTGTGTAGTTTTCAATCTGGACGAGAATGCCAGGATGACTCCGTGAAGATTCTCATTCAGCGAGAAATACACACCGTAAGTTTCTCGGGAGTTCCCTGTGGGTCAGCCCGTCGGTATTTGACTGCATCACAGTCGAATGACACCAAAAGCCCAGCAAAAAGCGGTTGCTCGGAACCCTCAAAGGCAAGACTCAAGTGCTCGAACCGGAATGGTGGAAGCCCATGTCGGACGACGAAGTCGACACCTTCGTCGAAGGACGAGACTAGGTGCGGTTGCTCCTGGACACGGTCGTTCTGATCCTCCGCAGCCGAGTCACTACAACGACTCACGAAACGCGCGACCACTCTTTTGCAAAATACCGAAAACATCCTAGAACTGAGCGCATTCCCCTTTCCGAAATCGCTATCAAAGCGGCTCTCGGCAAGCTAGGATTTTCTGAAGCGGACGCACGCCTCGCGCTTGAGGATCTGAACCTCCGCCGTATTGGCCCGCTGGCTGGAATGGGTGAGCCAGAGCGAGGTCACGTGCGCTTCCGTCAGAGCCAAGCGGGGCTGCTTGACGCCCTAGTGGCGGCGCAACCAGAAACCCGCTGCGATGAGACCTTCGCACGCGTGCGCGAGGAGCTACGACGGTTTCACAGCGTCGAACCTGCGGCACAGCCCGCGGGATTTGTGGGTCGCCTGCGTGATTATCAAAGCGAAGGCTTGGGTTGGATGTACTTCCTGCAGCGTTTCTCCTTCGGTGGCTGCCTGGCGGACGACATGGGTATGAGCAAGACCGCGCAGGTATTGGCGCTGCTCGAATCCCGACGCGAACTGCGCGCCGCAGACGAGCCCGTCGGTCCGTCCCTGGTGGTCGTTCCGAAGTCGCTCGTATTCAACTGGAAGGAGGAAGCGGCACGCTTCACTCCGCAGCTGCGCGTGCTCGATCATACCGGCTTGGAGCACAACGGCAATGACTTCACCGCCTACGACCTGGTGCTCACCACCTACGGCACGCTGCGCCGGGACGCCTGGCGATTCAAAGACGCCGAGTTTGATTACGTCGAGGCGCAGGTGGTCAAGACTGCGGAAACCGAATCGTCGAAGGCCGCGCGGCTTCTGCGCGGACGACACCGCCTGGCAATGAGCGGCACTCCGGTGGAAAACCACCTCGGTGAGCTGTGGACTTTATTCGAGTTTCTCAACCCTGGAATGCTTGGCGCTGCCAATGCCTTCAAGGTCGCGGGCGCGTCGATCACGGCCCTCCGCGAAATTCAATTTCCGAGAACTTTGGATTTTCATGCGCCGCGGTTGTGCGCCTGACGAATAAAATCACATCAAAGCTGTGTGGAGTCACGGGACCGAAATATGCGTCGGGCGCACTCTCGCTGTAAATCGCCCCGATACTTCTCATTGGTTGCGGGGTATTCAACCAATCCGCAACCGTTCCGCTCGATGGCGCTCTCCGCAGATCAACGGCAAACAGGGGAATTCCCGCTGCTGCCAGGGCCGCATCCAGCGAACCCGGAATTGCCGGACCTACCGTGAATTGCCGAAGCCCTTTGCCTCTCTGCAGCGCTTGAAAAGAACCCTGGTCAAAAGAAAATCCACACACCACCATTCTCGCCCCGTAAGTCTTCCGGAGGACCATGCCCATGGACTCCCCCTCACCGAGCGGCGCCGTGGACACATGTCCGTTGTGCGCCCATAGCATGATTTTTGACTCCGGCCCCTCCTGGTCAAGAATCCATTCCACATTCGTTGCCATGGACTGGTCGCGAGGCGAAAAATTGCCCGACCGGTCCACGGAATGCATTTCCACAGCCTGTCGCACAATCTCCAGATTGTGTCGAGCCAATGTCCACTCCTCGAGCGAGGACGCCTCCACGTACACTTTCTTCCGGCGTTCAAGCGACCCCAAGAAGGATTCGATCATCCCCGCGGTCTTCTGCCAGAAGTACTTCGATTTGTTTGCAGATTCGCGTTCCCGGTTGGCATCACTCAAAGGAGCAAGTAGCGTCGAGGCCAGTTTGGCTTCTCCGGGGTCAACCTTTTCCAGGTACCTTTCCGCATTCCTTACTGCCAGGTGCGCCACCTGCATATCGAATCCGAAAAACTTTACCTTGTTCGTGTGCTTCGGATCCCGGTTGTACTTGCGCATCCATTGGATCATGTCCAGCATTTCTCCCGTGTTCCAGGTCCAAAAATACAAACCGTCGAGCGCCTCCACCGCATCACTGGTACCGTTCAACACATAATCGTTGATCGCCAGGGATTCCGGCCAGTTCGCCTCAATACCGAATACAGTGAAGCCTTTTTTCTCGACGAGAAACTCCAGCATGCGGTGCTTCAGTTGGAAGAATTCCCGGGTGCCATGCGTCGCCTCTCCCATGGCAACTATGCGGGCATTCCCAATGGTTGACTCCATCTGACGCAGGTCGTCCAGCCCGCTCTCGGGATTCGTGCTGTCCAGAGGCATTGCAGCGCTCTTAAACCACGACGTGACTTCGCGCGGGACGGAAATCGAGGAGGGAGATTTAGTCGCCTGGCTCGTCAGAGTCGGACAAACAACCAGTTCGAGAAAAAGACCCCCGAGCGCCAAATAGCGTCTTATCGCAACGTCGCTGGTCATTCTTCACTCCGCCACCCAGCGACAATTCTAGAACAGATGAGCCCTTGGCATGGAGAAGTTTCAAAAGCTCCCGTTCGACAATCGCGAGATCGACTGGCGAATCCTGGTTCAGGACCACATTACGGCGGCAAATTATGGCATTGCCGGGGCACTGGGTACCGCCCCACCAGCAGGCTTCCTCTCCGGTGACAAATCTAAAGTCCTGCAGGCTATGAAGGATTCCTTCTGGCATTTTCGCAATGCCATCGTGGCCAGCGACGCCGAGGCCGACAAGCCGCAAAAGATGTTCAACCGTCAGACCACCCTGCGCGGATCTTTCCTCATACGCGCGCTTGAAGGGGATCGTGCCGCCCTGGACGGAAGCGGCGCAGCAGCAAACCAAGAGCCGGTGGAGAAAGCGAAGCCGTAGGACCCTGGCGGATCGAGCGATCCGTTAGTTATAGATTCACATCTACAAGTACATTCCGGGGTTCTGGCGGTGTACAACAATTATGTACGAATGCGAATCAAATCAGAGTGGACATTGGTGGCTCTCTCGCCACTTCGCCTTATGCTTAAACGTGCTTTTATTTTCGTCGCGGTTCTGTGTTTGGCTCTCGCTGCTGACTCCGCCGCGCAATCCGTCGTGCCGGATTCCACGCCCGCGATCGGGCTGGCGAGACCGGATTTCTTCAACCGCGTCATCGCCAACCAGAAGAAAGGCGAGGCCGCCCTCGACTTGTACGAGCGCATCGAACGCGTCGAGACCCGCAAGAATCCCGGCGATCCCGCTCCCCCGGTGATAAAAATCTTGCGCGTCGTTCCTTCAGGAACGGGCATGTTTCGCATTCCCGTCGGCGACGACGGCAAGCCCAAGGATTCCGCCGCTTATCGCGGTGATCTCGAGAGTCTGGCGCGCGCACTGGCGCTGCTTGTCAACGACGCCGCATCTCAGCGCGACGCCTTGGAAAAATATGCAAAGAAAAAGAAAGATCGAAACGATCTCATCGACGCTGCGCACAATGCGTTCCTGTTCACTTTTGCCGCCTATGAGCAGCGCGGCGACCGCATGCTTTCCAAATACAAAATGGAGCCCAACCCCGCCTTCAAACGCACATCACGGTTCAGCGCCATCTTCCCCAAGGTGCGTGGCTTTGTGTGGGTCGACGAAGCCTCCTGCGAACTTGCTCGCGTCGAAGGCAACGTCATCGAAGACATTTCCGTCGGCCTGTTTCTGGGAAAGATCTACAAGGGCAGCCACTTCATGCAGGAGCGCTACGAATTTCTACCTGGGCTGTGGCTCGCAAGCTTCTCGCAATACGATTTCGACGGCCGCAAATTGTTTTTGAGCTTCTCCGTCCACGAGCGTACCTTCTATTCGAACTATCGCTACATCGGCCCGCCCAAGGAAGCCCTTGCAGCCATTCACCAGGAACTCGGGCTTGCCGAGTCGGACAAGCCGCACGCAGACGATACCGATCGGTGAAACTTTTCCTCCTAGAATGGGTTTAAGACGGTAGAGTCCTCGACCTTGAGAGATTGGAGGTGGCATGCCCCGTTCGCTCTCATTTGCAATGATCTTGACGCTTTTCGCAGCTTTCTCCCCTGCTGCGCAATCTCAGGACCGCGGTGCCCCTGCACCGCCTGCCGAGACGAAGAAACCAAAAAAAGTCTGGACCAACGAAAACCTCTCCGGCGCGAATGGCGCCGTCTCCGTCGTCGGCGACCTCAAGAACAAGCCGAAACCGGCATCCTCCAAGCCCGCAAACGCACAATATGTCGCATCGGTTCGCAAGCAACTCGACAAGCTGCAGGGAGAGATCGCCGATATCGAAAGACAGCTCCTCGATCTGAAGAATTTCAGCGAAGGCGAACCGTCGACGTCCGCGAGCGGCGTCAAACTCAACAAAAGCTACGAGCGCGAACCCATCGAGGTCCAAATGCGCGCCTTGCAGGACAAGAAGAAAGATCTGGTGTCCAAAATCGACGCACTCCTCGACGAAGCCCGCAAGAAAGGCATCGAGTCCAGCGAGCTGCGCTGATTCCCCCTCGTCGCGTGCTCCGTTTGCTGCACTTGACTAGCGAATCAGGCTCCAGGGATAAACGCCAACGTTAATTTTCATGATGAAGTAGCTGAAGCCGCCGGGATCCGGCTTGGGCTGGTGCGGCGTGTCAGGCGGAATCAGCAGCCAATCGCCGGCTTTCACTTTGTAGGTTTGCCCACCGACGACCGGCTGGCCGCGGTATTCCCCTGGGATGATCCCGTCCTTATCCTTAAGGTTCTGGCGGTTGGCAATTTTTCCGCCGAGGATCATTTCGCCCGTACCACCGGTGAAAACATAGAAATCGTAGGCACCGGCGTGCTGCTCGGCGTCATCAAGAACGCTGTCGACTTTGGTCAAGCTGAGGACGGGCTTGTCGCGATACATGCGGTAGAGCATAAACATGCTGAAGTTGCGCGTCTGGACGTGCACCGGCCCGCCGCCAAACGACTGGGAACTTCCGCTGCCGGCTTCTTTGACCATTTTGGCGGCTCTCTCGGCCATATCGGTGTGCGCTTTGCGAATGTCGTCGATGTTCCAGTACGTGACGGGCGGAGCATCGGGCGCGAGAGGTGGTTCTTTGGGAGAATTGAAACCGAAGGGCATGACTTCGTTTTTGCTGTCCTGGGCGTTGGTGCTGGGGATCATCGAAAGATCGTCGAAGTGGCCGCTGAGAATGGGTTGCGGAGAAGATTTTGAAGCGTAGCTGACCAAGTACCCGAGAAGTGCCGCGCCAATTAAGAGTACGGGAAGCATTCTTTTCATAAAGCAATCCTCCGTGCGTGAAATCTCGAAAACCGAGTTTGTGTTGATACGTTCGAGTCCAAATTTTCATTCTCGCTATTTCTTGGGAGCCGGCTTCGCCGATTCGAAGCGAATTTCTTTGAGCATCTCCAACTGCCGGTAGAGCTCCGTTTTTCCGGCCGGAAACTTGTTAACACTCAGCATGAAGGCCAGAATGTCCGCGTCTTGTTGCCGGGTGAGGCGTCCCGGAGCGCTCTGAGGCATGGTCTTGCGAATTCTGTCGAACAAGTCACCCATCGTGAGGCCGCTCCAATTCGCGAGGAATGCTCCACCTGTCAGCGGGGGCGCGGATTCACCTCCGGTGAGCATGTCGCCGTGGCAAGTCGCGCATTCCTTGTGGTAAATCGGCTCCCCGCGCTTGGCCTGGTCCTCGGTGTACACGCCGTCCCACACGGAGCGCGACTCCGCCGCTGGTGCTTGCGCTCGAAGCAGGCAAAGCGGCGAAGTGATCACAAGTAAACCAACTATTGCCGCTGCGTTTCTCATCTCCGAGTCGTCATCGCTTTCCCATCCGATGGAACGGCCGCGCGGCAGTGCGTTCATTCCCCCGTCGATGGCAGCGCGTAGGCAATGTACTCGCCCGAGTAAGGCCCTCCGCTGACGGCAACAACGATGTACTGTTTTCCGTTCACCATGTAGGTCATCGGCGATCCGGTCTGCGGAGCCGGCATGTAGACCGCGCCGACCTCTTTGCCGGTGGCCTTATCGTAGGCGCGCAACATCGCGCCGCGCGGATGATCCGCAGTCGTCGTCACATGCCCTTCCCCCGCGATGACCAGCGTCTTGGTCACCAGCGTGCCGATGTTGTACGTCTCCTGCCCGGTGCGCGCGATGTTCAGGCCTTTGAGAGCCTCGTAGTTGCGAACGACATCCGGCGTTTCGCCGTGTGCGATCTGCCAGACGAACTCACCTTTATCGAGATTGATCGCCGTTATTGTTCCGTACGGAGGTTTGACCAGCGGCAAACCATCGACATCCAAGCGCACAAAGCCGCCGCCAGCAGGTCTTCTTGGAGGCTTGGGAGAATCAGCTCCGGCGTTTTCACCTGGACCATGAAGGATTTCAACCGTTCTTCCGGCGGTACCCGCGACGTAGTTGATGTCGGAGACTTCTTTGGGCGCCGGCACGAGTCCGATCGGCTCGATGCAGGAGTTGCAAGCGTAGACATAAACGTTGTGAGTTTCCGGATCGTAAGATCCGCCTGGCCAGTTCGTCCCGCCGGAGGCAGTCCCCATCGTGAGCGTGCCGAGCGGACCTTCCAGTTTGCTCATGGTCGGAGGGGTGTACACCGGCCCGAGGTGAAACTTTGAGGCAATCTCTGTTGCCTGTTCGCGAAGTGCAGGCGTGAAGTCGATCAAGTCGTCGATGGAAACGCCATTGCGGCTGTAGGCCGCAGGTTTCGACGGAATCGGCTGCGTGGGCGAATACCACTCGCCCGGCACGTTGCCGACTTCCACTGGCCGCTCAGGAATCGGCCAGATAGGTTTGCCGGTCGCGCGATCGAAGACGTAAAGAAATCCTTGCTTCGACGGCTGGGCCACGGCCTTGACGGGTTTTCCGTCGACGGTGATGTCCGCAAGAATAGGCGCGGAGGAAATATCCATGTCCCACAAAGGGTGGTGCACCAATTGAAAGTGCCACTTGCGCTCACCGGTTTTCAAATCCACACAAACCAGCGTCTCGCCGAACAAATTATTGCCCGGCCGGTGCCCGCCGTAAAAATCGCTGGTCGGTGATTCCACCGGCAGATAGACCAGGCCGAGTTGTTCGTCCACGGTGATTTGTGTCCACACACCGGTGTTGCCCGTATATTCCGCCGAACTCTTTTCCCACGTGTCGTAGCCAAACTCGCCCTTCTTCGGGATGGTATGGAAAATCCAGAGCCGCTTGCCGGTTCGAACGTCGAATCCACGCACGTATCCCTTATTGTTGCGCATGCTCTTCGGCGTCATCCCTTCGCGGAAAGCCGCGCCGATAATCACCGTGTCCTTCGCCACCACCGGCGCGGACTGGATGCCGATTTCGCCGGTGATCAAATCCGGGAAAATGTCCTGATCGTCATTCAGTTTCAAATCCACTTCGCCAGTGTTTCCAAAAGAAGGAATTCGAACGCCCGTCTTCGCATCCAGGCAAATGAGCCGAAACCCCGGCGTCACATACAGGATTCGCTCTTCTTTGCCGTCGGACCAATAAGCCAGCCCGCGGCCGGAAAGCTGCCGGGGAGCGGCCCCGCCGCGTTTCCCCTCATGCTCGCCGTGGATCCAGAGCAATTCTCCGGTGGCCGGGTCCAGCGCAATCACCGCGCGCCGCGATCCCGCCGTCGCGTACAAAGTGCCGTTCACCATGAGCGGTGTTCCTTCGAGCTTGTACTCCGGCCGGTCACCGAAGTTGTCCGTTTTGATGCGCCAGGCGATTTCCAGGTCGCTGAAGTTGGAGGCGTTGATTTGGTCGAGCGGGCG
>Ga0209577_10007443_pt1 | contig 10073 bp, 14 predicted proteins | sample GraSoiAngelo_109_FD_185874 | JGI IMG/M metagenome (GOLD analysis project Ga0209577, IMG submission 185874) | Grasslands soil microbial communities from the Angelo Coastal Reserve, California, USA - 14_0903_12_20cm (SPAdes) (version 2) | ecosystem: Environmental > Terrestrial > Soil > Grasslands...
TGGTGGACGTGGGCTGCTGGCTGGGGAGGCTCCTCTACGTCATGGAACAGGCGCGGTTCTACCCCCGCTACCTGGGGATCGACGCCAACCGGGCGCACGTGGAGGAGGCCAGGCGGCTCAACGGCGGCAACAAGCGCGCGACGTTCTACGAGGCGGACCTGGTGGCGTGGGGCGGGTGCAAGGACGCGCCCGACGCGATAGTCTGCCTCCAGTGCCTGGAGCACGTGCCCAAGAAAGAAGCTCTGTGGGCCCTCAGGCAGTGGGTCGGCATCGTGCGGCCGCGTGGCCTGGTCGTCGTCGGCTGCCCCGTCGACCATCGCGGGCAGAGGTTCCACGATCTCGACCGGGAGCGGCGCATGGAGCACCGGTGGATCCCCGTCTTCGAGGAGCTGATCGAGTACATGGAGGGCCTGGGCTGCCGAACGCTGGCGGCCGACTCGACCTACAGCATCGGGTCGTCCTTCAGGGTACCGAGGGAGCTGCCCGAGTGGCTCGAGGGGGCGAGGAGGAGGATGAGCCGCGCGGCCTTCAGGGCCTTCTACATGGCGGGGTGCGCGGAGCCGACGGGCGGGGGCTACTTCGTCTGGCGGACGCCGAGGGAGAGGGGTGGGTAGCGATGGCCAGGTACTACGTCCGGTACGAAGGCGGGAAGAGCGAGGTGCTCGGCGGGAGCTGGTTCAGCGTGGCCATGGCGACGAGGGACCGGGAGGTGGTCTACGCGCGGCGGGAGGACGCGGACGAGGAGGCTCCGCCCGAGACCGAGCAGGCCCCGCACGAGGTGGACCCGGGGCCAGAGTCCCCGCACCACGACGAGGGGGCCTAGCGGGGGAGCCGCCGAGGGCCGGCGACCAGCCGGGCGGCGCTGGAGGGGCATCGGGCGATGGCGCCTGAGGGGAGGAGTAGGCGGCAGGAAAGGAGGAGGGAGACATGGCCAGGGTGAGCGTGGGGAGGCTGGTGCACTACGTCCTGTCGGCCACGGACGCGGCGGCCATCGACAAGCGCAGGGCGCCCGGGGCCGGGCACTCGTTCTCGTGGCCGTCGGGCGCGCAGGCGCACGTCGGGAACGCCTGGAGCGAGGGGGCGCACGTGCCGATGGTGGTGGTCGTCGTGTGGCCGAACGAGCACGGGCCGGGGCAGGACGGCGTCAACGGGCAGGCCTTCCTGGACGGGAACGACTCGCTGTGGGTGACCAGCGCCAGGGAGGACCCAGGAGGGGCTCCCGGGACGTGGCACTGGCCAGAGAGAGTAGAGTGATGGAGGTCTTACCAGGGCCTAGAGCAGAGTAAGAGCATGTCGAACACTCGGGCCTTCCTCCTGTCCGATGCGCGCCCGCGAGGAGAGCCGAGGCGAAGCGTAGCACGGCGGCGCGTGGGCGGAGCATGGCACAGCTGAGGCAGAGCGTCCCACGGCTTCCGCGATGCAGTGCCAGGGCGTGGCACGGCGGCGCAGCGAGCTGCACGGGCAGGGCAGAGCACGGCGAGGCGCGGCGCGGCTCCGCCTCGGCGAAGCGTCACGCAGCGTGGCGGCGCTATGGCGTCGCACGGCGGCACCACTGCGGGGCACCGCGCGGGCAGTGCTATGCACCGAGGTGCGTGGGCAACGCAGGGCTCTCCGGAGCACGGCTGCGCAGCGGCATTGCCTAGCACGGCTGTGGCATCGCTCAGCGTCGCGAGGCGGTGCGCGGCGTGGGCAAGGACTCGGTCAGGACCGGGCGCCGGAGGGCAGGACCGCGCCGGCGCCCGCCTTGACACGGGTGATATGATGGCTACGACGAGGGAAGGGTAGCACGGCACGACGGCGGTTCCCCGCGGTTCCTGGTGCCCACGGTAGAGACCCACCCATAGACGAGGACGTGGCTGCCAAGCTGACCTACCGGACGCTCGTCAGCTCGGCCGTGGAGCGCGCGGCCGAGGGGGTGCTGTCGGTCACGGTCTCGACGGGCGGAACCGACAGGTTCAACACCGTGATCTCGCCGAAGGGCGGCGACCTCCGCAACTACCTCGCCAACCCCATCGTCCTGTGGGCCCACCAGCGCGACCAGCTCCCCATCGCCCAGTGCCAGGGCCTCAGGCGCCTCGACGACGAGCTCGTGGCGCGCGTCGACTTCACCAAGACGAGTCGCATCTACCCGTTCGCGGACCTCGTGCGGCAGTACTACGAGGAGGGCCTCCTGCGCGGGTGGAGCATCGGCTTCATCCCCAGGAAGACCGCGATGCCGGAGAAGCAGGGCGAGCCGATAGAATTTCTGGAGTGGGAGCTGGTCGAGTTCAGCGCCGCGCCCATCCCGGCCAACCCCGACGCGCTCACTAAAGTAGGCCAGCTGTACCGCGAGGCGGTGCCGGAGCAGGTGCTGGTGCGCGGCTTGCGGGCGGGCAAGGACCTCGTCCAGGTCTACGACGAGTGGGCCAACGGGCGTGAGCAGGACGACGACGGCATGGCGTGGGACAACGCGGCCGCGAGGCGGAGGGTGCGGGCGTGGGCAGCAAGCTGAGGGGGAAGACGCCGACGGCCGCGCAGTGCGCCGACGACAACTGGCTGGCCGACCACCCCGAGGCGCTGAAGGACTGCGGCCTCATGCACAAGACGGACAAGGCCTGCGCGCTCCCGGGCGGCAGGCTGATCCACCACGACGTGAGCCGGGGCTCCCTGGTGACGGTGTGGCGCGGGGTCCGCGAGGCGATGGCGGCGCTGATGAGCGGACTGCACAACGAGGACGAGGTGGAGCAGGCCTATGCTCACCTCGCGAGGCACTACGAGCAGTTCAAGAAGACGCCGCCGGGGATCCGGCTGGTGAGGGAGGTCGCCGAGATGGGGAGGCAGGGAGTGGACACCGCCGAGATCAGGGAGCTGCTCGCCGCCGGGAAGGTCGAGGAGGCCATCGCGCTGCTGGACGCTCGCGCCGCCGACGGGGGCTTCGGGAAGCGTCACCACGCCAAGCTCAGGTCGGCCATGCGCGGGCTCAGGGCCGCCCACCGGAACGTTCGCGAGGTGGCGGAGGACGCGGCGCGGAGTCTGCGCGACGCGGCCGACGAGGACGACGAGCCCGAGGACGGGAAGAAGGGCGACGGCAGCGGGGGCGGAGGCAGGAAGCGCGTGCGGGTGAAGAGCCTCCTGCGGCTGCTCGACGACCTCGAGGTCGAGCTGACGGACGAGGCCAGGGCCGCGCTCGAGGCCCGCGAGGGGGAGGAGGTCGAGCTTCCCTACGAGGGGAGGAAGGCGGCGAAGGTCGAGGACGACGCCTCCGACGACGAGGACAACGAGGACGAGGGCGACAAGAAGGCCAAGCGCAAGCGGAAGGCGCGGGCCCAGGGCGACGGTCAGGTCGACGAGGACGACGAGGAGCCGATGGACGAGCACGACCCCGGCGACAAGGGGCCGCACGGGAAGAGCGTGCGGAAGGCCAGGGACGAGGGGGACGACCCCGAGAAGCCCGGCAAGGGCGACGACGAGGAGGGCGTGAAGGCCAAGGCCAAGCGGAAGCGCGAGGCGGAGGTCGTCACCGGGGCCGAGTACCTCGCCTGGCTGGAGCGCAAGTCCAAGGTGGCGGTCGACGAGAAGGACGAGGACGACGAGAATGCCTGGCCCGGGTCTGACGACGACAAGGACAAGAAGCGCGGGAAGCGCAAGCGGGCCCAGGCCGACGGCAACGTCAACGAGGGCGAGGAGGACGAGGAGGACATGGACGAGCACGACCCCGCCCCGGACGGCCCGCACGACCGCGACCAGGACGACGGGAACGTGGACGAGGACGACGAGGACGAGATGGACGCCCACGACCCGGCGAAGAAGGGCCCGCACGACGGCGGCCAGGGCAAGAAGAAGGACGACAGCAAGCAGAAGGCCGCCAGGAAGCGGCAGCTGTACCAGGACGGCCTGGTCGAGGACGGCCTGTCAGAGCAGGGCGTCAGAATCGCCATGGCCGCCTACGACCGGGCGCACGCGGAGCCCGAGGATGAAGAGGAGGAGGCTCCGGAGCCTGCGGTCAAGGGTCGCGACTTCAGCGGCGACCTCGGCCTCGGCGACGTGGAGTTCGAGATCGAGGAGGAAGAGGAGGGGTAGCGGTGCCCAGGCACAGGGTGCGGTACGAGGATGGGAGGGTGGAGCACGTCGAGGGCGAGGCGGCCGAGCTGGCCAACCGCCCAGGCGTCGCGTCGGTGGAGGCGGTGGGCGAGGCCGGGCCTCCCGAGCGGGAGGCGGAGGAGGAAGAGGAGCAGCCCAGGCAGCGGCGCAGGTAGGGCGGGCCGAGCGGCCCGGGGCCCCGAGCGGGGCGAGAGCGGCGGACGGTGCTCGGTAGGCAGGCACTTCTAGGAGAGAGGAGGCTCAGATGGCGAAGGTCGTCCGCATGACCAAGGACGAGTTCGAGAGCATGGTCAACCGCGCCGTCGAGCTCCGCTGGAAGCAGGCCGGCCTGGACAAGATCGACGTCCGCCACGGCATGTTCCCGCTCGCGGGGAAGGACGGCGAGTGGATCTCTGAGCGTGAGCTCGCGAAGCTGCCGAAGGAGCAGCGCGCGTTCCACATGTTCAAGATGCTCTTCGCCGACCCTTACACCCGCGCCACGGCCATGTCGGGCGCGGTGGGCCCCGAGGGCGGTTACCTGCTGCCCGAGGAGTTCCGCCAGGACGTGATCCGCCAGATCCAGGTCATCCCTGTCATCCGCGGGGTGGCGTCGGTGTTCCCGGTGACGACCATGGCCGGCTCGATCCCGAAGATGATCAACTTCGTGCAGACCTTCTGGGAGGGCGAGAACGCGACGTTCACGCCGACCCAGTTCGGCACCGGCGCGAACCAGGTCACCCTCGGGCAGCTGCTGTGGCGGGTGTGGAGGCTGGACGGCTTCATGGCGGCCAGTCGCGAGCTGTTCGACGACGCGGGCTTCAACGTCTACAACCTGTTCGTGCAGCTCTTCGCCACGGCGTTCCGCGTGGCGGAGGAGAAGGCGTTCATGACGGGGTCGGGGGTCGGCCAGCCGCAGGGCATCAGGAACGCCGGCGTCACGAACACCGTGGCGCAGGTGGGCACCACCGCGGGGTCGCTGGCCTACAAGGACCTGGTGAACATCGTCTACAAGGTGCAGCCGCAGTACCGGAACGGCGCGGTGTTCTTCATGCACAACAACGTGGTGCAGCTGGTGCGGTCCATCGTGGACAGCAACGGCCGCCCGATCTGGGTCGAGCCGACCACGTTCGGCGACATCGCGCAGGGGCAGCCCCCGAGGCTGCTCGGCTACCCGGTCCTGATCCAGATGCACATCCCGACGAACCTCGGCGGCGGGAGCAACCAGAGCGAGATCTGGTTCGGCAACCCGAAGTGGTACTACGTCTTCGACCGGCAGCAGTACGCGGCCGAGACGACGCTGGAGGGCGCTGGGGCCTTCGAGAAGCACCAGCAGATCCTCAAGCTCACGCAGCGGGTGGACGGGCAGCTCGCGCTCCAGGACCCGTTCGCCGTGCTGACGGGGGTGATGTAGATGGCAGCGCTGACCCACCTCGACCTGGCTAACCTCGGGGCCGCGTCGCAGGGGCTGGTGCCGATTGCCGAGGCGGCGGGGACCTTCAACGGCCCGGCCATCGACTGCATGAGCGCGGAGGCGATCCTCTGGCTCGTGTCGCTCGGGGCCGCGACGGGCACGCCGACGAGCTTCACGGTGCAGGTGACGATCCAGGACTCCGACGACGGGAGCACGGGATGGGCGAACGCCCAGGACTACCTGGGCAACGCCATCCAGACCGCGTCGCTCGTGGCGGGGTCGCAGGTGGTGGCCCTCGGGGAGCGCGGGAACAGGGAGCTGAACGCGAACTCGGCCTTCCGCGCGAGCAAGCGGTACCGCAGGGCGCAGGTGGTGGTGGCGTTCGTGGGCGGCACGACCCCGGCGATCCCGGTGGACGTGGTGGCCTACGTGGTGAAGAGGAGGCTGCCGAGCGCGGCTTCCGGGCTGAGCAATTAAGGCCTCGCGGGCGAAGCGAGGGCTGTCTGGGCAGGGCGCGCCCGACTCGGACTCAGGGCGCGCTCCCCCTAGGCAGACAAGAGGGGAGGTGGGTCGGATGGGCGCATGGAGGGAGCGCTTCAGGGCGACGCGCGAGGGGCGGAAGCTGAGCCACGACGAGGCCGTGAACGAGCTGGCCGAGGCCCGCGCGCTGTTCCCGATGCTCGACTTCAAGCTGGACCAGAACGCGGACCGGACGGTGTCGGTCAAGGTCGCGGCCGACCGCAGCACGGCGAGCCCGGCGAGGGACGCGGCCGTGCTCGAGGACCAGGGCAAGAACGGCCGCGTGGCGCAGAGCCTGGTCACCAGGTTCACGGACCACGTGGCGGGGGCGTAGCCGATGCCTAAGTTTCGGGTCGAGTACGAGGGCGGGCCGACCGTCGAGGTGGAGGCCGAGAGCGCGGAGGCGGTGCAGCTGAGGGCCTGGAAGCCGATCCTGAGCGTCCAGGGGGTGGGGAAGATCACGGTCGACGCTGAGAGGGCCGTGCCGCTCTCCGGCAACCTGACGCAGAGGCGGCAGGGGAGGTCGCAGGAGTGATCCCGACCAGGGCGGACTCCACCTACGCGCCGATGGCCGAGGGGGCCTACGCGGTCGTGCTGCTGACCACGGTCGACGTGCCCGGGTACGGCGTGTTCCGGCGCGGGGACGTGGCGACGTTCGAGCCTGCCGTGTCGGACGCGCTGCGGGCGGCCAAGGTGGCCAAGCGGTGGCGCGAGGGCATGGAGCTCCCGAGGCCGCACCCGAGCACGGTCGTCATCGGCAACTACGAGACGAGGACGGTGAGGTAGGCCCGTGGCGCTGCTCTCGGTCGCGGACGTCAAGAGCTACATGTCGCTCTCGGGGACGACCTACGACGGCGTCCTCGGGACGATAGTGGGCGGCGTCGACCAGGAGGCCAAGCGCTACCTCGGCCGCGAGGCGGTGGAGCCCACGGTCGTGGGCGACGGCGTCGTCGCCGAGGCTCACGCCGGGGACAGGCGGACGCGGCTCATGCTCCGCGAGTACCCGATCCTCAGCGTCCAGAGCGTCATCGTCAACGGCGCGCCCTTCACGCCGATACTTCCCTTCGCGCCCGGGGCGGTGGCGCTCTCGACGGCTGCCACCGGCGGGAGCCTGGCGGGAGGCCAGTACCTCTACGTCAAGGTCACCGCCTACGGGCCGCTCGTCCAGAACAGTGGTGTCCTGGCCAACAGCCAGGAGAGCGGGTGGGTCAGCGAGTACAGCGTCCTCGTGCCGGCGGGGACGAGCACCAACGCGGTCACCGTGACGTTCAACCGCGTGCCGAACGCGCAGTACTACAAGGTGTACGTCGGCACGTCGCCGTCGCAGCAGAACCAGTACTTCCAGGTGGCGCCGACGGGATCGTGGGGCGGGCCGCTCAGCCCCGGCACAGAGAGCCTCACCATCACGGCGCTCAACGGGACGGGCAGTGGAGCCCCGGCGAGCGGTGCTCTCCAGACGGGCGGCGACTACACGTGGTGGAACGGTGGGCGAGACGGGATCCTCCACCGCGACTACGGGTGGGACGCGCCGAAGGCGTCTATCGGGTGGAGCACGTCGTGGTGGGACCAGCAGGGCCTGTTCCCGAGCTCCACCGGCGTGGGGTCGAAGGTCAAGGGGCCGGCCCAGCAGAACATCGTCGTGCAGTACACGGCGGGCTACGCGGCGTCCGACCCGAGGCTCACGGCCATCAAGCACGCGGCCGTCATGTGGGCCGTGGCCATGTTCAGGCGGCGGACCAAGATCGAGGTGACGCAGGAGAAGGTCCACGAGCACACCGCGACGTTCATGGGCGCGATGCCCGAGGAGGTGCGCCTCGTCCTGAACATGTACAAGCGAATTGGGGACTGGCAGCACCCCAGGACGACGCAGAGGGTCTAGGAGGTGGGCGCTCATGATGGCCGTGGTGCACGCGAGCAGCCTGGTCCAGTGGGGACTGTTCGTGCTGGTGGTGCTGTTGATGGCGTTCGGGGCGGTGCGAGAGTGGAGGCGCGTCGGTGGCGGTGATCGAGATAAGGGGCGACAAGGCGCTGATCGCCCAGCTGCAGCGGGTGCCGGGGGAGCTGAGCAAGCTGATGCTCCGGGTCGGGGACCTGTACGAGCGCGAGGTCAAGAAGAACCTCAGCAACCGAGGAAGGGCGTCAAACGCCCTCGGGCCGAGGGGTAGGCCGCCGCGCAACCCGACGGCGTGGCTGAGGGTGCAGACGGGGAGGCTCAGGAACAGCATCACGCGGTCGGCGGTGCGGGAGAGCGCGGGGAGGTACCAGGTGACGGTGGGGACGAACGTGGTGTACGCCAGGATCCACGAGTTCGGAGGGCCGGCGATGGCGTGGGGCAAGCACCCGTTCGTCATGAGGAAGCGCGCGTTCCTGGCCCCGGCGGTCGAGGATAAGTCCCTTCAGGCCTACGTGGCGGGGATGGTCGGGAGTCGACTCGTGGCCATCGTGCGCGGGAGCCCGTGAGTGTTCCCGACGGCCGACGCGGTGGGGGCCGGGGTGATCGCCCTGCTCGCGGCCGACGTGACCACGGGGACGGTGAACTGGCAGCACGGGTACGTGCTCGAGGACGACCCGCTCGCGGACCCGTCCACGCAGGACGTGCTCGCTGGGTACGTGATGGTGCACGACGCGACGCTGACGCCGTGGGCGATGGGCGGGACGAGCACGGGGACTCCGAGCGGTCGAAACCTGAGCGCGTGGGAGGGGCTGCTGCCGGTGCAGGTGACGTTCATCTCCAGGGACCCGGCGCAGGACACGTCGGCCGCGGCCGTCGCGGCGGAGAACATGATGACGCAGGTGCACAGGGTGCTCGTGGCGGGCGATCAGACGCTCGGCGGGCTCGTCAGCCAGATCGTGGAGCTGACGACCAGGCTCGACGGGATACCGAAGAACGGTGTAGCGTGGGCGACGACCTTGCTCAGGTATAGATTCATCGCATCGCCATGAAGAAGAAGCAGAGGGGTAGAAAACTCTCTTTGCGGCATAGGAGCAATCTGTGTAAAGGGTCTAGAAAAAGGTGGGGACCTAAGGGGATTCGTCGTGCCCTTAGAGAGCTATCTGAAGAGAGGTGGTCTTGATGCCGCAGGGACGTCTAGCCCATATCGGCTTCGCCAAGGAAGTGGCGTGGGGCACGCCCGTGGCCGCCTCGCGGTACTTCATGTTCCAGAACGAGAGCATCACGACAAAGGTGGAGGAGGTTATCCCTCCGCAGATCATCGGGTTCTTCGACGAGGGGCCGAGCTACCCGGGCCTCGTGGAGCACGCGGGCAAGGTGAAGTTCAACGTCTACCCGGACTTCGTGGGCGGCATGCTCACGAGCTACGGCCCGGACGTCGTCGCCAACGCGCCGACGGCGACCTACGCGCCGTCGGCCTCGGGCGGGACGCTTGCCACGGGGAGCTACTTCGTCAAGGTCGCGGCGATCTACGGCGACCGGGGCGGCGTGGTCGCGAGCCCGGCCTCCTACATCGGCGTGCTCGGCCCGACCTCGGTCGAGAGCGCGAGCCAGAGCGTGACGGGTCCGACGGGCTCCATCGTCGTCACCATCACGGCGCCGACGCAGGGCCCCCGGGCTACGTGGTCTGGTACACCGCGGCGGGCGGCGGGGCGGGCAGCGAGTCCCTTTACGTCCTGACGACGACGACCAGTGCGACCATCATCACGACGACGCCGGGGGCCGCGGTCATCGCCTCCACGACCATCGGGCCGGCGACCATCAACCTGCACACGTTCTCGCCGCGGCAGACGAGCTGGGGCGCGAACTCGGTCGTGCAGCCGTACACGTTCGAGGTCCACCGCGACATGACGAACGCCTTCCAGTACGCGGGGACCGTCATCGAGAAGCTCATGCTCCAGTGGGGCGTGGGCAAGGGCGCGGGCGCGGACATGGCGCTCACGGCCGAGATCGACGTGATCGCCAAGAGCTACGCGAGGATCACGCCGACGGCGGTGACCTACGACACGCTGGCCAACCTGTTCCTCTGGAACCAGTGCAAGATCAGCCTGGGCGAGGTCGGCTACGTGACGATCCAGGACCTGAAGCTGGAGCTCGACTACGGCGTCGAGGGCAAGGCCTACGTGGACGGGA
>Ga0209577_10007444_pt1 | contig 10072 bp, 9 predicted proteins | sample GraSoiAngelo_109_FD_185874 | JGI IMG/M metagenome (GOLD analysis project Ga0209577, IMG submission 185874) | Grasslands soil microbial communities from the Angelo Coastal Reserve, California, USA - 14_0903_12_20cm (SPAdes) (version 2) | ecosystem: Environmental > Terrestrial > Soil > Grasslands ...
CAGCGACTATCAGCGGGATCTGCCGATGCTGGACATCCTGGAGATGTCCGATCGCGAGCGACCGACTCGCTGACCCATCCCCGCAACGGGCCGTTGATGACGCGCCGGAAGCCTACCTTGGCTGGCTGCGCAACAGCCAGCGGCAGCCTCCCGGCGCGCCTTTTCCATTGACCCGGGGGCGATCATCGGCGGATGGTGAAGTTCGTGATCGGCGCACTTCTTGGCGACGCGACGCTGATGGTTGCGGCTGCGACCTATGAGGATCCCGACTCCTGGGGTGAGCGGCCGTCAACGGATCGCGTCGACGATCAGCTCGACCCAGCCTGTCGGGCGATTACCCATCCCTGACCTCCTGCTTTGATGGAGGCCACGCCCAAAGACCACATCGACCCGAAGGATGTCGAGGTCGTCTTCCTCGACGCCGGCGGCGTGCTGCTCTACCCCGATTGGGAGCGGGTCAGCCGGATCCTGAGCAAATACGGGATCAAGGCGACATCGGTCCAGCTGGCAGATGCCGAATTCCCGGCCAAGCGCCGCATGGACGACGCGGGCTTCACAACCACCACAGGCGACATCACCGAGCCCGACGGCTACCTCGGATGGGTGCTGAAGGCGACTGACCTTCCCTTCGATCATGAGGCGTTGCACCGAGCGGCGGACGAGTTCGAGGCGACCCACACGCGCGACAATCTGTGGAGCGACATGCCGGAGGAGGTGCCCGGGGCGCTCGAGCGCCTGCGGAACGCCGGCTATCGGCTTGCGGTCCTCTCGAACACCGAGTCGAACCTCCGCGACAGAATCGCGGCGGCTGGAATTGGGCCCTTCTTCGAGACGCTCGTGATCTCAGCGGAGGTGGGATCCGAGAAGCCTGACCGCAAGATCTTCGACGAGGCGCTACGTCTCATGGCCATTGCGCCGGAGCGCGCCCTCCACGTGGGCGACTTCTACTCGATCGACGTGGTTGGGGCGCAGAACGCCGGGATCACCCCGGTCCTGCTTGATGCCCGTGGCCTCTCACCCGACCGCGAGGTTACCCGCATCGCCAGCCTCACGGAGCTCGCCGATTCACTCAACGCTTGAGTCACCGTTGGACGAGCCACCCAAGAGGGACCCCGTGGTCATCTCCCAACGCCGGATCCACTGCCGCACCCTACTGGCCGGAAGTTAGCTCGGGTCGGTTCCATCTTCGCGGGGCCGTCGCGAGACGAGCATGTACACCACGAAGCCAAGCATGGCGCCGATGACGTTGACGATGACGTCGTCGACATCGGCCGAGCGATCCGGGATGAACAGCTGGGTGAACTCGATCGTCCCCGAGTACATGATCGCGACCAGGGCGAGCCGCCACCATCGGCCGAGCACCGGCAGCGCGATTGGGCCGAGGAGGCCGAGCGGGAAGAGCAGACCCAGGTTCCCGAACAGATTTCGCATCCAGAACGGGGAGCCGAGGTTGTCCAGGTAGATCCGCAACGTATGGAACGGGATCAGGTTGTCGTCCACGACCTGCGCGGGCAGCGGATGTGCAGGTTGCAGCGTGAGCACCAGTCCACCGATCAGCCAGACTGCCAGCAGGAGCGTGGCGAGGAGCCGCATGGGACAACCATGGCACGGAACGCCGTGCAGCCTTGGCCGGAGGTGGTGACGGACGAACAGGCAGGGACCGAACGGCCGCTCAGGCAGGTCCGTACGCTAGAATCGGCGCCTGAGCTGGACCGCGCGTCCGGCTCGATCCTGCCGCAACGGGAGTCGGAACCCTGGACATAACCAGCGTCCTCTTCGTTGTGCTCGCCATCGGGATTCTGGGCGGCGGGCTGGCGGTCGTGACGCTCCGAAACGTGATCCACTCCGCGGTGGCCATGATGATCTGCTTCGGATCGCTGGCCGGCATGTATGCCCTGCTCGGGGCGCCGATCATCGCGGCCGCGCAGGTCCTCATCTACCTCGGCGCGATCAGCGTCCTGATCCTGTTCGCGATCATGCTGACCCAGGCCGGCGACGCCAGCCTCCCGGCGCCATTCCATCGCCAGGCGCCCATCGCCGTCGTCATCGCGCTGGTCGTGGTGGGCCTCGTGGCGTGGGCGGTCGTCACGACCGCGTGGAAGGCAGCACCGACGGCAGCGGCGGTCGTAATCGAAGCAATCGGCAACCTGCTCTTCACCGACTACGCGCTGCCGTTCGAGATCATCGGCTTCCTGCTGCTGGCGGCGATCATCGGCGCCATCTTCCTGGCCCGGCGGCCGGAAGAGGACGAGCGAGCGAACTAGACCGATGGCGTCACTGCAGGGCTACCTGATCGTTTCCGCGGCGCTGTTCGGCATCGGCGCCTTTGGGTTCATGGCGCGCCGTAACGCGATCCTGATGCTCATCTCGATTGAGCTGATGCTCAACTCGGTGAACCTCAGCCTGGTCGCCTTCAACGCATACATTCCGGGCGCCAACAACGCCGGGGCGATCTTCGCGCTGATCGTGATGGCCGTCGCCGCGGCCGAGGCGACTGTTGGGCTCGCTTTGGTGATCGCGATCATCCGTACCCGTCAGACCCCCGAGGTCGATGAGTACGACGACCTCAAGGAGTAGGCGGCCTTCGTGGAGCTGCTGATCGCCCTGATCCCGGCACTGCCACTGGCCGGGTTCCTGTTCACCGTCGCGGTCGGCCCGTTCCTCGACCACGTTCCGGTACATGGTCACGCCGCGGCAGACCACGGCGTGGGCGACCACGACTCGGCCGGACACCAGCCCGATTCGCACGAGATCGTGGCGGTCGAATCGCACGACACGCACGCGCCAGTCGACGAGTCATCATTCCGGACGGTCCCCACCGAGGAGGAGCAGCGGCTCACCTCACCGCACTTCGGCCACGCCGACGACCTGGCCAACGCCGAAGGATCGGACGGCGTCATTCCGCCCGACCTTGCGGACGGTCGTGGACAGACGGGGCACGTCGTGCCGGGCGCGGAGCGCCCGCGCTATCGGTCCTGGATCGTGCCGACTGTGCTGGTCGGGATCGCCTGGGTCTTCAGCATGGTCGTCTTCGTCAGCGTGATTTTTGGCGGGAACACCTACCACGTGACGATCTACGAATGGATCGTGGCGGGCGACTTCCACGTGACGATCTCGTTCCTGGTCGACCAGCTGACTGCGATGCTGCTGCTGGTCGTCAGCACCGTGGGCTTCCTGGTCCACGTCTACTCGATCGGCTACATGGACGGGGACCGGGGGATGTGGCGCTTCTTCGCCTACCTGAACCTGTTCATGCTCTCGATGCTGCTGCTGATCCTGGGCGACAACTACCTGATGTTGTATGTCGGGTGGGAGGCGGTGGGCCTTTGCAGCTACGCGCTGATCGGCTTCTGGTACAAGAAGCCCTCCGCCGCGGGAGCTGCCAAGAAGGCGTTCATCGTCAACCGCGTCGGTGACCTGGGCTTTGGCCTGGGCGTGATGATGATCTGGACGACGCTTGGCACCTTGAGTTTTGCGGGTGTCTTCGCGCGGGTCCAGAATATGGATCTGCTTGGGGCGTCAATCCCACTTGGCGGCCAACCCCCGACCGAGCTCACGGTCACGATTATCGCGCTGCTGCTCTTCGCAGGAGCGGTCGGCAAGTCCGCCCAGTTTCCGCTCCACGTCTGGCTGCCCGATGCGATGGAGGGCCCGACCCCGGTCAGCGCCCTCATCCACGCTGCGACCATGGTCAACGCTGGGGTCTACATGGTCGCCCGCTCCAACCCGATCTTTGCCCACGCGCCGATCGCGATGTTCGTGGTGGCCTGCATCGGCATCTTCACGGCCATCTTCGCGGCGGCCATCGCCCTGACGCAGAACGACATCAAGAAGGTGCTCGCCTACTCCACGGTGAGCCAGCTGGCGTACATGTTCACGGGCCTCGGAGTGGGCGCCTGGGCCGCTGCGATCTTCCACCTCGTCAGCCACGGCTTCTTCAAGGGGCTGCTGTTCATGGGCTCCGGCTCCGTGATCCACGGATCGGGCGGAGAGCAGGACATGCGCTTCATGGGCGGGCTGCGGGAGAAGATGCGCTGGACCTACCTGACCATGGTCATCGGGTCGCTCGCGCTGGCGGGCATCCCGATCCTCGCCGGCTTCTTCAGCAAGGACGAGATCCTGGGCGAGACCTTCAGCCGCGGCTATGGCCTCTTCTACCTGGTCGGCATCGTCACCGCCTTCATGACCGCCTTCTACACGTTCCGGATGATCTACATGACCTTCCACGGAACGTGGCGAGGCGTGGCCGAGGTGTGGCACCACGTGCACGAAAGCGCGGCGACCATGGTCGTGCCTCTCCAGATCCTGGCGGTGCCAACCATCCTGGTCGGACTGCTGCTTGGCATCCCGCCGGAGAGCGGCCTGATCCACCAGTGGCTCAACCCGGTCTTCGAGCACGCGGAGCAAGCGGGCATCGTGGCGGGGTCTTTGGCCGCGAGCGGCGCGGGCTTCAGCTTCCTCGGATTTGGCGGACTGCTGCTTTTGGTGGGTGCCGGCGTCGGAGCGACAGGCATCTGGCTCGCCCACCGCTGGTATGTCGCCGATACGACCGCTCCGGCCCGCTTCATCGCGCGCATCCCGTTCGGCCTTGGTCCGGGCATGTACGCGGCGAGCGTGAACAAGTACTACATCGACGACCTGTACCAGCTCGTGTTCGCTCGGGGCGGTGTGCTCCTGGCCGAGGCGTTGTGGTGGTTTGACGCCAAGATCATCGACGGCGCGGTGAACGGTGCCGCGACGCTGGCACAGGGCATCGGTCGGGGCCTGCGGCGATCGCAGACCGGGCGCGTCGAGAACTACGGGCTCGGCATGGCGGCCGGGCTCATCCTCGTGCTCATCGTGTACGTGGTCGTGATCCGTTGATCGCGAGTCGCACCCAACCCTCCTCGGAGTACGAGCGCCAGGAAGCCGTGTTGCCTCGGGTCATTGGAGGAGGCGCGGCCGGAGAGCGGCGCCGCCTGTTGCGAAGCCAGGCAAGCCGTTCTTCGGCCGCGCCATCAACGCCACACTGATGCACATACCTGTATTGACCCTCGTGGTCTTCTCGCCGCTCCTCGGTGTGTTGGCGCTGCTCCTGATTCCGGGCCACAACCATCGGGCTATTCGCTGGGTGGCGCTCGGGGCGGCGCTTGTCAGCTTCGGGTTCAGCTGCGTGTTGCTCGGCTACCAGGTAGGGGGACCGGAGTTCCAGTTCCGCGAGGACTACAGCTGGATCCCCGCGTTCGGCATGCGTTACACGATGGGCGTCGACGGCCTCAGCGTCGTCCTGGTGGTCCTGACCACGGTCCTCTCGGTGGTCGCGATCCTCTACTCCTGGACCCCCATCCAGACGCGGGTCAAGGAGTACTACGCGACCATGCTGCTGCTCATGGTCGGAATGCTCGGCGTCTTCGTGGCGCTCGACCTGTTCCTGTTCTACGTCTTCTGGGAGATCAGCCTGATCCCGATGTACCTCGTCATCGGGATCTGGGGCGGCGCGCGACGCATCTACGCCACGGTCAAGTTCGTCATCTACACGCTCGTCGGCTCGCTGCTGATGCTGGTTGCCATCCTCGCGGTGGCGATCGCGCACGGCAGCGCCACCGGGAACTTCACCTTCAGCTACGAGGCGCTGCGAGGCTTCAGCTTCGCCATCAACCTGCAGGCTCTGGCCTTCATCGCATTCTTTTTGGCGTTCGCCATCAAGGTGCCGATGTGGCCGCTGCACACCTGGCTCCCGGATGCGCACGTGGAGGCCCCCACGGCCGGCTCGATCATCCTCGCCGGCGTTCTGCTCAAGCTCGGCGGGTACGGCTTCCTGCGCTACGCCGTTCCACTGCTGCCCGATGCGGCGAAGAGCTACGCCCCGATCATCATCGGCCTGGCGATCATCGCGATCCTGTATGGCGCACTGGTCAGCATGGTCCAGCCGGACCTCAAGAAGCTGATTGCGTACTCGAGCGTCAGCCACATGGGCTTCGTCATGCTCGGGACCTTCGTGTTCAACGCGCAGGGCCTGCAGGGCGCGGTCTTCCAGATGATCAGCCACGGAGTCACCACTGGCGCGCTCTTCCTGCTGGTCGGGGTCATCTACGAGCGCACCCACGATCGGCTGATCGCGCACATGGGCGGCCTCAACGGAAAACTCCCGCAGTACGCAGCGATCTTTGGACTCTTCACCTTCGCGAGCATTGGGCTGCCGGGCCTGTCCGGGTTCATCGGGGAGTTCCTGGTGCTGCTGGGCGCGTTCCGCTTCAACGGCCTGGTGGCCGGCATCACAACGGTCGTCGTGATCCTGAGCGCCGTCTACATGCTGTGGATGTTCCAGCGCGTCTTCTTCACGGTGCCGTCCGATTGGATGCGGCGCTTCTGGCCCTCCCTCAAGGACATGACCAGGCTCGAATGGGCCGCTGTCGCACCGCTGGTGGTGCTGGTGGTCGCGCTCGGCGTCTTCCCAGGGCCGGTCCTTCACCTGACCGAGGCGCCGGTGCAGCGCATCATCGAGACGGTCAACGGCGCTGGCGGCCTGACCGGGCTGAGCCTGCCGTGGTAGGACCCATGAGCCGATGAACTACTTCACCGAGCTCTCTCCCCTCCTGCCGGAGCTGATCCTGTCGGCGCTGGTGCTGGTGGTCATCACCGTCGACCTGTTCCTGCCTCGCGACCAGAAGTGGATCCTGACGCCGCTTACGGTCTTCGGGCTGATCCTGGCCGGGATCTCGCTGCCGATCGTGTGGGGCACCAACGCCAACCTGCTGGGCGGCTTCTATCGCGTCGACGATCTGTCGGTCTTCCTCAAGGGCGCGACCGTGGTCATCGGCATCCTTTCGGCGCTCTTCGCGCCCTCGTACCTGCGCACTCGTCGGCTGCCGCTGGGCGAATTCAATGCCGTGCTCCTCTTCAGCCTGCTGGGGATGTGCATCCTGGCCTCGGCGAGCGACCTCATCACCCTCTTCCTGGGCCTCGAGTTGATGGTGATGCCCTCGTACGTCATGGCGGGCTTCCACAAGACCGACCGATACAGCAACGAGGGCGGGCTGAAGTACTTCCTGCTCGGATCCTTCGCCAGCGCCATCCTGCTTTTCGGCATCAGCTGGACCTTTGGGCTGACGGGGAGCACGCACCTGAACGCGATCGCCAAGGCCCTATCGCAGGGCGGGCCGACGCCTGGCCTACTGGTGGCCATCGGGTTCCTGACCGTTGGCGCCACCTTCAAGGCGGCCGCGGTGCCCTTCCACTACTGGACGCCGGATGCCTACCAGGGAGCGCCCACGCCGCTCACCGGCTTCCTGTCGGTGGGCCCCAAGCTGGGTGCCTTCGCGGTCCTGATTCGCATCTTCGTGGACGGACTCGGTCCCATCAAAGCGGATTGGCTGATGGTGATGGCGGCGCTGGCCGTGCTGACCATGACCGGCGGCAACATCGTGGCGCTCACGCAGAGCAACGTGAAGCGCATGCTCGCGTACTCGAGCATCGCCCACACCGGATACATCCTCGCCGGGTTGGCGGCGTTCGCCGGCGCGTCCACCAGCGCCACCGCCCAGCGCGGGATCGAGGCGGTCCTCTTCTACGTCCTGGGGTACGGCGTAATGAACGTCGCGGCGTTCGCGGTGGTGGGCATGTTGCAGCGGGATACGCGGCGCTTCGGCGGCATGGGGAGCTTCGCCGGCCTCGCGTCGCGCGACCCGTGGCGCGCCGCGGCGATGGCGATCCTGCTCCTCTCGCTGACCGGCATCCCGCCCACCGTCGGGTTCTTCGCCAAGCTGTACGTGTTGGTTGCAACGGTCAATGCCGGGCTGGGGTGGCTGGCCGTGATCATCGCCCTGAACGCGGCGCTGGCCGCCTTCTACTACCTGCGCGTGATCGTGACGATGTACATGCGCGACCCCGAATCCGAACCGGCGCCCATCGACCACGCTGCTGCCGGCAACCTGGGGCTGATCATTTCGGTGCTCGGAGTCCTGCTGCTCGGCCTCTTCCCTGACCGGATCCTGGAGCTGTTGCGGGTTTCGGCCGGAAGCCTGTTCTAAGGCCCGTGGTCGCAGCACAGCACGACCGTCCGGTCAGTCCGCTCGACGCGTCCGCCAAGCGGCTCCTCGGCGATCGTCGTCTGATCCTGGCGGCCAACCGCGGACCAGTGAGCTTCAGCTCACTGGCAGATGGCAGCCTTCGGCCGCGGCGCGGTTCCGGGGGCGTGGTCACCGCGCTGTCCCAGGTCAGCAGTCACGTTCCGCTGACGTGGGTGGCTTCCGCCATGAGCGACGCCGACCGTCGCGCGGCACGCAGCCCTGCCGCTCTGGACCGTGCCATGCCGCACGAGGCGGTGCGTCTGCGCTTCGCGACCGTGCCGCGGTCGGTCTTCGAGGGAGCCTACAACGTCATCGCCAATCCGCTGCTCTGGTTCCTGCAGCATGAGCTGTGGAACCTCCCGGAGCGCCCGATGGTCGGTGCGACCACCATGCGCGCCTGGCGCGAGGGCTACGTAGAGCTCAACCGCGCGTTTGCCACCGCGGTGCTGGCGGAGGTTCCGCGCCGCGACCGCTCGCCGCGGATCATGCTGCACGACTACCACCTCTACCTCGCCGCCGAGCCGATTCGTCGAGCCCGCCCGGATGCGATCCTGAGCCACTTCACCCATATACCCTGGCCTTCGTCGTCGATTTGGCAGGTGATGCCACCCGTCATCCGCGAAGACATTTGTGCGGGGCTGCTCGCAAATGACGTGGTGGGCTTCCAGACGCGTCGCTACGCCCACAACTTCCTTCGCAGCGTCGAGAGCTTCCTGCCCGATGCCCACGTCGATTACCGCGCCCGCACCGTGCTGCGCCGAGGGCGGACGACGCTGGTGCGCTCCTACCCGATCAGCATCGACGTGGCCGCCACGCAGCGGATCGCCGCCTCGCGCGCGGCCCGTCGTCGCGCCCAGGAGCTGCTCGCGCAGGCGCGCGAAAAGATCGTCGTCCGTGTCGACCGTCTCGAGCCGTCCAAGAACATTATCCGCGGCTTCGCCGCGTTCGAGACGCTGATGGAGCGCTATCCGTCGCTGCGCGGCTCGACGACGTTCCTCGCCTTCCTGGTGCCCTCGCGCACATCGATTCGCGAGTACCGCGACTACGGCCGCAAGGTGCAGGACGCCGCGGATCGGATCAACGCCCGCTTCGCGCGCGCCGGGCAGCAGGTGGTCCGGATTTTCTACGAGAACGACTACGCCCAGGCGCTGGCGGGCTTGGCCATCGCCGACGTCGTGCTCGTCAACCCGCTCATCGACGGCATGAACCTGGTGGCCAAGGAGGCCGCGGTCGTGAACCAGCGCGACGGGGTGCTCGTGCTCTCGGAGACGGCGGGTGCCTACGACCAGATGGCCGATGGGGTGCTGCCGGTGGCGCCGGTGGACCTCATCGGCACGGCCGAGGCGATGGCCAAGGGGCTCTCGATGCCCCGCAGCGAGCGGCGCAGCCGGCTGGCCCGGTTGCGCGAAGGCGTCGAGCGCGAGGACATCAGCTGGTGGCTGCGACGCCAGCTGGACGACCTGGCCGAAGTTGCCGAGGGTCGCCTCAGCGGATAGTCGCCGCCAGGCGAGTCAGAAGCCGAACGAAAGCGACCGGGTCGGGCAAGAGGTCGTCAACGGTGGCTGCTATCTCGGCTGGCACCTCGTGCCCCCCGGCGATCCCGAGCACTACGCTCCTCACACCGCGAGATCGCAGGTCCTGAGCAACTCCGAACATATCGAGATCGGTGGCATCGTCGCCGGCGACCACCAGGCCGCGCAGCCCGAACCGCTGGACAACCGCCCTCAGCGCCGTCCCCTTGTCGCCACGGCCAACGGGGCGCAGCTCGATCGATCTCCGCCCCTCGCGAACGTCTATGTCCCTCCCCGAGGCACCGAGCACGCTCTCCAGCAGCCGTGCCCGGGTGATTTCCGGATCCTTCGCCCGCCGATAGTGGATCGTAGCGGACAAGCCCTTATCTTCGATCTCGACGCCTGGCGCCGCTGGGATACGCGCGAGGAGTCCAGCGATGGTGGCGCGAACGGGTGCCAACGCGTTGTCCACCGCTGCGGCATCGGCTCCGGGCTCCAGCCATTCAAGGCCGT
>Ga0209577_10007445_pt1 | contig 10070 bp, 6 predicted proteins | sample GraSoiAngelo_109_FD_185874 | JGI IMG/M metagenome (GOLD analysis project Ga0209577, IMG submission 185874) | Grasslands soil microbial communities from the Angelo Coastal Reserve, California, USA - 14_0903_12_20cm (SPAdes) (version 2) | ecosystem: Environmental > Terrestrial > Soil > Grasslands ...
GGGGATGCAGCCTGCCTGCGCCCAGGCGTGCCCGACCCAGTCCATCCAGTTCGGCCCCCTCGTCGAGCTGCACGCGCGCGCCGACATGCGGCTCGTGGCGCTGCAGAGCCAGGGTCACGACCCCATCCTCTACGGACGCGATGACAACGTCTACGGCGGCCTCGGCGCCTTCTTCCTGCTCATGGACAAGCCCGAGAGCTACGGACTGCCCAGCACCGCGAGCGCGGTGCGGCCGGAGCGGAACAACGCCCCCGGCTACCTCGGCGCGCTGCTCGGATCGGTGCTCGCCGTCCTGGGCGGGCTGATCGCCTTCCGGGGCCGCAACGAGACGGAGGCGCAGTGATGGACCACGAGCACTTCGCGGTCTCGCCCGACTGGAAGTGGTACATCCTCCTCTACTTCTTCCTCGCCGGCATCGCCGGCGGCGCCTACGTGATCGGCGCCCTCCTCCGCCTCGCCGGCGGCGCCGGCCGCGACCGCGCCGCCGAGCGCGTCGCCTTCCTCGTCGCCTTCCCCGTGGTGCTGATCTGCCCGATCCTGCTCACCCTCGACCTGGGCTCGCCCGGGAGGTTCTGGCACATGCTCATCAACACCACCCCGGGACAGGGCGGGGTGAACTTCGTCAGCCGCTCGCCGATGTCGGTCGGCGTCTGGGCGCTCAGCCTCTTCGCCCTGGTGTCCTTCGTCACTTTCGTCGCAACCCTCTCCGAGGTGCGGGGCGGGCGCGGCGCGGCGGTGCGGCTGATGGCCGGCGCGGGGGGAAGCCTGGTCGTCCTGGCCGGCGCGCTGCTGGGCCTCTTCGTCGCCTCCTACACCGGGGTGCTGCTCAGCGTCAGCAACCAGGCGGTGTGGAGCGACACCTGGACTCTCGGCGGGCTCTTCCTCGCCTCGGGGATGAGCGCCGCGGCGGTGGTCGTCGCCCAGTTCGCCCGGCGGCGCGCCGGGGCGGGCACCGAGCGCCGCCTCGCCGAGGCCGACGGCTGGTTCGCGGTCGTCGAGCTGCTCTTCGTCGTGCTGTTCTTCATCACCCTCGGCGCCGCCGGCACCGCGGGGACGGTGCTCGGCCACGGCTGGGCGCTGCTCTGGGTCGTCGTCGGCCTCGGCCTGCTCGTCTCCCTGCTCGGGCTGGCGCGGCGGGGCATGGCCGGCGCGATGGCGGTGGTCACCCCGGTGCTCGTCGTCCTCGGGGTGTTCGCGCTGCGGGCGGTGATCATCTTCAGCCCCCAGTAGTGGCGCCGCCGCGCGTCGGCGTCGAGCTCGCGGCGCCCGGCGCCGATCCCGGTGGCTGGCTCGCCGAGGCCACCGCCTACGAGGCGGCGGGGGTCGACTCGCTGTGGGTCGGAGGCGGCGATGACGATCCCTGGGTTCTGCTCGGCGCGCTCGCCGCGATGACCTGGAGGGTGCGGCTCGCGCCTCCGGCGGGCGCCGCGGCGCACGCCGCCTCGACGGTGGAGCGGCTGAGCGGCGGGCGGCTGCTCGTCGTCCTCGTCGATGCCGGGGCCGGCCTCGAGGCGGCGGTGGCGGGCGGCGAGGTGGAGCGGTGGGCGCGCGCCGCGCCACCTCCGGGACGCCGGGCCTGGGCCGAGGCGCTCGCCGCCGCGGCGGACGCCGACGCCCACGGCCTCCTGGTCCCGGCGACCCCCGGCCTGCTCGACCTGCTCCGCAACCCCGACGACGAGGACGACCGCGGCGACCTGCGTCTCACCTACGGGTAAGTTGTCACACGCTCCAGACAATGCCCAGGGCGGCATCAGGGACGTAGGAGCAGAACGTTCCGGTGCGCACCGCACCGCGCAGGTGCTGCTCGAGCCGCGGATCGTACTCGCCGACCGCCGCCATCGCGGCGCGGATCCTCTTGGTGAGGTTGACGCGCGCACGCTCGACGTCGGAGCCGGCGCGCCGGGCGCGCCCGGAAAGGCCGACGGCGCCGGCCAGCTGGTCCGTCAACACATCGATCTCCATCCGCGCTCGGGCCACCCGCTCTGGGTCGTGGAACGCCGTGGCCTCCTCGACGTCCGCCCTCAATTCCTCGAGGCGCTCCTGATAGGCGGCACGCGCCTGGTCGTCCAGGATCTCGCCCGCGCTGCCCTCTGCGGCGAGGCGCATGCCCTGCCGATCCCATACGGAGACGCGTTCGCCACCACCGCCGTTGTGATCGGCGGCCACAAGCTGGAGGACGTGGAATTCGGTGCCTGGACGGGTGAGAAGCTGGGCGAGATAGCGGAGGCCTTTGCTGTCGGGGAGCCGGGAGACCCGTCCCTCGAAGACGATCGTCCAGTACGAACCCTCACGATGGAAGCTGGGGCCCATCGCCGCTCCGGCACGTGACCCGGCGAGCACGGCCTCGGGCACGTCCGCGTCCGGCGACCCGGCCGTGCGCGCCGCGGTGAGGGGCCCGAGCACCTCGAAGACCTCCACCGGACGTCCGCCACCCTTGCGGACGAGGTTCTCGCGCTGCCGGCTCCAGACGCGGTCGGAGATGACGGCGTGGGTGGCGCCGGTGCACAGGACCTGTCCCGGCGCAGCCTCCGTGCGGAGCCGGGCGGCGAGCGACACCACAGAGCCCATCGCGGTGTAGGTGCGCAGCAGCTCGCTCCCGAAGATGCCGATCGTCGCGTGACCGGTGCTGACTCCGGCTCGCAGCCGCAGGTCGACTGCGACTCCCCGCCGGCGGCAGGCGGTGGCGACGTCGACGAGACGGCATCGCATCTCCACCGTCGCCTGCACCGCCGACCACGCATGGTCCGGGTTGTCGTCGCCGTGGGGCGCGCCGAAGAGGATCATGAGGCCGTCGGCGGCGAGGTGGTCGACGATTCCGCCATGGGCCGTGGCAACCGCGGTGGCCTCGACCAGGTAGGCGTTGACCAGCTCCGAGAAGTCCTCCGGTTCGAGCTGCTCGGCGAGGAGGCTGAACCCGGCGACACCGATGACCGCCACGGTCACCCGGCTGCGGCTCATGGCCTGGTGCGGCCGGAGCTCGCCGGCGAGCAGCAGGTCGCCCACGGGGCGGGGGAGGAAGCGCCGGAGCTCGCCGGTGCGAACCAGCTCGGCGAGCTGTTCCTCGACGCGGATCTCGAGTCGCCGGTTGGCCTCCATCAGCTGCCGCCGCTGAATCCTCGCAGCCAGCAGGTTGCGCACCCGGGCCCGCAGCTCATCCGGGTGGAAGGGCTTGGCGAGGTAGTCGTCTGCCCCCTGCAGACCGGCGACCCGCGCATCCGCACCCGCGAGTGCGGTCAGGAAGATGACCGGGGTGCTGCGCAGGTCGGGATCGGCGCGCAGCCGATGCACGAATTCGCTACCCGTCACCCCCGGCATGACCTCGTCCAGGATGATCAGGTCGGGGAGGTATCGGCGGGTCAGCTCCAGCCCCTGCGCGCCATCTCGGGCGAGGAAGAGGTTGCACTCGCCGGCGAGCAGCCGGCGTACGTGGGAGCGCAGGTCCTTCACGTCCTCGACATGGAGCAGCACCGGCTTTCCGGTGTCGAAGCTGGACTCGGCTGCCTGGTTGGCGGCCTCGACATCTCCGCCGTCGTCGAGGTCGTCCGGGGAGCCGGGCACGGGCACCAGGTGCCCGCCGTCCGTCCTCGTATCCCGGTAGGTGCCGGGGCGGAGGTGGTCGATTCCCAGGGGGATGCTGACCTGGAAGGCGGTACCCTCCCCGGCGCGGCTGCTCACGGAGATCTCGCCGCCGTGGAGGCCGACGATCTCCTTGACCAGGGCGAGTCCCAGGCCCGTTCCCCTGCCGACCTGGGAGGCGTCGGCTCCCTGACGGAAGCGATCGAAGACGTGCGGGAGGTCGCCCTCGGCGATGCCCGTCCCCGTGTCGGCGACCGTCAGCAGCAGGGCTTGCTCTGCGACCTCCGTCGTGATCTCGATATGCCCGCGCTCAGTGAACTTGAGGGCGTTGGAGAGCAGGTTTCCGAGCACCATGTCGAACTCGTCGTGGTCGAGCCAGAGGTCGGCCCCGTCGGCGCGTGGGTCGAGGCGCAGCCTCACGTCGACGCCGCGCAGCTCGGCGACGGTCCGGAAGGGCGCGGTCCACTCATCGAGGAAATGGTTGACGTTCTCCACCCGGGCGACCCGCAGCTGCCGCGCACCCTGTTCGAGCCGGGCGAGGTCGAGCAGCTGATCGATGAGTCGCAGCAGCCGGTGCTGGCTGCGCTCGGCGCCCTGCAGCTGACTCGCCACCTCGAGGGGCAGCTCACCGCACCGGCCGCTGAGCACATACTGCAGCGGGCCGAGGGTCAGGGTGATGGGGGTGCGGAACTCATGGGAGATGTTGGCGATGAAGGTGTCCTTCAGGGTGTTGAGCTGCTCGAGCTCCACCGTCGCTCGATGCTCCCTCTCGTAGGCGGCGACCAGCGCCTCCCTGGCGCGCTGCCGCTCGGTGACATCGACGAGGATCCCCTCGACCAGTTCCTCGCCCGCCGCCTCCACCGTGCGCAGGTGCACCGCCGCTCGGATGATCTCGCCATCCCCGCGTCGCAGCTCGATCTCGAAGTCGTGGACATCGCCGGAGGTCGCCGCGACCCGGAGCTGCCGGCCGCGATCCTGGTCCACGAGCAGGTCGCGCAGGGTCGGCGCCCGCTCGAGGAACTCGGCCGGGGACCCGTATCCCAGCATCCGTGCGAGCGCGGGGTTGACCGCCAGAAAACTGCCGTCGAGGCGCACACGGTAGGCACCCTCGACCGAGCTCTCGAAGAAGGACCGGAAGCGCTCCTCCGAGTCACGGAGGGTCGCCTCCGTCCGTCGTTGCTCCGCGATCTTGTCGGCGAGCGCCCGGTTGGTGGCGGAGAGTTCCTCGGTGCGCCGTTCCACCGCCGCCTCGAGACCCGCCGCCGCCTCCTGCAGCCGTCGATGGGCGAGGCCGCGCTCGCGGACGAGGGCGGCGAGGATGAGGGAGGTGCAGGCCACCGTACCGTTGAAGGCCTGCAGATCGACGAGGCGCGCACTCGCGCCGGCCTCGTGGAACGGTCCGTGGCCATGCACCGTCGCCCAGATGGCCGACCCGCCGACGACGAGGTTCAGCATGGCCACCGCCGGCTGTGGGAGTCGCGCCGCGGCCCAGAGCACCAGGGGGAATGCCAGGAAGGTGAGCGTCAGGGTGCTCCGGAAGATGATCTGCGAGGTGCCCGCCGCCACGACCAGCAGGGCGGCAGACTCCGCCATCCGGCGGCGTGAGCACGGGTACGGGGACGGTGCTCGCGTGGTCAGGGCGAGCAGGAACGGAGCGACGAGAACCACGCCCATGGCATCGCCGACCCACCAGACGAGCCACGCCTTGAGCGTGCCCGTCCCGCTCACCGTCCCGGTCACGAGCAGGGCGATCGTCCCCAGGGTGGCGCTGATCAGCATGCCCGCGACGCCGGCGCCGATCACGGTGAGCACGTCGCGCAGGCGGGAGAGGTCGGTGCGCGCGTGGAGGGCATGGAAAAGGGTCGCCGCGGCGATGGGGGCGAGGGTGTTCCCCACCGTGATCCCCAGGGCCAGGACGGCGGTGGCGCCACTTGTGAGGTTGGCCAGGAACGCCGCCGCGGCGACGCCGGGCCAGGCGCCACGGCCGAGGAGGAGGAGCCCCGCCACCGCCACCCCGGTCGGTGGCCACACCGCGGTGACGAAGGGATTCACGGTGGCGAGGCGGAGGCCCAGCCTCGCGGTCACGTAGTAGCCCACACCGACCGCGACGACCTTCGCCAGCCACATGGGCGATGGAGCAGTCGTCAGTGACCGGAGCGACGCTCCTGGCATCCCACCAGCCCTCTCGTCCCAACCCGGCACGTCAGGGTCCGCAATCCGCCACAGGACTCCTGACCGGTCCGTCGGGAACGCTAGAAGGTGAGCCTCCATCCTGTCAATGCCTATGCGTTTTGTGTCAAGGACGCTGCAAGGTGGGTTTTGGCGAGGTTGACTGGTGGAGGGGCGAAAACGTCGAATCTCATTTTCGCGAATCGTATGGCACGATCGAGTGTCGAGGGCCGTGGGAACCCGGCGCCCCGCCGCCGCGTATGGTGGGGTGATGGACGACGAGGGGCTGCTGGAGCGGGCCCGCCACGGGGACCGCGAGGCCTTCGCCGAGCTGGTCACCCGCCACCAGGACGGTCTCTACACCATGGCGCTCCGACTGCTGGGACGGCCCGAGGACGCGTGCGACGTCGTCCAGGAGACCTTCATGCGCGCCTACATCAACCTCCCCAAGCTCCGCGGCAGCTCGATCCGCGGCTGGCTCTACCGGGTCGCCCTCAACGCCGGGCACGACGTGCTCCGCCGCGGAGTGCGCCGCCCCGAGGACCCGCTCGAGCGCCACGACGGGAAGATCATCGACCTCCCCGACCCGGCGCTCGGCCCCGACGCCGTCGCCGAGGGGCGCGAGCGCGCCCGCGTGGTGCGCGAGGCGCTGCTCGCCCTCCCCGTGGACTTCCGCGAGGCGGTGGTGCTCCGCGACGTCAACCAGCTCTCCTACGAGGAGATCTCCGAGGCGCTGCGGGTGCCGCTGGGGACGGTGAAGTCCCGGCTCAGCCGGGCCCGGGCAATGCTCGCCGAGGCGCTTCGCGGAAACAGCGCCCTCTTCGCAGTCGAGGGGACCCACTGATGGCCGAGAAGCACCTCGACGCCCTGTTCTCCGCCGCCTACGACGACGAGCTCGACCCGGTGGCCCGCCGCCGCTTCGACACCCACCTCGAGGCGTGCGACCGCTGCGCGCAGGGGTGGGACGACTACCGCGCCGCCCTCGACGCGGTGCGTGCGCTGCCGGCGGTGGCGATGCCGGCGACCGTCCGGCTCCCGGTCGGGCCGCCGCAGGTCGAGGCGGGGCGCGCCGCCCTCCTCGGGCGGCTGCGCGACGCCCTGCTCCATCCCCAGCCGGTGTGGGCGGCGGCCGGCCTCGCGGCGGTGAGCCTCGCGGCGGTGATCCTCGCGGTGCACCACCCGGGGGGAGGGACCGGCTCGTCGGCGCCGCTGAGCGTCGCCGCTCCCGGCGCGCTCAATGGAAATCAGGTTCCCTACGGCTCCAGCCAGCTCGCCCCCGTCGTCCCCTGCCCGGTCTCTCCTGTTGCCGCCGGGGCTGCGGCTCCGGCCGCCTTCGCCTACACCGCCCACAGCGATGCCACCACCGGCGGCGAGCTCGTCCTCGCCACCCGGTCGGACACCTATGCACCGGGGGCGAGCGTCCCCATCTACGCGCGGCTCACCGGCGTCCCCGCGTCCGCTGGCGGCTCCGACGTCATCCCCTGCGTGACCCTCGAGACGGTGGGCGCCACCTCGAACGCCGGCAGCGTGCCCGTGCCCAGGGCGGCACCGGCAGCGCCCGGAGCGGCGGCGCAGGCGCCAGCGCCCCCCGCCGACGGCCAGCCCCAGGCCGACGCGTCCACGATCTCGCCGACGCCGCTCGCCGTCGCCACCTCGGAGCCGCAGGCGTTCTCCGCCGCCGGCGCGGGGGCCGGCGGCGCCGCGGACTCCCTGAAGAGCACGGCCCCCAGCCCGCTGCTCACCGTGACCATCCCACCGAACGTCCCCCGGGGCACGGTGCTCCGGCTGGTGGCCGTCATCCCCCCGCACTTCAGCGGCAACCCCGGCGACACCCCCATCCGAGTCGAGCTCCTCATCAAGGTGAGCTGACGGCGCTGCGGCCGCTGGCGCTCGCGGCTCGCGTCATCGTATGGCCGCTTGCACTGAATGATCCGATTCCGCTATACCAGCTCACAGTGGCGGCGGCGGACCTGCTGCGAGATCCGGGCGAGAGTTGGAGGGGAAGCCGTGAGGATCGGGGTCCGGGCTCGAATGCTGATCAGCGCGGCCGCCGGCGCGGGCGTGGCCGCCGCCGGCTACACCGCCCTGGGCGGGGGAGCCAGCCCGCAGGGTGGCGTGGCGACGTCCCGTTCCGCTCCGGAGAGCGCCGTGCGGATCGGCGCCGACACCCCGGGGACGGGCGGCGTTTCCGCTCCCCTGGCCGCCGACCCGGCGGAGGATCTGGGACCTCCCCGGGGAGCCACCCCTCCGTCGACCCCCGCGGGCACGGATCTTCCATCCTTCCCGTTGCCCGGCTTCGTTCCGGCGGCGGCGCCCGCCATCGCCGCGCCGGCCCCTTCGGCGGTTCCGCCCGCCCCCGGTCAGCCCCCGCAGGTGCCCTCCTTCTCCCCGCCGCTCCCGACGTCCAGCTCGCCGGCGCTCCCCGGCTTTCCGACCTTCTCGTCGAGCCTTGCCTTCTCGTCCTTCCCGGTCGGCAGTCCCTTCCCGAGCTTTCCGCTCAACAACCCCTTCTCCACCTTCCCCCTGAGCGGCTTCCTGTCCTCCCTCGGGTCGGGCAGCAGCATCTTCCCCAACCTCCCTCTGGGAGGCACTCTGACCGGGTTGGGCGGCGGTCTGTTCCCGCTCGGCGGCTCCGGAGGCGGTCTCGGGCTCGGTGGCGGTCTGCTCCCCGGCTTCCCGCTCGGCGCGGGTCTCTCGCCGCTGGGGCAGGGCGCCCCGCCGGCAGGTCTCACCCTGTCGATCGGCAGGACCTTCCCACCCGGCACCACCATTCCCGTCCCGCCGGACACCAAGCCGACCGGCACCTCCATCTCGGTGGGCGTCACCGTTCCCATCGGCAGCGGCCTGGGCGGACCCCTCCCGGTGCCCGTGCCCTTCCCCGTGGGCTCGGTCATCGATCCTCTGCTCGGGCTGGACCTCGGTCCGCTGGGCGATCCGCGCCTCCTCTCGGAGCTCGGGTTGGGGGATCTCGGGTTCGGCGACCTCGGGCTGGACCGCCACCTGTTCAGGCACCTCTCCTTCGACGGCGATTCGCTGTTCGGTGAGCGGAGGCACCACCACTGACCCTGGGCTGAGCGCCACCCGGCGAGGCCGCCGGCGCAAGATTCCGTTTGTCGCCTCGTTCGGACTCCAGAAGGCGACTGTCAGGCCCCGACCGGCCGGCGGCAGCCGCCCAAGGCTCCCACGCGGACGGTGGACGATGAGGAAGGGATGTCGGTCGTGAGACGAGCGCTCACACCCCGTCGACGGATGATCGGGGTCGCGACGCTGATCGTCTCCGCGACCGGAACCGTGGTCCTGATGCCCAAGGCGGTGTTCCAGACGGCGGGGACCGACCCGGTCACCGAGACCATCCAGCTGACGGGAAGCGTTCAGCCGGTCAGCGAGACGCCGCTCGACTTCGGCACCGGTGGTGAGGTCCTCTCCGTCCCCGTGAAGGAGGGGCAGATGGTCGATGCCGGCACGGTGCTGGCCAGTCTCGATCAGGCCCCCCTTGTCAGCCAGCTGACCCAGGCACAGGGGACGCTGGGCACGGCCCAGGCGAAGGTGGCGCAGGACGAGCTCCCCGTCCCCGCGGAGACGCTGGCGGGGGGGCTCGGAACCGCGGCCTCGGCCCAGGACCAGCTCAACTCGGCACAGGCAGCTCTCCTGGACACGGAGAGGACCACCCAGCAGGACGTCGGCGTCGCCCAGCAGGCGGCTGCCGCGGCCGCGGCGGCCGGCAACGCCGCGGTCGCCGCGGCCCAGCAGCAGGTCAGCGCGGCGCAGGCGAACCTCGCGGACGTCGTGCTCGCCAACCAGGAGGCGGTCGCCGGAGCGCAGATCGCCGTCGCTCAGGCGCAGCAGCAGGGGGATGCGGCGGTGGCCACCGCCAAGGCGCAGGTGGTCGCCGCACAGGCCGCCGTGGCCGATGCGCAGCGCACCGGCCAAGCGAACGTGCAGGCCGCGCAGGCGACCGCTCGTGCGGATGACGCCACGGTGACGGCCGACCAGCGGGTGGTCGCCGCCGACCAGGCGAAGCTGACCGCCGATCAGAAGACCCTGGCGAACTGCAATCCGACTCACGTCACTCCGGCACCGGCCCAGTGCGATACGGACCAGCAGACCGTCACCGCCGACCAGCGGCAGATCACCGCCGACCAGGCCACGGTGACGACCGATCAGGCGTCCGCGCAGTCGGCGCACGCGGCCGTGCTCCGGGCGCAGTCCCAGGCTCAGTCCGCCGTCGACTTGGCGAAGACGCAGGTGATCACGGCGCAGGTCGCCCTGACCACCGCGACGGCCGCGAGGACAACGAACGTGCTCGCCGCACAGAATGCGCTGGC
>Ga0209577_10007447_pt1 | contig 10070 bp, 8 predicted proteins | sample GraSoiAngelo_109_FD_185874 | JGI IMG/M metagenome (GOLD analysis project Ga0209577, IMG submission 185874) | Grasslands soil microbial communities from the Angelo Coastal Reserve, California, USA - 14_0903_12_20cm (SPAdes) (version 2) | ecosystem: Environmental > Terrestrial > Soil > Grasslands ...
CTGCACCAGTTGGTTCGCGAATTGCACCAACTGTTGCGGCTCTCCCGCCGATGCGATCACGAAATCCACAGGGAAGTTGCCGCCGCCGGGCAGGGGTGGCGGAGTCAACGGGATCACTCGAATTCCCGCAATCTTTGAGAGCGGCCCGGTCGATTCGACCAGCAATTGCTGCGCTGTCTTCTTCCGCTCGCTCCAAGGCTTGGTCACCATGCCGCCAAACCCACCATTCGGATTCGTAATCTGAAAGATACTCTGGCTCTCTGGAAACGAATGGTAGACGTCGTAAACCTCGTTCGTATACAGATTGGTTTGATCGATGGTGGAGTTCGGCGACGCCTGAATGACGCCGAACACGACGCCCTGGTCCTCTGCCGGCGCTAGTTCCCTTTGCGAAAACATGTAGAACGGAACCATCAGCGCGGCGACGATTGCCCAGACCGTCAACACCACCGGCCGGAACCGCAACGTGCCGGCCAGATTGCGCGAGTAAGCAGCCCGGACCCGTTCAAACAGGCGATTGACCACGCCTGCGAAGCCACGGTCGGTCGCGCCTTCCCTTAGCAGCCTCGACCCCATCATCGGCGACAGTGTCAGCGCGACAATGCCCGAGACGATCACAGCGCCGGAAAGCGTGAACGCGAACTCACGGAACAGGGCACCGGTCAAGCCGCCTTGAATGCCAATCGGCGCGTACACCGCCGCCAGCGTGATCGTCATCGCGATAATCGGCCCGACCAACTCACGCGCCGCATCCATCGCAGCCTTAATCGGCGGCTTGCCCATGTGCAGATGCCGCTCCACGTTCTCCACCATGACAATCGCGTCATCCACGACCAAGCCGACCGACAGCACGATTGCCAGCAGCGTCAGCAAATTGATCGTGAAACCCGCGATCAGCATCAGGAAGACTGCGCCAATCAGCGAAATCGGAATCGCGACAATCGGGATGAGTACCGACCGGAACGACCCCAGGAAAAGGAAAATGACGATAATGACGATGATCAGCGTCTCGCTAAGAGTGCTGAGCACCTCGTTGATCGCGTCTTGAATGTATGCCGTCGAGTCGTACGGGATGCCCACCTTCATTCCCGCCGGCAACTGCGCCTGAATCCCGGGAATTTCCGCGCGAACTTGCTTGATGACCTGGAGTGAGTTCGCTGTCGGCAGCACCCAAACGCCCATGAACGTCGCCGTCTCGCCATTGAACCGAACATCCTGGTCATAGTTCTGAGCACCCAGCTGGACGTCGGCGATATCGCCGAGACGAACAACCACGCCGTTGTTCTCTTTGACCACCAGTTGCTTGAATTCTTCCGCGGTCTTCAGATTCGTGTTCGCGATGAGGTTCACCGACACCATCGAGCCCTTGGTGCTCCCGATCGCGGACAGGTAGTTGTTTTTCGCCAGGGCATCATGTACCACCGACGGCGAGATGCTATATGCCGCCATCCGATCCGGCTTCAGCCAGATGCGCATCGCGAACGTGCGGTCACCGAGAATATCGGCGCGCTGCACGCCGCTCACAGCGCTCAGTTTCGGCTGCACGACGCGGGTCAGATAATCGGTGATCTGATTTTGATCGAGATCTGTCGACGAGAAGCCGAGGTACATCGCCGCAAACTGGTTGTCCGCCGTCTGTAACTCGATCACCGGCGCTTCTGCCTCGGTCGGCAGGTCGTTCCGCACTTGCGCCACTTTCGCCTGAATCTGCGTTAGCGCGGCAGTAGTGTCGTAATTGAGCTTCAGGTGCACATCGATCGTACTGAGACCCTGCGCGCTCGATGACTCCATGTAATCGATGCCGTCCGCGCTGGCAATCACCCGCTCCAGCGGAGTGGTGATGAACCCACGCACCAGGTCCGCATTCGCTCCCACGTAGGTCGTGGTAACTTCCACCACCGCGATATCGCTGCGTGGATACTGCCGAACACTCAACGAACGGATCGATTGCAGCCCAGCGATCAGAATTACCAGGTTCACTACAATCGCGAGGACCGGCCGTTTTATAAACAGGTCTGTAAACTTCATGGACTTTCCTTGCTTAGCTGTCCTGCGGTTTAGGAGCCGGATTGTCTCCGGGCTGCACTTTGTTGTTAACGTTGACTGCCGCTCCATTGCGGAGCTTGAAAACTCCCGAGGTCACCACCTCATCCCCCGGGTTCACCCCCGACACGACCGCCACCTGGTCACCGCGCGACCCGTCGATCTTCACAAACTGCTGGCGCACTCCTTTGTAGGTCTGTCCCTTCGGATCCTTCATTTCCGAGATGATGAAGACCGAATCTCCATACGGCGCGTAGCTGATCGCCGATGCCGGCAGAGTAATCGCCTCCTTATTTGTTCCATACCCTACTTCCACCTGCACGAACATTCCCGGCTTCAGCTTGCCCTGCGAATTGGGAAGCGTCGCCTGCACCTGGACGTTGCGCGTGGTCTCATCCACGATCGAATCCAGCGCGTTGACGCGCCCGCTGAAGGTCTGTCCGGCGATATCCTCCGATGTCACATGCAAAGTGCGCCCCACGCGCACTTGGTTCGCCGCTTGCTGCGGCACACCGAAGTCCACATAAATCGGATTGAGCGCTTGCAGCGGAACAATAGGGTTGCCCGCCGCGAGGTACTGCCCGAGGTTCACCTTCCGAATGCCCAGCACCCCGGTGAAAGGCGCCCGAATCGTCTTGCGCTCGATCGTTGCCTTGATCTCCGCAACGTTGGCTTCCGTCTGCCTCTGCTGAGCGGTGGCTTGGTCATAGTCTTGCTTCGAGATGACCCCTTCTTTGACCAGTTGCTCCACCCGACCGTAGTTGATCTTCGCAAGATCGCGCTGCGCCTCAAGCGCGGCCAACTGCGCTCGCTCCTGCCGGGTGTCCAGTTCCACGATCACGTCACCCTTCTGCACGGTCTGCCCGGAGTCGAACGCAATCCGTGCCACAGTTCCGGGAAGGTCCGCGCTTACCGTGACGCCCTGTACTGCCTCCATGGTGCCGATGATCGACATGGTCGCGGGCCACAGCTCTCGCTTGGCAACGATGCTGGTGACTGCTTCCGGCGGAGGCTGAAACGACGAAGAGGCATGCACAGCCGTCTCCACTTGGCGGTACTTCACAAACCCCAGCGCCGTGAGCAACACAGCCGTCACGGACAGCACTAGCACCATTCTCTTAACCATTACTCACACCCCAGTTGGAAACATTCCATCATTAGATTGAACTTCCTTTTGGAAGGATTCGCTATCATTTCGCTTCTCGACGTGATCATTCACAAAACAACATCGAAACGTTTTATTCCCAATTCTCGCTAGGCTGCTCAAAGCCTTAACAAGTAAGTGCGTGATTTCACCCACCCCACAACTGCGTCTGTTATCCCCCACAGCCTAGTGACGAACGAGACCTAGAAAAATCGACATACAACTCGCACTTATTTTTAGTACGACGTCTTCGGCCTGACCGTTCCCTGGGAGCAATGGAAGTCAATTTCTGAGCTTTTTCTCCGGCCAGCACCCTTCTATCTCATTCTTTTTTCAGCGTATAATCTCGCTGCACATGACTCTGACGCCGGACACGAAACTCGGCCCCTATGAAATCGTTGCCTTGATTGGCGCCGGCGGCATGGGTGAAGTGTATCGAGCCCGCGACGCCCGCCTGGGCCGGGATGTCGCAGTCAAGGTCCTCCCGACGTCTTTTGCCGCCGATCCGGAGCGCCTCCGCCGGTTCGAGCAGGAAGCCCGGGCCGTCGCCGCTCTGAGCCATCCGAACATCCTCGCCCTCCACGACATCGGCCAGCATGACCGCGCTCCTTTTCTGGTCTCCGACATTGGCGGCGTGTTTGCCGATCCTCCGCTGGTCACTCGCGACGGCGCCAGCTTCGCCTTCGACTACCGCCTGCGGCTCTCCGACCTCTACACCGTAACAGGCATCCAATGAGCACAATCGCCTTCCGTCGAATGTCATAATCGTCTGCGTGGCGACCTTTCCAAGCACGCCCGCAGGCACTCTGCGACGGATACAACGCCTCCAGGCTGTCACCATTGCATGGATGACCTTCGAGGCCGCATTTTCGCTCTGGGCGGCCTGGAGAGCCCGCAGTCCCGCCCTGCTCGCCTTCGGTGGCGACAGCGCGATCGAACTCCTGTCGGCTGCAGTGGTTTTGTGGCGTTTTCGAAGTGCTTCCTCCGAACACGCCGAGCGAACTGCGGCCCGCACTGCGGGAGCGTTGCTGATCCTGCTGGCGGTCTATGTGATTCTGGCTTCTGTCCTGTCTTTAGGTGGCTACGTGGAACCCAAGTCCAGCTACCTCGGCATCGGTGTGCTTGTTGCTGCCGCCCTCATCATGCCGTGGTTGGCCAGGCAAAAACGTCGTCTCTCGGCCGAAACCGGTAGTGCTGCCCTTCGAGCCGATGCCACCGAATCCGCGTTATGCGCATACCTGTCGATCATTGCTCTCGCTGGGCTCACGCTTCACGCGGTCTGGCAGCTCCAATGGGCTGACCCGGTCGCGGCCCTGGCCATCACGCCCCTTGTTCTCTATGAGGCTCGGGAGACGCTCCGCGGAAAACCTTGTGGCTGTTACTGACATACAGGTTTTTCATCGTTCTTTCGATGATCCAGATTCGATCTTCATTGCTTGCGCGACGCCGGAGGCACCAGTCCGTTCGCGCGGTAATATGCCACCAACAACCCGTAATGCTCCGCGGAATCGTGCCCTCGTGAGCGCCGATGACTTCTCTCTCAGAAAATACCGCGCCTCTCAATCCTCCACGAACGACTTCAACCTCGCCAATGCCTGGTCCCACTGCTCGGAGACGATATCGAGATACTGCTTAATCTCCTGCATGGGTTCTGGATCGAACTCGAATCGCTTCTCGCGCCCAGCCCGTACACCATGCACGATTCCTGCTCGCTGCAATACCCGCAGATGCTTGGTGATCGCTTGCCGCGTGAGCTTCGAGTCCAAAGTCAATTCCGAAATCGAGTGCGGCTGTCCGCTGCATAATTTCGCAATCAGCAACAGCCGCGTCTCGTCGCCCAAAGCGGCAAAAATCGCTGCGCGATCACGCGCTGCAGCAGCCATTCCTCTACGGCTTTTCAGTGACATGATGCTCGATGTTTTTCATTTGCTGCGTCCAGCCTCCGTCATTCATGCGAAAGGCCTCCAGGCTCCGGCCGGCCGGGATTTTGTCGAAACCAGATTCGCTCAGAAGTAATAGGGTGCCCGTCGCTGTCTTCTCCAGCTTGAATTCAACCAGCGTTTGCGGCTCCTTGGAGTAGTCCACCTTGGGATCGATTGCATAAGGATGCCAGGTAAAAGAAAATAGCCGCTCCGCTTCCATCTTTTGCACGACCGCTTCCCACTTGAGATGCTCGTATCCCGGGTAAGTAATCTGTCCGCGGGAAACCTCCCCAGCCACAAATGGCCCATCCAGTTTCACTCGAAACCACTCGCCAAACTCACGATAGTCCGTCAATGCCTGCCAGACTCGCGAAACTGAAGCCTTCAGTTCGATTCGCTTCTCAATACGATCATTCATGTCCTGCAACCTCCAGGTTGCATAATACCAGCCGCCTGAAATAAATGCAACTTCTTGGTTGCCTTTTTAAATTAGGGTCCGCCGAAACAATGATTCTTAGAGAAGCCTACCGGAGGCTTGCCGTTCTGAGCTTCTCCGCGACCCAGTGCGCCAGGAGGTCGAGCACTGGCGACGAAGTCAGAAAAGCAGGCAGCAGTACCCATCCACTCGAAAGCCCAATTGGATCTGGCAACATGGGGTGGCTCACCCCTGGAAAAATACGCACTGTCACGGCCGAATTCCCATTCGAGCGCATGGCCGCCGCAATTCGTTCCGCCGACCGCATCGGAACGTGCAGATCCATACCACCCTGCAGGATCAAAGCCGGGCAATGCACCCGCCGGGCGAATTCCAATGTGCGCCTGTGCCGCATCCACGATGCTAGAATTTCCCTGGGAATGCGAATGAGGATAGGCAGTCTTGCTTTCATGATCATGGCGGGGGCGTTGCTCGCGCCTCTCGCGTTGTCTGCTGACCATCCCACGCTCGAGGCACGCCGCAAAAGCCTCAATCGACTGCTCGCCGATGAATGGGAATATGAGGTCCGGGAATCTCCCGAACTCGCCACGCTGCTCGGCGACTACCGCTACAACGATCGTTGGAGCGATTTCTCCCTCGCGCATGTGCAGGAGCAGAAAGATGACCTCGCGCACTGGGTCGCGCGCTTCGCGGCCATCGATACCACCGGCTTCCCCGAGCAGGAGAAGCTGAATCAGGTCCTCATGCTCCGCAATCTCAAGGAGCGCATCGAGGCCATCAACCTGAAGACCTTCGAGATGCCCATCGACCAGCAGGACGGCGCTCACCTGCAGTTCGCCGAGGCCCTTACCATCATCCCTTTCAACACCACGCGCCAATACGAAGACTACCTGGCTCGCCTGCGCGCACTGCCTCGAGCCCTTGATCAGATCACCGGAATTCTTCAGCAGGGCCTGAAGGACAAACTCATCCCGCCGCGCTATCTACTCGAGAAAACCGTCAAGCAGTGCGACGACATCGCCGCCCCGGCTGGGGATGCCAACACGTTTGCTCAGCCTCTCACGCATTTCCCAGAGGCAGTCTCTGAAGCCGATCGCAAGCGCCTTCGGGCCGCTATCATCGCTGCCATCGACCAGGAACTCAGGCCCGCCTACCGTAAGCTCTCCCGCTTCCTCGCCCAAGACTATGCCCCCAAAGGCCGCGCCCAGGAAGGGATCTGGTCGCTTCCTAACGGCGATGCCCTCTACCGTTTCGATATTCGACAGCAGACTACGACCAGCATGGATCCCGAAACCATCCATCAACTCGGCCTGCGCGAAGTCGAGCGCATTGAAGCCGAGCAGCTCATCATCGCCAAGAAACTTGGCTTCTCTGATCTCAAGAGCTTCCGCGCCTCTCTGGCCACCAATCCCAAACTGATCCCCACTTCCCGCGAGCAGATTCTCGAGACCTACCTGCGCTACATCGCCCAAATGTCGCCCCAACTTCCCAAACTTTTCGGCTTGCTCCCACCCACCCAGCTCGACGTCAAGCCCGTCGAAGAATTCCGCGAGAAGGACGCGCCCTCCGCGGAATACATACCCGGCACCCCCGATGGCTCTCGCCGCGGAACTGTGATGGTCAACACTGGCGACCACCAGCACCGTTCGCTGGTCGCCTGCGAGTCCACTGCCTATCACGAAGGCGTCCCCGGCCATCACATGCAGATTTCGATCGCCCAGACTCTGACCGCTCTTCCCACCTTTCGCCAGCAAGCCGGCTACAACGCGTACGTGGAAGGGTGGGCGCTCTATTCCGAGAGCCTCGGCAAGGACGTGGGCTTCTACCAGGACGCCTATTCCGACTTTGGGCGACTCTCCGACGAACTCCTGCGTGCCGTTCGTCTCGTTCTGGACACAGGTGTCCACTACAAACACTGGACGCGCGCCCAGATGGTCGACTATTTCCATGCCCACTCTGCCGAAGACGAGCCCGACGTCCAGTCGGAAACCGATCGCTACATCGCGGCCCCCGCCCAAGCCCTCGGTTACAAACTTGGCCAGCTCGACATCCTCCGCCTCCGACAGCTAGCCCAGAAAGAACTCGGCCCACGCTACGACATCCGCTCCTTCCACGACGAGGTCCTCAACGGCGGCGCCTTGCCTCTTGATGTTCTCGACCAGCGAGTTACGTCCTGGATCGCCGAACAAAAGGCCGCTTCTAACTCGCAATCCGGAAGCGCGAAGTAGGCAGGAATTCATCGTTGGAGAGTCGGGGTTTCGCCCGACTGGACGGACGAGACGCCCGTCGGATCAACCATGGACCCAAATAGCCAGTTCGTCCGCGTACCCATTCCTGCCCGTCCCTTATAATGAAACTTTCGCGATGCTTGCCACCCTCGATCAAATTCTCGCGACCACGCGCCGCAAGCTCTCGCAAAAGCGCCGCGCAGCCGACCTCCGCGCTCTCGACCGCCTCGCCGCTGAACATAAGCCCCGAGGGTTCCGGAACGCGCTGACGTCGGCAGGATCCCAGGGCGTGGCCGTTATTGCCGAACTGAAAAAAGCCTCGCCGTCCAGAGGCCTGATTCGCCCCGAGTTCGATCCCTCGCAACTCGCCCGAGAACTCGAACAAGGGGGCGCCGCCGCTCTCTCCGTTCTCACCGAGCCTGACTACTTCCAAGGCTCGCTCGACAATCTGCGCCTCGCCTCCGAAAGCACCAGCCTTCCGTGCCTGCGCAAAGACTTCATTCTCGACGAACTTCAGATCGTCGAGGCCCGCGCCCATCGCGCTGACGCCATCCTCCTCATCGTCGCCGCCCTGGAGCAACCCGACCTAGAAGGGCTCGCGGCCAAGGCCCGCGCCCACGAACTCGACGTCCTCTGCGAAGCTCACGACGAAGAAGAATTGCAGCGCGCACTCGACGCAGGCAGCGATCTTATCGGCGTGAATTCCCGCAACCTCCGCACTTTCCAGGTGGACTTGAACACGCCGCTCCGCCTGGCAAAAAAATTTCCACCCGGCATATTGGCGGTCGCAGAAAGCGGCATCGCCTCCGCCGCCGACATCGCCGAACTTCGCTCGGCGGGGTACGAAGCCTTCCTCATCGGCGAATCGCTCATGAAGGCGGCCTTTCCAGGCAGCGCTCTGCGCCGCTTGCTGGAGGCAGCCGCGGTCCCGAGCGAATGAATTTGTTCTTCCGAAAGGAGCTACTCAATCGAGCCGGATGTTTTGCCTTTGCCGACGACTGAAGACTGACGACTGCCTTTATGACTTGGATCAAAATCTGCGGAATCACGAATCTCGAAGACGCGCTCACGGCGGTTGACGCAGGGGCCAACGCCCTCGGCTTCGTCTTTTACGACAAGAGTCCGCGCAAGGTGGAACCCGCTTCTGTGCGCGATATTATCGAGCACCTGCCCGAGCACATCGAAAAAGTCGGCGTATTCGTCGATGCCGATGGAGATCACATCCGCGACGTCGTTTCGCAGACTGGCCTGACTTCCGTCCAGCTGCATGGCAGGCAGTCGCTTCAGAGTCTTTTGCAGGACTCGCGCCAATCTCTGGAGCACATCGGAGTCTCGAAAGTCATTCCCGCGGTTCCGGGAGACTCGTTGAAGGAAGGCGGGGTCCTCATTACCCAGAACGCTCGCGAAAAAATATTCGCTCTCCTGCTCGACGCGCAATCCAATGGAGTGTTCGGCGGAACTGGTACCACCTTCGACTGGAAAGGAACGCGCGCCATGGTGCAGGTCATCAGTGTCCAGCTTCCCATCATCGTCGCCGGAGGCTTGACTGAACTCAATGTCTCCGAAGCCATCAGAATTCTTCAACCCTTCGGCGTCGACGTGTCCTCCGGTGTCGAGGCCAGTCGCGGTAAAAAAGACCCAGAGAGGGTTCGTGCGTTCATCGAAGCCGTCCATCACGCCGACAAGCATGTCTGACCGTAGCGCCGGCGTCTCGCCGGCTCTCGGGCGGGCGTTCCATCGGCACTTTCGCACAACAACCGATGCCGGCAGCATGCCGGCGCTACACATGGACGATCATCAATCTGAAATCTACAATCTAAAATCTGAAATATTTCTCTAAAATGGCCACTGCAAAAATCACGTCCGCGCCGAACAAACACTCATCCACGGCTCCCAAATCCGTGCCCGGACGTTTCGGCGTTTACGGTGGCCGCTATGTTCCCGAAACCCTTATGGCCGCGCTCGAGGAACTCGAATGCGAATACGACAAAGCCAAGCGGGATCCTAAATACCAGAAGCGCCTGGACCTCCTCCTCCGGACTTACGCTGGACGCCCCACTCCACTCTTCTTTGCCCGCCGCCTTACGGAGAAGCTCGGCGGCGCCAAAATCTACCTTAAGCGCGAAGACCTGCTCCACACTGGCGCTCACAAGATCAACAACTGCCTTGGCCAGGCATTGCTGGTCGAGCGCATGGGCAAGCATCGCGTAATCGCTGAAACCGGGGCCGGCCAGCACGGCGTTGCCACCGCTACGGTCTGCGCTCTGCTCGGCTTCGAGTGCGTTGTCTACATGGGC
>Ga0209577_10007448_pt1 | contig 10069 bp, 8 predicted proteins | sample GraSoiAngelo_109_FD_185874 | JGI IMG/M metagenome (GOLD analysis project Ga0209577, IMG submission 185874) | Grasslands soil microbial communities from the Angelo Coastal Reserve, California, USA - 14_0903_12_20cm (SPAdes) (version 2) | ecosystem: Environmental > Terrestrial > Soil > Grasslands ...
TGTACAGCTTGTCTTGCAAAGCCTCGGTCGGTTTCATCAACGCGGTCGTGTAAGCATTTTCAGCCTCCAGGTGCGCAATGACTGGGGGACTAGTTTTCTCACGCAGCCAAAAATAATTATCGACCAGACGATCGCCGTTGATCTCGGTGATTTTCACTTTCTTTTCTGTGATTGGAGGTTGCAGCATCGCCGATGAATTTCCATCCTGGGCCATGACTTTGATGAATGCAATCGATGAGATAAACAACAAAGACAATAGTGATAGTCTAATTAGTTTCATTTGTATCTCCCAAGTCCGCTACCGCAGGCGGTTGCGGACTGTTGACGAGCGCACGGCCCGTCAGTCGTGAACCGTTCAACCACGCAGCGGATCACCCCAACCTGATTGGAGGTACTTGCCGTCTTCCACGATGCACGGAACGGTCGGGTCCCCGCCCGAAAACTTGAACATCTCCGTGCGATACTCCCGATTAGTCTGCGCATCGCGGTCGACGAAAGGAATTCCCTTCGAATCGTAATAGTCGCGTGCCTGCTGGCAATAAGGACAGCCGGGTTTCGTGTAGATAACTAACGCCAATTTCTCACCTCCGGGGATGACGAGAGTTTAGCAGTTGGCAGAGGAGGTTGAGAAGCCGGCATTTGGAGTGCGCCGTCAGAACGTGGCGTTTTATTACTGGGAGCGCGGGCGCCCCGCCCGCACGGTTGGCAGCTCGACTCTTAGCTCACGAGTCAAGACCCAAACGAAAGATGCGGGCGGGGGCGCCCGCGCTCCCAGTATTAAACGCTGCGCTCTGCCGGCGCACTCGAAAAGGAAAAGGGACGAGTGTGCCTCTTCACTCGTCCCCCACAACGTGACCAAGCAGGTTATCCGGATTCAGCCCCTCAGGGATGAAACTTTAGTCACGCTGATCTTTTTCGCTTACCGTCTAGTGACGATTCTCACGAAGTTGTCGCGAAACACTACTCAGGCGGCTCGTGTCGGTCCTTTCGAAAATCGCGTATATCACCTCGCCGTTCGCGTCGATCCTTGCTGACATCGCGCCGGTCGTTGCGAATTTCGCGGGTGTCGCCCGCGATTTCGCGGCGATCTTCGCGCAATTCTCTTCGTGATGCGCCATCTTCTTTGTCTTCGCGATAATTGCGAACGTCCGCGCGTCGTTCGCGTTCATCTCTGCCGATATCGCGTCGATCTGTACGAATGTCTCGCGTGTCTCGTCTGATCTCGCGACGGTCTTCACGCGAGTCGTGTCGCTTCGGTCCCGCGTTGCTGATGCCGACCGACGCGGCCATTGCCGTTAACAACAAGAGGCCTCGAAAAAATAATCTTCGCATGTTCCCCTATTCCTCCCGATCTTGAGAATTCGTTGCTTTACTCGCTTCAGATTGCGCGAGTTCTTAGGTCCACCTCCGAAGAGGCAGGAGGAGAGAAAACGCTGCCTTAAAGCCGGCGTTGTCTTTCAGGCGAACCCTTATCAACCCGTTAGACGCAGGGTCTCCGCGGGTGGACGAAGTTTTTAAGAATCATTTGACGGAGTTGATTTACGAAAGGCATGTCCGACAACCTTCAGCGACTTCTGATTAAGTGTCCTCGACGCGTAGCGTCGGCGTGACTTTAGCCCGGCGTTTCAACGCCGGGGAGCGCGTGGTAAAGTTGTTCTCGTCGCGTAGCGACGACTGATTGGCTAATATCTCAAACTGTTCTTCAGTCGTCGCGACGCGACGCGAATATTTCCTCGATCCTACCCGGCGTTGAAACGCCGGGCTAAAGTCATGACGACGCTACGCGTCGACAAGGTTTTGATCCCACGCTCCCTCAGTTTGTCGCTGAGATTACGACGAGCTGAAGCTTGTCGGGACACCAGATTGGGCTAGACGGACGACAGCGGTTGTGTTTGCAGGCCGAACGTCTGCGGGTTCTCGCCGACAATCGCGGCCGCGAAAAAGCGCGGCACGTAGTACACGTTCTCGCTTTGGAAAGTTGCGTCCAGTTTATCGCGGTGCTCAGTGAGAGCGCAGATGCTACAGCCGCGATTCTGTTGATTAACTAACGTCGCCAAATCACTCACGACGTTTCCCGCGCCGCGATTGTAAGCGAGCAACGCGAGAGCTTCCTTCATCGGGTCTTCGTCAAACTGTTTCAGTCCGGCCGCGATGTAACGCGCTGCCGCGTCGGCAGATTTCTCAACATCCAGCAGCTCAATCGCTGAAAGGCCATAGTGCTCTCCGGTCTTAGGCAGAAATTGAAACATGCCTACCGCGCCTACGGAGTTGGGTGCTTGAATGTTGACGTATTCGGATTCAACCAACGGAATATAGAGTCCGATGAGCGGCGACACGTCGCGCGCCTTAAAGATACGAATCAACGTCGGCGCCAACGTCTGTCCGCGTTCAAAGACGAAGCGGGCATCGCCTTTGCCTAATTGATCACCGCCGTTATTGCCGATGCGCCGAGTATAAAACTCAACGGCCTTCTGTATTTCCGCCTCAAACGCCGGCGTGAATTGATAATCTCTGCCGGAAATTTGCCGGGCCAACCGGCGCACTTGCTCGCTAACGAAAGCGCCGCGCTCTGACAGCGTCATTTGTTGGTAAGGCCTAGTCGATTGAATAGTCGCACGGGTGAAATGCGGAAATCCAGTCAGACAAGTAGTGACGAGTAACCAAAGCAGCGTTCTTTGAATTTTCATCCTGGTGTCCTTTCGATTTTCAAAGTGTGAACAAATCTACTTCTCAATTTGATAAGCGAGAAACCGAAGACAATAGTGTTCATTGGTGAAACGGTAAGCGAGAAACTGAAGCGAAACTGTTCATGGCCGGACAAAATATTTTCTGATCGAAAAGAGCTGCTCATCTTGGGATTGCTGCTCCCAGAAAGATGATAAGATCGGCCCTCGGCTTGATGTAAAGCAAACTGTTAGTTTGCGCAGACCGTGGCAAGCTAACAGCTTGCGTTACAAGCGGCGATGATGGCACTTTCCACTCCAGGCTTAACGGAACTGTTGGATGACTGGCAGCAGGGAGATCGGTCCGCGCTCGAGAGGCTCACTCCCTTGATTTATGACGAACTGCGACGCATCGCTCATCGCTATGTGCGGCGCGAGCGCAACGGTCACACGCTCCAAACGACGGCACTGGTTAATGAGGCCTACCTTCGTCTTGCCGGACAGGAAAAACCCGAGTGGCAGAACCGCGCGCACTTCTTTGCGGTGACCGCGCAGGTGATGCGTCACATCCTTACAGACCATGCGCGGCGACGGCGTTACGCCAAGCACGGCGGTGAAGCGCAACAGGTCTCGCTTGAAGAAGCGTCAGCGATGACCTATCAACGCGCCGCGGAATTGGTAGCCCTCGATGAAGCCCTCGATGGGCTCGCGAAGATCGATCCGCGCAAGAGTCGAGTCGTAGAACTGCGATATTTTGGTGGTCTCAGCCTGGAAGAGACCGCGGACGTGCTCGGAATTTCCTTGATGACAGTACGTCGTGATTGGCGCGCGGCCAAGGCGTGGCTCTTCAGAACGATGAACGATGAAGGATGAAGAATAAGGGATAGGTAATGACTTCTGAACGATGGCAACAGGTGGAAGAAGTGTTGCAGGCGGCGCTTGATCGGCCACCGCATGAACGCTCGTCATTTCTGAATGAAGCGTGCTCAGGGGACGAAGGGTTACGACAGGAAGCGAGTTCGCTGATCGATGCCTACGATGAAGCCGGCGACTTCATCGAAGAACCCGCCATTGCGCACGATGCGCACGTCCTACTTGGAAATAACGGTCAGGACAACATCGGTCGTGAGATCGGTCCCTACCAGATCATCGAACGTCTCGGGGCGGGCGGAATGGGCGAAGTTTATCTGGCGGAGGATCGGCGGCTTGCACGCCAGGTGGCTTTGAAAATCCTGCCGCCTTACTTCGTTTCCGACGAAGCGCGCCTGCGCCGCTTTCAAAGAGAGGCGCGCGCGGCTTCAGCTTTGAATCATCCGAACATCCTGACGATTCACGAAGTCGGCGAAGTAGATCAAGTCCACTTTATCACGACGGAATTCGTTGACGGCCAAACCCTGCGTGAATTGATTGCGCAAGAAAACCTGTCGCTCGCTGGAGTTCTGGAGATTGCCATCCAGGTAGCCGAGGCGCTGACTGTGGCCCACGCCGCGGGGATAGTCCATCGCGATATCAAACCGGAAAACATCATGCGGCGGCGCGGCGGTCTGGTAAAACTTCTGGACTTCGGAATCGCCAAGCTGCTTGAGCCGCCCTCATCCGATTCTGAGACTGCGAAGACCCAGACTGAAACGGGCGTGGTGCTGGGGACGGTAGGTTACATGTCGCCTGAGCAAGCACGGGCTCTACCCGTCGACGAACGCACAGACATTTGGAGTCTGGGAGTGGTGCTTTATGAAATGCTGGCGTATCGCGTGCCATTCGTGGGCGCGACGCGCATGGATACAATGGTGGCGATTCTCGAGCGCGAACCTGCTCCGCTGTTTCAGTTCGCAAGCGCACCGGCGGTCTTATCAGAGTTAGAGCGCGTTGTAAGCAAAGCCTTGCGTAAAGAACGAGACGAACGCTACCAGAGCACGGGGGAGATGCTGACGGATTTGAAGAGCGTCAGGCAAAAACTTGAACCAGCCGGGGCGCACGTCCTGGACGATTCGATGCGCGGGGCTCGGATGCTTCCGGGCGTCGACGAAGATTCGTTTGGTCCCTCTCGATACGAAACGACAAAGGCGCGCTCATATCGTTATGGACTACAGGTGTTGAGCATTGCAGTACTCATCGCGGTTATGATCGTGACGGCGCTTCTTTACGGGCGTTCAAAACTTCGCGCGAATGCCGTCGCGCCTGCGACAATTGCGAGCGGAAAACTCTATCTGAAGATGGATCCGGCTGAGCAACTCGCTTTCGTTGATGAACAGGAACAGCGTATCTCTGCCATGATGGGCGATCGTCCAATGAAGCTGAACGATGAAGCTATTAACGCAATCAAAAGTAATCTTGATCGTTACTTAGCGCGCACGGACAGCACATCCGCAAAGCCAGGGGCAGAAAGTTTGCGCGTCATTTATGGACGGGCGGCGCCGATCATTCCCTTGATTGCGCCTTCATTCAGCGAACGGAAGATTCCACTCGTCGTAGGCATCTATCTGCCGATGATCGAGTCGGAATACAAGCCCTGCTATGAGAATAGCGCCGGATCCAAAGGCCTGTTTCAATTTATGCCGCAAACCGCCGAGCAATACGGCGTTGCCCGCGGAGAAATGTGTGACGTTGAGAAGATGGCGCCCGCCGCCGCTCACTACATCGCGGATCGAATGGCCGAACTCGGCGATGATTCGCAAAGCATGACGCTCGTGTTGCTCAGTTACAATCGCGGGGCGGACTCAGTGCGGGAGGCTTTGCGGCGTCTGAGAGAGACTGACAGCCACTATGAAAGAAATTTCTGGACGCTCTTTGCCAACCGCGACAAGCTGGACGATTCCTTCCGAAACGAAAGCGCTTATTACATACCCAGTTTTTTCGCCGCCGCGATTATCGGAGAGAACCCGCAGACGTTTGATTTGCAGACGCCGCCGCTTTCAACGATCGTTTCTAATAGCGCGTCAACAAAACCCTCACCGAATTAGTTCAGCGCAGATCGAGTTTGGCGGCCCCGGTGCTGTTTGGCCTTTCATTCACACCGCGGCTTTAGCCCGGTGATCGGCAAATCTTTGCAACCCAAGCAACCGTTTCAACGGCTTTCACCCAAACTACGAAAGAAAACCGTTGAAACGCTTCCTATCTAAAACCGCTGTCACCACCGGGCTGAAGCGACGGTGTGAATGAGACACTCCCAAAATCAAACTGCACCACTACCGAGTTTGGCTCTGGCTTCGACTTCATTAACTCAGTATGATTTGTCTCACTAAGGATCGTAAGCACTCAATGTTGATTGGATGTCATCGTATCGTCATTCTGGTGCTGGCTGCGTTTGTTCTTACATCTTCACGCGTCAACATAATCGAAGTGCGCGCCCACACAAAACATACAAATCAAACATACTGGAAATTCGATTTCGGTCCCGGCAGAGTCGCGCCAGGCTATACGCAGGTTCTGGCGAACACGATTTACAGCAAAGAACTCGGCTATGGTTTCGAGCCGGGAGCGAAAGTTACCTGTCTCGATCGTAGCGGCAAGGACGCGCTGCGCAGCGACTTCTGCGCGAGCAACCAGCCTTTCTATCTCTCGGTGGCGTTGCCGGAAGGAAATTACGATGTGACCGTGACGCTTGGCGATGCGCAGGAAGAGACGACTACTACAGTCAAGGCGGAATTGCGTCGCTTGATGTTGGAGCGAGTGCAAACCGCGCGCGGCAGGTTCGTGACGCGAACATTCACGGTCAACGTACGCACGCCGCAAATTAATGGCGACGGTGAGGTCAAGCTTAAAGATCGCGAGAAGACTACTGAATGGTGGGCGTGGGACGAAAAGCTAACGCTTGAATTCAACGACTCGCATCCGAGCGTTTGCGCGATCGAGATCATCAGAGTTGAGGCGCCGACAATTTACTTGCTTGGCGATTCGACCGTCTGCGATCAGCCTTCCGAGCCCTACAACAGTTGGGGACAGATGCTGACGCGCTTTTTCAAACCCGGAATTGCGATCGCGAACCACGCTGAGTCGGGCGAGTCTTTGCGCAGCTCGCTCCGCGCGCATCGCCTGGATAAAGTTCTGAGCACCATGAAGCCGGGTGACTTTTTGATTATTCAATACGGGCACAATGACGAAAAAGAAAAGGGCGAAGGTGTCGGCGCGTTCACAACTTACAAAACTGACTTGAAAAAGTTTGTAGCAGAAGCGCGCAAACGCGGCGGTATTCCGGTTTTGGTTACGCCCGTGCAGCGCCGTACTTTCGATCAGAACGTCAAGATCACAAACTCGCACGGTGATTATCCCGAAGCCGTGCGGCAAGTTGCGCGCGAAAACAACGTTCCGCTAATCGATTTGAATGCGATGAGCAAGACGCTTTATGAAGCGTGGGGCGCGGAGCCTTCAAAGCGCGCCTTCGCGCCGAATGACAACACGCACCACGACAACTATGGAAGTTATGAGTTGGCGAAGTGCGTCGTCGAAGGGATCAAGGCGAGCAAGCTCGGCTTGAAAACATTTCTGGCCAGCGACATTCCGATGTTTGATCCGAGCCGGCCTGACCCAATTGACAGTTTCGCGTTGCCGGCCAGCCCGAAGGTGAACAGCGTCAAGCCGCTGGGTAACTAAGTGTGCGTTTCATAAGCAAACGTACTTGGACGCTTCGTGCTCATATTGCGCGGTAACCTTCTTAGTTCCGTAGGAACGCGATATTTATAGTTAACGAAGCGTTCAGGATTACCAGCTCCGTAGTTAAACATGCGCCGGTGGCGCACCACCGAAGATGAAAAGTTGATCTTTGCAAAAGCATAGTAAGCTACCTTTCAGCCAGCGTGGACTGGAGATCGTTGCTCCTTGGTGCCGGTGGCTGCTCGCCGAGCCCGATCCGTAGTTTGATCCGAGAGCCTTTCCGAGGTACCACCGAATGATGTCACGCGCGCGCGTGAACTTGCAGAGCAGAATCTTTCTACTGGAGGCTCTCCCCGCTGGCGGAAAGGAAAACCAATGAAAGTCGTTCACAAAATCTGTTGTGGTATTGACGTGCACGCCAAGATGTTGGTGGCGTGTTTGATTTTGACTAATGGCCAGAAGGAGATTCGCACCTTCTCGACCATGACTGACGACCTGTTGCGCTTGCGCGATTGGCTGCAGGCGGCCAACTGCACGCACGTAGCGATCGAGAGCACGGGGGTTTACTGGAAGCCGGTCTTCAACATTTTGGAGGACGCGTTGACAGTGATTTTGATCAATCCCGAACACGCGCGTGCTTTGCGTGGTCGCAAGACCGATGTCAAAGACGCGGAGTGGCTGGCTGATCTTTTGCGGCATGGATTGCTGAAAGCCAGCTTCATTCCGCCGCCGGAGATTCGGGAGTTGCGCGAACTCACGCGTTATCGTGAGAGTCTGGTACGCCAGCAGCGCACCGAAGCGATGGCCGGGCGCGCGGCAACTATGAATTGGTCGCGCCACAACCTGGGAATCGTAGCCACGGAAGCCGGCTGTGATTGGGTCATTCCCTATGTCGATGTGATCAATCAATCCGGCGGCGGCAGCAAAGCGATCCTGGTGCCGCTTTACAATCTGGTCTATCACGACGCGGTCATCGTTTCGTACGGCGCGCGCGATCAGCAGAGTCTGCTGCGCGGAATCTTGAACGGCGGCGTTCCGGAGTTACCGATCACGCCCACCGACGAGAAGACGCTTTTCGCTGATGCGGCAAATGATGACGCTCCATAAGCGAGTCGGCCTGTTGGAGATAACCAGGCACGAATTTCTGGACGCTAATTATCGGATAGAGCGTACTACCTTTGCCGATGGAACGACGGCGACGGTTGATTGGGATACTAATACGTTCAAGATCAACCCGGCGTTGTGAATAAGTTTAGAAGCGGGCTACCGCCGCTTCGGTCGGGCGTTTGCCCGACTCTAAACAACTGGAGAGATCGCATGACAAGATATCGTTACAGAATCGCGGCCTTATTAACAACGCTCAGTCTCACTCAATCAATAATCGCGTCGCCAATCACCTCCGCCCGAAAGTTTGAATCGGCACCGGCAAACACCGATTGGTCCAAAGCCGTGGTGGAATCAACGATCAAACGTTTTCCAACTGCCGATTCTCTGAAAGGTTGGGGTTACGCTAAGGCCCTTTACCTGTACGGTGTGTACCTCGTTTATCTCAGAACGAAGGATAAGCGTTATCTGGATCATATTCAGTCATGGATCGATCTGCACATCGACGACCAAGGCAAGATCAATCGCCCCATCAACGCCCTGGATTTCATGATGCCGGGAAATCTTCTGCTGATACTCTACAAAGAAACGAAGCAGGAGAAATACAAACTCGCGGCTGAAAATATTCGCAAAGTCTTCGACACTTATCCGCGCACGAAGGACGGCGGGTTCTGGCATGCGAACACGCAGAGTCGCCAATGGCAGCTTTGGGCCGATGGTGTGTTTATGTCGCTGCCATTCCTCGCGCGCTATGGCCAGATGTTTGGCGACAGCAAGTACGCAAACGACGAGGCGACAAAGCAGATGCTGATCTACTACCAGCATTTGAACGATCCGGCGACGGGGTTGCTTTGGCACGCTTACGACGAGAGTGGCGCGCAATCGTGGGCCAATCATGAAACCCATCAGTCGGGTTATCACTGGGGCCGCGCGATTGGATGGTATGGCATGACGCTGATCGAATTACTCGAGATTTTGCCCAAGAATCATCTGCAGCGAAATGCTTTGATCGAAATCGTGCAGCAACTGGCCAAAGCTTTTGAGCGATACCAGGACCCGGTCACCGGACTCTGGTATCAGGTAGTCGACAAAGGCGGCATTGAAGGCAACTGGCTCGAGACGTCCTGTTCCAGCATGTACAGCTACATGATGTGGATGGGAGTGAAGCGTGGATATCTGCCGAAGCATTACGAGTCTGTGGCGCAGAAAGGTTACCTCGGTGTGCTCACGAAATTGTCGATAGGCGCCGACGGCATGACTAATCTCAGAGACATCTGCGAAGGAACCAACGTCAGCGATCTCCCTTATTACTTTGCGCGCAAGCGTAATGAGAACGACTTTCACGGTCTCGGCGCCTTTCTGATTATGAACGAACAGATAGGAGCGGCGAGTGTGGGTTACAAACCGAAGCCTTTGAGTTGGAAAGCGAATTGATAGCGGGCAGACTCGCGCATTAAAAGGTCGTGTAGCGACCAACTGAATTTAGCGTGTGCCTTTCAGAGCTTGTGTCAAAAGCCGTGTCAGAACCCAGCGCGGTAGCGGCGGGATCACAAAATCAAGCCGAATTGCAGGATCCCATCGCTACCGCTCCGGGTTCCGACACAGTCTCTGAACGCCTGGGCTAGAGAAAATGATCATCTCCGGTTCCACTCACGGTCTCAGCGATACCGAGGACTTCCTTGAGTCGCTCGATCAATCGTTGTCTTCCTTTC
>Ga0209577_10007450_pt1 | contig 10069 bp, 15 predicted proteins | sample GraSoiAngelo_109_FD_185874 | JGI IMG/M metagenome (GOLD analysis project Ga0209577, IMG submission 185874) | Grasslands soil microbial communities from the Angelo Coastal Reserve, California, USA - 14_0903_12_20cm (SPAdes) (version 2) | ecosystem: Environmental > Terrestrial > Soil > Grasslands...
TGAGCTAGTTCGGGCGATCGAAATACTGGCTCAAAAGGTTCACCCCCTAGCCTTAGGAAATGTCGAGCGATTCCTATCGCAGTCGCGGATGATGGGAAGAAAAATTATGCGTACACATATGGCGGACTCCGACGAACACATAATTAACGAGATCGTGGAAAATCTTGCCTCAAAGCTGTACTTCCATGGTCACCCAATAAATCGCCGCGAGGCAAAGGAGGAGCTCAAGCTAAAGATAGCTACTAAGCTGGGAGACCGTCTCGAAAAGGCGATATGGGACCTTTACCTGATGTACGAAGACGAATTTCAAAGCCGCGATGCATTTAATCCAGCCGGAGACTTGGCGCGCGAGAGGGGCCCTCTGCCGCCCAATCAGCCCTCTGGAATTGCTCTTGAATACGACCTGCTCCACGCTATCGTGGAGTCAACAGAACTAGCTGTTAGATTTCAGACCAAGCGCCGATTTAGCGAGGTAATGACCCCGCCTCATCCACTTCCACAACTTAAGGAAGATCTCCTAGGCCAAGGATGGCACTATGAGAGGGCACCACGGGCTGCGCGCCCCTAAGGTCCGCTGAATTCGTCGTTGTAACCGGGTGCTCCCGCGGATCCGTAGGCTTCACAATCTCCGACGGGGCGCTTTGCCCAACCTCGTTTGGGTACGAGCGAAAGCCACCGTTGCCCAGAACGGCTAAATAGACGGTCTTGTAAACCCTTGTGCACAAAGCCATTTTGCTAACTCTTTTATGAAGATACTACGTGGATCCAAAATACTCAAGTACAAGGGTCGCACGGATGCGTTACACCAATTCGACGAAATGAGGGCTATTTCGGCCGCTAGTTACGAGCTCGTCAGCAGCGTTAAATACCTATAGCATTTATATGGTTATTTAGCTTCTTAACAGGAATCACCAGTTAGACAGCCCCGCTCCCAAACATTCGTTGGGCGAAACGAAATCCGGCTTCGAGGAAGGGAGACAAATGCACAGGACGAGACAGGCCGCCATCATAGTGGCCTTCTTAGTTTCTCTTGTAACAATCGCCCCGTCCATATTTGCTCAGTCTTCCCAAGCGGCCGGTCAAAATATTCAATTTGCGATCGCGGCACATAGAGCATGTGTAATCGCGTACGCGGAAAAGTACGCCGGCACGAAAGAACCAGCGAGCGACATTGCAACCGCCGCAGTCCCTGGCTGCCGAGGCATGCTCAATGATTTCCTGCTTAAGATTCCACTAACTGTCGACGACAGGTCAAAACTACTTCCGGATATAGAGCGACTTGCCCACGAGTTAGCCGTCCGTGCCGTCCTCGAGAAACGCTATTCAAGTGTCAAATAGAGCAGAGGCTATAAACTCCGCGAACCGGTTGCCAATGACAAATCTAGTGAGATATAACGGGGATTAACGGGGTATCCCGGGGGGCGGAAGCCTCACGTCCTCGGGCCTACTCATCTGGGCCTTCGCTCATGTCCACAAGCAGCCCTTCTGCTGTCGAAATGCAGCCCAATTGCTACCTAATTGCTATCCGTTTGCAGCCCAGCTTGAGACGACATGCAGTCCTTTTGCAGCCCTGAATCCGACATGCGGCGGAAATAAGGCGCCGACGCTGAAGCGTCGGCAATAGAAACGCTCTCGGGCGTCTTTAACGCCCGCCCGCCGCACCATACGCACCCCATCGGATGCACGTAAGCCCGCGCTGCGGCTCACTTTTGCCGCCAGCAGGCCGCTGGCACAGGGAGGGCAACTTGCGCACAACCCCATGGAACGAAAGGAACGCTCTGCTGGCATCGCGCCAGCCCCCGGCTCTCGTTTCATTTGCATCCTTCCAGCTTGTGGAGCACCGCGCTGACCTACCGGATCGTGCTCGACGGAAAGCCGTGCGCCCGCAGCTTCTCTCCGATCAGCTCGTCGCGATCTGCGCCGCCGGCGACATCCTCGCCGCGCTCGACCTCTAGCGCCGCGAGAAGCGCCCTGGCTGCGTTCGACGCGCCAAGCTGGACTTCGTCCTCGTCCTCGCTGCCGCGTGTGTCCAGGACGCTCAGCACGCGCCGGGAGCGCGTTGCGGTGTGAACCTCGAGGAGCTTGTCACTCGAGACGAGGACGACGCTGCCTGCGTGAATACAAACGTAAACATCGAAAGCCAGGCATAGCAAAGACTTAGCCGCGAAACGTCATACATTTGTATACGCCCGTATACAAAAACATAGAGCGCTGACATGGAGTTACGGGCACTTTGTAGGTGCGTATGGTGTGTATGGGGTTTCGGGCGTTAAAGACGCCCGAAGAGAGTCTTTTCCTGCCGACGCTTCAGCGTCGGCGGCTTTTTCAACGCTATTCGAGGGGAAAGAATCCAAAAAGATAGCTGAACGACTGCATCTGGAGAGCACGTCGATAGCAGTTCGGGAGCATTCGGATAGCAAAAGGATAGCGCATGAAGGTTGAGGACGCGCTGGACCAACTGCCAGTCGAAAGGAAGGCAAGACGGCTGATGCAGTCGTTCTTGTTGGTCTTCACGTACGGCTTGACGAACTGCGGCGCCACGAGCTTCACCTCATCGCCCAGCGCGATTAGCTTGCGGGCCCAGTGGTACGCACTGGCGCAAGCTTCCAGCCCGATCAGGCAGGGCGGAAGGTTGGCAAAGAACTTCAGCACCTCGCTGCGCTTGAGTTGCTCGCACAGCGCCGCTTTGCCGCGCTCATTCACGCCGTGGACCTGAAACACGCTCTTTGCCAGATCGATACCCACTGTCGTAACCTTCATGACGGACGATCCCTCTCGGTTAAGTGGTCCGACTGCACTTCCACTTTGGCGCACTCAACGCCGTAGCGGGAGGGGAGCGTCCATCCCCTTAGGGGGTCCTGCGCTAGTATGTCGGCCAACCTGTTCCCCGTCGTTCGGTTAGCTGGTTTTCCTTCGCCGAACGTCCTGCAGATCAACTCCCGTTACGCGGCGACGATACGCAACAAGCGTTTGACTAACCTGGTACTCGTGGGCAATCGCCGAAGATGACAGGCGGCGGGCGATGCAGTGAGCCAGCGCTGATCGAGGCAGTAACAACGTCCAACCAAGGCAGTTGGCCTCGTCCTCCTGCTTGGCATTGAAACTGCGCATGGCGAATTGACCGGTCTCAGACAAGATGAGCTGTGATGGTTCGTGTTCAAGAATGATATGAGAGAGCTCGTGCATGAGATCGCTGGATTGACGTCCAGATGAATTACTAGGGTTGTGGATAATGGTGGTAGCGCCGTTTTTGGTGAACGAGACAGCTGACCAGCCATAACGGTCTGTTTCGGTCAGTTGCTTTAAGACGTCCACAGGCATTGCCGGGATGTCATGTGGAGTTATTACGGCGACGTCAAGATGATCTGCGAGTCGACGAGCGGGTAGAGGCGCTTGCTGTGCAATCCCGAGCTCTACGCGTATCGCAGCAGCAACGCGCTCGCTCCAAGATTTGAATCCTCGCTCAAGCGTCGCCATTAGTTATGGTTGATTTTTGGCGAGCCACAGCCAGCACGATCATCGTGGCGAGCGCTTGTGCAGTCCCGGGGTTCGGCGCCGCATCAGCTCGTAGGTGTGCCGATATAGTCATCACGTTGTCCATCGCTGCCGGCGTAGCGGCGCCTGAGGAAAAGCCGAGATAGCTGCCGGGATCCACTTTTAGCCATCTACAGATTTTCGCGAACGTGTCCAAGTCGGGAACGCGCCCAGCCTCCACCCGCATCAGTGTTGCAGGTCCTATTCCGATCTCCTTTGCCGCGTCTCTTAATGTTTTGTTTCCACGATGTTTTTTGACTTGAGTGCCCAGAGTCGCAAGCGTCGGTTTTGGCATCGGCACCTCCTCTCTAAGTACATTTAAGGAACGGGACTTGTTTTGTGAAACAAAGCCCGGTATTGTCATACTACACGTATGAAACAGGACTCACGAATTGAAACAAAGGGGCCAAGTAGGTCGAGGGCCGCAGGGAACACAAAACAGGGGTCGGAAATGAGTAAGCGCACCAAGAGCTGTAACACAGGGTTGGACGATCGGTGTCGTGATTTCGACGGGGAGATCCGCCAAAAACGGGGAGACACGCTAGTGAAGACTCTTCGTAGAACTTACGGGCCTGACTTCGCGCTTGGCGTCCGGGCAGATACGCGCCTCGACACATTGCGCGATCGGTTTGCCGCGGCGTCGCTCTCGATAATTCTGAAAGGCAATGGAACAGGAGAGTGATATGGCCGACGTCCAAGTAAGCTGCATTACGATACCGCACCGCCAAAGCGCTCACGAGCACATCACCCATCTTGGGAATCCGGCCGCCGGCTGGAAATGGACGCGCGAGCAAGTAATCGCAAGCATCGACGCCAAAACGAATACCTTTCTTGTGCTGGATCCTTATACCGGAAAACGCTCGGATGTTGGCGTCGTACGGCCAGCCGGCGCGCAGGTGTATGTGCGGACATACGCGGACGGCGATTGGAACAATAATCTGCTGTCGCTTGAGCAGTGCCCAGTGTAGGCGTTCGATGCTGCGAACGTCATTGATTTATTTCTAGCCCCTGAAATAAAACCGCCATGCTCATATTCAACTCCATTCTCGTCATAACGCGGCCAAAGAAGAACGGAATCGGCACTCACTGGGGGGTTCAGCTTCTGGACGGTAGAGTCGTGGACTACATCCAGGAAGTAGGTCTTCGATTTACGACGCGAGATGGGTTCTCAGAAGGCTTACCGGTTACGACGATCCGTGAGGTTCCGTGGCACATGACACTCCCGGTGCGCGCACGGCTTGAGGAGGTGATGCGCAATCCAAGGAAATATGATCTTCTCAATTGGAACTGCGAGACATTTGCGGAGTGGTTAACCGCGGGCGTTCCTAAGAGCGCTCAGGTTATCGGAGCGCTCCTGGTTGTTGCGCTGGTCGCCGTTCTGGTAGTAGCAGCTAGGTAAGCCCCCCGAGAAGGGAGGCAGGATGCAAATCGATTTTCATCACGGCGTCACGTACGTGGTTGCCCGGCTCGCGGGATTTGTGCCACCGGAAGCGGACATCATCGCCCACAGTGCGCAGTACGTGGATGACGCCACCGAATCTGGGGAGATCTGGTTCGCGAACGGGATGCTCTATCCGCGAATCTCCTCAGCCCACAAAATGTTCGACTACCGAAATGCGAGGAAGCTGGCGAACCATCGCGTGTGGCTGCCCTTTCATTTCTTGCCCGGTAATCGTGGCGAAGCCGCGCCCGATGCGCCTCTGCCTTTTACTTCGGAAGACGATTTCATTCTCCGCTGTGTTTGCCGACCAAACAGCCACCCCGCTCGCGAGCTCATGCGGATTGTGATCACCCGCCAGGAGCGGGATTACGCGCTATACAGGCTCGGGATCGCCGCGCATGTATTTGTCGATACCTGGGCCCATCAGGGTTTTGTTGGATATCAGCACCGGATCAATATCGCTACAGACATCGTTGCCAACGACGAGCATCACGAGAAGCGGTTTGACAAGAGGGCGGAGGAATTTTTCAAATCGGGCTGGGGGCGTTTTCTCAGTTGGCTTCTCGGAGAAGCTCTGCCCCTGGGCCACGGGACTGTCTTGAGTTACCCCGATCGCCCGTATCTCACCTGGAGCTACACGAACGGCCTTGGGGAGCGAGTGGGGCGGGACAATCCGACTGATTTTCTCGAGGCAGCCAAGAACTTGTATATGCACTTTCGGCGCTATATCGACTTCAAGGAGGACGGGGAAGGCGTCTTCGGAAAGTTGTACGAGATCCCTGCTCACTTCGAAACGCTAGGGAATCGGTTAAAGACGGTGAAGGACGAGGAGGGCGATGATAGGCACAGGGCTTGGCTGAAGATGGCAGCGGACGGCACGTTCGGCTTCAAGGATCAGGTTTCGTACGTCCAAAAGGGCGAGGGCTCTTGGAAGCATCAGGCGCTGGGCACGCTTGAGGACATCGGTCAGAATTCGCGACGCCCGCTTGCCTACCCGCCGCGATTTCTAACTAGCCACTGGAAGCATTTTCACGATGCGCTCCAAGCGCATAGGTTCTGCGTTCTGAACGAGCTCCTGCCCCGCTATGGGATCTTGAGTGGCTAGCGCTCGCACTGCGACGCCTCGCGTCGAAAACGCCCCAGAGCGCCCCAAGGATAGGTAAGTGATCGAAGTCCCGGTGGAGGCGGCGGGAATCGAGCCGTACGCTCCAACCCGCTAGCGCGGGCGCGAAGGTTCACCATCAACTAGTTCAATACGCCATGAGCCCGCAGTTCCGCACAATTGTTGTTTAGCCATGCCTCAAATGTTGTGGCGAGCGGGATCACTCTAGCGTGAGGCAAGGCCGTACTGATGCGGGCTGAAGAAGTTGCAAGTGCCTGTGGATGTGAATTGACGAGGAACCATGTTGATTCGCCGATGGGTAGATCATCCTCAACCCGATTAAGTGCGCTGAGGAGAAAGCGGTCCGTTTCGCACTCAAAAGACATTCCAACCACGATGAAGGTTCGCTGCCATATCATGTAGCCATAGGCCATGCTTGCTTCCGGCGTGAAGTGACGTTGCGCGGCCTGATCCTGCTCGAGGAGAAAAGGACTCCTCTTCGTATTGTTCGCCAATACCTCCACGGTTCCATTCACGTGGAATACATGGCTGTTCGCCATCCAGGGTGGCTGGACGGTTAGGTGGAGTGCTTCTATTTCCTTCTGGAGCAAATAATCCCAGTTTGTCGTCACGAATAAGTGACGCCAACCTGGTTGCGTTCGGTTTTGAATTGTCTGTAGATACGCCTGAATTATTCGAGGCCTTATGATCGGACGGTTCATCTCTGACCGAATCCGCCGTTTTATAAGTGCGACTCGACACCACCTCGGAATCCAAAGCCAACTGTGAGGAACTGTCCAAGTGAGGTTGCACGCGATCGACAGGCCGCGACCGAACAGCCAGACCGCACAGTTGTTCACCCGCAACCTCCGCTCGGACTTGTCAACTACGTTCGGACTCCACGAACCTCATTTACGGATGTGTTCTGATACGCCATTACCTCGACATGCATCGAGGAGACTATTGGAAAGCCCTTGGTGACTACTATGTGGCTACCGAGGATTCGCCTAACGGCGTAAACGAGTTTCGTCAGAAAGTCTAGAGCTGTGGAAGAAGAGGTGGCGCTATGAGGGTCCAACAGCCTAGCAACATGCGGCTCCTAGCCAATCCTGGCCCATCGTCGTTTGCCTGGAATGGTGGCAACACCGCGGCCACTAAGTTAGTGATGAACCGTCCGCCCTCAGTCGCTTAGGTTCGCCAATGATCGCCAGCGTCCTACGTTTTCTACGAAACGGAACAACCTCCACTACGCTTTTGATGAATAGATTCCAGACTCGGGTCTCTGCTTAACGCGTAGCGTCCATGCGACTGCCGCCGCAACTAGCCCGTAGAACGCGGGCAGCAGAAATAGACTAGCGTCTGGTTTAGTTTCAACGGCAGCAGCCATTATGATCAAAAAAGCTATGAAGGTGACGCTGCCAACAATAACGGTCCGAATGATTCGGTGGCGTCGTTGCGCGGGTGTGTCGATTGGCGGCTTCGGTGCAAAAGCCTCGTAGTTCCAATTTCTCTCCACAAATACGGCATTAACACGCTCACTCCGCCAAAAATACGCGCACCAAATAACAGACATGATGAAAGACAAAATCGACAAAACATACATTGGGTCTTCAAAGAAATACACAGAATCAATACCCGCGCTAACGGCCTGCGTGATCACAGCTGCGATAAGCGTCCATCGTAGGAATCCAAGATTGCTAGAGGTGCGCCTTGCCAATAACCGAGTGGCCGCAAACGCTTCCAAGAGAAAAATAATGTGAGAGGGAACATAACTCAATAGCGACATCACATACCGTATCGCGCTATCCCACTCAGAAGGCGATAGGTTTTTGTATGTGAGTGCAAATAAGATGACGCCAAGAAGTAAACCGCCGTAGAGATGAGCGTAGTAGAAAAGGAGCCACCCGCCGATTGCGCGACGGCGGGTGAGGTAAGCAATCGCGAGCCAAAGCATGATGCCTGCGGTGGCTGGGCTTTGAGCTGGTGGTGATTCTTTCGGCTTTTGTACCCCCTGGCCGATGTCTCGGGCCTGCTGACCGGTCATATCACCCTTAGGTGTTGGGGGTGTCGTTTGCGGTTTTGAAATTGACGGATGTACTTCGTCGGGATCGATGAAGCCTTTAGCTGTTTGACTAATCGAATCCGGATCAATGAAGGGAGTTGTAGTCTTCGGGGGGCGTTGAACGGGCGACACGTTGACTTCGCGCGAGACCAGCTCACATTTCTTGCCGACCATGTCGTTTTTGTCGCTGGAATAGAATGACCTGCCCATGGCATCAAAACATTTATATATTTCTGTTACCTGGGCGGACACAGGCGCAGCGACAAGCAATGCGGCGATCACGAGAACTCGTTGACCCATTCGCTCCCCGGATTGGTTCCGGCCCCCGGTGCTGTAGCACGGGGTCTGCGTCAAACTGGAGGTCCACGGCTGGAGAGCAGCGGCACCCGAAGAGAATGAAACGCTGAAGGGCCGGTAACCGCCGGCCCTTTGTGTTTTCGACGCTAAATCGCCCGATGTGACGGGGCGGCGGGGTGCCGTTCTAGGCACTTTCGGCATTCTCTAGTACCAACCCTTTGACCTTGTCGAACATCGCGCGCCTGTCCGCGCGCAAAAACTTTCCGTAGTGCTGCTCAATCATTCTTACCGACGTGCCCGTATTCTCGGCAAGCACTTGGATGTTGACGCCGGCAAGCAGCGCGAGCGATATGTGCGTATGCCGCAAGGCATAGAACGTCGTCTCCGCGGGCAGCCTCGCTACCTTCACTGCAGCATCGTAGGGCTTCTGATGGTGGTTCTTGCCCCACAGGCCGGCGTTGGCTCGCGGTAGAAGCAGAGCGTTCGCCGGCCGGCCAATCGCAATTGAGGCGAAGAACGCTACCGCTTCGTTCGAGAGATAGACGGTGCGCGCACCAGTCTTGCCGCCTGCAATTTCGAGCGTTCCGGTCGACTCGTCGAAGTGGTGCACGTGAAGGTTGACCAGCTCGCCGTAGCGTGCGCCGGTTAGGAGCGCCGCTTGCACGAGGCGCCGCAGGTCGTCCGGCTTGCAGTGAGAAAGCAGAACGCGCGAGTTGGCAGCGCTGAGGAAAATCTTTCTCGCGCCGCCTCCCTTGAGCCGCTTCACCATGCGCCAGGCCATATCGTCGGCGATGAGGTGATCTTCCTTCCACGCGCGGTTTAATGCGGCCTTGAGGATGTTCAACAGCCTATTCACCGTGTCGGGTTTGCGGTCCTTCACGGCCTTGTCGCGCCAGCTCGTGATGTTCGAGGCCCGAAGCTTGACGAGCTGGATCTTGCCGAATTCCGGCTTGAGGATCGCCTTGATTCGTGCCTCGGTGTCCTTGACCGTGCTCTCGGGGTTTGCCGCCTTCAGGTGCTGGACGTAGCGATCGAGCACGTCGCCGACCGTGTACTTGCCCGACGCCGAGGCGGGAATTTGGAAGTGCTTGCGCGCCTCAGCCAGCGCCGCTTCGTACGCAAGCCCGTTGCCATCGTTCAGATCGTCGGCAGCGCCAATGGCGGAATAAGCTTGCCGCCCGTCCTCGCCTCGCATCCGCGAAATCCAGGTACCGCCAGTCTTCCCCTTGCGATAACCGAGCGCACAGCCGCGGACGATCGGCACCCAATAAGGTTCGCGTCGCGCCTTCAGCTTTACGCGCGACGATGCTGTTCCGAGATTGCCGCCTTGTTTGACTCGCATATTTTTAGGTTACCGCCTTGCCGTTCCTCGCAACTTGTACGGACGTTATACGGAAAAAGCGTACGAAAATGCGAGCGCACGCCAATGGACGTCAGTATACTAAGATATTGAATAAAAAGGGAACAGAAAGACGTTGGCGGACGCTGGTGGACGGTAAAATCGCTCTTTCACGGCGGTAACCGGGGTTCGAATCCCCGTGGGGACGCCAGAAAAATAAATAAGTTAGTTTATAAAAGCAGGCCGCAACGGCCTCGTGTCTCGGCCGTGTCGCGGACCCGTCTCGGCGCCGGA
>Ga0209577_10007453_pt1 | contig 10068 bp, 8 predicted proteins | sample GraSoiAngelo_109_FD_185874 | JGI IMG/M metagenome (GOLD analysis project Ga0209577, IMG submission 185874) | Grasslands soil microbial communities from the Angelo Coastal Reserve, California, USA - 14_0903_12_20cm (SPAdes) (version 2) | ecosystem: Environmental > Terrestrial > Soil > Grasslands ...
TGGAAGGACGCGTTGTCGGTCGAGCCGGTCCCCGAGACGAGCGAGTAGGTGTGGGTGTCGCCGGCGTCCGGGTCGGTCGTCGAGAGCGTGCCGACCGTCGTGCCCGATGGCTGGTTCTCGTCGACGGCCGCGTTCGAGAGGCCGATGTCGGTGGGGACGCTGTTGGGGCTAGCGGTGATCGTGAACTGCTTCTGGAACGTGCCACCGTGCCCATCGCTCGTCTGGATCCGGATGTGGTACGTGCCGGTCGCGACCGAGGTGTTGGTCTGAAGCGTGTCGCCCGAGATCTGGAACGACGCATTGTCGGTCGAGCCGGTCCCGGAGACGAGCGAGTACGTGAAGCTGTTGGCCGGGACGTCCTGGTCGGTCGACGACAGCGTGCCGACCGTCGTCCCGGACGGCTTATCGGAGACGATCGTCGAATTGGACAGCCCAATGTCCGATGGCGCGTCGTTCACATCGGTCACGCTGATCGTCAGCGCCTTCTGGAAGGTGTGCCCGTGGCCGTCGTCGGTCTGGACACGGATCGAGTAGCTGTTCTTAGTCTCGTAGTCGAGCAGCGTGTTGGTCTGGACCGCGGTGCCGTTGATCGTGAAGGACCCGTTGTCGGTCGAGCCCGTGCCGGAGACGAGGCTGTAGGTGTGCGTGTCGCCGGACTCGGGGTCGGTGCTCGAGAGGTTCCCGACGGTCGTTCCGAGCGGCGAGTTCTCAGCCACGCTCGACGGCGACAGCCCGAGGTCGGTCGGCGCCTCGTTGACGTCGGTCACCGAGATCGTGAACACCTTCTCGAACGTCCCGCCGTTGCCGTCGTCGGTCTTGACGCGGATCGAGTAGCTCGACTTGGTCTCGAAGTCGAAGCTGGCGGCGGTCTTCAGGTTGCCGCTTCCGTCGATCGTGAACTGCCCGTTGTCGGTCGAGCCGGTGCCGGAGACGAGCGTGTAGGTGTGCGTGTCGCCGGAGTCCTGATCGGTCGACGAGAACGTGCCGACGGTGGTGCCCGATGCCTGGTTCTCGGCGACCGACGAGTTCGACAGCGCGATGTCGGTCGGGGCGTCGTTCTTGTCGTTGACCGTGATCGTGAAGACCTTGTCGAACGTGCCGCCGTGGCCGTCGTCGGTGCGGATTCGCACCGACCGCGTGCCGCCGGCCTCGAAGTCGAGCGGGCCGGCGGTCTGAAGCGTCGAGCCCGAGATCTGGAAGGACGCGTTGTCGGTCGAGCCGGTCCCCGAGACGAGCGAGTAGGTGTGGGTGTCGCCGGCGTCCGGGTCGGTCGTCGAGAGCGTGCCGACCGTCGTGCCCGATGGCTGGTTCTCGTCGACGGTCGAGCCGGCGAGGCCGATGTCCGTCGGGGCCTGGTCGTTGTTGGTGATCGCGATGTCGCGCGTGAGCGTGTTCGAGGCGTGGTTCGTCGCGCCGCCGTCGTCGACCTGGAACCTGACCGTCCGGCTGCCTGAGGGGGCGGCCGGGCTCGAGCTGTACTTGACGGCGCGAAGAGCGGACTGGTAATCGGAGACCGGCGCGGAGCCCGTCAGGGTGAGGACACCGGTACCCGAGTTGTACGTGCCGGTAATCGAGGCCGTGTTCGCGAACGACAGCGTGTCCTGGCCGCTGACGAAGCCGGAGGTGATCTTGACGATCGCGCTCTGGAGGTTGCCGCCATCCGGGTCGGCCGCCGTGATCGTGGAGCTGACAGGCGTCCCCGCAGCGCCGCTGTCGTAGGCGAGCGGCGTTGCCTCGGTTCCCGCGAGCACCGGCGCGTGGTTGATGCCCGTGACGGTGACGTCGACGGTCGCGAAGCCGGAGCTCGCGTTGTGGGTGTCGGCGGCCTTGTACTTGAAGGTGTCGTGGGCGGACTGGCTTCCGCCGAGTGCTTCGAATTTCCCGTTCGGGTCGTAGGTGATCGTCCCGTTCGGCTGCGTTGTCACGACCCCCTTGGTGCCGGTCTTGTCGACCAGCGACACGTGCAGCGCATTTCTGTCGGGATCGGTGTCGTTCGCGAGCACGGCGATGTTCTTGGAATGCGCCTTGTCGGTTGTGACGGCGTCGTTGTGGGCGACGGGTGCGCGGTTGTCGGGTGGACGCCCCTTCAGCAGCACCCTGAACTCGAGCTGGTGGCACGCGGCGGAGCTATTTATCCGGCGCAGCGTCCCGTCGCGCTTGGCGGCGCAGAAGTGCGTCTCGATCCGGCGGGGCAGGCTGGTGGCCCGGGTGTTGGGGTAGGTGGGCGGTTTGCACTGCGCCGAGCTATCGACGCGGAAGAGCATCCCGCGGACGTTGTGGAGATGGGCCGCCGGGGCTAGCGTCTTATGCAGGCTCGTCCGCTCCGGCCCCAGCAATAAGCAGGCGTGGACGGGAGCGTCCCTCTGGAACCGGACCAGCTTGCCGCGGCTCGGCGGGCACTCCGACGACTTCCCGACGAACTGGAGCTTGCCCCTCGGCTTCGTCGCGCACGCAAGGTTCATCGTCTTGGGCGCCGGCGCTTTGGTCGTCTTGGCCGCGAGGACGATCGAACCTCCCAGCAGCAGCGCCGCCAGAACTCCCGCTATTAGCTTCAAGGTTGGCCGTAGGGCCATAAACCGACCTTCTCTAAAGGTAGGCGGCCCCCCGCGGCCTCGTCGCAGCAAGACGCACGGGGTAGCCCCCGCTAGACCCAACCTAACGGCGGTTGCGCCGAAACGCAAACTGTGTCCACCACTGGAGAACTTGCTCCCCGCAAACTCACCAAGAACAGTGCATCCAGCGTCCGGCGGCCGACTAGGAAATCTCACCGCCGTGTCGGGCGAGACGATGCCCCCTGTGCAGCGACTTCACGAAATGGCGAGGGCCGGAATCGAACCGGCGACACCACGATTTTCAGGGATACGCTGCTTGAGCGCCCCAGCTAGCAAAATCCCTGCAAACTCACCCCATCGCTGATCCGCCCAGAGCACCGGGATAGTCACGGATGCGCGGGGTTATCGGTGGGTTTGGGACCAGAGGGGGTCGCCAGGTCCCAACGGACCCCGGCAAGGCGGGGCCGCCTGCGTAGATCCTGCCCGCACCGCGAGGCGATCCGACGTGGACGGGCCCAAGGACCGCGACAGTGTCAGTCCTTCCGGCGAGCCGGATCGCGACGATCGCCGCCGGCACCGCGATGGCGACGAAGCAGGCGGTCGCGGGCTGCGAGCCGAGCCGGGCCGCGCGGAATCGACTTTTCGAACCCTACGCGCCCTCGGGCTGCTCGCCGACGAGCTCGACCGCTCGCACCCCGGCGCGGCGGCTTCGCTGCGCGAGGGGATCGACGAGACGCTCACCCTCACCCGCCTGGGCATCCGCGGGAAGCTCAAGCAGACGCTCGGGTCGACCAACCCGTGCGAGTCGATGATCGAGTCCGTCCGGCGCAGCTCGCGCAACGTAAAGCGCTGGTCCTCGGGCGACATGGCGCTCCGCTGGACCGCCGCCGGGGTGCTCGAGGCTGAGCGCCAGTTCCGCCGCGTCATCGGCTACCGCGACCTCGCCAAGCTCGCCACCGCCATCGAGCGGGAGGTCGCTCAGACGATCGCCCCGATCCCGAAGGAGGAGGCCGCTACGCTCCAACGAGGCGCGCCTACTCGCAGTGGCGGAGCTGCCAGATGCGGAGAAGCAGCCGGGGGCGAGCCGAGGTTCGGAGGATGTCCCGCTCGTCGTGGAACTTGGCGACGGCGGTCCGGGTGTGATGGTCAGGCGGGGACGAGGAGTAGGTCGTCTGGCGGACGGTCACCAGACTGCTAGAAGCACCAGCCCCGATCATGCGCGAGACTCGTTGACTAGTCGAACTCTGCCGTTTAATGCTAGAACTCCTCTGAGAGTCGGCGTAGAGAGGAGCAGGGAGATGAAGGTCAGCGTTACTTCGCTCGTCGAGCATAGGAGCTCGGCGCACCAGGGTCTCGCCGCGCGGTTGGCCGGCGAAAGCTACATGCCGCTACCGGGAGCGTGTTCCTGCTGCGGGTCGGGTTGCTCCAGCACCAGCTCGTGCTCATGCTGCTGGTAGGCGATCCGGGCCCCACCTTGACCACAGAGAACTCGCGGAGGTAGATAGAAGTGAATCCAGCAAAACTAGTTTTCTGCAACGTCCCGGCGCGCGATGCAAGCTCGCTGGTGCCGTTCTACAGCACGCTGATCGGATCGGCCTTCGTGCAGAACACGGGCAGTCCGATTCCGCAGTACCAGGAGGCGATCACCGGTGACGGCGTGGACATGACGCTCACCCAGCGCAACGACACGCGCGAGGTGACGACGACCTACTGGTCGGTCGACGACATCCGGGGCGCGATCAGTGACCTTCAGAACGCCGGGGCCCAGGTGGTCCAGGAACCAGCGGAGATGCCAGACGGTTCTTACAACGCGATCCTGCTCGATCCCGAGGGCAACTACGTCGGCCTGGTCCAGTTCAGGCCGGAGGACACCCAGCAGTACTTCCGCATCGGGAAGTTCTTCGACGAGTTCGCCGACCAGCTCCAGCGCCGGCGCGAGGAGCTCCGATCGAGCGCGAAGGCGGCGTAGACGGGGACGACCGGCGCTACGTCAGCGCGGCCAGCGGCGCGGCCTACGGCAACAGCTTCCGGACGACCGAGCCCTGGCTGCGCGCGACGGGGTTCCGGGCCTTCCCCGCGCGCCACGAAGCAAGCAGGCTGACGCCGGGCCCGCGGCCGGCGGAGGAGTTCCTCGTGAACTCGCGGCTCACGCGCCGCGACGTGGAGTTCGAGGCGTCGGTGGGCGGCTACTTCACCGAGCCGTCGGCGCTCATGGTCGCGCTCGGCGGGCGCGACGGCCGCCTCGGGAGCTCCGAGCTCGAGCTGCCTGAGTCGATCGACCTGCAGATGTCGCTCGGCGAGGCGGTCCGGCGCAGGCGCAGCACGCGGTCGTTCAGCGGCGATCCTGTCCCGCTCCGCTACCTCGCCACCCTGCTGCACGCGGCCTGTGGCGTGACCGCCGGCCCGGACGAGACGACCGGCGGCATCGCGCTGCGCAGCACGCCGAGTGGCGGCGCGCTGTACCCGGTCGGCGTGCACCTGGCGGCGCTGAACGTCAGCGACGTCGACCGCGCGACGTACGTGTACGACCCGCGCGACGATCGGCTCTGGCAGACGGGCGACGCCACCGCGGTCGACGGCGTGCTGGCGGCGATGGCCTCGCCCGACGAGGTGGCGATGGTCGGCAACGCCGGTGTGCTCCTGCTGCTCGTCGCGCGTCCCTGGCGGGCGATGCGGAAGTACGGCGACCGCGGCATGCGGCACGTCTTCCTCGAGGCCGGCACGATCGCCCAGCAGGTGCACCTCGCCGGTGCCGCGCTCGGCCTCGGGACGCTGGACTGCGCCGGCCTGTATGACGACGAGGTCCACGCGGCGCTCGACGTGGACGGCGTCTACGAGGCGCTCGTCCACACCATGATCGCCGGCGTGCCCGCGTGACCCCGAGCGAACCAGGGAGGAGCCATGGCTGACGGCACGCGACTGCGACTCAAGCGCCAGTACTCGATCGTCGCGCACAGCGACGACGTCGTGGAGCTTCGGCACGGCACCTGGAACCCAATCTCGTTCACCCTCCGCGACGACTCTGGTACCGGTGCGCTGCGCGGCGTCCTCGCGAAGCTCGACGGCACGCTGTCGACCGGGGAGATCGCGGAGGCCGCCGGGGTGTCGCGGAACGAGGTCGCCGTGCTCGTGGAGCAGCTCGCCGACCTCGATTTGCTCGAGGCCGGCCCGAGCCACGCGCTCGACTACTACCTCGACCACGCGGTCCCCAATCTCCTGCCTTATCCAGGCGCCCGGGGCGAGGGACGGAGGTCGGCGATCGTCCTCGGCTCGGGGGCGGTGCCGGGCGAGGTGGTGCAGATCCTCGGCAGCTCGGCGGGCGGCGCCGAGTGCGACGTCGCGCTCGCCAACGGCGACCTGCGCGAGCTCCTGACTCGCGACGGCACAGGGTGGCTTGCGGACGGGCTCGCCTTCGAGGAGTACGCCGAGCGCTTCGCGGGCTGGCGCGACCGGCTAGTGGTGTTCGCCAGCGCGACGGTCGATCCGATCGAGCTGCGCGCGTTCAACCGGATCGCGCTCCACCACGGAATCGCGTGGCTGCACGCCGCTATCGACGGGCCGTTCCTGCTCGTTGGGCCGACATTCGTCCCGGGCCGCTCCGCGTGCTACGAGTGCCTCGAGACGCGCGTGCTGATGAACCTGCGCGAGGCGTCGAGCTACCAGAGCTACAAGCAGGCGCTGGCCGACGGTCGGGTCGCTCAGACGCGGGCGCCGCTCGACCGCGTGCTCGAGACGATGGTCGCGTCGCTCACGGCGTTCGAGGCGCTGAACTACCTCCTGACCGACACCGCTTTCACGGTCGGGAAGGCGCTGGCGGTCTACCTGCCTACGTTCGAGTTCAGCCACAACGAGGTTCTGCGGCTGCCCGGCTGTCCGGCGTGCGGGTCCGCGCCCGAGTGCGACGACCGCGCTCTGTACTTCGACATCCGGACGCTGCTCGACGGCGGGCGCTGAGGGGCGGCCGGTGCGGGTACAGGTCGCGGGCAACGACACTAACCTCGCGGCGGCGACGCATCTGCTGCTCCGCCGGATGCTGTGCCCTCTCACCGGTCTCAGCCAGGAGATCGGCTTCGTCGTGCGCGACGCCGGCGAGCCGCGGCTCGCCATCGCGGGCGGCGAGATGACCGGCGTGCACGTCCTCCGCGACAAGCCGCCCCCGGCGCGCGGTGCGTACCACATCGGCGGAAGCGGGATGAGCTACGACGAGGCCATCATCCGGACGCTCGGCGAGACGGTCGAGCGCTACGCGCAGTTCACCGCCTTCGCGGCGGGTCGCCAGCGGGCCGAGGGAGCGTCGCTGGACGAGATGCACGCCGCCGGACGGCGGGTGCTCGCGGCACCGGGCCTGCGCCTCTTCTCGGACGAGCAGCTCGGCCGGCCGGGGTTCCCGTTCGCGCGCGTCGATCCCGGCACGCGGATCGGCTGGCTCCGCGGCTACTCGCCGTTCGACGGCTCCGAGTGCTGGATGCCGGCACAGCAGGCGGCGGTGGGGTACCCGGGGCTGCCGGGCGAGCCACGGTTCGCGGAGGGCGTGACGACGGGCAGCGCGGCGCACACCGACCTCGGACGCGCGCTTCGGAGTGCGCTGCTCGAGCTCGTGCAGATCGACGCCGCGATGGGGCACTGGTACGGGCGCGGCCGTTCCACCACGCTCGGGTCGGATGCGCGGACGCGCGCGGTCGAAGCCGCGATCGCGCGCCGGCTGGCGCGTCACGGCGCCCGGCCGCGCTTCCACTGGCTGCCGAGCGCCGACCTCCCCGGCTTCCCGATCGCGTGCGTGCTCGAGGGGACAGAGCCGCCGACAGCCGCCGTCGGCCTCGGCTGCGACCTTCGCCTCAGCCGGGCGATGTATAACGCGTTCCTCGAGGCGGCGGCTGTGGCGCAGCTCGCCAAGGTCAGCCTGTTCAGGGAGGCGATGGACCGCCGGCTCGAGCCCGAGCTGGAGCCCAGCGGCCGAGACGGTGCGCACATCTACGATCTGGACTCGAACGTCGTGCGGTACGCGACATCCGAGCCGGGAGCCCTTCGCGCCCGGTTCGAGATGGATCGGGCGGCGCCGGGCGACCTCCCGCCCGACGTCGACGAGAGCGTGTCGGGCGACGTCGTGCACTTGCTCGACGGGTTCGCCGGGAGCGGCAAGGAGCTCGCGTGTCTCGAGCTCACGACCGACGATGTGCGCGCGCTCGGATTCCGAGTCGTGCGGGTGTGGTCGCCGCGGATGCTCACCCTCTCGCTGCCCGACGCCCCGCCGGGGCTGCATCCGCGCTTCGAGGACTACGGCGGCTTCGCCCGTGATGACCCTCACCCTTACCCCTGACGCGCACGCGTACGCAGTCGCGGCGGCGGTCACGTACTCACTTAGCTGCGCGTGGCTGGCGGGTGCAGCGGTCGCTCGCGTGCGCCGGCCGCGCTCCGCGGGCTTCATGCCCGTGTACGTGGCGCTGCTCGCCGCCGTCGCCGGGCTGTCGGTGTGGGCGCTCGACCCCGAGCACGTCACCCGCACGTCGGTCGGAGAACTCGTCCTCGGGCTCCCGGTGGGCGTCGCCGCCGGAGCAGCGGCGGTCGTCGCCGAGATCGTGGTGGTGCGCGCGGCGCGGCGACGGTCGCGCGCGGGCGAGAGGGTGCGGCATGCGCCCGCGCAACGCTCCGCCATGGCCGCGCAGGGCCTGACTAGCGGAGGGGACCCTCGCCCGCTCGCGCGGCCGGGAGACCGCGCCCGGCAAGCGCTCCCGCTGTTACTGGCGGTGGCCGCGCTGGAGGAGATCCTGTTCAGGGGTGTGCTGCTCGACCTGGCGCTGTCCGTGCCGGGCGCCGGCTTTGCAGCCGCGGCTGTCGTTGGGCTCGCCTTGGCGTTCGCCCTCACGCACATCGCGTTCGGGTGGACGGAGGTGCTGGCGAAGCTGCCGCTCAGCGCACTGGCGACCCTGGCCGCGCTGGTCACCGGATCAGTAGCTGCGGCCGTGGCCGCGCACGCGCTCATCAACTTCCGGGCGTGGCGAGCGTGACCGCCGCGACCGTCACGCTCGCCGTGCTTGCGTTCTACGCGTTCTTCTATCGCGTGGTCGTGCGGCACTGGGGACCCGCGATCGAGCCGCTCGTTGAGCGGCTCGGCCTCGCCGCGACGCGGTCCGTGAGGGAGATCGAAGCAATCGGCAAGCTAGCGGCCGCGGGCGTCGCCCAGGCGCTGTTCGCAGCAGTACTTCTGCTGGCGCTGGGGACCGACCTCGCTGATATCGCCGGCCTCGACACGGGGCTGCTAGCCCTTGGAGCGGTCCTTGGGTTCGGCGAGCTCGCGCTCGCGAGCTTCCTTGGGACCGTGGCGGTGCGGCTCGACATGCTGCGGTCGGAGGGCGCGGCTACGGCGGCGTGGATCGCGCAGGGACGCGGCGGCTGGATGGGGCAGTTCGGCGCCACGATCGCGGCCGCTCCGAAGTGGGTCGCGGCGGCGAGTGTCTCGCTCTACGTGGCGGGCGAGGAGCTCGTGTTCCGGGGGATCGTGATCGACGCGACGGCGGGCGCCGGGGCGGTCGCGAGTGTGGCGCTGTCGCTCGTCCTGTTCATGACGGCGCAGGCGTTCAACATGCCGAGCGTCCGTGCCGCCACTTTTCCAATCGTGGGGGCGCTGGTCGTGGGCCTCGTGCACGGCGTGCTCTTCTGGCAGACCTTCGACCTGGTCCCGCTGATCGTCGCGCATCTGACGTTCTTCGGCGGCGTGCTCGCCCTGAATAGCGGTTTGCGGCCCGCCGCCGGTATTCCATGACGGACGCCACAACAAACACGCGGGTGTGGGAGGAGTGGGCGGGCCGCTGGCACTCCTTCCAGGAGGCGTTCGTGCCGGATCGCGAGCGCCTGCTGGCGGCGATGGCCGAGTACGCGGTGCTCGCGTCCGACGGGCGCACTCGGCTGGTGCTCGACCTCGGCTCGGGGCCGGGACCGGCGGCCGACGCGGTGCTGCGCCGGTGCCCGGCGGCGCGAGCCGTGGCAGTCGATTTCGACCCCTGGCTGCTCGAGCTCGGTCGCCGGACGGCCTCGGCCGCCGACCGGATCGAATGGGTCGAGGCCGATCTCCGCGACCCCGGATGGAGCCAGGCGGTGCCCGTCGGCCCCTACGACGCCGTGGTAACGGCGACAGCGCTTCACTGGCTGAGCGATGCCGAAATTCGGGCCGTGTACGCGGGCGCAGCGCGACTGCTGGCTCACCGCGGGATCTTGCTCGTAGGCGACGCGGTCTGCTTGGACGCGCCGCGACTCGAGCGGCTGACCCGCTTAGCCGCCGCCGCGCACGAGACCGCGGCCGGGGAGAGCTGGAGCGACTTCTGGCGTGCCGCGCGCGCGGTCCCGGAGTTCGTGCAGCTGATCGACGAACGCGACCGCCGCCTCCTGCGCCGGCGCCCGCTGATCGGCCGCACGCTCGCCGCCCACGCGGCCGCGCTGAGGGAGGCCGGCTTCGCCGAAGCGGCCGAGGTATGGCGCGCGCATGAGGGGGCGGTGATCGCGGCCCTGCCTTGACGTCGCA
>Ga0209577_10007455_pt1 | contig 10066 bp, 13 predicted proteins | sample GraSoiAngelo_109_FD_185874 | JGI IMG/M metagenome (GOLD analysis project Ga0209577, IMG submission 185874) | Grasslands soil microbial communities from the Angelo Coastal Reserve, California, USA - 14_0903_12_20cm (SPAdes) (version 2) | ecosystem: Environmental > Terrestrial > Soil > Grasslands...
ACCGAGTGGCCGGCGGTGCGGGCCAACCTCAGGCGCCGGCTGGGCCTGCGGCGGGGGCGGGGCGGGCTTTAGCCGCCCTTATCCCGTGGCTGGCATGCTGGCGCCAGCCCACGCGCCCAGGAGGTCAGCCGCAGCACGTGCTCCGGGGACAGGCCTCTGGCCGGCTCGGCCGCCACCAGCAGCGTGGGCGCGGGACGCAGGGAAACCCATCGATCACACGCGTCATTGAAGGCGTCATCCACCCAGGCCAGCGGACGCGAGTCCGCGTACGCGTCGATCGCCGCCAGCTTCCAGTGCCCGCTGACGCCGCCGCCCTCCGCCGCCTCGCGGGTGCCGGTGCCGTTGAGCCCCGAGCCGAAGGTGAGGAACGGAAACGGGTTTGGGAGCCCCAGCAGCCGGGGGAGATATTCGTTGGCCTTCTCCTCCCAGCCGCTGCACCACACCAGCTCGAACGTCGCGTCGAGCTCGAGCAGGTGCTCGCCCGCCGTCCCCGAAATGAAGTGGGCGATCCCGTCCACGGTGTGGAAGTGGCCGGGAGGGGGGTTGTCCAGGCCGAAGTCGAACAACGAGATGACCCCATCGACGTCCACGAACAGGAGCGGCCTGTCCCTCCTCGAGCCCTGTGTTGTGACGAATTGCACGGGTTTATTAAGCGGGGATTGCTGCTGCCCCCAGCCGGGGGCAGGCTCGATACGCTATCCGGCGCGGGCATGGGGTAAAGATCCGAAGCTGGCTGGCCGATCCTTGATCTTGAGATCGGCGCCGGGAACCTCGGCGGTGTCCGCCACCGGTCTGTCATGCACGTGACCCTTCAACTCGGCATCCTGTTCGCGCTTCTGTGCGCGTTTGCGTCCAACCTCGGGTTCTTCTACAAGCACCGGGGCGCCCGCGAAGCGTGCAAGGTCGACATCCGTCACCCGCTCCGATCGGCCGTCTCGCTGTGGAGCTCGCGCTGGTTCGCGGTCGGCATGCTGGTCGCCATCGGCGCCTGGCTGCTGCACGTAGCGGCGATGGCGCTCGCTCCCCTGTCCGTGGTTCAGGTCGTGCTCGCAGGCGGCGTGGTCCTGATCGCGGTCATGGCCGAGCGCATGTTCGGACTCCCCGTAGGACGCCGGCAGTGGCTCGGCCTGGCCTCGATGTGCGCCGGCCTCGTGCTCCTGGCGGTCACCGCCCCCACCGCCCATGGGGCGCACTCGAGCTTCTCCATTCCCGCCATGGTCGCCTTCGAGGGCGGGCTCTTCGGGCTCGGGGGGCTGCTGATCATGGGACCGCGCACCGGCGCCCCGGTAGAGCATCACGGCGTCATGCTGGGCGCCGCCGCCGGGATCCTGTTCGGAGTCTCCGACGTGTCGATCAAGGCCCTCACCGGCCTGGTCATGCACCACGGCGGCGTGCTCGCCCTGGTGAGCCCCTGGTGCGCCGTGGCCCTCGCCGCCTCGGTCGTCGCCTTCTATGCCTCGGCACGGGGATTTCAGGACGGCGAGGCCGTCCCGGTGATCGCCGTGACCGGCACCGCGGCCAACATCGCGGCCGTGGCCGGGGGCATCCTGGTCTTCGGAGACCCGCTGCCCGGGAGCGTGCTCGGCATCGTCGCCCAGGCCCTCGGGCTGGTCATGGTGCTGATCGCCGCGGCGCTCACGCCCGCCCCCGTGCGGGTGGCCTCGCAGCCCGCCTAGCCACGGCTCCCCGAGACCTCCACCGGCCGGCCCGGCGTTGGTAGCATGGCCGGCCCGATGCCGACCACCAGCCAGCTCGTCCGCAAGGGCCGCAAGCCGCCCAAGAAGAAGCTCGCCACGCCCGGCCTGAAGTCGGGCAAGGGCCGCAAGAAGAAGGTGGCCGCCCCCCAGCGCCGCGGCGTGTGCACGCGCGTGTACACCACCACGCCCAAGAAGCCGAACTCCGCTCTGCGCAAGGTCGCGCGCGTGCGCATCGCGGGCTCGATGGAGGTCACGGCCTATATCCCGGGAGAGGGGCACAACCTCCAGGAGCACTCGGTGGTGCTCGTCCGCGGCGGGCGCGTCAAGGATCTCCCCGGGGTTCGCTACAAGGTCGTCCGCGGGGCGCTGGACGCCGCCGGAGTCAGCGACCGCAAGAAGGCTCGGTCCCAGTACGGGGCCAAGAAGTCCTAGGGCGCCGGAGACTGTGCCTCGCCGAGCCGCCGCCCAGGTCCGAGCCCTGGATCCCGATCCGATTCACCGCTCGCGCCTCGTCCAGCAGGTGATCAACAAGGTCATGCTGGACGGAAAGAAGTCGGTCGCCGAGCGGATCGTCTACGACGCCCTCTCGCTCGTCTCCGAGCGCACCGGCAAGGACGCGGTCGAGGGCCTGGAGACCTCCATCAAGGCGCTCACCCCGGTGCTCGAGGTCCGCTCGCGCCGGGTCGGCGGCGCCACCTATCAGGTGCCGGTCGAGGTGCCGGCGCGCCGCGCCCGCACCCTGGCCGTGCGCTGGCTGGTCGAGTTCGCCCGCCAGCGGCGCGAGAAGACGATGGCCCAGCGGCTCGCCAACGAGCTGCTCGACGCGCAGTCCCAGCAGGGCGGCGCCTTCAAGCGCAAGGACGACATCTACCGCATGGCGCAGGCCAACAAGGCCTTCGCCCACTACCGCTGGTAGGTCACCGGCGCGGTCCGTTGAGCACGAGCCCGCCGCCGCCCGCCACCAGCAGCAGCGCCAGCCCCGCGGTCTCCTCGTAGAACCCGCTCCGCGGTCCCGCCGTGGCCCGCTCGAACAGGTCCCCGGCCACGCCGGTGGAATGGATGTCGTGCAGGTCCCCGGCGATCAGGATCAGGATCAGCGCCAGCAGCCCGAAACCGGTCACGGCCGCCGCCGCCGGGCGCGAGCCGCGCGCGGATCCCACGAGCATCGGAAGGCTGGCCAGGCCGATCAGGAGCAGCGCGTAATTGTGCTGGTCGCCGCTGCTGACCGACGAGATGTGAGCCGCGCCGGCGCGGACCTCATACAGCGTGGACAGGTCCGCGATCACGAGCAGCGCGGCGCCCGCCAAGCCGGCGGCCAGAAGCAGCGCCGGCAGGAGTCGTTGCAGCCCCGCAGACTCGGGGAAGTCAGCCTCCTCCCTGCTATATTCGTCGGCGCCTTCGCGGGCGGCGGCGTTCATGCGTGCCGGCCCGGGAAGGCGACGGAGACCCATACCGACGATGACGGAGACCTCGAGCAGATAGCGACGCCCGCCAGGTGATCACCGGCAGCGCGTGCGGGCCCGAGGGGCCCATTTTTTTGCCCGCGATCGGCCCGACGGCCTTCTGCACACCGCTTACTCATGCCACGCAAATTCAGTCTCGAGAACACCCGCAACATCGGGATCATGGCGCACATCGACGCCGGCAAGACGACCACGACCGAGCGCATCCTCTATTACACCGGTCGCACCTACAAGATGGGTGAGGTCCACGAGGGCGCCGCGACCATGGACTGGATGGCCCAGGAGCAGGAGCGCGGCATCACCATCACCTCCGCGGCCACCACCTCCGAGTGGCGCGGGCACCGGATCAACATCATCGACACCCCGGGACACGTCGACTTCACCGTCGAGGTCGAGCGCTCGCTCCGGGTGCTCGACGGGGCCATCGCGCTCTTCGACTCGGTCGCCGGGGTCGAGCCCCAGTCAGAGACCGTGTGGCGCCAGGCGGACAAGTACTCCGTGCCCCGGATCGCCTACATCAACAAGATGGACCGCATCGGGGCCGACTTCCAGCGCGGCGTCCAGACCATGATCGACCGCCTGGGCGCCCATCCGGTCCCGATCCAGCTCCCGATCGGCTCCGAGTCCGACTTCCGCGGGGTCATCGACCTGGTCACCAATCAGGCCGTCACCTACAAGGACGAGCTGGGAACCGAACAGGAGCTGGGCCCGATCCCCGACGACCTGGCCGAGCAAGCCGCGGCCGCCCGCGAGCACCTGCTCGAGGAGGTCTCCCACTACGACGACGAGCTCGTGGAGATGATCCTCGAGGAGCAGGAGATCCCGCCCGAGCGCCTGCGCCAGGCCATCCGCAAGGCGACGCTCGACATCAAGCTCACCCCGGTCCTGTGCGGCTCCTCGTTCAAGAACAAGGGCGTTCAGCCGCTGCTCGACGCCGTGGTCGACTACCTCCCGTCGCCGCTCGACGTGCCTCCGGTCACCGGCCTGGCGCCGGGCAAGGCGGGCGAGGAGGGCGCGCCGGCGACCAGGGCGGCCGATGACTCCGAGCCCTTCGCGGCGCTGGCGTTCAAGATCATGGCCGACCCCTTCGTCGGCAAGCTGACCTACTTCCGCGTGTACTCGGGGCGCCTGGCCTCGGGCGCTCGGATCCTGAACGCCTCGACCGGTCGGACCGAGCGCATCGGCCGGATCCTGATGATGCACGCCAATGACCGCGAGGAGGTTCCCGAGGTCTACGCGGGAGACATCGCGGCCGCGGTGGGCATCAAGCAGGTCACCACCGGGGACACGCTGTGCGCCCCCGACGCGCCGATCCAGCTCGAGACGATCACCTTCCCCGATCCCGTCATCAAGGTGGCGGTCGAGCCCAAGACCAAGGCCGACCAGGAGAAGATGTCGGTCGCTCTCGGGCGCCTGGCGGAGGAGGACCCCACCTTCCGGGTCCAGACCAACGAGGAGACCGGGCAGACCGAGATCTCGGGCATGGGCGAGCTGCACCTCGAGGTGCTGGTGGACCGGATGAAGCGCGAGTTCAAGGTCGAGGCCAATGTGGGCCGGCCCCAGGTCTCCTACCGGGAGACGGTGCGTGGCTCCGTCCACGGCGTCGAGGGCAAGTTCATCCGCCAGACCGGTGGCTCTGGCCAGTACGGCGTGGTCAACATCGACCTCGAGCCCGCGCCGGGCGAGGGCTTCGACTTCATAAACAAGATCAAGGGCGGCGCCATACCCTCCGAGTTCATCCCCGCGGTGGAGAAGGGGGTCGAGGAGGCCCTGGAGAACGGCGTCAAGGCCGGCTACCCCATGGTGGACGTGCGCGTGCGCCTGGTGGATGGCAAGTATCACGACGTCGACTCCTCGGAGATCGCCTTCAAGGTCGCCGGGTCGCTTGCCCTCAAGGAGGCCGCGCGCCGGGCCAAGCCCGTCCTGCTCGAGCCCATCTTCGCGGTCGAGGTCGTCACGCCCGAGGAGTTCCTGGGCGACGTGATCGGCGACCTCAGCCGCCGCCGGGGGCGGGTCGAGGGCCAGGAGCGCCGCGGCAACGCGATCGCCGTCACCGGGCGCGTGCCGCTGAGCGAGATGTTCGGCTACGCCACCGACCTGCGCTCGACCACCCAGGGCCGGGCCACGTACACGATGCAGTTCGACGGCTACGAGGAAGTCCCGCCCAACATCGCCGAGCGCATCGTCGAGCACCGCACCGGAGAGCCGGTGCCGGCCTGATGACCGGGGCCGGAAGGAGGGGCGCGGGCGAGACCAGAATCGCGGCCCCCAAGCAGCTAAGGTTCCGAGGTTGCGCCCTGGCGGTCCCAGTCGGCGCCCCCAACTCCGAGTAAGAGGAGCAACGAAAGGTGGCAAAGGAGAAGTTCGAGCGCGACAAGCCCCACGTCAACGTGGGCACCATCGGCCACATCGACCACGGCAAGACCACCCTGACCGCGGCCATCACGCTGGTGCTGTCGTCCAAGGGCGGCGGCGAGGTCAAGACCTTCGAGGAAATCGACAACGCGCCCGAGGAGAAGGAGCGCGGGATCACGATCGCCACCTCCCACGTCGAGTACCAGACCGACAAGCGCCACTACGCCCACGTGGACTGTCCCGGTCACGCCGACTACGTCAAGAACATGATCACCGGCGCCGCCCAGATGGACGGCGCCATTCTCGTCGTCTCGGCCGCAGACGGCCCCATGCCCCAGACCCGCGAGCACATCCTGCTCGCGCGGCAGGTCGGCGTCCCCTACATCGTCGTCTTCCTGAACAAGGCCGACATGGTCGACGACCCCGAGCTGCTCGAGCTCGTCGAGGTCGAGGTGCGCGACCTGCTCTCCGAGTACGACTTCCCGGGCGACGAGATCCCCTTCGTGGTCGGCTCGGCGCTGAAGGCGCTCGACGGCGACGAGGACGCCCAGGCCAAGATCCTCGAGCTCGCGGACGCGCTGGACTCCTACATCCCCGAGCCCACGCGCGAGCTGGACAAGCCCTTCCTGATGCCGGTCGAGGACGTCTTCTCGATCACCGGCCGGGGGACGGTGGCCACCGGGCGCATCGAGCAGGGGATCATCAAGACCGGCGAGACGGTCGAGATCGTCGGCATCCGCGACACCAGCTCGACCGTGGTCACCGGGGTGGAGATGTTCCGCAAGATCCTCGACGAGGGGCGCGCGGGCGACAACGTGGGCTGCCTGCTGCGAGGGACCAAGCGTGAGGACATCGAGCGCGGGCAGGTGTTGTGCAAGCCCCGCTCGATCACGCCGCACACCAAGTTCAAGGCCGAGGTCTACGTCCTCAAGAAGGAGGAGGGCGGACGGCACACGCCCTTCTTCAGCGGCTACCGGCCTCAGTTCTACTTCCGTACAACCGACGTCACCGGGGTGGCCAACCTCCCCGAGGGCGTCGAGATGGTCATGCCCGGCGACAACGTGGCGATGGAGATCGAGCTGATCCAGCCCATCGCCATGGACCAGGGGCTGCGCTTCGCGATCCGCGAGGGCGGGCGCACCGTGGGGTCGGGCGTCGTGACCGACATCGTCCAGTGACCGGAGGGCGCGGTGAGCTGGCCCCGCGCCCTTCGCCCTCCACACAGCCAGTCACATACGTCCCCCGGGCCCGCCTCGCGAGGGTCCCTGGAGATCTAACCCGACTCAAGCGCCGGGTGCCCAGCCGACCCGCGACCCGACCCAGGACACCAAGTCTTCTCTGACCTGCCGTGGCGGCCACCGCCCAGAACAAGATCCGCATTCGCCTCAAGGCGTACGACACTTCGGCCATCGAATCGGCGGCCAAGGAGATCGTCGATACCGCCACGCGCACCGGTGCCCGCGTGTCCGGTCCCGTTCCGCTGCCCACCGAGAAGAACGTCTACTGCGTGATCCGCTCGCCGTTCAAGGACAAGGACTCGCGCGAGCACTTCGAGATCCGTACGCACAAGCGGCTCATCGATATCCACCAGCCGACTCCCAAGACGGTCGACTCGCTCCAGCGCCTCGACCATCTACCGGCCGGCGTGGACATCGAGATCCGGCTCGCCAGCTAGAAGATGGCGGCGATCCTGGCCAAGAAGCTCGGGATGACCCAGCTCTTCCGCGACGACGGCCGGATCGAGCGGGTGACGGTGCTCGAGGCGGGACCATGCCCGGTGACCGCGATCCGCACCGTCGATCGGGATGGCTACGAGGCGGTGCAGCTGGCCTTCGGTCCCGTGCGCGAGAAGCACCTGTCAAGGCCCGAGCTCGGCCATCTGCGCAAGGCGGGAGCGCCGCCGCTGCGTCATCTGGCCGAGTTCCGGGACGAGGCGGGGGAGCTCCGGGTGGGCGAGACGGTGACTGTGGAGGCGTTCGAGCCCGGCCAGGCGGTCAAGGTCTCGGGCACCTCGAAGGGCAAGGGCTTCCAGGGCACCGTGCGCCGGCACAACTTTCGCCGCGGCCCGGCCTCCCACGGGTCGCACAACGTCCGCGCGCCGGGGTCGGTGGGCGCGTCGGCCACCCCCTCGCGGGTGGTCAAGGGAATGCGCGGGCCGGGGCAGATGGGCAACCGGCGCGTCACCCAGAGGCGGCTGGAGATCGTCGAGCTCGACACCGACCAGAACCTGATGCTGGTGCGAGGCTCGGTGCCGGGTCCGCCCAACGCCATCGTCGAGGTGCGCAGCGATGCCTGAGGCTCCGGTGCTGGGCGGTGGCGGCGGACGCGGCAAGGCGAGCGTGGCCCTCGACGACGACGCCTTCGGCGAGCGCTTCCACGGACCGCTCGTGCACGGGGCGGTCCGGGCCGAGCTGAACGCGCGCCGGCGGGGCACCGCGGCCACCCGGCCGCGCGGCGTGGTCTCGGGTGGCGGCTCGAAGCCATGGCGCCAGAAGGGGACCGGGCGCGCCCGCGCGGGCTCCAATCGCTCGCCTCTGTGGCAGGGAGGCGCGACGGTGTTCGGTCCCCAGCCACGCTCCTACACGGTGAAGGTCAACCGTCGCGAGCGCCGTACTGCCCTGCGCAGCGCGCTCTCGCTGCACGCCGAGCGCGGCTCGGTGGCGGTGTTGGACATCAGCTCGCTCCCGGATGCTCCGTCGACCAGGGCGGCGGCTAGCCTGCTCTCGGGCTGGGATCAGCCGGGCCCGGTCCTGGTTGTCCTCACCGAGGCGGAGGCCAGCGCGGCACTGTCCTTTCGCAACATCGCCCGGGCGAGCGTCCTGGCCGAGCCCGACGTCGGCGTCGCCGACCTGGTGGGTGCGGCCTCGGTGCTGGTATCGAGCTCGGCGCTCGAGAGCCTGACCGCTCGGGCCCGAGGCCGGGGCGGGCGCGGCAAGGGATCCGCGAGCGAGGCGGGGTCCGCGGATGAGGAGCGCGCCGCGGATGAGGAGGCGAAGTAGCCGTGGAGCCGACTCAGGTCATCATCCGGCCCGTGGTCTCGGAGAAGAGCTACGTGCTGTCAGCGGCCGACAAGTACACGTTCCGCGTGCATCCCGACGCGCACAAGACCCAGATTCGTCAGGCCGTCGAGCAGCTGTTCGGGGTCAAGGTGCTCGAGGTGCGCACGATGACGGTCAGGCCCAAGCCCAAGCGGCGCGGACTAGTGCGCGGGCGCACGCGGCACTGGAAGAAGGCAATCGTGCAGGTGCGTGCCGGCGACTCGATCCCGATCTTCCAGGGGCTCGAGGGGCTCGAGGGCTCATGAGGGATCCGGCGAGCAAGGAGCGCGGGATCTAGCCATGGCCATTCGAAAGCCCAAGCCCACCAGTCCGGGCCGGCGCTTTGCCACCTATCCGGATTTCTCGGAGATCACCAGCACCGAGCCCGAGAAGTCGCTCGTCGAGGGCCTGACCAAGAGCGGGGGGCGCAACGCCCACGGCCGCAAGACCTCGCGGCACCGCGGCGGCGGCGCCAAGCGCCTGTACCGGCGCATCGACTTCAAGCGGCGCAAGGATGGCGTGCCCGCGCGGGTGGCGGCGATCGAGTACGACCCCAACCGTTCGGCCTACATCGCGCTGCTGCACTACGCCGACGGCGAGAAGCGCTACATCCTCGCGCCCCAGCGGCTGCGGACGGGGATGACCGTTGTCTCCGGGGAGACGGCCGAGATCGCGGTCGGCAACTGCCTCTCGCTGGCGCGGATGCCGATCGGGACCGTCGTGCACAACGTCGAGCTCCACCCGGGCCGGGGGGGCCAGCTCGCTCGGTCCGCCGGAGCCGGAGTCCAGCTCATGGCCAAGGAGGGGGCGATGGCCACGCTGCGCCTGCCGTCGGGCGAGATGCGCCAGGTGCGGTCCGAGTGCCGGGCCACCGTCGGGACGATCGGTAACTCCGATCACCAGAATGTCAGCGTGGGCAAGGCGGGGCGCAAGCGCCACATGGGCGTGCGGCCCCAGACGCGCGGGACGGCGATGAACCCCGTCGATCACCCTCACGGCGGCGGGGAGGGTTCGACCACGGCCGGTCGGCACCCGGTGACCCCGTGGGGCGTTCCCACGCTGGGCTACCGGACCCGCAAGAAGAACAAGTCATCGGACCGCAACATCGTGCGGGGCCGGCGGCGCGGCAAGGGCAAGCGCAGGTAGACATGAGCGGACGCGAGCCAGCGTGAGCCGGTCGAGCAAGAAGGGGCCCTGGGTGGAGCAGCGCCTGCTGGCGCGCATCCAGGCCATGAACGAGTCCACGAGCAAGCACATGATCAAGACCTGGTCCCGGACGTCGACGATCTTCCCGGAGATGGTCGGCCACACGATCGCCGTGCACGACGGGCGCAAGCACGTGCCGGTGTTCGTGACCGAGTCGATGGTGGGTCACAAGCTCGGCGAATTTGCCCCCACCCGCCTGTACCGCGGGCACGCCGGATCGGGAAAGGTCCGCTGACGGGGCTCCCGGCGCGATTGACATGACGCCATCCAAGCCACAGGATCCCGGGAAGGGCAAGGCCGCCGAGGC
>Ga0209577_10007457_pt1 | contig 10064 bp, 6 predicted proteins | sample GraSoiAngelo_109_FD_185874 | JGI IMG/M metagenome (GOLD analysis project Ga0209577, IMG submission 185874) | Grasslands soil microbial communities from the Angelo Coastal Reserve, California, USA - 14_0903_12_20cm (SPAdes) (version 2) | ecosystem: Environmental > Terrestrial > Soil > Grasslands ...
TCCGGCCGCAATGATTGCGCCCGTCACCGCGATCTCCGTCCATTTCGGCACGTAATGCATTCCGGCTGATGATTCCAGTCCGGTGATGCTGACGTTAAGCCGGTTCGTAATGAAGCCCAGCACCACCAGAACGGCCGCCACGTACAAGCCGCCCGCTGTCGAGCGCACTTTGCGTTGCGACAGCAGAATCAGAGGCGCAATCAGGCTCAACGCGATCTCCAGCCAGAACAGATACATCTCATAACCCGGCTGAAACGCCAGCCTCAGTACCCCCCGATGCAACAGGTCTTCAAAACGAAGGATTCCATAGACGGACAGCACTACCACCAGCACCCGCCCCAGTTCCTGCAGGATGGGCAATTCGAGTTGCTGTCCGAAGTGCTTGGAGCTCATCGAGGATTCGAAAATCGTCATCGCCAATCCCACCGCAATCGCCGAGATGAAGAAGAACACCGGCAGCAGCGGTGTGTACCAGAAGGGATGCAACTTTTCCGGCATGATCAGGTAGAGGGTACCCAAGGACGATTGGTGGAGCGTGGAAAGAATCACTCCGCCAATCACCAGCGGGATCAGCACGGCTCGAATGATTTTTAACGGCTTCTGCAGGTTGAAACGTTCCAGCACAATCGGCGAAAACTCGAGCGAGAGCACCGCGGTGTAGAGCATCACGCAATAGGCCACCTCGAACATCACCGAATGGGGGTTGCGCATGATCAGCGGGTGCCAGATGTTATAGGGGCGTCCCAAATCAAACATCAGCGCCACACATACCAGCACGTAGCCGAGGAAGGCGGTTAGAATCGTGGGCCGGATGATCGGGTGCAGGCGTTTGATATTCAGAATGTGCACTGCGGCCGTGAGCGTGAATCCCCCCGCCGCCAGCATCACCCCGCACAGCACGTCAAAGCCGATCCAGATGCCCCAGGGGAACTGGTCACTCAAGTTAGTGGAGCGTCCCAGCCCCTGCGTAAAGCGCACTACGGTCGCGTAAAAGCCCGCCGCCATCAGGAACAAGAACACCAGCTTCCAGAAAGTGAATTTGAGTTTCATTGCTTCCTTCCTTTCTGGTGCGGCTCAGTTGTTTTCTCTTGTGCTTCGGCAGTGGCTACTTCCTCGCGCCGGTGTGTAATCCACCACACTCCGCCCAGCAGAATTCCTCCCAGAGGAACAAAATCCGGAATGCGCGACAGCACCCGGTAGGTGAGCATGGGCAAGGGATCGGACGAAAGATCGCTGCGATAACCGAATTCTTCAAACGGCACGCTCGACAGCAGCAGCACCGAAGTGCCGCCCACTTCAGTCAATCCGTAGATGTGGTTCACGTACTTTCCCGGATTATCACGAATGCGTTGCTGCGCCTCGGCAATCAGGTCCGCCCGCTCTCCGAACTTGGTCGCCCCAGTCGGACAAATCTCGGCGCAAGCCGTCTGCTTCCCCTGGGAAACCCGGTCCGCGCACATGGTGCATTTTTGAACTTTCGGGATCAGCTTGCCCCATTCATACTTGGGCACCCCGAACGGACATGCCACCATGCAATAGCGACATCCCATGCAGCGGCTTTCCTCGTAGATCACCGGACCGGCGGCCGTCTTGCGCAGAGCCCCTACCGGGCAAACCGAGGCGCAGGCCGGATCGGAGCAGTTCATGCAGAGCCTCCGCATGAATTTGTCTTCCTTGGTCAACACCACGGTGAACTTGTGTTCCGACTGCGTCTGTTCGGCGGCAACTGCATCGTCATAGCGAAGCTTGTTTTTCTCAGCGCAAGCCACCTCACACTGCTTGCAGCCGATGCAGACCGTCGCGTCGTATAAGAGCGCCTTGCTCATGGTGATCTCTCCTCGCCGCACCGCCATCCTTTCACCCAAAATGGGCAGGAAGCAGGAACTGCTAACCGCGGCGAACTTCACAGGCCAATGCTTCGTCTTACCGAAAAAAAATACCCGGGTCTGAGGGAACCTGCGCCCCGACCCGGGTGAACTGTTCCGACAATGAAAGCGAATACCTCAGGGCGCTCCCGACTGGCTTTTAACCCGCCGGTCCTCTGCCCTCCTCCCCGGATTGAACCGGACCTTAGCAAGAGGCACCCGCACGCTTTCTTCTCCCTGCCGCAAAGCATTCTCTCGGCGGGAGATGCGCAAACGGAACAGCCGCCTACTTCTTCTGCAGTTCGCGAATGTATGACACCAGCATCTTTACCTGGTCCGGCGCCAAAGCCTTGGCTACGCCTGCGTGCTTCGGCTTCTCGGTAATATCCTTCGCCAGTTCATCATCAGAAGCCTTCTTGGCCTCGTCAGATACCAGGCTGGGGATCTTCGCTGCCGGTTTGCCCGCGCCATCCGCTCCGTGGCAGGCAGCGCACTTCGCCTTGAAAAGCGTCGCCCCGTCATCGGCTGCCCAAGACAGGCTGGGGATCAGAATGAATAGGGCCACCGCGATCGTCAGGACAAGCATTGCGATTTTGGTCATCTTCATGATTGCTTTCCTCTCCGTCTGAATTTTTCCAATCTGATGAAAGCAGTGGTCCTCCCCGCACTCCGTGGCGGCTGTTGCGAAAGTAACCACTGATACGACCTCCCGAAAATCAGCTGTAACAAATCTCAGCAGTTTTCGACCTACCTGATGAAATTCTCAGCTTTCCCCGGATAAGCCGCCGTGATGTGAGTCACTTTTGGCCGTGACCCGTGTCGTCATCTGGTGTGCGCCAGAACGTCGTCCCTGGACCTGGGATGTGTCCTTCTCTGCGTCCTTTGCGTCCTTTGCGTTCTCTGCGGTTAAGAGCTTTTGGCCCCGCGGCGCCCAGTTTTCCCAGAGCAGGCAGAGACGATTAATGAGGACAATTCCTTCAACTGGCCGCGTTATAGGCACATGATCGCGGTATCGCCTCGTGTGAAAGGTGAGCTGTTCAGTACGGAACTTCCCAAGTCTCCGGCGAAACCGGCCTGAAACTCCCGCAATCTACCAAGCGATCCCTAAGAACCGACCCGGCACTCGGTCCCAAATCGACGAATCACCTGTTACTAAAGGGCAAAATGTCCTACGCCTTCAGTTACTTGCCCGATTCCCCGACATGCATTTGACTATACCCAGCACCTTGCAACTCCAGCTCCTGGGTAGTTTCGGTCTATTGACGAGGAAATGCTTGTGCAATAGCGGAGCCGGGTTACGACACGCCGGTGGGAGAGAAGGTGCAATTTCAAGGGTCCAAATTTTAGGGAGGACAAGTGAAAATGAGAAAGTTAATCGGCGTTGCCCTGTTTCTTTGCCTGGCTTCGCTCATGGTAGCTGCGCAAGAGTCTGGCACCAGCAAGGCAGATATCTTTGGCGGTTACCAATACACTAAATTTGACGGCGGCCTGAACGCGAACGGCTTCAACGGCGCGGTAACTGGCAACCTCAACCGCTGGTTAGGCGTAACAGCGGATTTCAGCGGCGCCTATGGTTCCACCAGCGGCGTCGACACCAAAACCTACACCTACACCTTCGGTCCACAGATCTCGATGCATAGCGGAAAAGTGACCCCGTTTGCCCACGCATTGTTTGGTGGCGTACACGAGTCCGCTTCCGCTAACATCCTTGGCACCACAGTCAGCGCCAGCAGCAGCGGCTTCGCCTTCATGCTGGGCGGCGGACTTGATCTGAAGGTTGCCAAGAGCATGTCGTTCCGTGCGATCCAGTTCGACTGGCTCTCGCTCCACGCCAACAACACAACCGACAACAACAATATGCGGATTTCGACCGGTCTGGTGTTGCACTTCTAATTTGACCGGATTCGCAAGCACAAGGGCGGCCTTTAGGGCCGCCCTTTTTTTCCCTGGACAGGAGAAGCGATTACCTAGCTCCTGAATGCCTCGGCTTACCTTGTCGTGTCTCTTATCTCCGGGAAATCATCTTCCCAATACTCACTGGCACGGCGACTTTTAGCTGGCTCCAATTCGATGCCGCGCAACTGCACACGCCGAATCTTGCCGGAGATGGTCTTGGGCAACTCGGAAAATTCGATCCGGCGGATACGCTTGTAGGGACCAAGTCGGCCACGGATGAATTGGAAAATTTCGCGGGCCATCTCCGCCGACGGCTTATATCCGGGTTTCAAGGTGATAAACGCCTTGGGCACATTCCAGCGGATGGCATCCGGACTGGGTACAACGGCCGCTTCGGCGACGCAGTGATACTCGATCAGCGCGCTCTCCAGTTCGAAGGGGCTAAGGCGGTAGTCAGAACTCTTGAAAACGTCGTCTGAGCGACCGATGTAGGTGAAGTAACCATCGGCATCACGGTGAGCCACATCGCCGGTGCGGTAGTAACCTCCGGCAAAACATTTTGTCGTGCGTTCCTCATCATCCATGTAGCCGGTCATCAGGCTGATGGGCTTGGGATCGCACTTTACAGAAATCTCGCCGTCATCGGACTCATTGCCCTCGGCATCGAGCAGGACGATGCGGTGCCCAGGCGAGGGCTTGCCGACGGCACCCGGTTTGACGGTCTGCCCGGGAAAATTCCCCAGCAGCAAAACATTCTCGGTCTGCCCAAAACCGTCGCGAATGGTGATATTCCAGGCCGCACGCACCTGCTCAATAACTTCCGGATTTAGCGGTTCGCCGGCGCTTGCCAGCTCTTTGAATTTCACCGGGAATGATTTCAAATCCTCCAGGATGAACAGACGCCAAACCGTCGGTGGCGCACACATCGTGGTGACGCCGCAGCGCGCGACGACCTCGAGGGTACGCTTCGCGCTGAAGCGATCATAGTTGTGCACGAAGATAGTGGCGCCCGCGTTCCACGGCGCGAAGAAGCTGCTCCAGGCGTGCTTGGCCCATCCGGGAGTGCTGATGTTCAAATGGATGTCGTCGGGACGGATGCCAATCCAGTACATGGTCGCAAGGTGACCGACGGGATAGCTTTGGTGAGTATGCAGCACCAGCTTGGGCAGAGCGGTTGTGCCTGAAGTGAAATACAGCATGAAAGGGTCGGTTGCGTTGGTTTCGCCGTCCGGAGTGAAGTCGGCGCTTTGATCGTACGCTCCCATGTAGGGAATCCAGCCTTCCGCCTCGCCGCCGACTACTATGCGGGTGTAATCGCCGCCCAGGGTGGCGAACTTTTCAGTCAGCCCAGGCAAGGTAATCACGTGCCGCGCTTTGCCGCGCTCGAGACGGTCGCGCAAATCGTCGGGAGTAAGCAGCGTGGCAGCGGGGATAACGATGGCGCCCAGCTTGAGGGCCGCAAGCATGATTTCCCAAATCGCGACCAGGTTGGGAAGCTGGACGATAATCCGGTCACCCCGGCGAACGCCCTGCTGTCGCAAGAAGTTTGCAACCTGGTTGGAGCGCCGTGACATCTCGGCGAAGCTCAGCTTCACCTCGGGGCCGTTTTCGTCCACGATCCAGAGAGCGGGCTTGTTGTTGCCACGTGCGTACGCGTCGAAGTAATCGAGCGCCCAGTTGAACTGATTGAGCTGAGGCCAGCGAAAATCGCGGTAAGCGGTTTCGTAATCTTCGCGATGCTTGAACAGGAATTCACGCGCGGCCAGAAATGCTTTCAGCCCTTCACCCTGCTGCACACGTCCCATTTCAATATGGCTAACCGTCATAAGCGACTCCTGGAAATCTGATAACTTCGGGCCAGAGGAGATGGCGGCCATTGTAGTACTGCCGTGCTATCGGGAGACATCCTCAATTAAGGGTGCACCGCCAGATCTAACCGTTAACGCTCATTGCAATCCTAGTCACGCACGTTCAAAGCATCCCGCCGCTGCCGCTCAGCCCTGTGTTATAAATCTTCCAAATGCCCCACGCTCGCCAAGGAACGATACACCTCTTTCGTTTTAAGGGAATTGATGTCTTCCTGCATTGGTCGTGGTTTCTGGTGGCGGCATTTGAAATCAGTAACCGGACGAGAAGTTATTCCTCTCTCGCTTGGAACGCGTTGGAGTATCTGGCGCTCTTTCTGATTGTCATGCTTCACGAGTTTGGACACGCCCTCGCCTGCCGACAAGTTGGAGGAACCGCGAACCAGATCTTGCTTTGGCCGCTGGGGGGAGTGGCATATGTGGACCCGCCACCACGGCCGGGCGCTACCCTCTGGAGCATCGTCGCGGGACCGCTGGTAAATGTGGTGCTGTTGCCGGTGATCACGGCACTCGGCTTATTGAGCCGCTCCTCGGGATGGGCGGTAGCGGCGCCCAACGCGCATGCGTTGCTGCATGCTATCGGGTTCATCAACCTGACCTTGTTGATTTTCAACATGCTGCCCATCTACCCGCTGGATGGCGGCCAGATTCTGCGATCGCTACTCTGGTTTGTGCTAGGACGCGCCCGCAGTTTGATGGTAGCCACCATTATCGGTTTCATCGGTGTTGCCGGGTTCGTCATCCTCGCCTTCTGGAAGCAATCCATCTGGTTCGGGGTTCTCGCTTTGTTCGTGCTAATGAATTGTGTAGGCGGACTGCGACACGCGCAGGCATTGTTACGTTTCTCAAAATTGCCCCGGCGGGACGAGTTTGCCTGCCCAGGCTGCAAAACAGCACCGCCTCTCGGCAACTTCTGGAAGTGCGGGCAATGCAGCCAGCCCTTCGACACCTTCCAGACCCGCGCCGTCTGTCCCTACTGTGCAGCCCAGTTTGCCCTTACGAAGTGCCTGGACTGCGGCGGCCTCCATCCCATGAGTGAGTGGCTCGTTTCCGCGCTCGCGCCTTCCAAGCTATAGCTCGTCTTTAGCAGCTCTAAAACGGTTTTCGTGAAGACTGGTGGTAGCAGAGAATTAGCCCGAATCCTTCCCCATCCATAATGAATCAAATTTAGTCATTGAACGGTCCAAACAGCGGCGGAGGTTGAGCACCATTCGCATTCGACGTAACAAGCTCTGCGGGGTCCACAACTAAAGTATGACGCTGATTGGCAAAACTACATACATTTCAAAGGCTTTGCTTCTGAGCTAAGGGGAGTCATGGCGAAAAGAATGTTCCTGATGTTGGGCCTGATGCTGGTGCTCCTCAGCGGCCTCGGCTTCGTGAAATTCCGGCAAGTGCAAGCGGCGATGCACGGCGCCGCATTTCAACCAGCGCCTGAAGCCGTTACCAGTGTTGTGGCACGGCGGGAGCAATGGCCGGCGACGATGAGCGTAATCGGCACCATGGAGGCCGTCCATGGTGTCACGGTCAGTGCCGACCTTCCCGGTAGCGTCGCACGAATCAACTTCGATTCGGGCCAGTCGGTGCGCGCCGGAGACGTGCTCGTCGAGCTCGACACCCGGCAGGAACGGGCCCAACTGGCTGCACTCGAGGCACAGCGTGATCTTGCGCGCATCAACTACGGTCGCACGCAGCAACTGGTGGCCGAGGGCGTTGTCTCACGCATGGAGTATGACCAGGCCACGGCTCAGCAAAAGGCAACCGAAGCGAACGTGGCCGAGATCCACGCCACGATTGAGCGCAAGACCATCCGGGCGCCCTTCTCGGGAATCTTGGGTATCCGTAAGGCAAACCTTGGGCAATATCTGGCCGCAGGCGAGGCGGTGGTTCCGCTCCAGTCTCTCAATCCGATCTATGTCGATGTGGGTCTTCCGCAACAGGCACTCGGGCAAGTAGCTGTTGGCCGCAGCTTGCGAGTCACCAGCGAGGATTTGCCCGGACGGGTGTTCACCGGCCGCATCACGGCGCTCGATTCGGTAGTGGACCAGGCAACCCGCAATGTCCAGGTCCAGGCCACACTCTCTAACCCAGAGGGTAAATTGCGGCCCGGCATGTTCGTTCAGGTACAAGTAGGACTGGGCGCAAGCCGTCCGGTGATCGCGCTGCCGGCGTCGGCGATTAGTTATGCACCGTATGGCGATTCGGTCTTCATCATCACCGATCTCAAAGACCAGCAGGGCCGAACCTACCGCGGCGTCCGCCAGCAGTTCGTCAAGATCGAAGGTTCGCAGGGCGACCAGGTGGCCGTTGTTTCCGGGGTGAACCCTGGCGACGAAGTCGTTAGCTCGGGCGTGTTCAAACTTCGCAACGGCGCTGCCGTCCAAGTCAACAATAAAGTCCAGCCGGAAAACAATCCGGCTCCCAAGCCTGAGGACAGCTAATGAAGTTTACGGATCTATTCATCAAGCGGCCGGTCCTCGCGATTGTGGTTAACCTGGTAATCCTGATCGCGGGACTCCAGTCCATCCGTTCGTTGAGCGTGCGTCAGTATCCGCGTAGCGATATCGCGGTAGTGCAGGTGTCGACGACTTACGTGGGCGCCAACGCCGACCTGGTTCGCGGCTTCATCACCACTCCGCTTGAGCGCGTGATTGCCAGCGCCGACGGCATCGATTACATGGAGTCGTCCAGCGCCCAGGGCCTCAGCACCATCACCGTCCACCTCAAGCTCAATTACGATACCAACGCGGCGCTCACCCAGATTCAGTCCAAGGTGGCCCAGGTCCGCAATGATTTGCCCCCTGAAGCCGAGGCGCCAGTAATTGACCTGCAAACGGCAGACAACCAGTTTGCCGCGATGTACATTGGCTTCTCATCCGCCGACCTCGATCAGAACCAGATTACCGATTACCTGACCCGCGTCGTGCAACCCAAACTAAGTGCCATCAGCGGAGTTCAGCGCGCCGATATTCTCGGCGACCGCACCTTCGCTATGCGAGTTTGGCTGAAGCCAGACAAGATGGCGGCGCTCGGAATTTCGCCCTCCGCCGTCCGCGATGCATTAGCGAAGAACAATTACCTCTCCGCACTCGGAAGCACCAAGGGCTCCATGGTTTCGGTGAACCTGGTCGCCAACACCAACCTGAGCACCGCGGAAGAATTCCGCCAGCTCGTCGTGAAGCAGGACAAGGGAGTAGTCGTCCGCTTGGGAGAGATCGCGGACGTCGTGCTCGGCGCCCAGAATTACGATTCCGAAGTCCGCTTCAACGGTGAGACCGCCACCTTCATGGGAGTCTGGGTGCTTCCTACCTCGAACTCTCTGGAAGTGATCAAAAACGTACGCGCGGCAATCCCCGGCATTCAGGCCCAATTGCCCGCGGGGATGAAGGTTGGGATTCCGTACGACTCTACGGCGTACATCCAGGACGCTATCAACGAGGTGCTTAGGACACTCTCCGAAACGCTACTCATCGTCATCGTGGTCATTTTCCTGTTCCTCGGCTCGATGCGCTCCGTGCTTATCCCGGTCGTCGCTATCCCGATCTCTCTCATCGGCGCCGTTTTCCTGATGCTTGTGGCTGGCTTCACCATCAATTTGCTGACTCTGCTTGCCATCGTGCTCTCGGTCGGCCTGGTCGTGGATGACGCCATCGTCATGGTGGAAAACGTCGAGCGGCACATCCATATGGGCAAACCTCCAATGCGCGCGGCCCTGGACGCCGCCCGCGAGTTGGTGGGTCCGATCATCTCCATGACCATCACCCTCGCCGCGGTGTATGCACCCATCGGCATTCAGGGTGGCTTGACCGGAGCGTTGTTCCGCGAGTTTGCATTCACTCTCGCCGGCGCCGTCATCGTGTCTGGAATTGTTGCCCTGACGCTCTCCCCCATGATGGGATCGAGATTGTTGCGGGCGGGAGCCACCGAGCGCGGCTTTGCCGGCATGATCAATCGTCACTTCGACCGCGTGCGCCAGTTTTACACCCGAAACCTCGCCGGAACGCTCCACTACAGGCCCGTCGTTCTTACGCTATGGGCGATTGTGGTCTTGCTGATTGTTCCGTTCTACATGTTCTCGCAGCGGGAGCTGGCGCCCGCCGAGGACCAAGGAGTGGTCTTCGGAGTTATCCAGGCTTCCCCCAACTCCACTATCGATCAGACCAAGCTGTACACTCAGCAAGTCTACGACGTCTATCATTCGTTTCCTGAGGGCCAAAGTATTTTTCAGATCACCTCCCCCACCGGCGGCTTCGGCGGCATGGTGACGAAACCGTGGAGCGAGCGCAAAAAGACCGCGCAACAACTCTTGCTAGAGTCCACCGGGCCGCTGTCGAAGATCGCAGGCATCCGCGTGATTCCCCTGACCCCGCCTCCGCTGCCGGGCGGAGGCGATTTCCCGGTTGACTTCGTGATCGCCTCTCCGGCCGAGCCGCAGCAG
>Ga0209577_10007459_pt1 | contig 10062 bp, 10 predicted proteins | sample GraSoiAngelo_109_FD_185874 | JGI IMG/M metagenome (GOLD analysis project Ga0209577, IMG submission 185874) | Grasslands soil microbial communities from the Angelo Coastal Reserve, California, USA - 14_0903_12_20cm (SPAdes) (version 2) | ecosystem: Environmental > Terrestrial > Soil > Grasslands...
TCGGCATGACGCTCCCCGCCTTCGCCGTCGAGCTGGCGCGCGACCGCCTCTCCAAGCGCTACCTCACGCGGGCCACCGTCGAGGCCGAGATCTTCTCCCCGGAAGGCGCCCTGGCGGCTGGGTACGTCGACACGATCGTCGCCGCCGATCAATGCGAGCGTACGTCCATCGACATCGCCCGCCAGCTCGGTCAGCTCGACGCCGCCGCCTACGCGGGCACCAAGCAGGCCCTGCGCCAAGCAACGATCGAGAAGATCAAGCCGACGCTCGAGAGCGCCCGCGTCTAGCTCCGCGCGCACACACCGGCACACCTCACGAGTTTGAATGCCTGGAATGGCTGTTGGAATCGGACAAACCGGCCGTGATCACAGCCAAACGAAGCGTTCAAACTGAGCCGCCGCTTCCAGAGCCGCAGTTGGGGTGTACGGCGGCGCAGGGTTCTTCTGCGCGGTCTTCTAACTCAGGACGCGCTTGCGGAAGCCCGTCAAGCCCTGCCACAGGAAGAGCGCGCAGAAGCCGGTCAACACGGGATAGATCACGTACAGATGCATGTGGTGGGCGGGCGTGAGAGCGGCCCGAAACCCCTCGGTGACGTAGATCAGCGGGTTGATGAGTACAAGAATCTGCAGCCAGGCGAATCCGCCCACTTTCACCGGCTCCAGCGCCGTCCAGGCGTAATACGTGCCGCCGAGGAACGTCATGGGGATGACGATGACGCCGAACAGCATGGGGACCGTGCGCGGGTCGAACCGCGTGCCGAACGTCATCCCCAGCGACGAGCACATGATGCACGCCAACGGGATCATGATCAACAGCTCCAGCCAGTGCACCTGCAGGTGGATGTGGATGTTCTTGGAGTGCACGACCGAGGCGATCGGGAACACGATCAGCGCCGCCAGCAGACCCTGCAGGGCGCCGGAGGCGATCTTCTCGATCGACACGAACGACACCGGCAACGGCGCCAGCACGCGGTCCTCGATCTCGCGGGTGTAACCGAACTCCTGCACCATCGGAAGGGCCACGGCCTGGATCCCCTGGAACATGATCGACAGGCCCACGACGCCGGCCACCAACACGGTGGCGAACGCCGACTCGCCCGCCGCGCCGCGGCCGCTGCCGATGCCTTGGCCGATGGTGGGGAACACGTACAGGAACACGAACACCAGCAGGAACGGCTGCAGGATCGTGCGGGGCAGGAACTCCTTGAGGTTCTTCTTGAGCACCGTGAGATCGCGCAGCAGCAGCCCGGCGAAGGCGCTCCTGCTGGCCTGCACGGTGGACCGGCCCAACTCGGCGCCCTTGTAACGAGGGAGCGCGGCCGTCGTGGCTGTGGTGGCTGTGGTGGTGGCCATCAGTCGCGCAGCTCCTTCCCGGTGAGGTTGATGAACACGGTCTCCAGCGTGGGTTCGTTGACCGTGAGGTCGACGAGCCGGGAGCCGCTCTTCTTGACGGTGTCGAGCACGATGGGGAGGGCGTCGGCCGCCCCCTTCACGTGCACGCGCAGCTCGCCGTCGAGGGCAACCACGTTGGTGACGATCCGACGCCGGTTCAGGGCCTTCTCCAGCTTGTCGAGGTCACCGCTGGCTCGCACGGCGACGATGGTGTCGGCGTCGATGCCGTCCTTCAGGCCCTCGGGCGTGTCCAGGGCGAGGATGTGGCCGTGGTCCATGATCGCGACCCGGTTGCAGAGCTGGTCGGCTTCCTCCATGTAGTGCGTTGTCAGCAGGATCGTCTGGCCACCCGAGTGCAGCCGCTGGAGGATCTCCCACAGCGCCAGGCGGCTCTGGGGGTCGAGGCCGGCGGTGGGTTCGTCGAGGAAGACGATCTCGGGGCGGTGCAGGATGGCGCGAGCCACCATCAGGCGCTGGGCCATCCCGCCGGACAACGCCATCACCTGGGCCTTGCCCCACTTCGAAAGGTGAAACTCCTCGAGCAGCTCGTCGGCCGCCGTGCGGCAGTCGGCGGCCGACATCCCGAAGAAGCGTCCGTGGAAGTAGAGGTTTTCCCAGACGGTCAGCGCCCGGTCGAGAGTGTTCTGCTGAGGGACGACGCCGATGGCCTGCTTGGCCAACGCCGGATGGGCGACGACGTCGATGCCGCCGACGACCGCGCCGCCTGAGGTGGGAATCACCATGGTGGTCAACATCCCGCCGGTGGTCGTCTTGCCCGCGCCGTTGGGCCCCAGCAGCCCGAAGATCTCCCCGCGGCGGATCTCGAGGCTGAGCTGGTCGACGGCCGGGCGGTCCATCCCCGGGTAGACCTTGGTCAGGTCGGACGTGCGGATGACGACGTTGTCGTCGTGGAAGGGTTCGGCGTCCCGAGCGAGACCGGCGCGTGCCACGGGCTCAGGTTAGAGAAGCGGGCGTCGCTCTCAGAATCGCGAGGGCCCCTGCCCGGGCGGGCCGGCGGTGACCGTCCCGTTGCAGGCGTCGCCGAGGGTGGCCGTGACGGCCGTCCCCTCTAGCGGCTGCCACTCCTGGGGCGATACTTCGACAGCGAGAGTGATCGGGGCGGGCGACGGATAGTCGTCCTTGGCCAGGGGCACCATGCTGGTGGAGCCGAGGACCTGGGAGTTCGGGCCGACCCACACGATGGCGAGTGGGAACGAGGTCTGCCGCATCGTGAAGTGCGGCTGCGACGGCGAGCCGAACGGGAAGGCCATCCCCTGTTTGGGCGGCAGACTCGGCCGGCTGCCGAGGCCGGCGAGCTGCTGGGCGACGGTCGTGGCCACCGCCACGCAGATCGGCGTCGGGTCGCCGTTGACGACGAGCGTGCGGTGCTGCGTCGCCGACCTCTCCGCCAAGTTGGCCCTGCTCGAGCAGCCGGCGAAGGCGATGGCGCCCACGCCGACCAGTACCACCGCTCGCCGCACCGCTCAGAGGTCCTCCGGCAGCCCGGGGACACCTTCCTCGCGCTGGACTCCGAGGCTGTTCAGCGTGAACGCGACCATGTGGTAGTGCCCGACGAGCATGGGCACCTCGACCAGCTGGCGCTCGTCGTACCGCTCGGCGAGTGCGGCCCACGTGGCCTCGCCGATGCACGCGTCACGGTGGAGCTCGTCGGCAGCCGTCAACAGGGCGCGTTCGAACGCGTCCCACCCCGGCGCGTCGGGACCCTGCGTCACGCGGGCGATCTCCTCGTCGGAGATGCCCGCGGCTCTGGCGATGAGCACGTGCTGGCCCCACTCGTACTCAGACCGGCAGTGCCAGCCGGTGCGAAGGATCAGCAGCTCCCTCTCTCGCGCCGGCAGCTTGCCGGCGAGCAGCTTCCCCCCGAATGGAAGCCACTTCCGGAACAGGCCCGGATGACGCACGAGCGTGTCGAAGATGTTCGAAGCAGGGCCGGTGACACCCCCGACCCCGCCCAGCAACTCCTGGGCCTGCTCGTCTCGCTCGCTCGCAGGCAGCGGCGGGATCCGTGGTTTGTCGGGCCTCTGTGCCATCGAGGCGGCAAGCTAGCTTTCAAGTCGTGAGCGAGCGCAGCGAGCGAACCAATGTGACAGCGTCCCCGTGTCACGGGCAGCCGCCAAAGGCGGCGCACCCGTGACCGAGCTGACGCCCGAGGAGCCGCACGAGGCCGGCGTGCCGGAGAAGGTGGCCGACCAGTCTCACGAAGAGGGGGCCCGCATCCTGGCGGATGAGGCACGCGACCAGCTCACGGCTCGGGGGTTCACCGACGAGCAGATCCGGGAGTGGGCCGAGACCTACATCGCCGACGAAGGATCGGGCAGCGTCGAGGGCCTGATCGACTGGATCGCCCGCCGGGAGCGAAAGAACGGCTGAGCCAGCACCGCCGCTCTGGCAGCTGACCGGGCGGCAACCCTCGGATGTAGCGCTCGAGGACGCCCGCCACCGGCTCACGTGGGCCGAGCTCGAGGAACGGACCAACGCCGTGGGCCACGGCACGGAGGCGATGGGTCTGGCACCGGGCGACCACGTGGCAGTCGTCGTCGGGAACCGCACCGAGTTCATCGAAGTCGTGCTGGGCGTGCAGCGGGCGGGGATGGTCGTGACACCGCTCAAGACCAGCTGGACGCCCTCGGAGATCGCCGTCGTCCTCGGCGACGCCAAGAGCAAGCTCGTCGTCACCGACGTCGAGGCTGCTCGGCTCGCCGCGGCTGAGCACGGCATCCCCGTCGTCGATGTAGACAGCCTCGACGTCGGCAGCCTCGACGGCTGGCTCGCCGGTCAGGACCACGGCCCGCTGCCCGCCGATCGCCGGGGCTGGCGGATGTCGTACACGTCGGGGACGACCGGGCGACCCAAGGGCGTCGTGCATCCGTGGTCAGGGCAGTCGCCGTTCTCGGAGGCGTTCGAGCGGAGTTCGGGTTGGGCAGAGGCGGCGCGTTTGCCCGGTGACGGCATCCACCTCATGGCGTCGCAGCTGTTCCACGGGGCGCCTCTTACGTTCGGGCTGGCGGCGCTGGCGCGGGGCGCGCCCATGCGGATCATGCGCCGATGGGACCCGTCCGAGTTCCTCCGGCACGTGAACGCGGGCGTCGCTTCCACCACGCTCGTGCCGACCATGTTCCGCCACCTCCTCGCCCTGCCGGAGGGCGAACGGCTGGAAGCTGAGACAGGTGTATTGCGGACCGTGCTCCACGGCGGCGAGCCGTGCCCGCCCGAGCTGAAGCGCCGCATGGTCGACTGGCTGGGGCCGGTGTTCGTCGAGTACTTCGGCTTCTCGGAGGGCGGCATGACCCTCGCCACCACCGAGGACTGGCTGGCCCGCCCCGGCACCGTCGGCCAGGCCCTCCCGCACCAGGAGATCGTTGTGCTCGACGACAAGGGCGAGCGCGTACCTCCGAAGACCGAGGGCCTCGTCTACTTCCGGTTCCTCGACGGCACGCGGTTCTCGTACTTCGGCGACCCGGCCAAGACCGAGGCCGCGTACGGCCCCGACGGCGCCTTCACCGCGGGCGACATCGGCTGGCTCGACGGCGACGGCTACCTCTACATCTCAGGCCGCCGAGCCGACGTCATCGTGGGCGCGGGCGTGAACGTGTACCCCGCCGAGGTCGAGGCGGTCATCGACGGCGCGGACGGCGTGGCCGACGTGGCCGTCGTCGGTGGCCCCGACCCCGAGCGCGGCGAACAGGTCGTGGCCTTCGTGGTGCCCGCGCCCGGAGCCGTCGGCGACGATGTCCTCGCCGCCGTCGAGGCCGCGTCCGCTGAGCAGCTGGCCGGTTACAAGCGGCCACGGCGGATCGTGCTCTGCGAGGAGGTACCCCGCGATCCGACCGGCAAGCTCCTGCGGGGGCGCCTCCGCCAGGCCCTGTGGGACGGTCGGACCGGGTTTGCCGCCTCCGGCTCCTAGCCCCGCATCTCGTCCTCTTCGTCGTCCGGCACGACCTGGGCCTGCTCGAGGGCATCCGCCTCAGGTACCTCGGGATCGGACGTGGGCAGGTCGTCCTCGTCCTCCGGGATCACCTCCTGGTGCTGCTCGAGGACGTCGTCCGGGGGAGGGATATCGGTCATGACGACGTACCGTACCCCCAGCCCGCGTCGGGGAGCACCGCCCAAATACGGCAGAATCGTGGGTCACCTCCCCGAAGAGAGCTCCGCCGCCATCGCCAGTACCCCGCGCACAATGGACGTCAGCGACCAGGCACGCGTCCTCCGCAGTCGGTGGGTCCTCATCGCCGCTGTGGTGGTCATCGGGCTGGTCGTCCTTGCCGTCTTCGGGCGCGGCCCGGCGACGAAGTACCGGGCCACGGCCGTGCTCGTGTACACCGAAACCGGCAGCCCGCCCCGTGACGCCTTCATCCAGGATCTGACGGCGGCTGCCGCCCTGGCGCGCACGCCGATGGTGACGTCGCGGACCGCCGCCCGCCTCAACGCCCTGAACACGCCGGCGGAGCTGGCCCAGAAGATCACGGCCCGCGCCAACCCCGCCGCCAACACCGTCGAGCTCACGACGGCCGGTACCTACACATCGGCCGCCAAGGCCCAATTGCTCGTCCGCGGCTTCGCCGTCGAACTGGTGGGCGCCCTGAGCGACCAGCAAGCCGCGCTGAACAAGCGGGCATCCGACGCCGCGGCCGCCGACCAGCAGGCGACCGCCGGCCAGCTGAAGGACGTCGAGGGCAAGCTGGCCGCAGCCGCCAAGGCGCCGATCGACCAGCAGGAGGCGTTGCGCGCCCAGCGGGACGCCATCCTCCGCCACCTCCAGGACACCGTCGTCAACAACCTCGCCCTGCAGCGCCAACAGGCGCTCACCCCAATCGGCGGGGCGACCGCTGTCAAGGTCGAACACAGCCGGTTGGCGCCGACGACCGTGCCCGGTTGGATGCTCGCCGCGTTCGTGCTCGCCTTCGGAGGCTGCGTCATCGCCCTCGTCGTCGAGCGCGTCGAGGGGCGCCTCCGCAGCCGGACCGGCGCTGAGCGGGCGTTCGGCCTGCCCGTGTTGGCCGAGGTGCCGGCCGTCGACGGCGACGGCGTCGTCGCTGCCACCGCACCGACGTCGGCCGCGGCCGATGCCTTCCGCGATCTGCGCACGTCACTCGCGCGACTCGGCCGGCCACCGATCCGCCACGGAAGCGGTCGGAGCGCGCAGCTGGAGATGACGACGGCGATGGTGACGTCGGCGGGGCGGCACGAGGGCAAGACCACCACGGCGGTCAATTTGGCGGCCACCGTCGCCGAGACCGGCAAGTCCGTCCTCCTCATCGACTGCGACATGCGCCACCCGGCGGCCCACGATCGGCTCGGCGTCGATCCCGGGCCCGGCCTCAGCGACGTGCTGCTCGGCGTCGCGACGCTCGACCAAGTGGCGATGCCGACGCCGTTGCCTGGTGTGCGACTGGTCAGCGCCGGGCGCCCGACCGAGAATCCCGCGGCCCTGCTCGCCCGCCAGCACGACTTCGTGGCCCTGGCGCGCATGCTCGCCGACTTCATCGTGCTCGACGCCCCGCCCTTGTCGGTGCACGACGCCTCGGAGCTGGTGTGGATGGCGGACGCCGTCGTGGTCGCCAGCCGCAGCGGACACACGACGGTCAAGTCCGCCGAGCACGTGCAGGAGCTGCTGGGCGTCCTCGGCTCACCGCCAGGCGGCCTCGTCTTCTTCACCGAGGACGGCGACGGGGACGCCGGTCCGGCCGGCCCGGTGGTCCAGCCCCTGCCGGCCGTGCCCCCTGCGGCGCGCCCGGCCCAGGGCCCGGCCGCTCCCCCGCCGGCGGCGCCTCCCCCGACGCCAGAGCCCGTCGGCTCCGGCGGCGGCTCTATCGCGTATGCCCCGTCGGGGTCGGTCGGCGTCCTGGCCCGGCCCGCGCCGCCGGTCGCCCGACCGACCGAGAGCACCGACGCCGGCTCGATCGACTGGGCCACGCGCGCCGAGCCGCAAGAGGCGGGCGCCGACAGCGACGCCATCAGACGCCAGTTGGCCCTACCCGCCCGCCGCGTGGTCGGCTGGGCGGGAACGGCGGCCCTGATGGTCGTGCTCTGGTTCCTCATCAGGGCCTTTCTCTTCCAGTCCTTCTACATCCCGTCGCCGTCGATGGCGCCCGCCCTGGTGCCCGGCGACCGAGTCCTGGTCAGCAAGCTGAGCTACCACCTCCACGACGTCCACCGAGGTGACGTCGTCGTGTTCAAGCGTCCGCCTCACTTGCAGGCCGGTCCAGAGGTGAAGGACCTCGTGAAGCGGGTCATCGCTCTGCCTGGCGACACTGTGGAGGCGCGTGACGGCCAGGTGATCGTCAACGGCAAGGCGCTCAGCGAGCCCTACGTCGCCAACGGCGCCATCACCACGCCGGTGGCACCGACGCACATAGCCGCCCACAACTACTGGGTGATGGGCGACAACCGCAGCGTGTCGGAGGACAGCCGCTACTTCGGCTCGATCTCCCAGCACCTGATCGTCGGACGGGTCTTCTTCCAGGTCTGGCCGGTCAGCCAGTTCGGCTTCGTCTGATGGACGACGCGGTGAACTTCGCCCTGGTGCTGGCGCGCGTCTGGGTCGGTGCGGTGATGTTCGTCCACGGGTGGCGGCACGTGAAGGCGCTGCAGTCCGGGCCCGGCATGGCCAACTGGCTGGAGAGCCTGGGGCTGCGCAACGGGCCGCTACAGGCGCAGCTCCTGACGTGGAGTGAAGTCGCGGTCGGCCCAGCGCTCGCCTTCGGGTTGCTGACGCCCGCCGCCTACGGCGCCGTGGCGTCGCTCATGCTCGTTGCCCTCGTCACCAATCACCGCGACAAGGGGTTCTTCATCACCGCTCGGCCGACAGAAGGCTGGGAGTACGTCGGCACGCTGGCCGTCCTGAGCATCGCTCTGGGCGCGCTGGGCCCGGGCCGGTGGTCGCTCGACCGCGCCCTTGACCTGTCGTTCCCGTTCGAGGCCGACAACGCGCTTCTGGTGGCCGCTGTCGTCGGCATCGGCGGCACGATCCTGTATCTGGCGACCTTCTGGCGGCCGCCGGTGCGGACCGAGACGGGCGGCTAGCGCTACCCCGCTGCCGTACTGCGCAGCGCCGACGGCGCGGCGTCGACGAGCTTGCGCACGAGGTCCCGGAGCTGTCGCTGCTCTGCGGCCGTGAGCGCGCCGAAGACCTCGGGCACCTGCCACATCACGTGCTGCACTCTCTCGCGGGCTTCCGCGCCCTTGTCCGTGAGGACGACGGTGCGCACCCGCCGGTCTGACGGATGAGGCCGGCGGACGGCGAGACCCTGCTCCTCGAGGCCGTCGACCAGCTCGGTGATATACGACGCGTCGCAGCCGAACTGCTCGGCCAGGTCGCGCATGGCGACGGGTTCACCCGGTGCCAGCTGGAAGAGCGTCTTGACGATGCTGGGTGGACCCCCGATGGCCGCGCACGCGGTGCGCATGCGGGTCTGCATCTCGCCGTTCATCAGCAGTTCCTGGAGGAGGCGCCAGGCCTCTTCCCCTGCTGCGGTGGTCACGCCGGTGAGGGTACCCGACGTGTGACTTGTGGCACTCATTTAGGTTTCCTCGAAGATCCACTTGACACAAGTAAATGATTGGGACTACTTAATAATACTCATGAGCGATCAGAACGCAATCGTCGTCGAGGGAATCGTGAAGCGCTTCGGCGACCTCACCGCCCTCGACGGCATCGACCTCGCCGTCCCGACCGGCACCGTCCTCGGCCTCCTCGGCCCCAACGGAGCCGGCAAGACCACCGCCGTCCGTATCCTCACCACCCTCCTGCAGCCCGACGCCGGCTACGCGTCGGTGCTCGGCCTCGACGTGGTGCGCCAGCCCAACGCCGTCCGTGCGTCGATCGGCCTCGCCGGTCAGTACGCGGCGGTCGACGAGAACCTGACGGGCAGGGAGAACCTGCGCATGGTGGGCCAGCTCACCCGTCAGTCGTCGACGACGACGACGGCCCGCACGATCGAGCTGCTGGAGCGCTTCGACCTCGTCGACGCCGCCGACAGGCCGGTGAAGACGTACTCGGGCGGCATGCGCCGCCGTCTCGACCTGGCCGCAGCCCTCATCCACCGCCCGCCCGTGCTCTTCCTCGACGAGCCGACCACCGGCCTCGATCCCAAGAGCAGGAGCGACCTCTGGACGCTCATCGGCGAGCTCGTCGACGACGGCACCACGCTGCTCCTGACGACGCAGTACCTGGAGGAGGCCGACCGCCTGGCCGACCACATCGTCGTCATCGACGGGGGCCGGATCATCGCCGAGGGCTCGGCTCCCGAGCTCAAGGAGACGCTGGGCACGACGCTCGTCGAGGTGCGGTTCCCCACCGTCCGGCGGGCACGCATCGCAGCCCGCCAGCTGGCCGCCGTCGGGCCGACCGAGCTGTTCGAGGCCGACGCCACGGTGTCGATCGGCGTCAGCGACAGCGGGCGAGCCCTCCTCGACGTGGTGCGCCTGCTCGAGTCGGTCGACCTGGCGCCCAAGTCGTTCAACGTGCGCCAGCCGACGCTCGACGATGTGTTCCTCCAGCTGACAGGCAGTGCTCCCGCTAACGATCCCGACCAACCCGCTCCTGCCACGAGAGGTGCCGCGTGACCACCATTGCTCTTCCCCTGCCCGACGTCGTCCCTGACGGCGCAGACATCCGCATCCCTGTCACCGCCGTGGTGAGCGACGCGCT
>Ga0209577_10007462_pt1 | contig 10059 bp, 8 predicted proteins | sample GraSoiAngelo_109_FD_185874 | JGI IMG/M metagenome (GOLD analysis project Ga0209577, IMG submission 185874) | Grasslands soil microbial communities from the Angelo Coastal Reserve, California, USA - 14_0903_12_20cm (SPAdes) (version 2) | ecosystem: Environmental > Terrestrial > Soil > Grasslands ...
TCTGCCGCCAAGCTACAGCTGAAGGGCCGGGTCTGCCGCACGGCCTGCGTTCCACACGTTCCAGCAGCTGAACGGGTGGGTCTGACGCGTCGCCTGCGTGCAACATGTTCCAATAATCGTGGGTGCTGGGGGCTTTTACTTATCTCGGGTCTCGAATGCACCCATTGCGGAACGGCCAAGACTTAGACATAAGACGTATAACTGGTCGCAGCTGATGGGGGAAACGGATGCCCGTCCATGCGTATTTGCATTCCCGGCTGATGGAAGAGTCCGAAGCGCGGGTCGAGATGGCGGCGCATTTCGACTCGCCGGCCGACATGCTCGTTGCCAGCCGCATACTGCACAACCCGGACGCCTATCGCCGCTGGGAAGCGGAGCACGATCGCCTCATGCGGGCGGTCTCCGAACAGGTGCGCCTGCCTCGCCAGGTGGTCGCTTTGCGCTCCACCGCGTTCGCATTGGTGCATCGCAAGGCGATATTCGAATACCTGCGCGATCGACAGATCACCGGGGCGAGGCGGCACCGCGTGTTTGCGCTCTTCTATGGAATCCGCGACTACGGCAACGCCGTGCTCGCCGAGCACGGCAACTACGTGCGCTGCAGCTCGAGCTACCTGTGTACCTACCATCTCGCCGAGCATCTGATGCAGGACGCGGCCTTTGATGAGCCGCTGCGACTGTACGAGCAGTGGTACTCGGAGTACTTCCGCGCCTACTGCGACGTGGCGCTGGCGGAAACCGAGGAAGAGAAGCAGGCGATCGCTCCCATGGACGCGCTGCGGCCGCTGCTCAAGCACCAGCTGGCGCAGGCGCGCCAGGCGATCCTCGAGATGCCGCAGATGCCGGCGGAGGACTGGCGCGAGGTGCAGATTCGCAAGCCGACCGGGGACACGCAGAAGTTGCGCGTGATCTTCGGCGGCACCGGCCGCCTCAACTGAGCGCGCGGCGACTGCCGGCCCGCTCACCACCCGATCCCGTAGTCCTGCCCGTAATTGCTCGAGCCGCCCCACAGGGTGCCGTGCTTGCGATCGACGAAAATTGCGTTGATCGGGCCCGAGGTGCGCTCCTCGAACTCGAGCGTGTAGCCCATGCGGGTGAGCTGCTCCCGCACCCAGGGCGGAGTGAGCGTGTTCAGCGCGAGGCGGCCCGGGAACGACTGGTGGTCGGCGAAGGAATCGCGCATCTGGTAACTGGTGATGTTGGCGGCCTCGGTCGCCTCCTGCACCGTCATGCCGAACTCGACGACGTTGAGGAAGAACTGCAGCAGGTTCTGGTCCTGGGTGTCGCCGCCCTGCACCGAGAAGACGAGGTACGGCTTGCCGTCCTTGAGCGCGAGTGAGGGAGTGAGCGTCGCGCGCGGCCGCTTGCCGGGCTGCAGGACGTTGTAGGGGTCCTCGCTCGGGTCCAGCACGAAACTCTGCATGCGCTGGCTCAAGCCGATGCCGGTGTGGCCGGCGATCACCGCCGGTGTCCAGCCGCCGCTCGGCGTCACCGACACGGCCCAGCCCTTGTCATCCGCCGCCTCCACGCTGGTCGTGCCCAGACGGAACGTGCGATCGAGCTCGGCGAGCGCGATGGGAGGCTGCGCCGGCATCTTCGAGTGCCAGGCTTCCAGATACCTGAGGTACGGGTTCTTTGCGCCCTGGAACGGATAGGGGTCCCCGGGCCGGATGTCCGGGTCGTTGCGGTCCGGGCGGATGAGTTTCGCGCGCTCGCGCGCGTAGTCCTTCGACAGCAGGCCCTCGATCGGCGGCGCCGGCGAGAAGCTCGGGTCGCCGTAGTAGAAGTCGCGATCGGCGTAGGCGAGGTTCATCGCCTGGTAGAGGGTGTGGATGTAGCGGGCGCTGTCGTACCCCATGGCTTTGAGATCGAAGCTCTCGAGGATGTTGAGCGCCTGCAGCATCACCGGGCCCTGCACCCAGGTGGTGAGCTTGTAGACCTCGATCCCCTTGTAGCTGGTGTGCACCGGCTCCTCGATTTTCACCCTCCAGCTGGCGAGATCCTCGAGCGTGAAGAGACCGCCGAGCTCGCGCACCGCGCCGACGAGATCCCTCGCGATGTCGCCCTTGTAGAAGCGGTCGTAGGCCGCGTGGATCGCGGCCTTGCGGTCCTTGCCCGAGCGCAGCGCCTGGCGCTCGGCCTCCACCAGCTTGCGCAAGCTGGCGGCGAGGTCGGGCTGGCGGAAGATCTCCCCGGGCTCGGGCGCCTCGTGCGCCGCACCCAGGTGCGGCAGCATCACGCGGCGCGAGTCCGGCCACTGTTTGATCAGCTCCTTGTAGTGCTCGATGGTGTTGACGAGCGGTGAGTCGATCGGAAAGCCGTCCGCCATCTCGATGGCAGGCTCGAGCACCTGGCCCAAGCTCATGGTCCCGTACTCCGCGAGCATGGTCATGAGGCCCCCGGGGGTGCCGGGGGTGACGGCGGCGAGCGGACCGTACTCGGGCGGGTAGCGCATGCCGAGCTTGTGGAAGTACTCGGGCGTTGCGCCCGTGGGCGCCACACCTAAGCCGTTGATGCCGATCACCTTGGACGTATGCGGGTTGTAGATGAGGGCCTGGGTCTCCCCGCCCCAGGAGAGCGTGGTCCACGCGGTCGCGGTCGCGGCGATCATGGCGCAGGCGGCGTCCACCGCGTTGCCGCCCCGCTCGAAGATCTTCGCGCCCACGGCGGCGGCGATCGGCTTGCCGGTGACCGCCATCCAGTGCTGGCCGTAGAGCGGAGGCTTGTGAGTGCGCCCCTGCGCCTGCGGCCCGCCGAATATCACACTCGCGCTCACCATCGCGGTCATCGCCGTGCGCGCGAAGCCGCTCACCCCGGGGCGGCTCTTCTTCGCCTTCTTTCGGGTTCGCATGCGAGCCTCCTCCTCGGCCGGCCGGAAGAGCATATGGCAGACTTTGCGGCGGCGCACGCCTCGAGGCGGCGCCCGGCGACCTTCGAGGGAGGCGCGGTTCGAGGGAGGCGGGTTGGAAACGCAGGTTTCGGTGAGCGCACTGTTCGTGTATCCCGTGAAATCGGCGCGCGGCATCGCCCGCTCGCGCGTGCGCGTCACAGCGAGCGGCTTCGAGTGGGACCGCCAGTGGATGCTCATCGATGCCAGGGGCACGTTCCTGAGCCAGCGAACCCATCCAAAGCTCGCGCGCATCGTGGCCGAGATCGGCGCCGATCACCTGGTGCTCCACGCCCCGGACGTGCCCGCGCTGCGCGTGCGGCTGGACAACCGGGGTGAGCAGGTGCCGGTGCAGGTGTGGAAGGACGCCTGCATGGGCGTGGATCAAGGCGAGGCGGCCCACGCATGGGCAAGCCGGGTGACGGGGCAGGCGGTGCGGCTGGTGCGGGTGGCGCCGGACATGGCGCGTGCGGCCAACGCTAAGTTCGCGGGAACCACCCTGGCGCCGTTGGGATTTGCCGACGGCTACCCGCTCCTGGTCTGCAGCCAGGCCTCGCTCGAGGATCTCAACCGGCGCCTGCCGCGCCCTGTACCCATCGAGCGCTTTCGACCGAATATCGTGCTGCGCGGCCTGAGCGCCTGGGCCGAAGACCGCATCGATACCCTCCTCATGGGGGAGGTCACGCTGCGGCTGGTGAAGCCCTGCACGCGCTGCTCGATTCCATCCCGCGACCCCTGCACCGGCGAGCCCGCCACGGACCCGCTGCCGGCGCTGCGCAAGTTCCGCTTCGACCGCGAGCTCCTCGGGGTCACCTTCGGCGAGAACGCCGTCATCGAGCGGGGAACGGGGTGCGAGATCGAGCGCGGCGCCCAGTGCCGGGTGACTTTCGACACACTCGCGCCACCGGCGTGATATCGGGCCCGTAAACTGTGTACAGCGCACGGCCGCGCGCCGGCCCGATCCGCCACACTCGGGTCATAGCGTCGGGGTAGAGTGTGAACCAGTTGGCAATTGGTCTTGGCGCACTGGTCGGAGTCCTTCCGGGTGCGGCCATGGGATTCTGGTGGCTGCGGCGCCTGCGCAGCCCGCTTACCCGTTCCGATGCCGCGCACCAGGCTGTCTTCGAGCAGTGGCCCACCGGGGCGCTGGTCCTGAACACCGCCACCCTGCAGATTGTCGCCGCGAACGCGGCCGCGCTGCGCAGCCTCGGCTACACGCTCGAGGAGGTTCGCGAGCTTCGCTTCGGTGAGCTGTTCAGCGCCGAGGGTGTCGATCCGCGGGCTCTCGTCGGCAAGCTCCTGGACGCCACCTCGCGCCTGCCCCTCGAGATGCGCCAGCGCTGCAAGGACGGCTCACAGCGCAACGTCGAGGCAAACTGTCATCCGCTGACACTCGGCGAGCAACAGCTGCTCGGGATGGCGGTCCACGACGTCACGGTGCGCCGCAAGGTCGAGACACAGCTGCTCGAGCGCCATCAGCAGCTCGATCACCTCGCGCACCACGATCAGCTCACGGGGCTCCCCAATCGGCTGTATCTGGCGGCGCACCTGCCGGGCGACATCGAAGAGGCAAAAAAGGCCGGCAGCATGCTCGCGGTGCTGTTCCTGGATCTCGATCGCTTCAAGCACATCAACGATTCGCGCGGACACGAGACCGGTGACAAGCTCCTGAAGACCGTCGCGCAGCGCGTTCGCTCGACCGTGCGCACCCAGGATGTCGTGGTGCGCATGGGTGGGGATGAGTTCGTGGTCATATTGAAGGGCGTGCAGCAGACCGGGCAGGTCAGCGAGACCGCCGAGCGCATCAACCAGGCGCTCAGCGCCCCCATGGTCGTGGACGGCCGCACGCTGGTGACGACCGTGAGTATCGGCGTGGCGCTGTATCCGCACGACGGCCTCGACATGGGCGAGCTGCTGCGGCACTCCGATACGGCGATGTACCAGGCGAAAGACCGCGGCCGCAACAACTTCCAGGTCTTCAGCCCCGTCATGGACCGCAGGCTCAAGGAGCGCATCGCCATCGAGACGAGCCTGCGCACCGCGCTGCAGAGCCAGCAGCTCGACGTGCACTATCAGCCGATCGTCAATATCGAATCGAACTGCGTCGTGGCGCTGGAGGCGCTGCTGCGCTGGAAGCACCCGAGCCATGGGTACGTGCGGCCCGAGCGCTTCATGGGCATCGCGGAAGAGACCGGCCTGATGGTGCCGATCGGGGACTTCGTGCTGCAACGGGCGGTCGAGGACGCGGTGCGCTGGCGACAGGCGGGCGGCACGCTGGTGCCGATCGCCGTCAACGTCTCGGCGGTGCAGCTGCAGCGCTCCAATCTCGCCGAGAGCATCTCCAGGCTCACGCGGCAGCATGGCCTGGAGCCCTCGCTCCTGCAGGTCGAGCTGACGGAGGGCGCGGTGTTCGAGCGGCGCGACGCACGCAACCCCGATGCGAGCCAGGACGCGGTGGCGAGCCTGCGCGAGCTGGGCGTGCGCATCGCCATCGATGATTTCGGCGTCGGCTACTCGAGCCTCTCGTACCTGAAGCGCTGGCGGGTGGATGCGCTCAAGATCGACCGCAGTTTCGTGCGTGACCTGGTGACGGATTTGAGCGATCTCGCCATCGTCAGCGCCATCATCGCCATGGCCCGGCACCTGCACATCGAGGTGGTGGCCGAAGGCATCGAGGGCTGGCAACAGCTCGAGAAGCTGCGCCAGCTCGGCTGCGGCTTCGCGCAGGGGTTTCTCATTGCCCGGCCGGCGCCGGCGCAGGACTGCGCGCAGTACCTCTCCGGGAAGCCGGTCGATCTCACCCAGACCCTGCGGACGCTCGAGGGGCTGGAAGCCACCGGCAGCGGGGATCAGTTCCGCGTACTGCAGGCCTGAGGCGCAAGGCGCGTGCCGCGCCGCCCCCGCCCGCGCTGCGCCTTTTCGGGACGTGCGAGAATGGGCCATGTCGCGCAGCCCCGAGAGCTCCCCACGGTCTGACGGGAAAGCGCACCAGCAATGCGCGGATGCGGTGCTCATGGTTCGCCCCGGTGCGTTCGGCTACAACCCGGAGACCGCCGCCACCAACACCTTCCAGCGTCCGCAGGACTCGGGCAACGCCGCCGCGGCGAGCGCCCAGGCGCGTGCGGAGTTCGAGCGCCTCGCCCAGGCGCTCGGGAGCGAAGGCATCAGCGTCTGCGCCGTGGACGACTCACCGGACCCGGCCAAGCCGGATGCGGTGTTCCCCAACAACTGGCTGAGTTTTCATGATGACGGCACGCTGGTGCTGTACCCCATGCACAGCGCGAGCCGCAGGCTCGAGCGCCGCCAGGAGGTCATCGATGCGGCCGTGAAGCGCCTTGACTTCAAGGTGTCGCACCTGCTCGATCTCACGCGCCACGAGAGTGAGGGAAGGTTTCTCGAGGGCACCGGGAGCCTGGTGCTCGATCACGTCGCGCGGGTCGCCTATGCCTGCACCTCCCCGCGCACCCACCCGCAGCTGGTCGCGGAATGGGCGCGGGAGCTGCGCTATCAGGCGGTGATCTTCCAGGCCACCGATCGCGCCGGCGCGCCGCTCTATCACACCAATGTCCTGATGTGCATCGGCGCGCGTGCCGTGGTCATCGGGAGCGGCTCGATCGCCCCCGGCGACCGGGAGCGGGTCCTCACTCAGCTGCGCGCCAGTGGCCGCGAGATCATCGAGATCGGACCTGAGGAGATCGAGCATTTCGCCGGCAACATGCTCGAGCTCGGCACCTGGGACGAGGCGCTGGGGGACTCGCGCGTGCTCGTGATGTCGGACACGGCGCGCCGCGCACTGAAGCCCGAGCTGTTCGCGCAGCTCTCCGGCTGCACCGACGCGGTGCTCGCGGTTCCCGTTCCCACCATCGAGAAGCTCGGCGGCGGCAGCGTGCGCTGCATGCTGGCGGAAGTGTTCCGGCCGGCGTGATCGAGCTGCTGGTCAAGGGGGCTCTCTCCTATCTCCTGGGCTCGATCGTGGGGAGCCTCGCCATCGGGCGCCTGCGCGGAGGTGTCGACATCCGCGCGCTCGGCAGCGGCAATGCAGGCGCCACCAACGCGCTGCGCACCCAGGGCAAGAGGATCGCGTTCTGGGTGCTGGTGATCGATGTGGCGAAGGGCTGGATCGCGACGGGATTGATCGCCCCCGCGCTCCTGCCCGGAATCTCGCCGGCCGCACCCGCCTTGCACGCCTGGTGCGTGACGGTCTGCGGGCTCGCCGTGATCCTGGGACATGTCTACCCGCTGTGGTACGGGTTCCGGGGCGGCAAGGGAGTCGCGACGCTCGTGGGCACCGTGCTCGGCGTTCACCCGTGGCTCCTGCTGCCCATGGTGCTGACGTGGTTCGCGGCGGTCGTGCTCTTCGGCTTCGTGGGGCTCGCGTCCATGCTGGGTGCATTCGCGCTGGCGCTCACGATTGCGCTCGGTGTCGGCAGCCCGCGGGTACCCCTCCTCACTTACGGAATACTCGTCGCCTTGCTGATCCTCTTTACCCATCGCGCCAACATCGCGCGCATGAGCGCCGGCACCGAGTCGCGCGCCCGCCGCCTGTGGCTCTTCGGATCGCGCCGCCGGCAGCACTGAGATGGCGCGTACCGCGGGAGCCGCACACCGCGCGGCGCACGATTCGACGCCGCTTGCGGCGCGTGTGTTCGCGGCGCTCTGCGACGGGCGCTTCCACTCCGGCGAGCAGCTCGCGCGCGCTCTCGGCGTCACCCGGAGCGCGATCTGGAAGGCCACCGGGTCGCTCCGGGAGCTCGGCGCGACGCTGCACGCCGTGCGCAATCGAGGCTATCGGCTCGCGGGCGCCGGCGAAGCACTGGATGCGGCCAAGATCCGCGAGCGCCTGGCGCAGGACGTCCGCCACCACGTGCGCAGCCTCGAGGCCACCTGGTCGACCGCCTCCACCAACAGCGTGCTGCTCGAGCGCGCCAACCCGCCCAGCGCACTCAGCGAGGTCTTTCTCGCGGAATATCAGACCGCGGGCCGTGGGCGGCGCGGGCGTGCGTGGCAGGCCTGCCCGGGCGGGGCGATCTGCCTGTCGCTCAGCTGGACGTTCCGCGAAGTGCCGCGCGATCTTGGCGCGCTGAGCCTGGTCATAGGCGTGTGCGCGCTGCGGGCGCTGCGGGAGCTGGGGGTGGTCAGTGCCGGGCTCAAATGGCCCAATGACCTGCTGCTCGGGGAGCGCAAGCTCGGCGGCGTGCTCATCGAGCTGCGGGCGGAGTCTGCCGGTCCTGCGTGTGTCGTGATCGGGATCGGATTGAACGTGGCGCTCGGCGCGGCGCTCCTGCAGAGGATTGCGGAGAGTGGGATGGCGGCGACCGATCTCAGAAGCGCCGGCTTGGCAGAGACCTCGCGCAACTCGGTCGCGGCGGCCCTGGTGAGCGCCTGCCTGCGGGGGCTGCGCGCTTTCGAGCGCGAGGGGCTCACGCCGTTCATCGCAGAATGGCAGGCGGCGGATGCCTTGCGCGGACGGCCGGTGGATGTGAGCGCGGCGGACGGGATCGCGCACGGCCTGGCGCGCGGCGTCGACGTGCACGGGGCGTTGCTGCTCGAGACCCCGCAGGGCGTGCGGCGCTTCATCGCGGGCGATGTGACGGTGAGGCCGGGCTGATGGCGGTGCTGCTCGTCGACATCGGCAACACGCGCATCAAGTGGGCGCGCTTCGACGGCGGGCGCCTGGGCACCGCGCGCGCGGCGACCCATTCCGCGTGGCGCTCCGGCGACTACCGGCGGCTGTTCGGCGCGGCGCGTGCTCTCGAGCGCATGCTGGTCGCGAGCGTCGCCGGCTCGCGCGTCGATCGGATGCTCGCAGCCGCCGCCCGGGGCGCGGCAGTCCCGGCGCGATTCGTCACCGTGCCGCGGCGTGCGGCCGGAGTAACCGTCGGATACCTGGAACCCTGGCGTCTGGGGGTCGACCGGTTCGTGGCGGCCGTCGGGGCTCATCACCTTTTCAAGGGGGTAGCGACCTGCGTGGTCGGTGTCGGGACCGCGATGACCATCGACCTGATCACTGCTGCGGGCCTGCAGCGAGGCGGGGTGATCATCCCGGCGCCCGGGCTGATGGTCGACACACTGCTGAGCAGTACCCACGGCATCCGCCGCCGCGCGCGCGGCGGAGCGTTGGGTGCAGCGGGACTGTTCGGACGCTCCACCCGCGCGGCGATCGTCCAGGGGTCCCGATACGCGGCGGCGGCCACCATCGATCGGGCGGTGGAAGAGGCCAGCGCGCTCCTCGGACGCAGACCCCTGGTGGTGCTGACCGGTGGCGAAGCCCAGGCCGTGCGGCCGCTGCTGCGCAGCAGCTGCGTGCGGGTGCCGGATCTCGTGCTCAGGGGGCTGGCGGTTCTGTCTCAGGCCCCGCAGCCGCGGCGCCGGCATTGATGGACTAGAATCCGCCTCGTGCGGAATGTCTTCATTGCGCTGCTGTTCGCAAACCTCGCGTACTTTGCGTGGTCCCATCTGGTCGATAAGCCCCGGCCCCCACCCGTGAACGAGAGCATCGCGCGACTGCCACGCCTGAAGCTCGCGCAAGAACGGCCGGCACCGCGGACGGCACCGCGGCCGACGAACCCAGCCGAAAGGGCCGAAGCACGACTGCCCTGAGGCGGGAGTCGCCGCGGCCTGCGCGCTCGTGAGGCTGGCCGTCAGCCGGCAGGGCGGGCAGCCCCGCGAAAGCGGTCGCGGTACGCCCCCGGGGTCACTCCGACCGAGGCGATGAAGCTGCGGCGCAGGCTCTCGGGAGTCCCGAATCCACAGCGCCTGGCGATCTGCTGCAGCGGGAGATCCGTCTGCTCGAGCCTCTGTCGTGCGGCAGTGAGGCGGATCTGCCTGACATAGTGGCCGGGCGCGAGGCCCACCCCGTCGACGAAGTGCCGGGCGAAACTGCGCTCGCTCATCGCGATTCTCTCCGCGAGGCGCGGCACCGACAGGTCCTGATCGAGATGCTCGAGCATCCACAGCTGCAGCTCGCGCAAGCCCGCGTCCTCGCTGAACTGCGCGGCCAGATAATCGCTGAACTGCGACTGGCCACCGGGGCGCTTCAGGAACAGAACCAGCTCCCGGGCCACCGCGAGCGCGACCGCGTTACCGTGGTCTTCCTCGAGCATCGCGAGCGCCATGTCCATGCCGGCGGTCACGCCGGCGGAGGTGTAGATGTTGCCGTCGCGGGTGTAGAT
>Ga0209577_10007463_pt1 | contig 10058 bp, 6 predicted proteins | sample GraSoiAngelo_109_FD_185874 | JGI IMG/M metagenome (GOLD analysis project Ga0209577, IMG submission 185874) | Grasslands soil microbial communities from the Angelo Coastal Reserve, California, USA - 14_0903_12_20cm (SPAdes) (version 2) | ecosystem: Environmental > Terrestrial > Soil > Grasslands ...
GCTCGTGGCGCGCCGTGCGCGACGACGAGATCGCGGCGTCGTTGTGCGGGCTGCGGGTGGGCCGCGTCCAGACACTCGCCTTCATCGTCAGCGCGGGCTGCGCCGGCCTGGGCGGCGCGCTGCTCGCCGCCGTCGTCGAGCAGCTCGCCTCGCCCGGGGCGTTCACGATCCAGCTCTCGCTGTACCTGCTGGCGGGGGTGGTGGTGGGTGGACTCGGGTCGCTGGCGGGCGCGGCCTGGGGAGCGGCGCTGCTGGTGTTCCTGCCGAACTGGACGAACGACCTCGCCCACTCGTTCTCGTTGCCGATGAAGGTGTCCGCAAACCTCCCGCTCGCCATCTACGGCCTTGTCCTGATAGGTGCGATGCTGCTCTGGCCTAGCGGGATCCAGGGTGGCCTGCACGCGCTGGGCGGCTTCGCTCGCCGGCGCGTTCCGTTCTGGCCGTCTTGGCGGCGGGGGATCGCCGAGCGGTAGCCGGGACACCCAGCAGCGCGGCCTCGACCTGACGAAGGCGTTCCCAGTCGCCGCGAATCCCGACCGCGGCGTCGTTGTACAGGAACGCATCCGCCAGCCGGACGATCGCGTAGGCGAGCGTGCTGGTGTCGGCCGGAGGGTCGTACCTCCCGTCGCTCACCTCTCGGTCGATCAGGGCCTGGATCGCCTCCACGGCCCGCGACTGGACGGGGCCGCCCCCGGAGGTGAGCATGCGAAGCGCGCTCTCGCGCTCCTGCTCCAGCAAGCGCCGCAGCGGCTGCGAGCGAGACAGGGCGCGGTTGACGCGGTCGAACACCTCGAGCAGGCCCTTGGCGCCTCGCTGCCTGACCCGGCTGCGGTGACGGTCCAGCAGTAGCTGAAGCTCGTCGACGATGACGTCGCCCAAGACCCCGTCGCGGGAGCCGAACCACCTGTAGATGGTGGCCCTGCCGAGTCCGAGCTCACGCGCGACGACGGTCAGGTCGACTCTCTGGCCCGCGAGAAACTGCTCGCGGACCAGCCGCAGCACGTCTTCGCGCGAGGCAGTCGCCGGTCGCCCTCTGCGCGCCCCGGCCGGCCGGCGCGCCCCGGCCGGGCGCCCGGGGTGTGCCCCGGACGTCACCGCTCCGTCGGTTTGATACGGGAAAGGCAAGATGTAACAAAATTAACGTTGTCCCGTCAGTCCGGCCATGGTATTCGAGTCGCTGGGCGACACGGGATCGCCGGCCAACAGCGGGAAGGAGGAGAGTTGGGAAAGCACGGGATCAGATGGGTTGTCTCGGCTGTCGTCGCTGTGGTGGCGACGGTCGTTGTTGCGGCGTGTGGCTCGTCGAGTGGGTCGAGTAGCGCTCCGGGCGTCACCTCGACCAGCATCACGCTCGGGACCCACACACCGCTGACAGGTCCGGCCGCGCCGGGGTACAGCGAGATCGCGGCTGCCTCGCAGGCGTACCTCAACTACGTCAACGCCCACGGAGGAGTGTTCGGCCGCAAGATTCACCTGATCATCAAGGACGATGCGTACAACCCCACGAACACGGTGAACGTGGTCCATCAGCTGACGCTGCAAAGTCGCGTGTTCGGGATCTATGAGGGCCTCGGGACGCCCACCCACACCAAGGTCGTGAGCTTCCTGAACGCCTCGAAGATCCCGGACCTGTTCGTCGCCTCCGGCTGTCCCTGCTGGGACAACGGAACCAGCCAGCCGTATACGTTCGGATGGCAGCCCAACTACACGATCGAGGGGAAGATCCTCGGCCAGTACATCAAGCAGCACTTCGCCGGGCAGAAGGTCGGCGTTCTCTACCAGGACGACGACTTCGGGCAGGGAGGTCTCAAGGGAATCGAGGATGAGGTACCCGCTGCCGACATCGTCTCCAAGCAGGCGTACCAGGTGGGGACGACGACGCTTGCGCCGGAGATCACGGCGATCAAATCGGCCGGGGCGAAGGTACTCGTCGACTTCACGGTGCCCATCTACACCGCAATCGGCCAGCTGACGTCATTTACCCTCGGCTACAAGCCGCAGCTCGTGACCTCGAGCGTCGGCATCGACCCGACCACGGTGGCAGGGCTTCTGAAGACGGTCTCCAAGGGCAAGGCGTCCGGCACCGGGTTGATCGAGGGGGCGATCACCGACGGCTACCTCCCGTCCAACACCGACACGTCGAACCCGTGGATCCAGCTGTTCATGAAGGTCCACGCGCAGTACGACCCGAGTGCGCCATTCGACGGCAACGTCGAGTACGGGATGGCGAGCGCGTACACGCTCGTCCAGGCGCTCCAAGCCGCGGGGAAGAACCTCACGCGGCAGGACCTCGTGAACGCCGTCAACAAGTCCGGCGGCTCGTGGAAGGGGCCCGGGCTCGTCCCGTTCCGCTACACCACGAGCCAACACGGCGGGTACGGGGGAGCGGAGATGGGACAGGTCCGTAGCGGCAAGATCGTGCTGTTCGGCGGCCCGCTCACCACGGACCCCACCGCAGGCACCTCGATCACGCCGTACTCGGGAGGGCAGCCCGCCCCGCCGGCAACCGGGATCCCCAGCAGCTGATCGCGTGGCGCCGCCCCGGCACGCCGGGGCGGCGCCCGCCGGCCAGCGGGGCGAGCGGCCGGCGGTCTCAGCCGAGCGCTCGCGCCACCTCGGTCCGATCGCGCCCCAAGCGCTTGGCCTCGTACAGAGCGCGATCGGCGGCGTCGAACAGCTCGCCCGAGCGCTCGGGCCCCGCGGTCGTGGCCGCGGCGCCCGCGGACGAGGTGAGTGTCGCGCCCCGTAGCTCGACATCGGCGATCAGGGCCCTGGCCCGCTCGGCGATCTCGCGGGCGTGCTCCACGTCCGCCCCCGGCACCAGCATCGCGAACTCCTCACCGCCCAAGCGGGCCACCGTGTCGTGCGTGCGCACAGCCGAGCGCAGGGCCTGCGCGACGGCCGCGAGCACCCGGTCGCCGAACGGGTGGCCAAAGGTGTCGTTGATCTCCTTGAAGTGGTCGATGTCGATGAGCACGAGCGCCACGGTCCCGCCGGCGCGGGCGGCGCGGCTGAGCTCGGCTCCGTATGCGAGCTCGAACGCGCGCTTGTTCGCCAGGCCCGTCAGCGGATCCGTGGATGCCTCGCGCTCGAGCTGCTCGACGAGCCGAGCGTTCGACAACGCGATCGCGGCGTGCCCCGCGTACGTCTCCAGCGCCTGAACGTCCTGGGGGAGAAACACCGTGGCCCCCGGCGCCAGCGCCACGAGCACGCCGAGCAGCCGATCGCCAGACACGAGCGGCGCAGCGCAGGCGGATCCGAGCGGAAGGCCGCGCTCGTCGGTGAGACCGCGCAGCGACGCGACCCCGCCCAGGTCGTCGATCACCACGGGTCCCCGGCCCAGCGCCCACCGGCTGTCGTCCGCCCACTGCTCGAGCCGCCGGAGCGACTCGCCGGAGACCCCCGCGTAGCGATCGGCGCGCATGCCGTCGAGGTCGGCGATCAGCAGGGCGAATTGGGCGCCTCCGATCGCGCTGCTCGCGCTGGCCGTGATCCTGTCGATCACGTCGTCGAGGCGGAGCTCCGATGACAACGCCGCCAGCGACGTCAGCTGGCGCTCGGCGGCCAGGTGCTGGTCGCGCACGACGTTCTCGAGCGCCGCTATCCGCCGCCGCATGAACACGGCCATCCTCGCCACGGCCGTGCACGCGGCCCCGGCGCCCAGCCCGAGGCCGGCGGCCGCGACCCGGCGGTCCACCCTCATGCCGACCGCGGTCAGCAAGACCCCGGTGGCGCCCGCGACCGCCGCCGTGCGCTTGATCGACTCCATCCCCCCCATCCACTGAACGTCGAACTCACAGTGATCGTCACCGCGAGCGCCGCACAGCGTGTGGGCCACGCGGGCGGCCGGGAGGCCGAACAGCTGCGGCACCGTGCGCAGCAGCCCGATCGTGTATTCGCAGTCGTAATGGTGGTAGCCGACCCCGGAGATATCGGTGTAGCGCAGGCGCACGTGGTCGTGGCCACGCCCCGCGACCTCGAGGCTGTGCGCCCAGTTGAACTTGCCGTTCGCCCTGGCCACGTTTCGGTACGCGAAGTCGGGGCTGCCGAGCGCCCGCAGAGCCCGCTTGAGCCCGAGCGCGACGCTGAACTCGAGCGCCGATTCGCCCACCCGCTCGGCGATCCGGCGATCCCCGGTCACCGACTCCGCGGCCTCCCACAGGCGGATCTTCTCTTCGAACGAGAACCAGCTGTTCTCGTCGCGCAGCTCGCGCTCCTTCGCGGCCAGACCGGCCTTCGCGAGCATCTCCTCGACGGCCTCTGTGCCCTCCCGGCGCTCGACATAGGCCAGGATCAGACGTGACGTGACGCCGCTCCCGGCCCGCCCGCGCCTCCAGGCTGAGGTACGTCCCTCGTCCGCGGTCGACCTCGGTGGTCCGCTCGCCGCCACATCTCCTTCATCGACCGGGGCGGGTCATTCGTTTAGAGGACACCGGCATTGCCGTCGCGAGTTGGCCGCACGGAGCGAGATTCCCGGCCTTCGGTCTTCAGTACTCGATCGTCCGCAGCACCCGTGCCGGGGCCCCGGCGGCGATCGAGAACGGCGGGATGTCCGAAGTGACCACCGAGTTCGCTCCGATCACCGAGCGCGCCCCCACCTCGACTCCGCTCGTGATCACGACGTTGACGCCGCACCAGACGTTGTCGTGGACGCGGGTACCCCCCTTGGAAGTGAAGCCCTGCCAGGGCACCGGGCGGTTCCGGTCGTCGAACCGATGACTGGAGTCGGTCACGAAGCAGCCGTTGGCGAACATACAGTGGTCGCCGATCTCGACCAGGTGCATCGCGGCGACCATCACGCCCAGGTTGAGAAACGTCCCCGATCCGATGCGGATCCGCGCGGCCCCGGGTGCAGTGATCCACACGTGCGGCTCGAGCAGCGTGTGCTCGCCGATCTGGAGCCTCCCCTCCCGCAGCGCCTCGAGCACGTTTCCGTGCAGGGGCCACCGGGCGAACGCGCCGCGCCGCATCAGCTCCCAGTGGATCCGGGCCCGGTTCCACGGCAGCGAGTTGCGCTCGTACCACCACCATTTGCGCGCCCACAGCTCGAGCTGCTGCCGGGTCGCCGGAAGGCGGTGCGGTGGGCTCAGCGCGCCCCCGCGGTCGTCCGGCGGCGGCGCGGCTCGCGCGCTCGGGGTCGGCCGTTGCCGCGGACCGCCGGCTCGACCAGCTTGGTGAGGAACTGGCCGGTATAGGACTCCGGGTTGGCCGCGACCTGCTCAGGCGTCCCGATCGCGATCAGCTCGCCGCCCTCGTCTCCGCCTTCGGGGCCCAGGTCGATGATCCGGTCGGCCACCTTGATGACGTCGAGGTTGTGCTCGATCACGACGACCGTGTTCCCCGCGTCGACGAGGCGGTCCAGCACCTCGAGCAGCCGCTGGATGTCCGCGAAATGCAGCCCGGTGGTCGGCTCGTCAAGGATGTAGAGCGTCTTGCCCGTGGCGACCTTGCAGAGCTCGGCGGCAAGCTTGACCCGCTGCGCCTCTCCCCCGGACAGCGTGGTCGCGGGCTGACCGAGCCGCATGTATCCCAGCCCGACGTCGTTCAGGGTCTCGACCCGCCGGCGGATCTTCGGGATGTGGGCGAAGAAGTCGAGCGCCTCCTCGACCGGCATCTCCAGCACGTCGGCGATCGTCTTGCCCTTGAAGCGGACCTCGAGCGTCTCCCGGTTGTAGCGCTTACCGTGGCACTGCTCGCACGGGACGTACACGTCCGGGAGGAAGTGCATCTCGATCTTGATCTGCCCGTCGCCGCGGCACACCTCGCAGCGCCCCCCCTTGACGTTGAATGAGAAGCGGCCCGGCTTGTAGCCGCGGGCCCGCGCCTCCTGCGTCTTCGAGAACAGGTCCCGGACCTGGTCGAACAGACCGATGTAGGTGGCCGGGTTCGAGCGCGGGGTGCGCCCGATCGGCGACTGGTCGACCGAGATGATCTTGTCGAGCTGCTCGAGCCCGCTGATCCGCCGGTGGGCGCCCGCACGCTGCCGGTGCCGATGCAGCCGATTGGCGACCGACTTGAAGAGCACCTCGTTGACGAGCGTCGACTTGCCCGAGCCCGACACGCCAGTCACGCAGCAGAACACCCCGAGCGGCAGCTTGACGTCGATCGAGCGGAGGTTGTGCTCCGCCGCTCCTTCGATCATCACGTAGCCGGATGGCCGGCGCCGGCGCTTCGGCACCTCGATCACGCGCGTACCGGCCAGGAACTGGCCGGTCAGCGACTCCGGAACCCGCTCGATCTCCTCGGCCGTCCCCTGCGCGACCACGTAGCCGCCGTGCTCTCCGGCGCCCGGGCCCATGTCGACCAGGTGATCGGCAGCCCGCATCGTCCCCTCGTCGTGCTCGACCACCAGCACCGTGTTGCCGAGGGCTCGCAGCCGCTCGAGCGTGGCGATCAGCTTCTCGTTGTCGCGTTGGTGCAGGCCGATCGACGGCTCGTCCAGGATGTAGAGCACTCCCACCAGCGAGGAGCCGATCTGCGTCGCCAGCCGGATCCGCTGTGCCTCGCCCCCGGACAGCGTCGCCGACGCGCGCTCCATCGACAGGTAGCCCACCCCGACGTTGTCGAGGAACTGGAGCCGCTCCTCGATCTCGCGTAGCACCAGCCTCGCGATCCTCCGGTCGTGCTCGGACAGCTCGAGCGCCCGGACCCATTCGAGCGCCCGCTTCGCCGACAGCCGGGTGAACTGGTGGATCGGCGTGTCCGCCACCAGCACCGCTCGCGACTCGGGCCGCAGCCGCGCACCCTTGCACTCCGGGCACGGCCGCAGCGTCATGTACTCCTCGATCTTCTCGCGGGCGATGTCCGATTCCGTCTCCCGGTAGCGGCGCTCGAGGTTCGGGACGATCCCCTCGAACGTCGTCGCGTAGGAGCGGCGACGCCCGAACCGGTTGCGGTAGGAGACCTGCACCCGGTCGCCGTTGGTGCCGTACAGGAAGAAGTCGTGCGAGGCCTCGGGCAGGTCCTCCCACGGCGTCTCCAGGTCGACCGAATACCGTTCGGCGATCGCCTGGATCAGCTGGTCGTAGTACTCCGACGCGCTCTGAGCCCACGGCGCGATCGCCCCTTCCCCGACCGACAGCGTCGGATCCGGGACGACCAGCTCGGGATCGATCTCCATCTGGGACCCGAGGCCCGTGCACCTCGGGCACGCTCCGTGTGGGGAGTTGAAGCTGAAGATCCGCGGCTCGAGCTCGACCAGGCTGGGCCCGTGCACCGGACAGGCAAACCTCTCGGAGTACGTCTGGATCTCGTTCGAGTCCACCAGCTCGATCTCCACCAGCCCGTCCGCCAGCGCCACGGCGGTCTCGATCGAGTCAGCCAACCGCTTTCGCAGATCCGGTTTCATCACCAGCCGGTCGACGATCACCGCGATGTCGTGCTTGAACTTCTTTTCGAGCACGATCTCCTCGTCGAGCCGCCGGAGCTCGCCGTCCACCTTGGCTCGGCTGAAGCCCTCGGCTCGCAGCTCCTCGAGCTGCTTGCCGTACTCGCCTTTGCGGCCGCGGACGATCGGCGCGAGCACCATGAAGCGCGTGCCCTCCGCGAGCTCCAGCACCTGGTCGATGATCTGCTCGGCCGACTGGCCCGAGATCGGCCGGCCGCAGATGTGGCAGTGAGGATGTCCGACCCGCGCCCACAGCAGGCGCAGGTAGTCGTAGATCTCGGTGACGGTCCCGACCGTCGAGCGGGGATTGCGGGAGGTCGTCTTCTGGTCGATCGAGATCGCCGGTGACAGGCCCTCGATCGAGTCCACGTCCGGCTTGTCCATCTGTCCCAGGAACTGCCGGGCGTATGCGGACAGCGATTCGACGTACCGGCGCTGGCCCTCGGCGTAGATCGTGTCGAACGCGAGCGAGGACTTGCCGGAGCCGGACAGGCCGGTGATCACGGTCATCGAACCCCGAGGGATCGCGACCGTTATGTCCTTGAGGTTGTGCTCCCGCGCACCCGAGACGACCAGATAATCCACATAACCCAGTCTAGACGGGCGAACAGACGTTCCCCCGGGTCGAACTTCGCTATTTCGTGTCGTCTATATCGACGGAATTCAGCAACGTTCGGGCGTGGCTATCCCTCGACCGAGGCGGTCACCTCGTCCAGCAGCGCTTCGCGGTCAGCCAGATTGAAGTTCTCCTGGAGGTAGCGGTCGATGTCCTCGCGGGAGTTGCCGTTGAGCGCCATGTTGAGCGCGATCAGCCGGGCGCCCTCGAGGTCCTCCTCGCGTCCCCCGCCCTCAACGGAAGCGGCCGCCGTGGTCGTCTCCACCGGCTCGGACTGCTCCCTGAGCTTGGCCCGCCGCGAGGGGTGGACCGGCTCGCCTTCGACCACGGCGTCGGGGCCGCCTTGCGCGGCTTCAGCGGGGGCGGCCACCGCCGCGTCCGCCGGGGTCACCGCGGCGGCCGCCGGGGTCACCGCCTCCTCCCCGGGCACCGCCTCCTCCGCGGCGGGGACCGCCGCGGCCTCGAGCTCGCGGAGCTTGGACTCGAGCTCCCGCAGGTCGCCGCCGAGGCTGTCGGCACCGCCCCGAAGCGTCTGTACGAGCTTGCCGATCTCCTGCTCCATGGCGTCGATCCGCTCGAGCATCGACGTCGAGGACTGAGCGATCTTCGAGACCTGATCGCTCGCTTCGCGGGCCGCCTGATCGCGGGCGCTGCGCAGCTCGCTGCGCGCGTCCGCGAGAACCTTCTTCGCGTCGCGGTCGGCGTCGGCGCGAATCTGGGCGGCGGTCGTCTCGGCGGCGTCGATGATCGTTCGCACCTGCTCGCCGGCCGAGGACGCGAGCGACGTGCTGGACGTGCCGGTCGAGCCCTTCAGCTCCTCGACCTCGTCCGCGATCGCCTCCAGATGGGCGGCGACGGCCTCCGGCTCGTATCCGCGCCGGCCCTGGGGGAAATCCGTCCTCTGGATGCTCTGCCGGTCGAGCGCCACTGGCGCAGATTAACCGATCGGGGCACGTCCTTCTGCAATTGCCTGGTCGAGCTCCCGTTTGAGATCGCGGATCTCGTCGCGGAGCTTGGCGGCGTACTCGAACCGCAGCTCCTCGGCCGCTTGCAGCATCTCTTCCTCTAGCTCGACGATCGTCTTCTCGATCTCCGCCGGCGGCATCCCCTCCGCCGTGGTGCGGCGGCGCCGCCGGGAGCGCGGCACCTTCGACTCGGCCTGCAGGAACTCGGCGATGTCCGAGATTCCCTTGACGATCGTCTCCGGGGTGATCCCGTGCTCGGTGTTGTAGGCGCGCTGGATCTCGCGACGGCGGTCGGTTTCGTCGAGCGCGGCGCGCATCGCCGCGGTCTCCTTATCGGCGTACATCAGCACCTTGCCCTCGACGTTCCGCGCGGCCCGGCCGATCGTCTGGATCAGCGACGTCTCGCCGCGGAGAAAGCCTTCCTTGTCGGCGTCGAGGATCGCCACCAGCGACACCTCCGGCAGGTCGAGTCCTTCGCGCAACAGGTTGACCCCGACCAGAATGTCGAACTGTCCCAACCGGAGCTCGCGAATGATCTGGATCCGCTCGAGCGTGTCGATCTCGGAGTGCAGGTAGCGGACCTTGAAGCCCATCTCGAGCAGGTAGTCCGTCAGGTCCTCGGCCATCTTCTTGGTGAGCGTCGTCACCAGCGTGCGCTCGTCTCGCTCCGCCCGGCCGCGGATCTCGTTCATCAGATCGTCGATCTGGTTGCGCGTCTCCCGCACCTCCACCTCGGGATCGATGATCCCGGTCGGACGCACGATCTGCTCGACGATCCTCGGAGAATGTGTGCGCTCGTACTCGCCGGGGGTGGCGGAGACGAACACCATCTGCGGCGTGATCGAAAGGAACTCCTGGAACGTCTGAGGACGGTTGTCGAGCGCGCTCGGCAGGCGGAAGCCGTAGTCGACCAGCGTCTGCTTGCGCGAGCGGTCTCCCTCGTACATGCCCCCGAGCTGCGGAACGGTCTGATGGGACTCATCGATGAAGCAGATGAAATCGTCGGGGAAGTAGTCGATCAGGCAGAACGGCCTGTCGCCGGGCCGGCGGCCGTCGAGGATCCGCGAGTAGTTCTCGATCCCTGAGCAGA
>Ga0209577_10007464_pt1 | contig 10057 bp, 8 predicted proteins | sample GraSoiAngelo_109_FD_185874 | JGI IMG/M metagenome (GOLD analysis project Ga0209577, IMG submission 185874) | Grasslands soil microbial communities from the Angelo Coastal Reserve, California, USA - 14_0903_12_20cm (SPAdes) (version 2) | ecosystem: Environmental > Terrestrial > Soil > Grasslands ...
ATAGCGGGGAAAATTCAGCACAAATTCCCGATTGGGAACTTCGCCCGGCAGATAGCGCCAATCATAAAAAAGATTTCGTCCAAAACCCTGGCGCGTGAGGGCTTTCAGAAATTGCTTGGGCACCATCTGGTCGGTGTCGACGTTCACGCGATCGAGCGGCATCACCAAGCCGGTGTGTTTGGAGATCGGCTGCATCGTGCTACTCCGTCACGTCCACGCCGAGCTCGCGGACGTCCACGAAATGTCCGGCAATCGCGGCCGCAGCGGCCATGATCGGGCTCACCAGATGCGTGCGGCTGCCTTTGCCTTGCCGCCCCTCGAAGTTACGGTTCGATGTGCTAGCGCTGCGTTCGCCGGGGGGCAGCACGTCGTCGTTCATGCCAATACACATGCTGCATCCGGCATCGCGCCACTCAAATCCTGCCTCGCGGAGAATGCGGTCGAGTCCTTCCTCTTCCGCTTTGGCTTTGACCACACGCGAGCCCGGCACAACCAGAGCGGCCTTGAGGGTGGGCGCGATGTGTTTGCCACGAACCAGGCGCGCCACCGCACGCAAGTCCTCGAGGCGCGAATTCGTGCACGACCCGATGAAAACGCGATCGACCGGTATATCTACGATGGGTGTTCCCGGACGAAGCGCCATGTATTCGAGCGCGCGAACTGCCGCTTTCTGCTCATCGGGATCGCGGAACGAATTCGGATCGGGCACGCGCTCGGTGACGCTCGTGACCATGCCGGGGTTGGTGCCCCAAGTGACTTGAGGAGCGATTTGTGTGGCGTCCAGTTCCACGGTTTTATCGAACTTGGCCCCAAAGTCACTCGGCAAATACATCCATTCGTCCACGAGCACGTGAAACTCACGCCCGCGTGGCACGAATGGTCTGCCCTCCAGATATTCGAATGTGGTTTGGTCCGGAGCGACCATGCCCGCTCGCGCGCCACCCTCGATACTCATATTGCAAATGGTCATGCGCGCGTCCATCGATAGCCGGGAGATCGTCTCGCCCGCGTATTCGATCACGTGACCGGTCCCGCCAGAGATACCGATCTTGCCAATCAGCGCCAGAATCAGGTCCTTGGAAGAGACGCCCGGCGGACGCTTGCCTCGAAACGTAACCAACATGGTCTTGGAGCGATCCTGCTGGAGGCATTGTGTGGCGAGCACATGCTCGACTTCGCTGGTGCCGATGCCGAAGGCCAACGCGCCGAAAGCGCCGTGCGTGGATGTATGACTATCGCCGCAGACGATGGTAAGGCCGGGCTGTGTGATCCCGAGTTCAGGGCCAATGATGTGCACGATGCCCTGGTTGCGGCTGAACATATCGAACAGGCGCACGCCATGGTTTTTGCAGTTGCGCGCCAGGGCCTCAAACTGCAGCCGCGCACTGTCATCCACTATGGGCAATTCCCGATTCTTGGTGGGAACCGAGTGATCCATCACAGCAAAGGTGAGGTCCGGGCGACGCACCTGACGGCCGGCCGCTTCGATTCCCGCAAACGCTTGCGGGGAAGTGCCTTCATGTACCAGATGGCGGTCGATATAAATCAGGGTGGGTTCACCGGGAATCTCGCGCACCACGTGGGACTCCCAGATTTTGTCGTACATCGTTCGCGGAGCCATGCGTGCGTCTATTCTAGCATACGGCCATGAGGGCTACTGCGCTGCGCGGCGGCCGTTATTCCGCCTTCCCTGTTGCGGTACATCCGCAACTGGACTTAGGCAGGAAGATACTTCCGAGAGGGTGAGATTTCGACGGAGTCCCCAGCAAAGGGTTGGTCCCGTGTGACCAGCACCTTGCGGTTTTGTTTACCGTCAGTTCGACCCTGAAACTAAATTTTTGTTTTAATATTTCAGCGGTGTCTCAGCCAGTGGAGGCTTGTGCGGTCGTCTCTGGTTGCGCCTGAGCTGTCGAATCGATAGGCTTGGCCGTTATTTCGAGTCCGCTCTTGTTCATATCGAACTTCTGTTTCCGGTCTAAGCCCCTGACAAACTCACGGGCCGCCTTACCAATGGCTCCGGGAAGATTCGAAGCTTCCACGGTGACCGTCGACCCGGTCGTTCCTTGGTTCCTATCTTGATAGCGAAATCGCACCTCAAACGTCTTCATGCATCTACCCCCATTTGTGTTTTTTTAGAGAAAAGAAACAGATTCGCGCGCTCCCAACGGCGGTCGGCTGTTAAGGTCCGAGAGGTTCAGCTCCGACGAGACTTTCGAATCGAAGCTTTCGTTCTCGGCCGCTTCGTTTTCCGGCCCTTAATCTGTGCCTGAAGCGCCTCGTTCTCCTTTATCAACGCATCTCGGGCAGCTGTCACTGTTTGAAGATTGTTTTCTAATTGGCCGTTGTCTTTCTGAAGGTCCGCAAGCTGGGCCTTCAATTGCGCGTTCTCTTGCAGAGTCTTGGTGTCCTGGCAGGCCGTCAAGAAGAAACTCAGCACTACCGCCACGACAATGCCCGCCCAAGTGTTTTTGCGCATCACCGTTCCTTCACAAGAAATTGAGCTGCAACTGGAATGGAACCGATAGCGGGTGAGGAGGGAAGACGCCGCTGGCAGCTCCTGCCAGACTAATGGAGTTTCTTCGACGCCGCAAGCCCGATGAAGGGCGATACGGCGGTACGGCCCCCTACCGGAGACCTGACAGGTATACTGGAGAATACGCAGATGCGCAGTGACTGCCCGAGAGAACAGGTTGGCCACAGACAAATGGGAGCAACCGATTTCCCTATCGAGGCCTAGACGGATGCTATAATCTACCATCCATCTAAGCCGGCACTCCGCGGCGCTCGGGAGCACTCATGGGTATTCAATTACGGGAATTGGCCACTTGGGCCCGCAACCGGAAGCTTGTTGCCAGTCTGCTCGTTGCCTTGACGTTGTCCCTCGGAATTCTCATTGGAACCGTGATTTCCGGGCGGGTGATCGCGACACACTCATTTCTGCCCAACGGCGCCACGCCCCTCGAGCTTCCCAACCCTGTCACTTTATCCAATGCCTTCGGCGCGATCGTAGAGCACGATGAACCTGCCGTAGTGAATATCTCCACGACGCAGGTCATTGACAGGAAGGGACAGCCGCAAAGTCGTAGCGGGGGTGCAGATCCGTTTCACGATTTCTTCAACCGGTTCTTCGACTCTCCCAACGAGGGACCGGAGGCAGAGCGAAGCCTGGGCTCCGGCATAATCGTGGACAAGAAGGGATTCATACTCACGAACAATCACGTCATCGAACAGGCGACTAAGATTCAAGTGCAGTTAAACACGGAACCTACGCTTTACACGGCCAAGGTGATCGGAGCGGATAAGGAGACCGACCTGGCCGTGGTCAAGATTGAAGCGAACCGCGAACTGCCTGTCGTGAGGCTGGGGAACTCCAGCGGCGTGCATGTAGGCGATTGGGTACTTGCGATTGGAAGCCCGTTCGGATTGCAAGCCACTGTGACCGCCGGAATCATCAGCGCCAAGGACCGCGGCAACGTCGGGCGGCAGTTTCAGCATTTTCTGCAGACCGATGCGCCCATCAATCCGGGGAATTCGGGTGGGCCGCTGGTGGACATGGCCGGCAGGGTCATTGGCATAAATACCGCCATCATGACGGGCGGGCGAGGCTATGAGGGCGTGGGTTTCGCGTTGCCCTCCAATATGGCCATTAGCGTCTATAACCAAATCGTGCAGCACGGGAAGGTAACGCGCGGCTCGATTGGCGTCACGTTTCAGGAGGAGCAAAGCAACAATCCCATCGTGCTTCGGGAACTCGGAGCGGCCAACGGCATGGTGTTGCAATATGTGGAGCCGGGCAGCCCGGCAGCCGAGGCCGGGATTCAGCCGGGTGATGTGGTCACGACTGTTAACGGTAAGCCCGTCAAATCAGGCAGCGACCTGGTGGACCCAATTACCCAAACCGAAGTCGGGACCAAAGTGCACCTCATCTACATGCGCGGGGGCGTGCAACATGCGACCGACGTCGTCGTAGAGGATCGCGCCAAGCTCTTCCCGGATCGTGTATCGAGCTACGACGATGAGCAAGCGCCCGCGCGGCCGGCTCAAGTGGTGCCGGCCGATCTCGGGCTCCGGGTCGAAGACATTGGTACGAATGGAACGCGGCGCGCCGATTTCCTGAACAATCGAGGCGCTGTTGTTTCCGGGGTTGATCCCGCCACGTTCGCGGAAGACGTCGGGTTCGTGCGCGGAGATCTGATTCAGGAGATCAATCACCAGCAGGTCAGTTCCGCGGCGGATTATCGCAAGCAAATGGGGGCATTAAAGCCGGGAGAGGAAGTCGTTTTCAAGGTTTTGCGTCATGCGGATAGCGAGCGCATGCTGACGATCTTTTTGGCGGGAGTTGTTCCCCAGTTGCGCTGAGCAAACGCTCGTCTCGGGTAGATTAAAAGATGCGCGCACACATAATCTCAAAACTCACGGCCGCGCTGGTATTTGTTGCGGCCTTGGCCTTGGCGGCGCCCGCATTTGGCGCCCGGCAGACCCCTCCTTCCAATAAGGCGGCAAAACCCTCTAGCCCTAAAAAAGTAAGCACCAAGATGCGTTCGGCAAGAAGGCGCAAACCGCGCCAGAGAGCTCAGACTGCTCCGGCCCCTGCGCGCATCTCCGAAATTCAATCAGCCCTTGCCACGCAGGGCGCGTACAAAGGCCAGCCCAACGGCAAATGGGACAACGCGACGGTCCAGGCCATGAAGGACTTCCAGTCTGCCCATGGCCTCACTGTTAGCGGCAAGCTCGACGCGCTTACATTGCAGAAGCTTGGCCTGGGCTCGGAAATTGCCGGCCGCGCCGCGCCTTTGTCTACGCCTCAGACGCAGGGAGCCAGCGCTACCACCCAGCAGCAAACTCCCTGAGAACGCTGTACCCTGATAATGTTCGGAGGGGTTTATGGCCACCGCAGTGGGCCCTACTATTTTCAAGAATTTCATCAATGGCGAGTGGGTGGAATCCTCAAGCGGCCTGGCGTTTGAAGATCGCAATCCTGCACACACCCGCGAATTGATCGGAATGTTCCCTCGGTCAACCGCAGAAGATGTGGACGCCGCAGTCCGCGCGGCTGCGGAGGCATTTGAATCGTGGCGTTTGGTGCCTGCTCCCAAACGCGCGGAGATTTTGTATCGCGCGGCAGAGACCTTGGTGAAGCGCAAAGAAGATTTGGCTCGGGATATGACCCGGGAGATGGGCAAGGTTCTGGCGGAAACTCGCGGCGACGTGCAAGAAGCCATTGATATGACCTACTACATGGCGGGGGAGGGACGCCGCCTTTTCGGTCAGACCACGCCGTCGGAATTGCCTAGTAAATTTGCGATGTCCGCGCGGCAGCCCCTGGGCGTCTGCGCCCTGATTACGCCATGGAATTTTCCTATGGCCATACCTTCGTGGAAGATCATGCCGGCGTTGATTTGCGGCAACACGGTCGTCATCAAGCCGGCCGAAGACACGCCTCTCTCGACCTACACCTTGATTCAGGTGCTCGTGGAAGCAGGTCTACCCCGCGGCGTAGTCAACGTTGTGAATGGCAGCGGGCCGGACGTAGGCGCACCGCTCGTGGGGCATCCCAGGGTAGCTGCGGTGAGCTTCACAGGATCGAGCGAAGTGGGCCGGCTGGTGAGCCAAGCCTGCGCCCCCAAGCTGCGGCCTTGCCATCTAGAAATGGGAGGCAAGAATATTATAATCGTTCTCGAAGACGCCAATCTGGACCTGGCCATAGATGGCGCGATCTGGGGCGGCTTCGGCACTACCGGTCAGCGATGCACAGCCGCGAGCCGCGTAGCCGTGCACAAGAAAGTTTACAAGGATTTCTTGTATCGATTCGTCGAACGCGCAAAGACGCTTCGCGTAGGCGACGGCCTGGAGCCCACGGCGGACATGGGGCCTTGCATCAATGAAGAACAGCTCAACAAGGTGATGGAATACGTGGCCATCGGCAAGAACGAAGACGCCAAACTGATGACCGGCGGCCGTCGATTGACCGAAGGGGTCTGGGGTAACGGGTGGTTCCATGAACCCACCATTTTTGTTGATTGCGACCCCGGCATGCGCATCGTCCAGGAGGAAATTTTCGGGCCCGTTGTGGCCGTGATGCCCATTGACAGTTTCGAGGAGGCCATCGAAGTCGCCAACGGAGTGCGCTACGGTCTTTCTGCCTCGATCTACACTCAGGACGTAAACCGAGCCTTCGAGGCTATGCGCGACCTGCATACCGGAATTGTCTACGTAAACGCGCCGACCATTGGGGCGGAGATCCATTTGCCCTTTGGAGGCACAAAGGAGACCGGCAACGGCCATCGCGAGGCGGGCAATGCGGCGCTGGACTTCTATTCCGAGTGGAAGACGCTCTACATCGACTACTCCAATCGCTTGCAGCGCGCCCAAATTGACAGCTAAAATAAAATGAAGTGAGTGGGCGTCAGTTAGTTAGCCTGGGTTAGCAATGAAGGACTCTGTCCTTAGCTCAAAGCGGAATCAGCAGATTCTGGCCCAAATCGTACAAGCGTACGTGACGACGGGAGAGCCCGTCTCGAGCCGCGCGATATCCAAATCACACGCTGAGCAACTCAGCTCGGCGAGCATCCGGAATGTCATGGCAGATCTGGAGGATGCGGGATTGTTGTTCCAGCCCCACACGTCGGCCGGCCGCGTGCCGACCGCGGCGGCGTATCGTTTTTTTGCTCAGCAGATCGCCGCACAGGGCACGCTCAACGAAGGGGATAAGAACTGGATACGGAAGGAATTGGAAGGCGCAACCACAGCCGAGGAGCTGACCGAGCGCGCCGGTCACATGCTGGCCGCCGTTTCCCGCGGGTTGGGAATTATCGTCATGCCGCCCCTGGCGCATACCGTATTGGAACATGTTCGTTTCCTTCTCCTACCGGATGGACGAGTGGTCGTCGTGTTGATTTCGCCAGGCGGAGCCACCCGGGACAAAGTGTTGCGCCCGGAGCACGAATTTACGCAGCCAGAGCTTGATCGTACCGCCGACTATCTGAACCGCCACTATAGCGGCTGGACACTGGAGGCGATTCGAGGCGAGCTGCTGACCAAGCTGGCTTCCGAGAAGGAGCGCTATGGCAAGTTTTTGCCGGTCGCGCTGGAACTTTGCGATCCGGCCCTTCTCGATACAGACCGAAGCCGCGAAGTGTATGTGGAGGGCGCGGCGCAATTTGCCTCGGCTCCTGAACTGACCGGAGCGGAATCGTTGCGTGAATTGCTCTCGGCGATTGAGGAAAAAAGCAAGCTGGTCGCATTACTGAATGGTTGCATCGAAGCGCCCGAACCTGTGCATGTGCAAATCGGCGTTAAAGAGATCAATGGGGCGGGAGAGCACTTGTCGCTTATCACCGCGCCATATACGGTGCGTGATCAGGGGCAGGGGTCGCTCGGTGTATTAGGGCCCATGCGCATGCAATACGAGCGGGCCATCACGGCTGTGGCCTATATGGCGGGCGCCTTCAGCGAGGCCATCAGTCGCGGCTAAGCCCTTGGGTACTCTCTTTTACATCGAATTTGACGGGAGTCTCGCAAGCCACAGCCTCAGGCCATCTCTGGAAACACTTGAGCGGCTTTGGCGCCACGGATTCAAAACAAATGGATGAACGCGAACATGAAAGCAAAGAACCCCGGGAGGGCGTAATCGAGTTCAATTCCCGCTCCCGGACGGGCCAAGAAGGGGCCGACCTCGGCGCAGGCGCCCATTCACCGGAAGGAGCCGATGTGGCCTCGCTCACCGAGCGCCTTGCCCGCCTGCAGACCGAAAAGGACGAACTGATGCAGACGTTGGTGCGCCGTCAGGCAGACTTTGAGAATTATCGCAAGCGAGTGGAGCGCGAGCGCCAAGAAGATCGCCGCCATGGTATAGGCCGTTTGATTGAAGATCTTCTGCCGGTTCTGGACGCATTCGAGCGCGCGCTCAAGGCGCACGACGATCCCGCTTACGAGGAATATCGCAAAGGACTGGACTTAATTTATCGCCAGCTTTGGGACACGCTGGCGCGCCACGGACTAGAGCGGATCGTGGCGTCCGGCAAGCCGTTTGATCCCTACTACCATCAGGCCATTGAGCGCGTCGAATCTGCCGAGCATCCGGAGGGAACCATTTTGGACGTTTTGCAGGATGGCTTCCTCTTTCATGGGCGTGTTGTTCGGCCGAGCGTAGTACGCGTCTCGTTTAGCGCGAGCCAGTCAGACGGCGGCAAGTCTTCCGTCGCGCAACGCAACAGCAAATGATTCTTTCTGAAATGCATCTCATTTCTCAGGAGACCGAAATCAGGCATGAGCCGTCATACAAAGCGTGACTATTACGAAGTGCTCAGCGTGAGCCGCACGGCCGCGCAAGAAGAGATCAAGTCCGCCTACCGCAAGGCCGCTCTCAAGTGGCACCCCGATCGCAATCCGGAGCAGAAGGACACGGCCGAAGCCAAGTTCCGCGAAGCCACGGAAGCCTACAGCGTGCTCTCTGACGCGCAAAAGCGTGCCGCATATGACCGCTACGGCCATGCCGGCGTCTCTGGCGTTTCTGCCGACTCTGGCTTCAATTCCTCGATCTTCGAGGAATTTCAGGATATCTTTGGCGACTTTTTTGGATTCGAGGACATTTTCGGGCGCACCGGCGGTCGCGGCCGCGCACGTGTGCAGCGCGGTGCCGATCTGAGATACGACATGGAACTCACCTTCGAAGAAGCGGCCGCCGGCGTGAGCACCAAAGTTCGCCTGCCGCGACAGGAGCTATGCGATGCGTGCAAGGGAACCGGGGCTAAAGCGGGCACAGGCGTAGTGACCTGCGAGACCTGCAAGGGCCGGGGCCAACTGCACTATCAGCAAGGATTCTTTTCGATCTCGCGCACCTGCCCGCAATGCCAGGGCGCCGGCCAGATGATTCGCGAAAAGTGCCCGGAATGTCGAGGCCGCGGACGGGTCGAGCAGACGCGAACGATCGAGGTGCGCATCCCGCCGGGCGTCGATTCGCAAACGCGCATTCGCGTGCCTAACGAAGGCGAGCCTGGCGCCAATGGAGCGCCTCCCGGGGATCTCTACATCGTGCTGGATGTGAAGGAGCACCCGTTCTTTGAGCGGCGAGGCGCCGACCTCTACTGCACCATACCCGTCAGCATTGCGCAGGCGGCGCTGGGTGTCGAGCTCAGCGTTCCCGGCCTCAATGGCGAAGAGAAGATTACTATTCCCGAGGGCACACAGACAGGTTCCATCATTCGTCTGAAGGGCAAAGGACTACCCGATCCGCATGGAGGCGGCAAAGGCGACCTGTACGTGAACGTGCGCGTGATCACGCCGGCGAAGCTTACACGTGACCAGCGCCTGCTCTTGCAGCAATTGGACCAGATGCTGAAGGTAGAAAATCGTCCGGCCGAACGCAATTCGTCGTTCTTCGAGAAAGTAAAAGACATATTTGGGTAACATTTTGGACTGAGGGCCCGGCCGGCAAGAGAGGTGACCGTTGCGGCGGCGTTTTTTCGTCGACGCGTTCACCGGCGGCTCGGCCCGCCTGATTGGCGATGCCGCGCATCATCTGGGCAGGGTTCTGCGCGCTGAGCCCGGCCAGCTCTATGAATTGAGTGACGGCAGCTCCGTCTTTCTCGCCCGAATCGAACGAGTTTCGAACAACCGCATCGATTTCGCCTTGCTCGAAAAGCTTGCTGCTCCCTCCGCCTCGCTGGAAATTGTCGTCCTGCTCGCCATCGTTAAATTTGATCGCTTCGAATGGGCTCTGGAAAAGGCCACGGAGCTCGGCGTGAACACAATCGTGCCTTTGGCCGCCGAGCGCAGCGAGAAAGTCCTTGTGTCAGCAGCCGCGAAACGTGCCGTTCGATGGCGCAAGATTCTGCTGGAATCGGCGCAACAGGCGCGCTGCCTGCGCCCACCCGCTCTTCAGGGCGTGACGCGGCCCGCTCCGGCTTTCGCGGAAAATGCCGCTTCGGTAAAGGTCCTATTTTCCGAACGCAGTAGAGCAGTTCCCTTGCAAGCTGTTTTCAAAGAGGCGGCGTCTAAGGGAATTGAGAGCATACCGCTGCGGATCGCGGTAGCCATTGGTCCCGAGGGGGGGTGG